>Ga0316190_10001042_pt1 | contig 19760 bp, 16 predicted proteins | sample Eddworburrow2_MG_FD_204929 | JGI IMG/M metagenome (GOLD analysis project Ga0316190, IMG submission 204929) | Coastal sediment microbial communities from Maine, United States - Eddy worm burrow 2 | ecosystem: Environmental > Aquatic > Marine > Coastal > Sediment | place: USA: Maine | collected... | reverse complement strand
GCTGATGATAGTCGATATGCTTTTGCTCCATTTTGCGCCAGATACTGTAGATATGTTTTGGCCGTCCACGAATATCCGCCTTCAGGCCATCTTTTTGCAAGGCGTCGTCCAGTAATTTTATAAACTCTTTGATATACCGTTCCCGGTCAACACGCCGCTCATCAAGCATACGCGCAATCTTTTTGTATAACTCCGGATCCAGGTAGCGCAAAGACAGGTCTTCAAGCTCCCATTTAACCTGCCAGATGCCCAGGCGGTTGGCCAAAGGGGCATAGATATCGAGTGTTTCGCGGGCGATACGCTGTTGCTTGTCAGGCCGCAGTGATGACAGGGTACGCATGTTATGAGTGCGGTCAGCCAGTTTGATTAAAACCACGCGGATATCCTCAGCCATCGCCAGCAACATCTTGCGCAGGGTTTCCGCCTGCTCACGTTCTTTCTTGGTTTTGTCAGTGCCACCCTGAAATGCCTCGATCAACTGCATCTTGGTAACACCATCAACCAGGTTGGCGATGTTGTCACCAAACTGTTCACGAATCTGCTCGGATGTGATGTCAGTGTCTTCTGCCACATCATGCAACAAGGCCGCAGCCAGCGTTTCATGATCAAGACGCAGGTCGGCGAGGATGTCGGCCACGGCCAGTGAATGCTGAAAGTAAGGCTCACCCGACAGCCGTGTCTGTCCGGCATGGGCCTGCTCAGCCAGCACACAGGCCTGTTTGATAACGGCCATTTCTTCTTCACTACGGCCCAGGCTGATCTTTTTGAGCCATAGCCCCCTGTCATGGATCAAATCATTGGAATCGGATTGTCTGGATCTATTAACCATAATTACTCTGAAGTATTTTGCGGGTTAATGTCTACAAGCACGCATTTAATGGTAACGCTAATAATCTTATCGCCCAAATGATGGATTAACTTCAATACCCCAGGAATCCAACATAAGCAACGAGGGTTTCCACTGCGAAGCGTAGGAAGCAGGTATGTATGTTTGTAGCAGTACCTCAGGCACGAATACCCCTATGTCGGGTGGATAAGCACGGCCAGATCCTGCGGGCAGGTTCAGAAAGTCCAGCATAAAGCCTGCAGGGCAGGCTCTGGCAGTGTCATCCACCAACAATTCTTATTTTATCTCTTTCCTGGCTCTGTCATGAGGCATAAAAAAAGGCCTGGTAAACTATCACCAGGCCTCAAGATGGTTCTGAAAACGATCAGAAGCGGATGTTGGCCTTGATCCAGCCCGGAATACCCTTCTCGATTGAATCCGGTGGGTTGGCGCCCGCCCCCGGATTACCACGATCACTGTAAACAACAAAATCCAGCGTCACGTCTTTTCTTGGCGCCCAGCGCAGGCCCAGGTTGATGATGCTATCCAGTGTGTTATTGTTTTCCAGGTTAAACTCGGCAATTGCAGAAGCCTTGCCAACCTTGACTGCGGTCAATGGCACTAAAACCGAACCTTTGACGAAAACCGTGTTCTTCAGACCACGGGTGCCGCTAACCTCGTCAGTAATTATTTCCGGGTTGATGTTATAGGTCAGTGTACCACTCTTGACCGTGTAGGCGGCACCGATGGCAAAGTCGGTTCCTGAATCAACAGCATCATCGTAATAACTGACGACACCATAAACAGCAAACTTGTTATTAACAAATCTCTTATAGCCAATACTTGATGAATTGGCAAAACCCATACGGGTGCCGGTTTCAGGATGGGAATTGATCAGCACCACGCCATCAAAGGCACCGATACGTAATCCCGTTGTCGCGCCAACAGGGCTAAATGGGTAATCCAGGTCCAGAGAGATGCTGCCGGCGGCTTCTATATCTGATGTTTCCTGGCTAAAAACGCGCGAAGGTTCAGCAACGGCGGCCTGAACCAATAGACATGCAGTTAATACAAACAACAGGATGGAATAATAATGCTTCATAAAGTTACCTTTAGTTATAGTTTTGGGCAGTTCGAGCGTGATTTAAGCAAACTATGGTAATATCTACCAGTACTATTTACCACCTGAGATAGCCCTGCAAAACAGAATCTTATCAAGTGCGCCTTGCCGCTAGTATGATGCGGCAAAAAATAACGCGGCATTCCTTTTTGTTGATTATCAAGAACCTCTATCTAACTTTTGATTTCATTAATAATTACTTCGTGCAACTGCTGTACAAGAGCAGCCGGCAACGGCCTTGAACTGGATTGCCCGGGATCCATTTCGACAGCAATCACCCGCACCCGTGCAGGCAGGTCACCGAGCACCAGCCCCAGCTCCAGCGCCGCACTGACACCAAAATCATGACTGGAAATAAAACCGGGAGTGGTTGCAAGCTGATCAGGATTCAAACAGAGGATCGTACCCGCCCTGGCACCGGATTGCAGCGCATCGACAATAAGGACAAATTCCGCCCCGCGCATCAATTCCAGCAAGGCCGCGCCGGGGCGATCACTGCTATGCAGCGAGAGTCGTCCGGGTGGAAAGTGGTCTTGTATACCAGCAGCCTCCAGGCTCTCGATCACCTGCCAAGCCAGACGATCCTGACCAAAGGGCGAACCAACGCCAATAATCCGCACCGGGTTCACCGCCCTGTTACATCCAGTTTCAGAAAGTGGGTGGCACAGGATATACAGGGGTCATAGTTGCGTATCACCTTCTCGCCGTGCAGGCGCAGCAAGGCATCATCATGGTGCAGACCCAGGCCCTGCAAAGACAGACGCAGATCCTCCTCAATACGGGCCTGATTTTGACTCGTCGGTGGAATAATCGTTGCCTGTTCTATCAGTCCCTGATCATCGACTGCAATACGTTGCCATAAAATTCCACGTGGAGCCTCGGTACATCCATAACCGATACCCGCAGGCATCTGCACCTCCACGCGCGATGCGCTGGGATACTGATAGGCATCAAGCAGTGTTTTTGCCTCATGGATGGCCAAATAGATTTCTGCGGCACGGGCAACTATGCTGTGAAACATATTGCGGCTCGGAAAATTTATGCCCGTGGCATCCAGCAGGCCGCGTAATGCCGGTGGTACATGATCAAGATTCAGATTTAACCGTGCCAGCGGTCCAACCAGGTAGGGATGCCCGTGTAACAAGGCATGTAATGCCGTTGAATGCGGCACCTGATGTTCTTGAAAATGATCGGCAAATTCATCAACAGCGATATCCAGCCCAGCACTCGATATCAAGCGCCCTTCATTCATCGGGTATTCGTGCCTGTGGCGCATGGCCACGCAGGTAAAGTCCTGCTCGTCCTGTGGCAGATCAAATCCTGCCACCCAGGTGATCAAGGCAGCGGCATCATCCAGGGCTTCCTGCAACCGCAGTGACAACGCCGTCACCTGCGACAGTTCCGGTGCCCGGTGAAACCCCGCGACACAAACACCCACCGGATGCACCGAGCGGCCACCCAGCAGTTTAATAATATCGTTACCCAGTAGTTGCAGCCGCAGACCACGACGCACCTCGTCAGGGTAATCCCTGGCCAGCGCCGCTGCATTGTCAAATCCCAGGTAATCGGGTGCCGCCAAAAGATGGATATGCAGGCTATGGCTCTCAATCCACTCACCGCAGTACATCAGTCGGCGCATTGCCCGCAGCCATGGCTGCGGCGTAAAACCAATAATATCTTCCAGTGCCTGTACCGCACTCATCTGATAGGCGACCGGACAGATGCCGCAAATACGCGCGACGATGTCAGGCACTTCGTCGTAGTGTCGTCCTTCAAGAAATTTTTCGAACAGGCGTGGCGGCTCATAGATTTGCAGCCTCAGCTCTTCAATCCGGTCGCCCTGAATGTGCAGATGCAGCGCCCCTTCACCTTCGACCCGGGCCAGCATCGGTACATTCACTGTCACATCGCGCTCATCCGTCATCGGACTTGTCCCGGTAGTGGCTGGCGACAGCGGCAAAGGCCGGTGCGGCATTATTAATAAAGGCAAAACGCCTGGCGATTTCGCCTGGCATCAGACCGAGGCCGCTGAAACGTTGCGCCAGTGCTTCGCTGTTGGGCTGTTCCGCAGGGCCATAACAGGCATAACAATCACGGCCGAAGCTTGGGCACAGGGCACCGCAGCCGGTTCCTGTCACGGGTCCCATACAGGGCAAACCACGACTGACCAAAACACAGACGGCCTGCCGGCGTTTGCACTCCATACAGACCTTGTCATGCTCCTCAACTGGAGCGACCCCGAACAATAACGAGCGCAAGGCCGCCAGCACCTGTCGACCATTAACCGGACAACCCCATAATTCCAGATCCACCCTGACATGGTTTGAAATCGCTTCGGCTCGATCCAGGCTGTGGATGTGCTCCGGCTCGGTATACAGTTCCCTGATCCAGGCCTGGCCATCAGCCAGATTACGCAGTGCCTGCAATCCGCCACTCGTGGCACAGGCGCCCATGGTAATCAGATACTGGCTGTTACGGCGGATAGTGTGGATGCGTTCAACTTCATCCGCTGTTGAAATGCTGCCCTCAACAAAGGCGATATCAACCTCGGCATCGGCATTAATAGGTCCGGCCTCAGGAAAATGGACGATCTCCACCAGCTCGCTCAGTAACAGCAGGTCTTCGCCCAGATTCAAAAAAGCCAGCTGGCAACCATCACAGGAAGTGAATTTATGTACGGCCAGGCGTGGCTGGGATTGTATGTGCCTCGAATTCATCGCCCTCCCCTGTCAGCCGCAGGCTGTTTAGCAGCGTCACTACAGACCACGGACATCAAACAGATCCTGGATTTCTGCATAACTGAACACCGGGCCATCCTTGCACACAAAATGAGGACCGTATTGGCAGTGGCCACACTGCCCCAGCGCACATTGCATATTACGCTCCATACTCAACCAGATATCCGTGGCCGCCATACCGAGTTGCAATAGATGTTTAATTGCCACCTTCATCATACCTTCGGGGCCACACAACACAACAAGGGAATTGTGAGGCTGGATATGGGCCTGTTCGAACAGCCCGGTTACCGGGCCCGTGTGCCAGGGCCAGATAGGTCCACCCGTATCGGCGCTCAGTAACACCTGGGTATCGGGCTGCTGCGCCCATTGTTCGTAACGAGCATGCCACAACATATCATTAAAATGTTTTACGCCCTGCATAATCGTCAGATGGCCATAGTCAGCGCGACGTTTCATGATGTAATGAATGACAGAAACACTGGGGGCACAACCCAGCCCACCCGTGATGACAACAACATCCCTGCCTCGGGCCATGTCCAGGGGCCAGCCACGCCCATAGGGGCCCCGGATACCCAGGGTATCCCCTACCCGCAGCCGGGCCAGACCGCGACTGACCCTGCCAACGATACGAATCGTATGATCGAATAACGTTTCATGGTCACTACTGCCAGCCGTGGCATCAGTCGCCACATCACAGGCCGCTTCACTGGGGTCAGAGACAATAGATATCGGAATTTCACCCACACCGAACAGGTAAACCATATTGAACTGCCCCGGTTCAAAACAATAGGTCATCTGCCGTTCAGGGGCCGTAAAACGCAACCGGAGCGTAAAAATTGTTGGTGATTCCTCTATACGCTCAACAATCTCTGCCTCTGCCAGGAGGTGTGGGTTAGTGATCGTCACAGATCACCTCTATTTCTTCAGTGAGATCGATGCCTACCGGGCACCAGGTCAGGCACCGGCCACAGCCAACACAACCCGAACGCCCATACTGGTCATACCAGCTCCCGAATTTATGGGTCAACCATTGACGGTAACGCTCGCGTGTACCAGCATGTACGACCTGACCATGGATATAACTATGCCCATGAGTGAAACAGGAATCCCATTGCCGGTAATGCTCGCTGTGCTGAACGTCCAGTGTTGTGTCATCGGCCTCGCTGTAACAAAAACAGCTTGGACATACCGAGGTACAGTTGCCGCATGACAGACAGCGTTGGGCGACATCGTCCCAACGCGCATGATCGAGACTGGCAAACAGGCTGGCACGAATATCCTGTGACGATATACGTCGCTGTTGCCGCTCGGCCGCGTCCCGCAGTTCCTGGCCGGCCGCCTGGTGCTGGGCTGGACGGGCCTCGTCAAGCGGCAGGGCTGTCAGAATAGTTTTACCACGGTCACTGCCGGCGGCCACAAGATAACCATCGTCGAGTTCTGTCAACACCAGATCATAAGCCCCTTTTGCAACGGGCCCGTCACCGGTCGAATGACAAAAACAGGTGGCGGCCGGAAAGGAACAATTGACAGCAATCAGCAGCAGTTGCTCACGTCGCGCCCTGTAATAGGGATCAGGTGCTTCGGTCTCGAGAAAATGGGCATCCTGTAATTTCAGGGCCGCCAGATCACAGGGCCGCAGGCCGATTACGGCTGTTGGCCCGGTGTTGACGCTGACTTCCTCGAACGTCAGGCGCCCATCAATGCGGCTGGCCCGCCATAACGTTTCCCGCGCCTTAAACAATAACGGCTTGAGCGCCTGCGGGCCATTGGCCCAGGCAAAACAACGAGGAGAATCAGTCAGTTCGAGCCGATAGTTCCCGGGCTGCTGCTTATCGATAAAACCCTGCGGCAGCTGCGTAGTTGATTGCAGATCATCAAAAACCACCACTCCGTCCCTGACGTGTGGGCCAATACAGCGATAGCCCTGATCCATCAGGGCCTGCAACAATGCGGGTAGTTGCTCACGTGCCAGAAAGTTGCTCCCCAGGCTCTGAGTCTGCTCAAGTTCCATGGCGTAGATTACTCATGTATTCCGAGTGTGTTATGGTGACAAGCAGTATACATAATAGCCAGCGTGGCGAATAATAGCACTATGTGTCTAGGCATCCCGATGCAATTGATTTCGATTGATGGTTTTAATAGCCGTTGCCATGCTGCCGGCATCGAGCGTGACGTCAACCTGTTTTTGTTACAGCATGAAAACCTGCGCTGCGGCGATTTTGTCATGGTTCATGTCGGTTATGCCATCCAGAAGATTGCAGCACAACAGGCCCGTTCAGCATGGGAACTCTATGATCAGATGAACAATGGGTAAATCATCATGCATGAATTTTCCCTATGCCAGAATTTACTGAACCAGGTACTCGAAACGGCGCAAAAACATCATGCCAGTGCCGTCAAACGTATCGATGCTTGCCTCGGGCCCCAGACCGGCATCCAGGCAGAACAACTCTGCGCCGCCTTTGTGACGGCCAGTGCCGGAACCGCCGCGGCCCAGGCGGAACTCCGTATCGAGGCATTAGCTCCGCTTATGCATTGTCAAGGCTGCGGCAAGGAATATAGCGTAGAATCCGGGTCACTGAATTGCCCGGCCTGTTCCAGCACAAACACTGTGCCCTTGCCTGCCGCAACACTATTGATTACCAACGTTGAGCTGGTGTTGTGAGTATCACAGGATGATAGACAATGCCCGTTACTGGCTGGACAAAATCAATGCCCTGCCTCAGCCCGTCCCTGGCAAAACTATCCGGGTAATGAATGTTTGTGGTGGTCACGAACGTACGATTACAATGTCAGGCATACGCAGCCTGCTGCCAGATTACATTGAATTGATCGCCGGTCCCGGTTGCCCGGTATGCATCTGTCCCGAAGAAGATGTGTACCAGGCTATCAGACTGGTGCTACAGCACGATATTACCCTGCTGACCTTTGGTGATATGTTGCGGGTACCTGTCAATAACACAGTCATCCATGGTACGACTGACAGGATCCGTTCCCTGGAGCAGGCCTCTACAGCTGGCGCCGATATCCGCCCGATCGCCTCGCCACTGGAAGCGGTTACTACAGCCAGACACGACCCGGAACGACAGTTTGTCTTTTTTGCTGTTGGTTTCGAAACCACCATGGCCCCGGTGGCGGCCATGCTCGAACAGGGTATCCCCGATAATCTTCTCCTGTTACTGTCCGGACGTCGCACCTGGCCAGCCCTTGCTTCGCTGCTGGCATGCGGAAAAACATCCCTGGACGCACTGATAGCACCCGGTCATGTGGCAACCATCATGGGTGCCAATGAATGGCAATTTGTAATCAGCCAACACCAGCTACCCTGTGCCATCGCCGGTTTTAGTGACACCAGCCTGCTGGCCGCGCTGTACTCGGTGTTACGCCAGCAGCATGAAGATCGTTTTTTTATAGACAATTGTTATGCCGAACTGGTCAACAACAATGGCAACCCCAGTGCCCGACAATGCCTTGAACGGCAGCTCGATATTATTCCGGCCAACTGGCGTGGACTCGGAGAAATCCAGGCCTCCGGTTATGCCCTCAAACCCTGCTGGCAGCAGCATGATGCCCGTCAATATTTTCCGGCCGCAGACTACAACACTCGCAAACATGCCGGTGCGATGCCAGCCGGCTGTGATTGTTCCCGGGTTGTTTCAGGACAGATTTACCCCGATCAATGTCGCCTGTATGAAACGGCCTGCACACCGACGACACCGATCGGACCCTGCATGGTATCCGACGAGGGCGCCTGCCATATCTGGTGGGCCGGTGGAAAACACCGGCATCACCCAGCCGAGAAACCTGCCAGGATCCTTTAGATACGCTCGCATGATGTGAAAGTGATAACAGGAATCAGTAACGATGTTGATAACGATCACAGCGCCATGACCCTCCCTGATATGACTGCGCTGGCTGCAAAAAAATGGCTGCTGGGCGGGCGTATTCAGGGCGTAGGTTTCCGTCCTTATATCTGTCGCCTGGCACAGGCATATGATCTAAATGGCTGGGTCATCAACCACCGTGGCCAGGTCGAAATTCTGGCGCAGGGTGATCCGGCGGCACTGAACCACTTTACCGCCGCACTAGTCACGCAGGCACCGGCTATTGCATTGCCGCTCATCCTGAGCTGCCATACGGTTGCGGTTCGCCCGCTGCAAGAATTCGTCATTCGCCATGACAGTTTGGAATCAGAAACCAACATTCATATCACACCCGACATCAGCTTATGTGATAGTTGTTGTGAGGAGTTAACAACACCTGGAAACCGGCGTTATCGTTACCCGTTTATTAACTGCAGCCAATGCGGTCCGCGTTACAGTATTATCAGGCGCCTGCCCTTTGAGCGTATCAACACATCCATGCAGCACTTCCCCCTGTGTCAACCATGCCAGCAGGAATACGACACCATGGATAACCGCCGTTTCCATGCCCAGACAATCGCCTGCCCGAGCTGCGGGCCGACATTATCTTTTATAACTACGGATAACATCACCGTTGCAACTGCTGATGCAGCATTGGCCACCTGTATCTCACGATTACATGACGGGGGTACCGTTGCGATCAAGGGTATCGGTGGCTACCACCTGGCCTGTGATGCCCGCAGCAATGATGCTGTTCAGCGCCTGCGCCAGCACAAGTCGCGCCCGCATAAACCCCTGGCGGTCATGGTACCGCACAGGATGCCACTGCATCACTTTGTCGCAGCCGATACCTTACAAACTGGCTGCCTGAACGATGTACAAAGACCGATAGTGCTGATGAAAAAACACCCGGATTCCCTGCTCTGCCCCCTGGTAGCACCGGATCTGGATGAAGTGGGTATCATGTTGCCCTATAGCCCTTTACATCAATTGTTGCTGGAAGGTTTTGCCGGGCCATTGGTCATGACATCGGCCAACCACAGTGGTGAACCTGTTTATGTCAACAATGCCGAGGCACAGGAAAAACTCATGCCCATGGTGGATGGTTTTCTGCACCATAACCGAGCCATCCTTCATCCTGCCGATGACTCAGTCTATCGTTGTATCGCTGGTAAACCTCGCCCACTACGTCTGGGGCGAGGAAGCACGCCACTGGAATTACAACTACCAACAACGTTGACACAACCCGTATTGGCAGTAGGCGGACATCTGAAAAATACCGTAGCGCTGGCCTGGCAGGATCGCGTCATTATCTCAGCACATATAGGTGACCTGACACATCCACGCAGCCTGGCCTTGTTTGAACAACAAATCAATGATCTGCAATCCCTGTATCAGGTCAACGCCAGCACTGTAATTTGTGATGCCCATCCCGATTACGCCAGCAGCCGCTGGGCCATGGATAGCAACAAGACCGTTATAAAGGTTTTGCATCACCATGCCCATGCGGCGGCACTGGCGGGAGAACACATGGATATATCACGTTGGCTGGTTTTTACCTGGGATGGTGTCGGCCTGGGAGAAGATAACGCCTTATGGGGTGGCGAGGCCCTGCTGGGTTCGGCAGGTAACTGGCAACGGCTGGCCAGTTTCCGTCCCTTTCATATCCCCGCCGCCAATCAGGCTGCCCGCGAGCCCTGGCGTTGTGCCGCAACCTTATTATGGGAAAGCGGCAGAGAATGGCCCGATTGTCCTCACGACAGTACATTATTACGCCATGCCTGGCAGCGCCGTCTCAACAGTCCTGTTAACACTTCGGTCGGCCGCCTGTTTGATGCCGCCGCCGCTCTGCTCGGTCTGGTGGACACATGCAGTTATGAGGCCCAGGCAGCGATGCAACTCGAAGCTATGGCCACAAGCCATAATGAACCTGCACACCATAATACAATTACTCCCTTACCTGGGAATACCAATATCCAGGGTATCTATGAGAGTGATTGGGCACCGTTATTGCCACAACTACTGAATCAGAAACTCAGCGTAACGGCCCGGGCACTGCTGTTTCATAAAACACTTGCCTGCACCCTGCTGGATCAGGCATTAACATTACGCAAACATCACGGGGATTTCACCATTGGTCTGAGCGGCGGGGTGTTTCAGAATGGTTATTTGACAGAGCTGACCATGACACTGTTAATGCAACACGGCTTTGAGGTCAAAATAGCCGAAAAACTACCCGTCAATGATGCCGGCTTATGTTTTGGACAAATCATTGAAGCACTGGTTGTTATGGACAGCCGTTAATAATCGGAAGCGATGTATACTCATTGCCTGTTTAGAAAATGATCCTCCACAAATACATATAGTGATAGAAACAGCACATGACTGAACTACCAACCCATATCAGCCTGGCCCATGGTAACGGCGGTTGCCGGATGCGTGAGTTGATAGACAGGCTGTTTGCCCGCTATCTGCAGAATCCCTTACTCGACACCCAGGTTGATGCAACCCGCCTGGCCTGGCCCGAAGACGAATTGATCATTACGAATGATGGCTTCACCGTACAGCCACTGGAATATCCCGGGGGTGACATCGGTTCTCTGGCTATACACGGTACACTTAACGATCTGGCCGTGGCCGGAGCCATACCGCGTTATTTAAGTCTGACCGCTATTCTGGAGGAGGGGCTGGAAACAGCCCTGTTAGAGCGCATCATAAAAAGCATGGCAGCTACCGCACTCAAAAATAATGTCGCCGTGGTATGTGGTGACACCAAGGTGGTGCGACGAGGAGAAGGCAGCGGCCTGTACCTGGCAACCACGGGAATCGGCACACTCGCAACAACTCAGCCGCTTGGGACTGAATATATACAAGCCGGTGACAGGGTTCTGGTAAGTGGCCCGATCGGCAGTCATGGCGTCGCTGTGTTGCTGGCTCGGGAACAATTTGGCCTGAGTGGAAATGTCCGTTCGGATGCTGACAGCGTATTACCACTAACCCAGGCCCTGCTGGATTATTCCGGTCTGCGTTTCATGCGTGATCCAACCCGGGGCGGACTGGCAACTGTATGCCATGACATCCATCAATCCACCGGCCTCGGCATCCGGCTTCAGGAAGCATTACTGCCCGTCGATGCTGCTGTGCGCAGTGTCTGTGACATGCTGGGTTATGATCCTCTATACCTTGCCGGTGAAGGACGGGTTGTAGCCGTTATCGCTGCAGCACAAGCCAGTGCAGCACTGGAACAGTGGCAATCCCTGGCTCAGGGGCAACAGGCAGCGATTATCGGTACTGTCAGCGCTGATAATCAGCAGGTGATTCTGGAAACGGCACTCGGTGGGGAACGGCTATTACAGCAGCTTGTGGATGACCCGCTGCCACGAATTTGCTAGTGATGATTTCGCCAGTCTAACCTGGCAAATAAACGGTCTTAAATATGGTATCGAAACCCGTGCTAGTCGCGTCCTGCTATGAGCGCCTGTATGACCCGATCTTCGAGCTCAATACGATCGGCCAGCTTTTCGCCCAGAATCGACAGGTCTGACTCAAGGCCATCGACATGAATCTCATGATCAAAGGCATCATATTTGTCGTTAAAATCCAGGATATCCTGGGTAGTGTCGATAATCACCGGGTATACCTGCGCGGCCACTTCTTTTACATTGCCGCGGCGCTCGCGGCGATCGTCAATATAACGATACAGGCGAAAATGGGCATCGGCTGTATAGTCGATCAGGGCTTCACAAAATTTGGATAACAGGTCTGAGACGGAGGCGGTCTCTGCGAAGGGATGTGATGCGGCCAGATCACTGTATAAGGATAACATCCGTGTTCGCTCATCTACGAATTTATTGATCATCTGATGGGAACTGGTACGGCGTTCTACTACAGGGGCCTGGGCATTCGACATAACATCACCTTTATTATTCTTAAGTTGTCTATTTTACAGGATATATACCCGAAGTAATACCTGTTTTTTCATTTATGAACCCGGGGGACATATAATATTTCCTTTATATACGGCTACTTACATACATGGCTCAAGATATAGCCATCCTCAGGCAGCACGATCAAAAAAGACCATAAAGGTTTCATAAAATAGATTCTCAACCTCCGTTAACAGCGCCGGCATTTGCTCCGGCTCAATGCCAACGACTTGCCATGCGGCCGGATCAATCAGTTCCTCATGATTGTTTCTATCATGGTCATCGCACTGGACATAGCTACAGGCGATCTGGGTAATCGCCGCACTCAATGGCGAATCTGTCGCCAGCCCTGGCTGATGATGGTGCCGTACAGCCTCTACGAGATGGGTAGGAAATGACCACGAAGATAATAATTCACCGCCGACATCGGCATGGGTGAAACCCAGTACCTGCATTTCAATATCATGTTTTGGCGTCGATTCATCGGGAAAACGCATATACAGGGTGCGGGATAATTCCGGCAATTTCATGGCTATTACCATGGTGCCGACATCGTGTAACAGCCCACCGAGAAAATAGGGCTCGGCATGCAGGACATTACATTGTTCAGCAATTTTCTGGGCCAGGATCGCCGTTTTCAGTGAATGCTCCCAGTAATTCTTGATATCAAAATTTGCTAATTTTTGTTTGGAAAATACGGCCACTGCAGACGACGCCAGCACCAGATTATACACGGCATCATGACCAATCACCGTGACAGCCCGTGAAATCGTATCAATCCGTGTTGACAGCTTATACAGACTGCTGTTGGCTATACGTAAGACCTGAGCCGACAGACTGGCATCGTTGCGCAGGCAATGAGCGATGCTGGCCGATGAGGCATCCCCTCGTTCCTGCAGTCGTTGAAGTTCATGGTAAGCCTTGGGTAGAGCCAGCAGCTTTACGGAGCTACTAACGAGATCTTTTGCTTGCACGGTACCGCCTCATTCACTATTAAGGACATCTTAATACTACTTCGGTCAATGAGAAAATTTCTTTACCCTGCCCCTCAGTATCGGCATGGATATCATGTCGATTAATATTAATCATTATTTTACAATCACTTAAGAAATGCCCAGCCGTTGCCGCATTTTTTTTATCGATACCGGTACATGGGTACCCAGCTCCTGAGCAAACAGGGACACACGCAATTCTTCCATGTACCAGCGCAGATCCGCCTCAACCGGGTTATCTGCCACGATCACCCCGGGTTGTTGTTGAGCCATACGCTCCAATACGGGCATCAACTCACGATAAAGTCGTAGATCACGTTCCGGATTACCTGCCAGTTTCTCCAGTCGCCGTTCAATAGCCTGTACATAACGTGGTAGCTGTTGCAGACAGGCCAGCGGTGTCTGCGCGACAAACCCTTTAAACACCAGCCGATCGAGTTGCTGGCGTATATCAGCCAATGATTGTAACAAGGCCGGCGCCGTCAGGGTTTTGAGACATTTATTGATTCTTCTACGGCTTTCCAGGACCTGATCCATTTGTGTAGACAGGGCAAAGGTTTGTTCAACAAGCACCGCATTAATCCCGGCTACCAGATGATTAAAGCTTGCGGCATTACGTGGTAGAGAATCCTGCTGCTGTAAAAAATTATCGAGCACCACGGCGACGATCTCTGCAATCAACACATCACATGTACCCAATGTGGCGTAATTCAGACACAGCCGTTCTCGATCCGGCATATTTTTTCTGATCCATTTGATCTTTTGCCCCTGACCTTTGATGTACAACTGGCGCAGACCGGTGATTGTTTCCTGGTAGGCCTTGTCCTGTGCATCCAGAACCCTGATATGAATACCACCGGCATCGGCCACCAGGGCCGGGTAAGCAGTCAACTCCAGCCCCTCCACCTGAATATTCAGCGTCGCGGGTAGTTCACCGAAATCCCAGCTATTGATATAGTCGCGTTCAAAATTACTAAATGGCAATTGTCTGAAGTGAGCCTGGCTTGAGGCCGTGAGTTGTTGTTGTAATGCAGCGAGATCACGACCCTGGCCAATGATGTTGTTATGGCCATCAATGATTCGATAATACATAGTTAAATGTTCAGGCATCTGATTCAGACGCCAGTCATCCTCATGAATATCTACCCCAGTCATACGTTTTAATTCCTGCGCCAGTCGCTTGAGCAATATTCCCTGCCGGTCTACTAGTACCTGCAAACAGGCCCGGGCATAATTGGTAGCGGGCACACAGCGACGCCGAATAGCTTTTGGCAATGAACGAATCAATGCCACCAGCTTATCCTCCAGCAACCCCGGCACCAGCCACTCAAAGTCATGACTGTTAAACTGTCCCAGCAGGGCTAGCGGCAAATCTACACTCACACCATCGTCTTCGGCTCCCGGGGCAAAGTGATAACGTAACGGCAGAGCCAGATTGTTAATCAACAATTGATCAGGAAATTGTTCATCGGTGTCTATTGTGGCTGGGATTTGATCAAACTGCTCAGGATCTATACACAATAGCTCCGGTTGTTCCTTAACCTGCAGGCGGTACCATTTCTCAAAACTGCGAATATCAACAATGTCTTTTGCAATACCCTGATCATAAAAGTTAAAGAGCCACGACTCATCAATACAATGATCACGTCGTCGCGCCTTGTGTTCCTGTTCGGCCAGTTCATTGAGCAGGTGTCGATTATGTATCATAAAACGTGCGTGTGTATCGTACTCTCCCTCGACAAAGGCGCCACGAATAAAATATTCTCGGGCCTCTAGCGCTGCGATGCGACCGTAATTAACCGGTCTTTTTTCATTAATGAGCAGGCCGAATATTCTGATTCGTTCGTAGGCCACAACCTGGCCGCGGGACTTGCTCCAGTGCGGATTGTAATATTCGCGGCGTAGCAGATGTTGCGCTGCCTTCTCTATCCATGCCGGGTCAATCCTCGCAACAGTGCGAGCGAATAATTGTGAGGTTTCAACCAGCTCTGCAGCAACAATCCATTTCGGGTTTGTTTTAGATAATACCGAACCGGGAAATATCAATGGCCGAGTATTACGCGGACCACGATACTCCCGACCTTCATGCAAACGCGCAATATGACTGACAAAACCGCCCACTAGTGCCCGATGTATGGCATCATAATCGGCGGGCTGTGAATTCAATTTTAGCCCCATGCCCTTGACCAGCGCTAGCAATTGTTTGTGTATGTCACGCCATTCACGCATGCGTACATATGACAAAAAATGTTCGCGACAATATTTCCTCATCTTGTTTTGCGACAAATGCAGAAAGTGTTCGCTAAAATCCCGCCACAGATTAAGGTAGGCGATAAAATCGGAACGTTTATCGTTGAATTTTCTGTGGGCCTCGTCCGCAGCCTGTTTTGCGGTGGCGGGCCGTTCGCGCGGGTCCTGTATCGTTAATGCCGCGGCAATAACCAGTATTTCGCTCAGACATTGCTCTTCACTGGCGGCAATAATGATACGACCAAGGCGCGGGTCAACAGGCAACCGTGCCAGCTGCCGACCACTTGCAGATAGCTTACCAACAGTATCAATGGCCCCCAGTTCTTCGAGTAAACGATACCCGGCCCGCACGTAGCGGCCATCAGGAACATCGATAAAGGGAAAGTCTTCGATATCACCCAGTCTGGCAGACTTCATTTGTAAAATGACACCGGCCAGATTGGAACGCAGAATCTCAGGATCGGTAAAGGCCGGGCGATTCTTGTAATCATCTTCACTATAAAGCCTGATACAGATACCCGGGCCGGTTCGACCACAACGCCCGGCACGCTGATTCGCCGAGGCCTGTGATATTTTTTCAACGGGCAGACGCTGAATTTTACTGCGATAACTGTAACGGCTGAGCCGCACCAGGCCCGTATCGATAACATATCGAATACCCGGCACCGTTAATGATGTTTCGGCCACATTGGTGGCGAGCACTATCCGTTGCCCCTGATGAGATTTAAAAATTTTCTGTTGTTCTGCGGCACTGAGGCGGGCAAACAGGGGCAGGATTTCGGTGCCTGGTGGATGGTGCTTACGCAATGCCTCCGCCACCTCGCGTATCTCACGTTCACCGGGTAAAAAAATCAGCATATCACCCGGACCATGGCGGGCCAGTTCATCAACTGCATGTAATATGCGTACATGTAACTGGCTGTCCTGGCTATCTTCATCAATGCCGTCTGCTTCCTGGTAACGCATTTCGATGGGATAACCGCGACCGGACACATTAATAATCGGTGCGCCACTAAAATGCTGCGAAAATCTTTCGGCATTTATTGTTGCCGATGTAATGATCAGTTTAAGGTCGGGACGTTTGGGTAATAACCGCCGCAAATAACCTAGAAGAAAATCAATATTCAGACTGCGTTCATGGGCCTCATCAATGATCAGGGTGTCATAACTGTCGAGAAATTTATCCTGCTGGATTTCAGCCAGCAGGATACCGTCGGTCATGAGTTTTACGCGGCTATCCTGGCGGGTATTGTCACTGAAACGGATCTTAAAACCTACCAGCTGCCCTAATTCACTGTTTAATTCCTCGGCAATACGCTGTGCCACACTGCGTGCCGCCAGTCGTCGTGGCTGGGTATGCCCTATCAAACCCGTCACCCCGCGCCCCAGCTGTAGACAGATCTTGGCCAGTTGTGTTGTTTTTCCTGAACCCGTTTCGCCGCATAAAATAACCACCTGATGGTCGATAATTGCTGCAGCTATCTGCTCCCGCTGCTGACTGACCGGTAAATCATCGGGAAAGTTTATTCCGGGTATCGAACTCAGGCGGGCCTGGCAACGTTGGCTTGACTTATCAATTGCCTGCAGCAACTGCCGCAATTCATCGCTATCATGATCCGGTTGCGCCGGCAGGCGTTTGAGCCGCCGATACAACTGCAATCGGTCGACACGCATACACTGTTCTAGCCGCCCCTTCAATTCGCCCAATGTCGGCGCAGCGGTAGAAGAGTACAGTGTGGAGGTTTGCTTGGTATCGGAATTATTCACGCTAAGGTCGTAACAGCTAACACGGCACCAATTCTAGCATATTAGAATATGGCACCACCCATGTCCGGATATCACTATTGATATTGTTCTAACATCAACAACATATCTGCCCTGGTACTGTTTACCATCTCATCACTAAGCAGGCCCTGAGATATTTTCTGAATCAGCTGGTAAAAACGACTGCGTAATTGTGGATATGCCGGTGATGCCGTCAATAACAAGGTGTCATGTTGCCAGCCTGTATTACCAACAAATATCTCTGTACCTGATAAAAAGCGGTTGGACATCTGCAACGCACTACGGCTTGCCGGAACAGTTATGCTGGCATCGGTCATCATCAGAATTTCTTCCGGTTGTAATAAAAACTCGATAAAACGCATGGCCGAGCGTCGGTCCCGGCAACGCCGACTGATGCCCCAGGACCAGCTATCCTGAATCCCGCCATGATCCAGCAGGGGCAACACCAACAGGTCATCCTTCCAGGCCCGTTGGTAACGATCAAATTCCTCCTGTGTCGCCCAGGCCAGCGGCACCTGTCCATTTAAAAAAGAATCGTCATCACGGTTATCGATATAACCGCTGACAAACCAGTCCTGAAGTTGTTCTAACCGTTGTATAGACTGCGGTGCCAGCGCCTCAATAAACGGTGAATGGCCATTGAGGGTATCCTCCTTAATGCTCAGCAGCGGTAACAGGGCCTTGTCGAGCCAGGTTTCACCGCGATCCATATGTAACTCAATCAAGCCATGCCGGGTGTTAGCCGGGCTCACTCTGCCCAGGTCTTTTAACAGTCGGCCAATGGTGGCCATCGGACCGGCATCTGACCATGCCTCCGAGGTGGACAAATTAATGCCCGCCGCCTCAAGAAAACTACGTCGGCAGTATAAAATAAGTACCTGGCTTCCGGGACTGAGTGCATATAAACGCCCCTGATACATATTCTGTGATATCAATGGTGGCAACAGGTCATTGCGGATACTATCAGGCAGCAATTTGTCGATAGGCTGCAACTGCCCATGCCAGGCACTATAAGCAATATAGGCTGGATCAAGTTCAATAATATCGGGTAACTGACCCTGACTGGCCGCCATTTCGATCTGTTCGTGATAAACACCCTCCGGCAATATCACAGCATTGATACGCACCTTGTCCTGGACTTCATTAAAACGCATGACCTGCTGTTGAATCGTTTGGCGCTCGGCTTCATTACCATAATGCACCCAGGCATCCAGCTCGGCCTGAACATAATGAGATTCTGGATTAGAGTCACCACATGCCTGCAGTAGCAGTAGCGGTAGCAATGCCAAAACAACATAGAGTTTATTCATTGGCTAATTAAAACATTAAGCTACTGATCATTAATAGGTTGGCATGTCCAGATCGATATTACGTGCCCAGGCATCAAGGCCACCGGTCAGGTTCATCACTGGACCAAAACCCTGTTGCTCAAGGTAGACGCCAATATTATAACTACGCATCCCGTAATGGCAGATTACAACTATTGGCTGATCCTGTGGCAAGTCGTCTAGCGCAGCCGCCACCTGACCCATGGGTAGGAAGCGCGAGCCTTGAATATGGCAAATTTCGAATTCAGCCGGTTCACGGACATCCAGTAACAAGGGAGCATTGCCACTGTTGTCCAGGTAATCCTTTAATTCCATTGGGCTTAGTTCACGCATAAATCCATATAATCCACACTGATATGTAATCTGAGAATCGGGCTGCTTCAGAGCTCTTCTGCAAGCCTAGGAATTGTCAGACAGAACTGCCTGAAATTCAAGCCCCGCTATTAATCATCGAATCAGACCTCAGCTAGCCTGACAACGTTTCCAGAAGTTATCAACAACTTATGCTTTGCGGGGACTTAATATATAGGCCCGCTCCTGCAGGCGAGTCAGCCCTTTATCCTGAAAAAATGGCTCGTCAGTCAGTATATCCTGTGTCTCCAGGATGACTATCTCATAATCATTCGCATAGGTAGAATGGATTTCATTTTCACTGATGCTGAACGGTGGCCCCTGCATTTCAGTCTCGGGATAATCCAGCGTCACGAGCAAGATGGGGACCTGTTTATTGGTAATCTCCTGCAGATGATTACAATAATCCCGGCGCATCTCTGCCGGCATAGCCACCATGGAACCACGATCGTACACTGCGGCCACACCATTTACATCAGTGGCTGTTAATTGAAAGAAATCACCGCAGTATAATTGCAGCCTGTTCATGGAAGATATGCGATAACCGCCCTGCTCAGTGTTTTTGGCCTGTAACTGATGAT
>Ga0316190_10001041_pt1 | contig 19772 bp, 13 predicted proteins | sample Eddworburrow2_MG_FD_204929 | JGI IMG/M metagenome (GOLD analysis project Ga0316190, IMG submission 204929) | Coastal sediment microbial communities from Maine, United States - Eddy worm burrow 2 | ecosystem: Environmental > Aquatic > Marine > Coastal > Sediment | place: USA: Maine | collected... | reverse complement strand
GGGCCAACCAAACCCTGGATTCAAGATTCTATGAGGAACTCTTTGCAAAGCTGTATGCACGTTGCAATGGCCGTTCGCCTCGTCACCAGTTCCGGTTTAAGCGGAAGCTATTTTCACTGAATGCCTCATTACTAGATGTGTCGATGAAAGTATTTCCAAATGCTGAATACAACAGGATGAAGGCCGCCTATAAACTTCATGTTGGATTAGATCATGATGGTTTGATACCAGCCTTTGCTGCCGTCACCGCCGGTAAGACTGGAGACCAAACACAAGCTAAGCTTATGCAGTTTCCGAAAGGCAGTGTGCTTGTCTTTGATAAAGGATATGCAGACTATAGCGGGCATAATCAATTGACGGATCAAGGAATATTCTGGGTAACCCGCATTAGAAGTAATGCTAAGTATAGAGTGATCGAACGGCATGAAGTCAATAAATCACAGGGGGTTACCAGTGATCAAATCATTGAATATACATCAATCCGCTCCAGCAAAAATAACCTGCGGGCAGTGAGGCGGGTTGGTTTTCGTGACCCTGAAACAGGCAAACACTATGTCTTTATCACCAACCATTTTGACTGGTCAGCAAAAACTATAGCGGATATCTACAAGCAACGGTGGCAGGTAGAATTATTCTTTAAATGGATTAAGCAAAATCTAAAAATCAAAGCTTTTTTAGGAAATACCGACAATGCTGTGATGACACAAGTCTTTGTAGCACTCTGTATATATCTGATACTGGCATACCTCAAGTTCCAAGCCAAAATTAGCCAGAGTCTTCAGCAGATGAGTCGATTGATTCATCTGAATTTGTTTGCTAAACGAGATTTGATTCAGCTATTCAAGCCACCGCCAGAAACGATTAGCACGTCACCGCAGCTGAGGTTGATATGATGGCTAGAATAAGTGGGACAGCAGTGGGTCAGAGTAAATTTACTCTGACCCCATGTCTTTAACCTAATTAATCAAGCTATTACCCACCTGTTGCGGTAAAGGTGTAATCTTTATACACCCAAACAGGAAAGCCATTAGGTGTCCGCTTGTATGAGGATTTCATGCGTACATGGATAGTTGAACCATCACTCGGCAGGTTGCTGATTGTCTTCGAGGTTGCGTAAAAGCCACCACCCCAGCCGATTCTTGAGCTACCTGGATAGGTGCCGACATAGATGTAGCTGCTCTCTTGCCCAATATCTTCCCACTCGAAGGTTACAGAAGTGGAATCAAGCGTTGAACCACCTACTGGTGAGGTTAACTCAGCAGGCACAGGCTCATAGGGGGCTTGCGGATTGACCGGATCAGTATATGCAGTGTAGGTGTATTTGTCAGCAACCCACTGTCCTTCTACCTTACTGTACAACATGACATACAGTGGCATACCGTTACTGGGTAGGTCAGCTACGGTGACCGATGTTACGTTGCCAAGCTTGTAAGAAGGCGCATAGTACAAATCGGTACCACCAGACTTTGTTCCTACATAGAAGCCATACTCAGTTGCACCATTATCCGCCCACTCAAAGGTTACCGTGGTTGAATCCAGTATTGAGCCATTGACCGGACTGGTTATCAGCCTTGTAGCACCCGTAGCAGCCGTATAGGTATAGTGCTCATATTCATAGGTGGTGGGATTGGGGTAGCTGCCATACCTCGTTATAAGCGATATATAAACCGTGCTGCCATCGTTTGGCAAATTAGGAACAATCGCCTGCTCTACGCCTTTGTAGTATCTCGTGTTTTCACTACCGGCATAGCTACGATAGAAGATATCGGATGCGCCATAGCGAGCACCAACCTTAACGCTATATTGAAAGGCCCCCGTATCAACCCACTTAAACATAACCGTGGTTGAATCCAGTGTTGAACCATCTGCTGGGCTGAAGATTCCAGAACCTTGAGGTGCTTCACAGGCATCACCGATACCATTGCCGTCACTATCTAACTGATCCGTGTTGGGCGCATCAATACAGTTGTCTATATCATCGATAATGGTGTCACCATCGGTATCTGCTTCGCAGGCATTACCAATGCCATCACTGTCACTATCCAGTTGGTCGGTGTTAGCATGCACAGGACAGTTATCAAATGATGCGCTAACACCATCGCCATCGCTGTCAGGATCCGTGGCAACGTATACCTCTGCGTTACTGTCTACATCATTTACCCACACAATGGTCTGGCCACTGATACTGGCAAAGGCGTCTTTAGTATCGTTAGCTGTGATCTGGAGTGTTGTAGTGTTATTAAACTTTACAAAGAGGTCACTATCATCACCATCAAAGCGAGTATCAACACTCAGTGAACCGTCGCGCAGTGAACTATCAGGCCAGTAGTAACCCTCTTCGGCAAGAGAGGCCGTTGCACTGGCGATGTCATAAAGCATGACTTGAATGACATCATCCTCTTCATTCTCAGGATCACCTGCATCGATCTGACTCCAGCTAACGCTGGCTGCATTAATCATGGGTGCAAAATCATTCAGTGGTGAATTAGAGATGTTGTTTGTTGTGCTGCTGGCTATATCGTGAAGATAGATTTCACCGAGCCCAACACCTGCCGACCAGGCAATCTTCCCGTTAGCAATCTTTACTGAAGCGTGATTGTTAACGCCTTCAATCGGCACGGTTGAGGTCACACCGGTAGTGGTATCGTAATAGGTAACAACCGGGTTAGCCGCATTGCCTATCCAAGCAACATAACGACCATCGGTTTGTGGGGAGATATCATCAACCGTATTGCTGGTGATCTGGGTAGTAATATCTGTTGCCAGGTCGTGGTGAAAGATCTCCCAGCTGTCATTAACCTTACCTTGCCACACCACATGATCATCTTGGATCTGTGGATATGAATCTTCAGTACTGTTATAGGTTAACTGCACAGGAGTAAAAGCATGCACTGGTAATGCTGATGCGAGTAAGGTTACCAGTGAGATTGATAAAGCTGTCTTTTTAAAATTCATCTTACTATTCCTCCCAATCTTATTGGTTACCAAATGTGCCGATAGGGGTTGGGCCGCCATAGGCGCCCATATCAGTGGCAAATGTGCCTTGTCCCGGTGGCAAGCTGGCATCATCACCCAAAGCGCTATCACCCGAATCTACAGCTGGAGAGGATGCAAGAAGTCGATAGTCTTCCGCAGCTTCATCAACAAACTCTACTGGTGCGAAGATTTCACTGGAATTGGCTGTGGTTGGAAAACAGACAGCAAGCTGTGGCCCCGCACACCAAGGTGCATACATCTCACCGAACAGGCCACAACCTGCAGCGCTGGTGCCGTTGTTGCGAACCAATAGATTAAAGTCGCGTTTGCCGATCCAGGCATCACAGGAGGCACCGCTATCAGCTAGAGTTCCGGCATTAATGCCCGCGTTATAGTTGTTTACGATGACATTGTTGCGAATTGGGATCTGATTTGTAGGTGTGCCAGATGGGTCGGCATTGATATCACCCTCTAGGTCATCATATACGATGCCGCCACCGCGCAGACCGCTGTATCCGTTCTCTACAACTGTGTTGAAGTTGATGGCATCAATCCAGTCACCAAAGCGGATACCGCCAAAGTGGTTTTTATAGACCAGATTGTTTTCAATCACACCTGATGCATGGCGCACATCAATACCGCCGCCATAATCACCCGAACCATTGTGGTGAACAGAGTTGTTACGAATGGTCAGATAAAGGTCACCTGGATTACCTCTAAAGGTGGTTGGCATCCAAGCTCCACCGTCCATACCAGGGCCGGTATGTATTCCGCCGCGTCCACTATAGGCAATCTCATTGTTGAGAATTTCATAGTTGCCATCAGCCGATATGATCATTCCACCAAAGCCGCTATTGGTAATGGTGTTGTTGGTAATGGTTCCTGTGGTATTTTGTTGATCCAGTGCAATACCGGCATAGCCGCTGCCATTGATGGTATTGTGATCAATTGTCACATTCATTCCACTGCTAAAATAGCTAGAGAATGTGCGAATGCCACAGTAGCTGGAACCATCTAGGGTATTTTCACGTATCACTAAATCATCAACATTAGCCACTCTTACAGCACAGGCTGCCTGGCTGTCTTTAAAGTTATTTCTAAGGATAGTGAGCGTCTGATAGTTATGGACATATGCTGCTACGCTGCTCCTATCCATCGTATTATTCTCAATAGTCATTGAACGGAAGCGTTTGCTGCTGCCACCCGGATGGTATGAGCGGATGCCAGCAAAGTTTAGGTAAAACGTATTGCCGTCCTCAGCGTTAGGGCCGCCGATAGTAATATCCACATCGCTAACATCAGCAGCACTGCCTAACGCATCTAAACGAATAGCTGCGTATGAGTGATGATAGAAAGTGTTGCCGCGAATAATTATGGGGTTGCCATTATTGCTTTCAAGGCCGCCAGCTACTGCATTCAGAATGGGTGGCTTTGCAGCACCGATACCAGCTCGACCATTCGCAAAGAGTTCGTTATTAAGGATGATTGCAGATGCCGCCCCGCGAAAACCAATACCTGGTGCGTAGTCTGTTACTGTAGCGCGTGTGAAAATTGTATTGTCGCTGATGGTTGGGTTTCCGTCATCAGTAATGCCAACACCGGGGCCATTTACATAATGGATGATGTTGTTTTGGATCAGAGGCTCTGCATCCCCCATACCAACACCACCTACCTGAATGCCTCCATTATGGGCTAGGCCTAAGTTGTTGCGGATGATGTTGTTTTGAATAGTGGGTGAAGAAGCACCAACAAAAACAAGGAAGGTAAAATCAGCTGCCGTTTCATCAACATTCTCAATGGTGAATCCATCTACAGTTGAATCAACTCCTCCCATAAAGCTGACAACTGAAGTAGCACCTGCGCCTTGTAGAATTGTCAGTTTGGTGCGCTTCAATACCTGAAATATTTTGAAGGTTTTATTGAAAGGGTCGTCATAAGTGGCAGTAGTACTATCACCTTCACTCACTAGATCAACACCAGATTTCATTGTGGCATTGGTGATATAGGTTTCCGCTACGCTACGCCCTGGTGTGCCAACTACCACACGGTCACCAGCGACAGCCGTGTTGATAGCCGCCTGCACAGTCGTGTGGTTACATCCTAATGGACAGACAGAAATGTCTGCTGCCGCTACCAGACCGAATGAACTGACTGATAAGATCCCCCCGATTATTGATGCTCGGAGAAATGATGGTTTGAACTTGGTCATAATCTCTTACCTCACTAAACATATATTTTAGGCACACGCATCCATGGTTGAGCATTTTTTGGGTACAAAAATACCTGCGGCCTAAACTGAAGTGCTCTACAAAACTGCTCATAAAGTCGCATCTGTAAGCTCTGCTTTTTACGCGGGTTTTCAGTTGCTACGGTGCTGATCCTTTCATCTGATAGAGAGTGCGCCTATTAGAATTTGCTATGGCTTTTTGTTCAGTGATAAAAGTCACATAAGGGCAACTCTATTAATTCTGAGTGGAGCAGATTGAGATTTAAAACATTCAAGAGCAAGGCGTTAAGCACTTATAATAGCCATTCTATTGCAAATGCTTAGCACCAACAGCAGGCGCTTTAGGCGACACGGCTATTGGATGTTGGACTCAAGATTCTCATCCACGAATTAATAGAGGCGCCCTATAGCCATGCTATAAATAATATGATCTATCAATAGCTAAACTAGAAATAGATCGTATTATTTATACAGGTTCTATTAGGCTGCTAGAGCCACTTCTTTATTTGCCCCTATGTTATCTCTTATAAGCATTAGTAGCCCTACACCAAGCAGCAATAAGGTAGCAGGAGCTGGGACAGATGAAACAGGAGGTGGTGCAAATGCAAGCACAGCGTCGGCTTCGTGTCGCTGGTAGTCAACTCCGTAGTCAGGTTGAAGGAAATGCCCAACTACTCCGTAGCCAGATAGCAAATCAAGCCCCGCCGCTTGGCTGGGATCAAACCCACCAAGCAGCATTATGGTAGCGCTACCTGATACTTGTGTGCCTGCAGTAAAGGCAACATTTTGGCCATCGGGATTATGAAAGTAGATGGAATCAGCTGTTCCGTGTTCAATAACACCACTTACGACAAGATCGACAAGCAAACCATTAACGGTAATTGAGTTATCATGTACTGTTCCGCTACCACCCATCCACTCAGAGTGAGTGCCAATGTTATTGAGGTAGTCGTAACCTATCGCGAGGACTCCGGGCATACCACTAAAGCCACCAGTAGTATCTTCATCAAATGTACCAGAGATTGAAAATGTGAGCTCATCCGTTGTCATTTCATCGATAGTGAGCATTAGGGTTGCATGTGAAGGTGCGACATAGAAAGCAATAAGTAACAGAAATGTTTTTTTAAGCATCGGTAAATCTCCTGCATGTAATGGTTGGCTTTTGATCTGTAAATTATGTTGGTATTATTTACAGTGTATAGAGGTTATTGAATAATAATTTCATCGTGTTTTTTCCTTGAAGAAAATACCTCCCGATTATTGATACTCGGAGAAATGATGATTTGAATTTGGTCATAATCTCTTACCTCACTAAACATATATTTTAGGCAACGCATCCATGGGTGAGCCTTTTTTGGGTACAAAAATACCTGCGGCCTAAACCGAATTGCTCTACAAAACTGCTGATAAAGCTCTGCTTTATTACGCGGGTTGTCAGTTGCTACAGTGCTGGTTCTTTCATCTGAAAGAGAGTGCGCCTATTAGAATCTGCTACGGCTTTTTGTTCCGTGATAAAAGTCACATAAGTAGAAAGGGCTGGTAAATATGCTAACGGCTGCCGAATAAATGAATTTACATTTATGGTTTTCAGTTGCCATTCCAGCACCAAAAGTTAACGCATTAGGCGAAGCTCCCTCTCCTCGGTAATTGCTCCTGCATTGCTCTACTATCTACAATCCCTGTAGGCATGCTTACGCCCCTACCTATATCCATATAGGCAAAGCATGAGAAAGGCAAATAGCGGGAAATTACACTAATGAAGAACTTGGCTAGAATGAGCAGATGGGGAATTAGAGTAGTGGTACATAGATGTAGCGTTTACGAACTAATGGGCAGCAATATGCATTGCTTATTGAGGTCGCCCAAAGGGGGCAGGTATCGATGAATTTAAATCCGTGAACTATAGTCTAGAGAGCCGTTTCTGATCTAGGATATCTATTGCTCCGCGATACAGTTTAACCCAGCCATGACGTTCAAACTCTTTTAGTAACCGACTGACAACTTCGCGAGCAGTACCTAGCTCAGAGGCGAGTGACTGATGTGTGATTTTAATTCTTGTTGTATCGCCGGCATGTTTCATAAGTGCTACCGCCAACCTTCGCTCCATGTTGTCAAAGGTAACTTCCTCTACCATGTTCATGAGGTTATTCATACCTTGGCGAATATTGTCAAATATGATCTCACGAAACTCAGGTACATCCTCTAATACTTGATGGAAGGCGAGTCTGGGCAATTTTAGTACCTCCGCTTGTGTTTCTGCAATTGCCTCAGCGTCGTACTGATTACCACCTAGAAGGCAAGTATTGGTCAGATTACACTGCTGGCCCTTACCCAAACGATACAAAATGAGTTCATTCCCCTCAGAAGTCAGCTTTTGAATTCGCAGAGTGCCTTCAATAATAAAGTAGTAGTAATTACAACAATCTCCCTCTCGAAATAGGGTATCCCCTATGGAAAGGTTAATAACCTGTGTGCTTTTTGCTATTTGCTCTAAACGACAGCTGTCCAGCCCACTTAAGACAGGCACAGTGACAACTAATTGGTCTACCATGATGCAATACATATTCACAACGCCCTAGTATGAAATCCACAGAATTATAACTCTTTATATATCGTCATCAAGGGTATCGGCTGTCGCATGGAAAAATAAACTACTATGCATGTTTTTAGTTATGGCTACCCCTGTGATTCAGGGTAGTTGCCTGCAATAAAGCTAGCAGAAGCAAGACTGCATTTTTTAGCCCCTCCCTCACCAATGGCTCAATAAGCCAAAGACAGCCTCCTGGAACCGCCTACTGCCCGCAAAGCAAAACACTACAAATTCAATGGGATCAGAGTCACTGCTGTCCCACTTAACAAATAATAAAAAGGCTTAAATCCCAACAGGTTGATACAATGGAAGTGCAAACAAACACCGTAAAAACAAGAGGATTTAAGCCTTGGGACATCATAACACCGTGTACTCTCAGATCCTAAAAATGGTACCTAGACATGAATTTGCAGGTACTGCTAAAAAGCATGATGGGCATCGCCGGAAAGATGCAATGAGCCGCTGGACACAGTTTATTGCCATGTCCACAGCCCAGTTAACGGGGCGCTCAAGTCTTAGAGATATTGAGTCTGCATTGGCAAGCCAAAAACACCTGCGCTACCACCTGAGCAGTGGAACCGTTAAACGCACAACACTTAGCAGGGCCAACCAAACCCTGGATTCAAGATTCTATGAGGAACTCTTTGCAAAGCTGTATGCACGTTGCAATGGCCGTTCGCCTCGTCACCAGTTCCGGTTTAAGCGGAAGCTATTTTCACTGGATGCCTCATTACTAGATGTGTCGATGAAAGTATTTCCAAATGCTGAATACAACAGGATGAAGGCCGCCTATAAACTTCATGTTGGATTAGATCATGATGGTTTGATACCAGCCTTTGCTGCCGTCACCGCCGGTAAGACTGGAGACCAAACACAAGCTAAGCTTATGCAGTTTCCGAAAGGCAGTGTGCTTGTCTTTGATAAAGGATATGCAGACTATAGCGGGCATAATCAATTGACGGATCAAGGAATATTCTGGGTAACCCGCATTAGAAGTAATGCTAAGTATAGAGTGATCGAACGGCATGAAGTCAATAAATCACAGGGGGTTACCAGTGATCAAATCATTGAATATACATCAATCCGCTCCAGCAAAAATAACCTGCGGGCAGTGAGGCGGGTTGGTTTTCGTGACCCTGAAACAGGCAAACACTATGTCTTTATCACCAACCATTTTGACTGGTCAGCAAAAACTATAGCGGATATCTACAAGCAACGGTGGCAGGTAGAATTATTCTTTAAATGGATTAAGCAAAATCTAAAAATCAAAGCTTTTTTAGGAAATACCGACAATGCTGTGATGACACAAGTCTTTGTAGCACTCTGTATATATCTGATACTGGCATACCTCAAGTTCCAAGCCAAAATTAGCCAGAGTCTTCAGCAGATGAGTCGATTGATTCATCTGAACTTGTTTGCTAAACGAGATTTGATTCAGCTATTCAAGCCACCGCCAGAAACAATTAGCACGTCACCGCAGCTGAGGTTGATATGATGGCTAGAATAAGTGGGACAGCAGTGGATCAGACTCGAATGATTGTAATACCCCTCCAAACAATCACTCCCCCAATCATATAAATTCATATCCCTTTCTATTCCTTATCGATTATTAGCAATGTTACCTTGTTTAGCGACAAAGACACCGACATGCCAACCCTAGCCTTTGAATACAAAGTGGTGCAACTCATACGCTAAGCGCAAGAGAGTCAAATCAATTATAAGAGACGTAAAAATAATATTTTTTCATGCCCCTTGATGCATTGCATCAAATTCACACGTAATCTTTTGCCACTGCACGACAATGCACTATTTGCCTTTTCAGTTTCAATTCATACCACGTATCTAGACTTTTAAATAACAGCAATATGAAAGGTTAACTGCTAACCATTTTTTGCTGGGATTTAATGCAATGCTATGGATGGTTTTATTTCTATATACAAGGTGAATTATTATGAACACACAAGCCACTTCAACACATCCTATGGTGTATGCCGCTGTCGCACTGGCTGTTGTACTATGCATAGCACGCATGTTTTAAGTGCATACACTTTTAGAAAGTGCCACACCCCTCTCTCAACAAAGAGGGAGGGGTAATCTCCATCATTGTAAACATTGATTACTAAATCAATATCAATGTTTTTCTACCTTTAAACACCGCACTATAATGACCTCGCATGAAATCATTATCGCATAGATTTTTAGCGTTAAACTTTGAATACAATGAGTCATTATGAGGTGATTGAAAAATCAACCTTACCCTGTAATTGCCTCACTGAGATCTATTCAGTTTATGAGTTATAAATCTTATTTATCGTTATTCCGGTCATTTTTCAGTATGAATTCAGGTTGATACTTCATACTTAAATTGAGCAAGAGGCATGAAAGTATAGTGCTTCATATATTCAGCGAAACAATGAGGTATCAGATATGAAACGCATTCAAAATCTTTTGGCAATAGTCACAGTTGGATTGGTTGGTATCAGTATTGTTTCTTTTGGTATTAGTGCATTGGGGGCTGCCATTGGGTCTGAACCAATTCCTGGGATATTCGGATATCTTGGTATCTATTCTGGATTGGCAATGTTAGTGACAGGAAGCATTTTGAGCATTATTTTCTTCTTTAAGATGACCCAAGACTGTTTACATTATTCTAACTTTTCAGCAACTAAAAGCATGGTATGAGTGATAACTATAAGCTCTCAATTACCTTATGTAAGCAATATCTGCTACGCAATTAAATAATGATGATTGCTTAATGGTTTATCCAGACTAGAGGCGCCATTATAGTAATGGGGTCAGAGTAAATTTACTCTGACCCCAAGTTTTAAATATGAAATGCCGTGATCGCTACAACATTGTGTGACACAGCGCACAAATCGAGTCAATAAAAAGGCAGAATGGACTAATTAACAGTCAAAGTTTGATAGGGCAGGCCGATTCAAGAGTTAATCCATGAACAAAAGAGCATGCATGAGTTTCACTTTGCAATATCCACTAATATCATTCTTTACAGCTATCCTGGTGGCTCTTACTGGACTGTCTGGTTGCACTTCTATCCCCTCTACTCAACAGCCATCGGCTACAGAATCTATCTTTATAGCTCAAACGCCAGACAAACCAAAAATAGGAACCCACCGCGGACTTGCTATCGCACGTGACATGGTTGGTACACCCTACCGTTATGGCGGTGCGACCCCACTGGGATTCGATTGTAGTGGCTTGGTGTACTACGCCTATCGCAAGGCCGGCACGCATATTTCGCGCACCACAGCTGAACAATACCGCCAGACTAAAAGAGTGCAAGTTTCCCGACTGCAACCCGGTGACCTACTATTTTTCGCTATCTCTCAAAACAAAAGCTCTCATGTAGGCATCTATGCAGGCAATGACCGCTTTATTCATGCACCATCAAGCGGCAAGTTGGTCAGTTATGCATCACTCGGCAACCCCTACTGGCGGAAAAGGCTGATCAGTGCTGGGCGGCTTTAACGCAGCAATGGGGCCAGAGGCAGCTGGGGGCAGAGTAAATGCACTTTGGCTCCAAGTCTTCTTTTTCGACACCCTTTTTAAGGTATGGGGCGATAAGGAAAAACACTACACGCACGAATAATTGACATATATCAATTATTGATATTTTCTCTAATTTTTTTTATGCTCTTCATGCACTCTAAATCCTGAGGGAAAATCATGTTGAAATGGGCCAATATTCTCCAATTTATCGATCAGGGCAACCCTGCACCAAAGTCAGAAATCACGAAAAGTGATGTTGAATGGCATACACAATTCAATAAAGAAGGGAGCAGCACCAAGCGCCTCTTTAACTCAGAGGGGCACGACCTATTTGAACAGGATCTCTATGCCTGTGCCAGCTGTGAGGCTGTGCTCTTTGGAGCCAAAGTGAAATTAGAGTCTGGTACTGGAAAACTATCCTTCAGCCAACCGCTCATTGAGAGTGCTGTTGCCTACCATGATGATAACAAGGTCGGCTCACAGCATGTTGACGCCACCTGCAACTACTGCGGTGCACACCTGGGGCAGCTCTTCCCAGACGGCCCAAAACCAAGTGGCTTGCGTTACTGTGTAGATGAACTTGTTCTAGAAAAGGCTTTGACAACGAGGTCAGAGTAAGCATTTTTCTAATATAAATTTTAAGCCTGTAGTCCACATGAAGCGTAACGCAATGCGGGAAGTTCAGAGCAATGCATCCCCCGCATTACAGACGCATTTACTCTGACCCCGAACAACTGGGGTCAGAATAAGCATTTTTCTAATATAGGTTTTGAATGAGTGACCCCAAGTTTTAGTAGTGTTAATTGTTAGTTCCAAAGTCGTTTAATCCAGGATTTCTTTTCCAGCTTGGGTTGCACACCTGCGGTAATAAAGAATTCGGTGTACATGGTATCCTCTCCCAAAATGTGCTGAGTCAGCCAATTTTTTAGAAAGTGCATAAGTTGAAAACTAATAGATGATTTACCGGCGGTGACCTTCTCTTTCAATTCGATAACTTGTTGTAGTAGCTCTTCATGTGAGTCTCTGTGTTCTTCATAGCCAGGATAGCCAAGGATGCGCATTAGACTCTCTTCTACAGCAAAATGAATTTTTGTGTAGGTGGCTAGTTCTTCCAAAATCTCCTCGACAATTTTATTTCCCTTTCTATGGTGGATGGCTTCGTGCATTTGGTTAATTAGGCGAATCAGCACCTTATGTTGCTCATCAATCTCCTCGATGCCTACGCTTAATTCATCTGACCATGTGATAAATTCATTCATGAAAAACCTCAGCCAATGTCATTGTTTTTTTCTGTAGCAAGCTGACGGCTATTAAGATTAAGTTGCCTGAAATCACTCATTTCATTGCAAATTTTCTTAACTGCTGTGAGCGGTGGGGATTTAATCCAAGGCTTAGATTAATCAATCACATCATAAAAAATGACATACCGCAAGAATGCTTTGAGTTTATGCTTGCTTGGTTTCTGGAATGCAATAGCATCTACAGGGCTAAAGTAATGGGGTCGAAGTAATGGGGTCAGAGTAGGCGTTTTTCTAATATAGATTTTAAGTCTGGAGCCCGCATGAAGCGTAGCGCAATGCGGGCTACATCACTGCCCTCCAGCAATTAATGGGATCAAAGCAAACTTCTTTCTTATATAGATTTAGAGTTGGCGAGGTATAAAAGCATAACAGTGATACATTCGCCCTCCGCCCCTAAATGTTCATACAATAGCAGCACATCGAGAATTGCCGGGCATACAACTAACCTATAGCAGCCGAATTCCGAGTATCTTCACAAGTTAAAATATGGTATTAAAATGATGAGTCGCTATGATACTTCGCTTAACCAATAACTATGAATAAAAAAGGCATAAATACGCCAATCCTAATCATTTGTAATACAAAGCTTCCGCAGGCCGGCACACTCACTTCATTGCTTTATCGCATCGGTAGGCCGTTTCAATTTATTCCACGCTCTGAATTTATCGGCCTGAGTAATAAGCAAACAATGCAACCGACAATTATACTTGGCGGCGTTCAGTCTGCGGTTGATCCATTAGACAGAGAGACAAAGCAGCTCTTAAGGGCACTAGACAGACAAAGCAGAAAAAATGTACCACTCTTTGGTATCTGTATGGGCGCACAGTTGTTGGCAAGGATAGCAGGAGGAAAAATCTATTCTCATCAAGATGGTATTAGAGAGATTGGATATCATCCTGTCTATTCCATGCACAATGGACAGAGAATCACTTTTCCACCGGGTCACTATTATCAATGGCACTACAGTGTTATCGATGACCTGCCAATAGAACATGTAACTTTGACCAACAACAACTCACCTATTCAGGCATTTGAGTTTGGCCGTACCTTTATGGGTGTGCAGTTCCATCCAGAAATAGAATTGGGTGCGATCCAGCACTGGGCCAGGAAGGGATGGGACAGGCTTGGTGATCCAGGTGCCCAGCCTTTGGCTGAACAGCTACTGGATCATAAAAAATACAGGCGGCAAAACATTAAAGCTTTTCGGCAAGCACTGGTTGCCTGGAGCAAACCGCTTAATATCTAGAGCCTCTTAGATTAACTACAGAAATCGCATGCCACTGAAAACTAACTTTGAAAACGGGAGCAGAGTAAGCGTTTTTCTAATATAGACATTATGTTAGCAAGACCTAGAGGCGCATCAATGATGGATTTATTCTGACTTCACACCTGCACATAGGTCAATTCCCCATGTAGTCAGCACCTGTTCCCTGATGAGGTATTTCAAAATAAATTGATTTTATTGGTTGGAATACTATTCTTTAGTGTATTGAACAAGCAGTAAAGGAACAAGGTATCGGTAAGATCAGTACCAACACGGTGCAACTCGCATCCTACCCGCAACGGGTGAATATAATGTTCAATGTTAACTCCAGGCTGGTTTCTGTGAAGCCCCCCGACTCTAAACTCTCTTCTGCGGTGTAATTGGAAGATAATGTCATGAAGCAAAATCTGTGGAATTTATTATTGCGCTATTTGCTAATCCCAGGGCTTATGCTGATTGTGACACCTATTACTCTGGCCGATAAGCAGAAACCCTTGAGCGGCCCCGCCTTTACCCCAATTACAGAAATGATCTATGTAGGGGAGGAATGGCATAAGCAGGGTATTGTTTATGAGGAGTGGGCTGCCAATGCTGATCTGGCAGTGACTCTGGATCAGCACCTTTACCCTGCATTGCTGCCCATAATCCAGGATTGGGCTAAAACGAAAGGACTGAATGTTCAGGTTCAAGAGGGAACCTGCGGTATATCAGCAGGCAAGCTGCGCAAGAAAACGGTGGATATTGGTGGCTACTGCTGCCCTCCTGGCCTGACAGACCGCCTACCAGGATTGAAATTTCACACCCTGGGCATTGGGGCACTGGCTCTGCTGGTGCATAAAAACAATCCAGTGGATGAGATAGATCTGGAAACCGCCCGCGCCATATTTCGCGGCAAGTACAACTGGTGGCAGGCATTAGGTGAAGATCTACCAACAGGCTTTGGAAAGAACCGTATACGCCCATATACACGCCTGCATTGCAAGGCACGCCCCGGGCATTGGCGTCTGCTGTTGGATAATGAGGATCTATTCAGCCCCAGGCTTACCGATGTAAGTACCATTCCAGATATGATCTCAAGTGTAGAACAGGCAAGGATGAGCATCGGCTATGAGATGGTCTGGATGGTTACGAAATATTCAAAACAGAATAAGATTAAACTGCTTAACATAAATGGTCACTCCCCAACCGACTCTACAGCCCTAATTTCCGGTAATTACCCGCTATACCGTACCTATAGCATTACCACCTGGAAAGATGCACCGGCCAGAAATGCCGTTGCAGAAGAGCTAGCCAACTACCTGATTGATAACTTCAATCAGATTGACCCAAAATATGGCCTTGTCTCCGCACAGGAACTGAGATCGGCCGGCTGGATATTCCAAGAAAATGAGCTTGTGGGAGAGCCACAGCAGTAGCTCATACCGATGTTTCCAAACAAGCCTCTATCTCTCAGACGTATCCCCCTGGCACTACAGACCGTGGCATTGGTCCTGGTAGTTGGCATTCTGGTGTGGCTGGTGTTGGACTCCATACAGGGACAAGAACTGCGCGAAACCTTTCTGGCCGAACTATCCAATGAGCTGAATGAACGAGCCAAGGAGGACCGGCGGATATTTGATCGGCATATTCAAGGCATCCATGATGCTGCCAAGCTCATCGTTGAACAAAAACAATTCTGGGATCACATTAACAGCCCAGCTTGGAGTACTATCCAGCAGACATCAAAAGTGCTGCATCACCATGAGCTGCCGTCATGGTTACCTAGGGCATCAATTCTGCGCAGTTTTTTTCATGCAAGCCATGCCATGCTACTCGATTCCAAGGGTATGGCACGGGAGGTTTATCACCATATTCCTCATCCGCCAGATGAATCGGATGTTTCCATAAATCTATTGAATCCAACTGAGCTGCTACAGCTGCTAAGCCACAATCAGGCCTATATGACCTCTCTAGATGGGCAGGCAGTGGTCATCGCAATCAGGCAGGCAAAGGTTGCGGGTAAATTAATGGCAACCTTGATGCTAATATCAGCCATCGATAATGAGTTTTTGTTTGAAGCCAGGCACCAGTTTGAGACAGACAATATCATGGTATTGCTGGATCCTATGCATAATGAGGTGGTAGCAAGCAGTAATCAGGAACTGGCTCCGTCTGGCACATCAGTCGATGAGTTAAAACAGGATTTTCTCCTGATGGGCAAGGATCAGCAAGTGATGCCGACAGGCTCATTCTTCGATTATGGTGCATCAGATCTGGATCTACGCTTTGTCTCTCTAGTACCCACGGCTAAGGCCGAGCAGATGGCAGATGTCATTCACCACAAAAACAGTCAACAGCGAATGCTGCTGGTTGCCGTGTTGGTAGCTGTATTCTCCTTGATCATCATGGGTATGGTGCACCGTATTCGTGCCTTAACTCTAGATTTAGTCAACTTCACCAAGGGTAAGCTTGGGGGCGCTCCACTCGAACTAATGCGTGGCGATGAATTAACAATCATGGAGAAAGAGTTCAAGAACCTGTCTGATGAAGTGCTGCAAAACCAGGCAAGGATTCAGGCCCACGCAGATGAAAAAATTGAACTGGTTCGTCAGGCAGCGGAAGGTGAACAAAGAAAGCGAGAGCTTGAGTCCTTACGCTCGGTTACCGAGGCTCTTGGCATTGGCATCATCTTCGACGGGAAAGATGGCCCGGTTGCTTTCAATAGTCTAATGGAAGAATTTTCTCTCCACTGTGGAGGGATTGAGCATTTTCTATTGAGGGCTAATCAGCCATTGAACGAAATGGTGTTGCAGGATAAGGATGGAAAACAGCGAGTGTTTATGGTTGACCAGCATGCCAGTCTCGGTGACCAGGGTGCATTGGTACGTGATGTTACCGTTACTCGACAGATCGAGCACTCACGAAAACAACTGTTGAGCATTCTTGATGAAGCCACAGACTTTGTAAGCTCCGCTGACCTCAAAGGCAACATCCTTTATATCAACGAGGGTGGGCGCCAGCTAATAGGTATCAGTGAGGATGAGGATGTCAGCAAACTCCATATCCGTGATCTTCATTCAGATAACATATTTCAACTCATCAATGAGAAAGGATTGACTAGTGCCAGCAAACATGGAGCTTGGACAGGAGATACAGCCCTGCTAACAAGGGATGGCAGGGAGATTGTCACATCTCAAGTGATATTGGCACATAAGGATAATCAGGGACAACTGGAATACTACTCAACCATCGCCCGCGATATCTCTAAACAGAAGGAAATGGAGTTTGAGCTGCAACAAGCCAATGAAGGACTTCGGCAGGAGATTACACAACGCGAACTGATTGAGCAGGACCTGAAAGCAGCCATCCATGCAGCAGACGAAGCAAACAAGGCTAAGAGTGAATTTTTGGCGAATATGAGCCATGAAATTCGTACACCGATGCAGGCCATCATTGGGATGGCAGATGTACTGAGTGAAACCGAGCTCACCAAAGAGCAGGCGCATTTGGTGACAACACTGGAGCATGCTGGAAACAATCTGCTTGAAATCGTGAACAACATACTCGATCTTTCAAAAATCGAGGCAGGTAAGGTTGAGCTCTCAACAGCGCAATTTGATATTTCACAAGTCATCAATACTATTATGAGAATCTGCTCTTATAAGGCCAGAAATAAAGGCCTTGAGATATCATTCAACGTAGAGAACAATATTCCTCCAATACTACTGGGTGATAAAACCTATCTACAGCAGATATTGATCAACCTAATAGATAACGCCATCAAGTTTACAGAACAAGGATCTATCGCTGTAAGGGTCACGGCGGATCAGGCAAACAGATGCCATCATGTTGCGGACTCTACTCATAAGCTTCACACATGCTGCCTTCAATTCTCAGTCACAGATACGGGGATTGGCATCCCACTGGAGGTACAACAAAAGATATTTGATGCCTTTTCTCAAGCTGATGCATCAACCACCCGTCTGTATGGAGGGACAGGATTGGGTACTACCATTTCAAAAAAGATAGTTGAGAAAATGGGGGGGCAGCTATGGGTTGATAGTGAGCCAGGAAAAGGCAGCACATTCTTTTTTACAGCCGAGTTCATCATATCGCAAGACCAGGCAATGCAGGATGATATTAAAACTGTATCTGAGACATCAGAAGAGAATGAAAAGCCATTAAACATCCTGGTGGCAGAAGACACGGAGGATATTCGCATGCTAATCCTGACCTACTTGAAAAAACACCCTTACACAATCGATATGGTCAAGAATGGGGCAGAAGCTGTGGAGAAATACCAAGCTGCTAACTATAATCTCATATTAATGGACATGGAGATGCCGGTAATGGATGGATATACAGCAGTGAAAACAATCAGGCAACTGGAAGCTAATAATCCAGATTACAAACCAACACCCATAGTTGCACTGACTGCCCATGCCCTTAGAGAACATGAACAGAAAAGCTTGGATGCTGGTTGCACTGGCCATGCAACTAAGCCCATAAAGAAGGCACAGCTACTGGCACTAATTCGTGATTTTGCGCGCAGATGATAGCTTGGATCAATAGTAAATATTATGACCAGAGTAAACATCAAAAAGAACATAAGCGATTTTGACTCTGATTGTTTGGAGAAAACTACTTAATATCTAGAGCTTTTAAGTAATGAGATACTTTATCCAATTGGCTTATTGGTGATAAGGTGTCGCAATGAAAAATAAACGTCCTGATTTAAAAACCGTGAACTCAATTAAAACTCCAAACATCACCCATATTAAGAAAATTGGAATAGTTTCCCGAGACTACCGAAAAAAGGATGAGAATGGTTTTAGGGATTTTAGTTACACATTCAAAAACATTCTTTTACATCTAAATAATCAAGATTGCGATAGCGTTATATTCCCAATGTACACATTGGTTAAAAGAGAAGATTTTGATGCTATACAAATTCTAAATCAGTTAAGAATTGATAATCTCAAGACTATTTTTATTGCAGAATTTACAGATGGCATCGAGAGAGAATCAGGCGATTACATTATTTATTATAAAAATAAAGATGAATGGCAAGAGTACAGATTAGTTCAAAAGTTTTCCTCTTTAAAATACACCCAATCATTTAAAAACAAAATAATTGAGCCATTTAAAAGTGAAGTTAATAACCAGCGATTGCTTGGCAACTGCACTGTTTTATTGAGCGGCGAAAGCAATATTGTAAAATTCTCACAGACCAGAGAAAGAGTGGAAGATCAATTTCAATATCTTGATCTGTTAAATCAAGACACTCCAATCATTCTTAATCCTGTGCATGAGAGAATGATGCGGCATGAGATAAAACTAAAAAGACAATTTTTATCTGAACAGGGACGATGGGTGATTTCTGTTTGGAACAAAGGAAAAGCCGATAAGAATGGTAAAGTTAAGAACAGTAAAAACCCGGCTTGGATGGTTTTTTATAATGGCAAAGAAAAACAGATCAAGCCAATTATAAATAATATTCCTACCCAACTAAATATTGAGATCGGGGTCATAGACTTAACCCAACATTAATTAGCCGATAGATAAGCCTACCTCTCCTCGCCAATGCACCTAAAAGAGATTAAACACTGCTTGCGCACCCTCGGTGCAAAGCCTTGTCACGAACACCACCTATTCCGGAACTGGCTACAAGCGCGCCCACTAGACAGCGGCAGAGGCTGGAGCAAGCACCGCCCACCTCAGCAACTCCGTGCTGCTCTACCCACTATAACAAAGGAGCTACACTCCCTGGCTCATCTTCATTCAAAGCATGCCGACAGCGACAGCTCTACTCGACTGCTGATCGAGCTGGCTGATGGGCAGATAGTTGAAAGTGTTTTATTGCCGCGCAATGGCCTGTGTGTATCTACCCAAATTGGGTGCGCCGTAGGTTGCGTCTTCTGTATG
>Ga0316190_10001040_pt1 | contig 19775 bp, 11 predicted proteins | sample Eddworburrow2_MG_FD_204929 | JGI IMG/M metagenome (GOLD analysis project Ga0316190, IMG submission 204929) | Coastal sediment microbial communities from Maine, United States - Eddy worm burrow 2 | ecosystem: Environmental > Aquatic > Marine > Coastal > Sediment | place: USA: Maine | collected... | reverse complement strand
ATAATGATTAAGGTATTACACTCTGCAATTCTATTTATAGCTTTATCTGCCCCAGCGTTGGCTATTGATACAATCAATATCATTTTTGACTCAAAGGTAGCCAGCATGAGAGAAGCTGGCTTAGGCGCTGTTACATACCCACACAAGCTACATGAGCAGCTGTATCAGTGTGATGACTGCCATCCAACTATTTTTATCGACAAAAAGGGGGGCAACAACGTCAACATGCAAAAAAACATGACTCAGCAATATTGTGGCTATGCCGGATGCCACAATAGTGCATACGCCTTTCCATTATATCTTTGCGACTATTGCCATGAAGTTTTACCAAAAGTTGATGCCAAATAATCCAGGCAAAAAAAAGCGGGCTAAGCCCGCTTAAAATAAGAAATCCATCTGTGGTAAATCAAAAGTACATCGTTTTATTTCACAATAACTTTCCCAATCATGCCCTGATGGATGTAGCAAAAATAGATATATTCCCCAGGACGATCGAAAGTATGTTCAAAAACCTCGCCAGACTTTAGCTCAATCACCTTCAACTCTTTATTTTCCGGTTTTGTTCCTGGCAGACTGGCAAAATCATGTGATGGCTGCTTCGTATCATTATTAACCCAACGAACCGTTTCACCAGCCGATATGGTTACAATCGCCGGCATAAATTGATCAACCCCATCAGGAATCTCAACATCATGCACCGCTCCTTCTGCTACGACTTCACCTGCACTGATTAGCACACCAAAACAAAACAGATAACACATTGATACTAGGGATTTTTTCATGAAACTGGACTCCAATTATAATCTGTAACTCTATGAGAGAACTCCACTAACCCATCCAGGCATGCTTCTCATATTACTTAAAGGATTCGGCAAAACCACAAAATACTTAAGCCATCCTTTTGAATCCCCATGGGTTCAAAAGAACCGGGCATCAGAACATTGTTAAAAGTAAGACCGTACAGATGATTGATCTATATCAATTAAGACTCAGATATATATCATGTGCGCATGGAGTATTTCAATGTTTTTTTTAAGCCATTTAAGCTAAAAAAAGATAATTTTATGGGAGTTTAAATCCATGCCCTCCCCCAATTACTACGGCTTACTTAACCTCATCTTCTGCGAAAGTTTATAACGTCACAAAATGTGGCGGTCTATTTGCACCAACACATTGGCACTTATACAAATAAACTGTGCCCAAAAATCAGCAATTTGTTACTATTCATAAATCAGCTTGGCATCAAACAAAAATAAAAATCTGCTGTCTTTATAGGGTACCTCTATTAATTCTGGGTAAGACAGATTGAGATCCAGAATTTTCAAGAACAAGGCGCTAACTGCTTGTAATAGTTTTTCTATTGCAAATACTTAGTAACGCAGCTATTGGAGATTATGGGTTCAATATGCTCATTCATGAATTAATAGAGGTGCCCTATAGCTATAAAAAAGCATTATCTGAGCGTAGTGCAGCAACATCGTACTAATATCCACACAGAGCCACAGGACACCAGCATGCTTATGAGATCATCCTCCCCAGTCAAATACACTTTCTCATGCTGCCTACTATTTCTAATCGCTACATTTACATCGCTTTGTAATGCAGAAGATAGTGAATTCCGCACCAAATTCATTACTAACTACAAAACATTTCAGTTTAAAGCACAAGAAAATTTAATCCTCAAAAGTGGGGATATCATGTCTGATGAGATCCTCAGCCTCATTCTTGATGCTATGGATAGCGATCTCTCTGTCGGTAAACGAATGTTTTTACTCGACGCTGCAAGTGCAATGGCATCAGGGCTTGAGCACTATCATGGTGGTGGGAAAAAATTTCTCCGCAAAATTGACAAGCTCATCAAAAAAGAACTCGAGAAAGAGGCCGCACGTACAGCCGAGCTAATGAAGTGGAAAGAAGCGGAGCGTTTTCTCGGCAACTTCGTCATGGATACTCATGAGAAAGAACTTAAAGAGGCCGGGCTGGCCCCCGTTATCTACCCACATTGGGTTCACCGTATCTGGTATGACTGCTCTGTATGCCATCAGGATATCTTCATAATGAAGCGGTGGCGAAATGAAATAACCAAAGACAAAATACAGGCAGGCAAACAATGTGGCGTCTGCCACAATGGAACCATCGCCTTTGGTGCGACCAATGAAGATGAGTGTGATCGCTGCCATATTGCCGGTAAACCTGAGGCTGAAAGGCTACATAATGCCGACCAGGTCGATCACAAACACATTGCAGAAGTGGCCAAGCAAGTTGGCGCTGAATGGAACGCTGACAAGCTAGCCAATGGCCGTATACCGGTGGATGAGCACGGATTCATCGACTGGCTTTCTTTAAAAGAGAACGGTGTTTTCAAGCCCATTGAATCCCTACAAGAGGGCTACGAACAGAAGATCCGTGATAATCAGATTCTTTTCATCTCAAAGAGCAAGCTTGAAAACGTGCTCTTTAGCCATAACGTGCATTCAAGCTGGATTAAATGTGAATCCTGTCACCCCGCTATCTTCAAGGAAGATTTAAAAAATAAAGTAAAAATGGTCAGGATGTCAAAAGGTGAAAACTGTGGCTACTGCCATGGAAAAGTATCCTTTACCTTTGCCGACTGCAAACGCTGCCACAGCCAGGAAAAAGGCGTAGAAGTTGCTGGTGCCCTCATCCATATTGGTCAACCTAAGAAGAAGAAAAAGAAGAAATAACAGTCATTTTTAGATGCAGCCATCGATAAAGAGCACAGCATATCTGCTACAAATTAGTATAGATATGTTGTGCTTTACTCGTAACAGACTAGCAGGAACTCATCCTTACGGGCTGCCTCCGCGAACCCCAAGTACCCGGCTTAGCTTCAAATACGCCAGCACAGCGGGTGCCACAGGCTCGACACTCACTAGCAGGGGTTAGGTTCCAACCTCCTAATTCATACCAATCACGCTGGATCAGCAGCTCTCCACAGCTATGGCACCAGGTACTATCAGCCTTCCAATCATGGGCATTACCAATATAGGCATAATGCACACCATTTTTCATGGCAATCTCACGCGCCCGTATTAGCGTATTAAGCGGCGTGGAGGGTACATCAAGCATCTTCCAGTCAGGATGAAAAGCACTAAAGTGCATTGGAACATCAGGACCAAGATGCTCAACCACCCATTGGCTCATCTCATCAATCTCTTTATCAGAATCATTCTTGCCAGGGATCATCAACGTAGTAAGTTCAAACCAAACGTCTGTCTCCTGCTTTAGATAGAGCAACGTCTCTAAAACCACCTGCAGATGCCCACCTGTGAGTTTATGATAAAAACCCTCACTAAAGGCTTTGAGATCAACATTAGCCGCATCAATATGGCTAAAGAACTGCTCACGTGGTCCATCGGCAGATATATACCCTGCTGTGACCGCTACCGTTTTAATACCCTGCTCACGACAGGCAATCGCGGCATCATCGGCATATTCAAGAAAGATAACAGGGTCATTGTAGGTAAAAGCCACACTGCGACATTTCAGCTCACGGGCTTTTTTGGCAATCATTTCAGGTGAAGCAGCATCAGCCAGAATATCAATCTCCCGCGACTTGCTCATATCCCAATTCTGGCAAAACTTACACGCCAGATTGCAGCCAGCTGTTCCAAATGACAACACCGGGGTGCCCGGCAAGAAATGGTTGAGTGGCTTTTTCTCTATAGGATCAATACAGAAGCCACTGGAACGGCCATAGGTGGTAAGCACAATCTGATCATTTTCACATGCCCGGACAAAACATAACCCCTGCTGACCATTCTTTAACTTGCATGCTCTGGGGCAGACATCACATTGCACACGTTCATCATCAAGCCTGTGCCAATAACGCGTTGGAAATGAACTCACGGAAAATCCCTCACTGATCATTCACTACTATAGTATAGACAGTAAGTATGAATAATTGCCCAAACACAACAGATGAAAGATAACCCACTAAAAGCACCCATTCTAAAGGCCCTCAAGGAAGCTACAGATGAGCTTAGTGAATATGATTTAATCCGACACTTAAAAACCAACCATGGCGCATTCCAGGATACCGAGGACAAAAGCGATATAGCACTTTTCCGCAAACATTTTATGGTGATGAATGCGTTATATCAGCTCCAGGATAGCCTACTTAAAGACGGGATTTATTTGGCTATTTCAGCACTCTCCATCAAGCTTGAACCTATCAAAGGCAGCGATAACAGATCACCCGCAGAACACTCTGATGCAAAGCTACGCGCCTATTACCTGGATTGGTCACAGCTAAAAGAAACCACCGAGTCAGATGTTGATGCACTGTTGAAAAACTTCTGGAGACACTACTGCGCACGCAATACACACACAGATGCGCTGAGTATTCTAGGGTTAGACAACGATGAGGAATGGCCAGTGATACAACAAACCTATCGTAGGCTGGCCGCTAAATTTCACCCTGACCGAGGGGGTAACAAAGAACAGTTCATCGCCATACGCGAGGCATATGAGACATTAAGGCTTAATCAAACTCTTTATAATCAAAAGTAATCTCATCGTGCTCATTGATTTTTTTCAGTGCATAGAGATCAAACCCATCAAATTCAGCATTGCCGGTTACTGAGTGATTTAGATAACGAAGTAGATTTTTTCCACTACGGCCAATTGGGTCTGCATCTTCCTCTTCATAAACCCATAGCACATACATGCCATTGCGTTTTGCCTGTGGCCCTTCATAAGTACCAATGTATTCGCCTTTCTTAAACTTACGTTTGGCAAATAGACCCGTGCCATGAATTTTAGATTTATTACTGTATACGATGTCTTTGAGTTTTACTTTGGAAGTCATATGTTTTCTATATAGATTTTAAACAAGAAGAGTCGATATCCCATTATTTATACAGCTCATACAAAACAGAATCAATAAACTTCTTGAATGAAGATATTTAAGTCATCACCTCGGTACCCCCCAAAAGAGGCACGCCCCCGAGGCTGGTCATCATTGCCATCACCATTCCAATCAAACATCAGCCAAGAAAACAATCCATTTGTTGTGAGATCAAGACTGCCCGTTGCACCAGGTGCTGTTAGCCATACATTGTAATCTCCTTGTAATGCAGCATTTGCACTTGCAGGTTCTACATAAACATTTGTGGCTACTGGAACAGTACAGGCTAATCCTGAGTCACCTGGCCATGCAATTGCCTCGCGCACACAAGGAGCAGCACCTGGGTCAGGCACGTTTAGAGCATCAGCTGGATTTGGATCAGCCATATATGTCAACGTCAGATCAGTACAGGCGTCATCCGCATTAAGCTGAAAGCCACCAGCAACATAACGTTCAACCACAACCGGTATATTTAGATCCAGCAATTCAGACCCCAGTGCATTTCCTATCCGCACCCGTCCATAAACCATATTAGAGTCATTATTAAAAACTACTAATGGAATAATGAACGGGTATTCTGAAGCTCTAACATCATCTTCATCTTTAATTTGAACAGAAAAATCAATGGATGCATTAAATGGCTCTATTGGACTAGTACGGTCATAAGTAAGTTCAGTATCTCCATCGAACATCACTGTTGCCTCTCCTCCTAACAAAGGATCATCTAACCCAAGATCGTCGATCGCTGGTTTAGCCAGACCGGTAACAGTTATGTTGGGAACAACTTGTGCATCCGAATACACTGGATCCGGAATGGTTTCAGGTTTCAGTTTAAACCAATCACCCGTATAGTTTCTTGTCGTTATCCCAGATGCATTTTGTGCAGTGACAGTAAACCCAGGTTTTGTGGCATGGAGAAAAGGCTGACCGACATAGCTAAACCGTCCAGCCCCACAAGCTGTCTCAAACAGTGGAACCCGTGTGTTTTCTACTAAAAAGTCTTCTGGTTTAAAACGGCCAATACCGTCACTGACAGTTCCAGTTACATCTCCTGTTCCTAGATAATTTCCATCATCTATGCTTGCAGAGAGTTTTATGATGCCAACTTCACCCCAGCTGATATCAGAACTGGTTGCAACACCAGCATTAAATGTAAAACCAGTTGGTGCAACAATTGGTGGGTTAACCTGATCGCCACCGGCAGCAACCATAGTAGAGGTTAACTTTATTGATTCGCCCTCCTGACCAAAATTAGGTGTAGTGGCATTATCCAGTTGTAATTGCGTAAATGGTGGCAGTGGTAATGTAGAGTCCACCGCAGTAACTGTGACACAGAAAGGGGCTCCAGCAACGAATGCCTGCGGAATATCAGGATAATCTGCTGGATTTGAAGGTAATGGTGTAATCGTCATAGAACCATCTTCACCAGCACAATTACCCGCTTCGGTTCGTCTTCGGATATTTGACAACACCAAATCAGCCGGCCTCACCACAAACTGACTTGTACCAAGCATCGATGCACCGGCTTCTAGCAGATTAATTGTGATTTGACCAACATCTTTATAATTCACAGGAACTACTGCCCTGCCCGCGGTAAACACTACATCTACCTGTGTACCTCCTACTGCTTTTGTAATAGGAGTGCCATCAACTGTTGGGGAAATTGTTCCTGTAGTTGGGTTATTTAGTGTATACCAAAAATCAAGCTTAGGAGTCCCTTCATAGGTTTCAATCACACCACAGGTTTGATCCGTTGCTGTGGTGCCATAGGCTGTGATGTGCATATCAAAAGCAGTACCTGCTATTTGAGCAGGAATTGGATTAATCACTATTGGATCCACTGTATCATTCAAGGCATCACGCGTTACAGTAAACCCACTTGCAGAAAAGGTAAGATCAGGCTCTGTATCATTATCCTTCAGGCTTGGATCATCCTCATCATGAACAGCAATATTAATTACAGCATCCCCTGATTTGTAATCAAGGTTAAAAGCAACTGAGTTTTCCGAACCGGTAAAAGTATATGTGGCAGTTCCATCTGTTTTACTGATCAATGTACCAGGGGCACTGGTACTCCAGGTTCCTGTACCTTCCTGTGTATCAAGCACAATGGTGCCGGTATAGCCCTCAAAATCAGTCCCATCCGCCTGTTTTGGTGTCACAGTGATAACTTCAGGCGTACAGTGGATGCCTGCCTCATCATGTGAAATTTGAAAGTAGTTTAAAGTACCTGGCGGAGGGCATGTATCAAACGTAGGTGTAAAGTGCCCCAGCCTGACATTATTATCATTAACCATATTGCCCACGATCAAATTACCCTGAACCCAACCACCCAAGGCGGTTACAGTGGTGTATGGCGCAAGCATATTGACTCGATTATCATTACTCAATGTCAGTGTGCTTGCATTTGGAAAGTTGAGCAACACATGACTCTTATCAATGCCACCACTATAAACCCATTCAGTATGATCAACAGTTGGTGTCGTTGAGCCGGTTACATTGACATACAGAACAGCATCACAAGGGCCTGTAACGGTATATCGATAGGCACTCAAAAGCGTAGCCGCATCAATACTGGTAACATTTTCCCCAGCAACAGCGGTGACACTCAATGCACCATAATTATTGGTTGTCTCTGTTGTATTTGCCGCAGCTCCAACCGTAGTTGAGAAATTCTTAAAATAGTTTGAAACAACAGTGAAATCCAACTGCGATGTATGAGGGGTGCCTGGATTTTGTGTACCTGTAATACCAAAAGTACCACCTGCCTCCGTGATAGTTGTGGCTGCATAAACATCTCCATCAATGTTGGTAGTGCCAGATACTGCAGTAATGCTGCCACCAGAGTGAACATCATTATAGAGCACGGCACCACCTGTATAGGTGATATCTCCACCAACATCCTGCTTGCCGCCTTCATAGCCTCCACTCTGAGTACCTGATCCAATAGTTGCATCCCCACCAACCAAAAGTACAAACTCCTGCGAACCTATATTTTGCAGGGTCATTTGGCTTCCAGCGTATGTTCCTGCTACACCGACTGTCCCCTCTATAGTGTTTTCCAATGGGGAAAAATCACTAAGGCTATAGAAGTTAAAACAGGCAAATGGTGTTGTCTCATAGCTACATGTATTCCATGCAGCGTTAACATCAAACAGATTGCTTTCACCACGAATGCCAGTTGGCAGATTTGGATCTGTCACCGTATCATCCTTTACACTGAAGCTGATACTACCCGTACTGTCATAATTGCCTACCACCTGGGCTTTACCATCGGTGAAGTTAACATTCTGCCCGACTGATGCTCCTTCAGTTACTGCTATTGCACTTGCATCAATGGTGAACACACCTGTAGCAGATGACCAGAATTTCAATGTTTTTGTGCCGGTATAACCTTCTATAATACCGCAGGTTGTGTCATTTGCCGTTGCGCCATAGGCTGTTATATGGATGGTAAAATCAATCGCCAGATTCTTTGTTGTAATATCATTTGGCAATGTAGTTGGATCAAACAATTCACCGTTGGTGATAGTAAATCCACTTGGCAAATAGGTGAGCATACCTTCAGCATCATCATCACGTATCGTGCTATTAGCCTGCTCATAGACATCAATATCCAGCGTTGAAGCACCTTCCTGATATGCAAGTTCAAAGGAGGTCGAAGCCTCGCTGCCAGTAAAAGTGTATGTAGCTAAGCCATCGTTTGCGGTAGCATCAGAAAATACCCCGGCACCACTTAATAGTGTCCAGTCACCTTTACCGGTTTGCGTATCAAGAACAATGGTTTTGTTATACCTTGGATAGTTACTGCCCACACTCTCTTTTGGCGTAACCGTTATAACCTCATTAGCGCCACAGTAGAGACCATGGCCATCATGGCTGATCAAAAAATGATCTGGATCATCTGCAACAGCATATTCATAAGCGCCTATATCACAAACCGCACCGGCTATAGCATCACCATCTATTGGACGAGTCACACCACGTTGATCAAGATTATTCACCGGTGCAGCTGCACAGGTTGAATCCAACCCTTTATCAACCGCTGGGCTTGCTGAAGAGAGCAGCGCATGGGTTTGAGTAACACCTCCATTGTCTGCCAATGCCCCAAGCATAGGATCCTGGCCAGAAATATCATTAGCTGCAGCAGTAAAACAGGTACCGTTGTACTGCAGGTTGTGGCCATTCGAAATCACACCCGTACAGAGGCTTGAACTGGCATCTGATTTGGCAACAATGGTGTTCTCTACCCTCACGGTTGCCAGACCAGTATAAATCGCTTCACCATCGGTTCCGGCAGTGCTGTTATAGATCGTAGCGTTTATAATGGTGGCATCAGCTCCCTGGAAAATGGCGCCGCCTCTAGCTGTAGCTCTATTGGCCGAGAAGGTCGAGTTGGCTACATTCAAGATACCGGTACTATAGATAGCACCACCATTAAAGGCATCCACAATGCCATCATCACGACCGGCAAAGGTGGTATTAGATATTGCCAGGCTGCCCGAACTAAAGATGGATCCACCAAAATCACCCAGTTCTGGACCTGCCCGGTTACCGTCAAAGATAGTGTCCGTAATAGTCACTGGATTGGTAATATTTTTAATCGCACCACCATCATCATATTGAGCGTCGTTATCGGTAAAGGTGACATTGTTGATGGTGCCACCTTGCATAAAAATTGCACCCGCACTACCGAACGCCACTAAGGAGCTAAATGAGCTGTCTGATAGAGTCAGCACATCATCAGCATCAACCAAATATATAGCGCCACCTACATAGGCATCTACAGCGCCATCATTGCGACCGGTAAAGGTGGTATTCGATATCGTTAGGCTACCCGAACTGAGGATGGATCCACCAAAATCACCTAGTTCTGGACCTGCCCGGTTACCGTCAAAGATAGTGTCCGTAATAGTCACTGGATTGGTAATATTTTTAATCGCACCACCATCATCATATTGAGCGTCATTATTGGTAAAGGTGACATTGTTGATGGTGCCACCGTGCATAAAAATTGCACCCGCACTACCGAATACCACTAAAGAGCTAAATGAGCTGTCTGACAGGGTCAGAACATTTTCAGGATAAAGCAAATAGATAGCACCGCCTCCATAGGCATCCACGGCACCATCATTGCGACCGGTGAAGGTGCTGTTGAATATGGTCAGGCTACCCGAACTGTAGATGGATCCACCAAAATCACCCAGTTCTAAACCCGCCCGGTTACCTTCAAAGGTATTGGTGCCCGTAAGAGTCAGTAGGTTGGTAATGTTTGTAATCGCACCACCATCATCATATTGAGACTGGTTATTCGTAAAGGTGACATTGCTCATGGTGCCACCATTCATATGAATTGCACCACCATTCCCATAAGCCACTAAGGAGCTGAATGAGCTGTCCGATAGAGTTAGAACATCACTGGTATCAAGCAAATATATGGCTCCACCTGCAAAGGCATCCGCGGTACCATCATCACGACCAGTGAAGGTAGTGTTAGATATGTTGAGACTACCCATACTGTAGATAGATCCACCAAAATCACCAATATCTGAACCGGCACGGTTTCCGTTAAAAGTGCTGCCATCAATAGTGATTGGGTTAGTTTGGTTATAGATAGCACCACCGTCATTCGGCGCACTGTTATTCTGGAAGGTGCCATTGGTGATGGTCATACCATCGGTGAATATCGCACCACCATTGTTACCGGCCGTACTGTTAGACATGGTCGAACTATCAATGGTGACCACCCCACCTGAATAAATAGCACCACCATTGCTAGCATTAGCAGTACAGTTGTCGACAATACCGTCTCTTATAGTGATATCACTGGCGGCATAGATACATCCACCATCTTCAGAAATCGCTCCGTCATAGACCTTAACCCCATCAAGAGTAACCGCACTGGCGTTGGTGACGTGAAAAACACGATCAAGTAAATCACCACTAATGGTAGTTGAACCCGAGCCATTACCAACGATGTAGACTGGGTTGGTGATATCAAAATCACCATTCACATTGGTATCATCTGTACCGGCCCGGGTAATTGCAATTGTCGAGCCATTAGTTGATGCCTGAAATTTAATTATACTGGCACCGGGACTGGCATTAGCCGCCTTAACCGCCTCTCGTAGCGAGCAATTCAAAAGGGTACAATTGCCATCAGTATCTCCACTCTTTGTAACGATGAGAGCAGGGAATTCTGAGATGTACAACGGCACATTAGCAGCAGCATCTGTGGTCGAAACATTACCCGCCGCATCTATGCCAAAGCCAACTGTAAAATCAAGCGCATCCTCACCACCAGTTGCCGCATAATTAGCCACCTCTTCAATTGCAGTTGCTTTGGCTGAAGTCAGCACCAAAGTCATTGAGGTATCACTATCAATTATCAGACTGCTGACATCACTAACAACAAAACCAACATCAGTTGTCTCACTGTCGCCATCAATATCCCAACTGAGCTTACTCCAATCAATCTGATCCTTGATCTCGGTTGCCACATCAGCAAGAGTGGTAAACTGCGTGCCAGTGATGGTTAGAGTATCTGTGGAAGCAATATAGGTCGCTAAGACAAAGGCAGGAGTCGGTGCAAGATCATCAACCTGGAAACTCTCAGAAGTCACATAGGCAACACTATCGTCCTTACCATCATTAAGCCTAAAGCGAATCTGTACATCAGACTGATCAACCCCCATCATGCCGCTAACATCGGCATGGCCAGCATCAAAGGCAAAACTATGGACTGTGCCAGTCCAATCTTTTGCAGAGTTATAACTGCTGCCACCATCGCTCCAGTTGACAGAGAGCGCCCCAGAAGCATCGCCATTGATAGGCGCACTCCAAACAGAGCCACCATCAACAGAGTACTGGAAGGTCTTTAGCGTAACACTGTCACCATCAGCATCCTTAGCGCGGAAGTTGATGGTGATGATTGCATCACCACTGGTTGACTGACTAACCTGAGCAGTGGGAATGACATTATCGGCCGTATAACCGCCAACAGGGGCCTCGTTAACAATAACACCATACTCATAGGCCCCAATATCACAAGTGGCACCATAGGGGCGAGCTCCCCCACGCTGATCCAGATTATTGACGGGTGCAGCCGCGCAGATTGCATTGCTGGCTGCATCAATAGCAGGGCTTGATAATTGCAGGGCATGGGTTTGGGTTGGACCACCATTATTAGCTAGTGCGCTGAGGAGTGGATCACCTGTCAGATCATTAGCCAAAGCCGTAAAACAGCTACCGTTGTACTGCAGGTTATAGTCGCCGGAGGTGACACCTGAACACATCATGCTGCCTAAGTCAGTGTCGCTGGTAATTATCGAGTTATAGACGGTAGTTGTACCGTAAATAGTATCGCCGTCCGTTGTGGCAGTATTGTTACTGAATGTGGAGTTTTTAACTGTACAACTTGAATTACTAAATATAGCACCACCATATTTATTTGACTTATTGTTGCTAAATGTTGAGTTATCGATAGATCCTGTCAGCATATTAATAGCACCACCTTGCTGGAGATCCTTAAAGTCTTTGAATGTGGATGTGGATAGATCCAAGTTCGAGGCCGCATAAATGGCGCCACCCCGACCAGCATCAGTTGCACCATCATTACGACCGGCAAAGGCGGTATTGGATATTGTTAGGTTACCGGAGCTGTAGATAGATCCACCAAAATCTGACCAGTCTGGGCCTGCACGGTTACCGTCAAAGCTATTGGTGCCCGTAATAGTCAGTGGATTGGTGTAGTTAGCAACAGCACCACCATGATTCCCTTCAGCCTGGTTATCCGTAAAGGTGACATTGCTCATGGTGCCACCGTTCATACGAATTGCACCACCGTCAATATAAGCTTGCAAGTCGGTAAATGAGCTGTCTGATAGGGTTAGAACATCGCCAGTATCAAGCAAATATATGGCACCACCCCGACCAGCATCTCTTGTACTACTGCGACCGGTAAAGGTGGTATTAGATATTGTTAGGCTACCCGAACTGTAGATGGAGCCACCAAAATCAGCTTGTGTTGTACCTGCATTGTTACCATCAAAGGCATTGCTACCCGTAATAATCAGTAGATTGTCATAGTTAGCAATAGCACCACCATGACTCACTTCAGCCTGATTATCCGTAAAGGTGACATTGCTCATGGTGCCGCCATTCATACGAATTGCACCACCGTCAATATAAGCCCCTAAGTCAGTAAATGAGCTGTCTGATAGGGTGAGAACATCAGTAGTATCTTCCAAATATATGGCACCACCCCGTCCCGCATCTTTTGTACCACTGCGACCGGTAAAGGCGGTATTAGATATTGTTAGGCTACCCGTACTGTAGATAGATCCACCAAAATCAGCTTGTGTTGTACGTCCATAGTTACCGGTAAAGGTATTAGTGCTGCCATTGATGGTCAGCAGGTTGGTTGAGTTGTAGATTGCACCACCATGAGCAGCCTCAGACTGGTTATTCGTAAAGGTGACATCTGTCAGCGTACCACCACTGATGGATATCCCACCCCCATAGTGCTTGGACTTGTTGTTAGAAACGGTTGAATTCTCCATGGTGAGCTCCCCACCTGAATAAATACCGCCACCATGTAAGTTGTTTGTATAATAAATGGTACAGCTATCGATAATACTGTCTTTTATGGTGATATCACCGGCGGCATAGATACAGCCACCATATTCTCTGACGTAACCAAACCGAACCGTCATCGCTTCGATGATGACAGCGCCGCTGCTTGTTACGTCGAAGATACGATGGTTCGCCAACCCTGAACCAGTGGCTGCCTGGATAATGGTTGAGCCTGAACCCGCACCGACAATTTTGACATCATCAGTAATATCGAAGTCACCCAATGCATTGGTATCGTCACCATCGCCAGTAGTACCATCCGTAATGGTGATGGTGTAGATACCCGCAGGGACGTTAATTTGATTTAATCCAGCAGCATCGTTTGCGGCCTTAACAGCTTCACGCAGCGAGCAGTCATCTACATCACAACTACCATCATTAGTGTCAGCCGTTTTTGTCACATCAAACGAAGGTACTGGGGTGGCAATCTCATCCGCCCCCATCTCATTCTGGGTGCCTGCTGGACGGCTTTCGCCATCAAAATCTTCTGTTACGGTAGATGCTGGATCTGCTGTATTGATTGCCTCTACTGCATCAGGTTTTAGATGGTAATCACCAGTGATCTTTGGTGTAGAAGTGCTAGTAGATGGATCAGGAGCAACAAATACAGTACCTGTTATTGCCGTAATATTATTGCTACCCGCATAGTTTTGGCCACTACCAACAGCCGAATAGTGAACAGCAGTAATGGGACCACCTGATTGAAAGATATCCCAGGTGCCCGCATCTTTTGATATATTGCCCCACAATAAACTATTGGTGATCGTTGTCGTCCCCGCAACACCCGAATCAACACCACCTCCTGTTTTATTACTCCAGTTGCCTGAAATCGTACAGTGATCAATAACAGCCGTGCCATTTCCAACAAGCACACCACCTCCAGAGCTCCAGTAGTTAGTGCCGGTTGTATTGCCCGTGATCATACAGTTGGTAAGAGCTGTTGAAGCACCTTCAAGAATAGAGACACCGCCACCACCATCGTTGGAGCCTGCCCGGTTACCACTGATCTTGCATCGATCAGCAGTAAAGGTTGAGCCGGCACCCTGCACATTGATGCCGCCACTCGCCCTATTCGAGATGTTGCCTGAAATGGAACCATTGGTGAAAGTGACCACGCCTCCTTGAGCAACTGCAATTCCCCCGCCCCGGTTCGTACTATAGGCAGCCGTGTTACTGTTATTATCAACATTCGTATTAATGAATTCCATCGATGCACAGGTACGGCAGACAGCTCCCCCACCACTTGAGGTCGTGTTAGTGTTATAGCTAATTAACGAATCCGTAATCGTCACGGTACCCGCATAGTTCGTGGCACTGATACCACCACCACCTCCTCCTGTAGAGTTGTAGCTGATCTCTGTATTGATAATAACCACAGCTTTGGAAGCATCAGTTGAGGTGGCATAGATTCCGCCTCCTCCCATATCTCCAAAGTTACCAGCACCTACGCCACCGATCAGAGAATCGACAATCGTTACGCCGCTATCAACAACCTTGATACCGCCACCAAAGTGGTCAGCACCACTATTCCGTAATGAATTTCCTGAGACTTTAAGGTTACGCAGTGTGGGTGAGGCACCACTTAGAATATTGATGCCTCCTGTATGGTCATAGTAGTGTTGGTTATCAATAGTAAAACCATCGAGCACCGTTGCTGAAGTTGTTGTTGAGCCTGAGAAGGTAACCACGCGACTATCAACACCAGACACGCCTTGGATTAAAGTAGTCGCAGCCCCAGCTCCCTGCACAGTGATATTATCTGCAGCCGCTGCAAAGGTGATATTTTCACTATAAGTACCAGCTGAGACTGAAACTACATCACCCGATATTGCATTATTAATAGCAGCTTGAATGGTTGCGTAATCACAACCACTAGCACAGACTGTAATGGTTGCAGCAACACTGTGCTTAGCAGCGATAAGCAGCAGAAATAGAAATATTTTATTGAAGAATAAAATTCGACGCATCATAAGCTGCTAATAATCATCAAAGTAACCACACTTACCAAGTACATACAAATATAGGTTAATTTGCATTCTGAAGCACTTGACAAAGAACTCATTAGTCTTATTGTTCCTATAATTTACTTCAAACCCAATCAACAGGTTGATATTGGATCTGCCCTATTATCTGAAAGCACAAGTTGCAATCGACGCTGGACAAAATCGGTGCCACCATAATTTCCAAAGGTAGCAACAGAAGACATCTGAAAAACACAAAAAGGGGTTCCATTCTCAGTGTGCCGCACAAAAGTACAGGCTACAGAGACATTGAAGCCATCTACAACAAAACTATTATTAGCCCCGGTACATATTACCGCCCATTGATTATCAACCAGAGCGCGGCGAACGCCCCACTCAAGACCACTTTTAGCGGCACTGTTTGCACGCACACCTTGGAGAGCATAGGTTGAGGTTGCCTGCTGAGTCACTGTTGTAGAGACAATATATATCGACATCATAGATGCAATGACCATAATGAAAATTGCAGATACCAGTGTAAAACCCTGCTGATGAGAGATATCAGATTTTTTCATCATGGCACATTACTCACATGCACCTGATGCAACAACGAAACACTTTCATTACCAATTGAAAGTGTTAGTGACATCAGCAATACACCACTGCGTTGAGTAGTACCAGGAGCGTAGGAAAAGTTGCATCCTGTTACATTCCTAGTCACATCAGCAGTTGAGATAGCTTGAGATAGTGGATCAAGCAATGGATTGGTAGGCTGGTTCTGTACAATGGCATAACCCGAATAACGGGTAAGAACACCACCCACACATTGATAGGTAACCGGTGTATCGATAAGGTACAGTCGCTGCTGCAGTGATGACAAAAGAAACTGGTGTCCCGGAGTCAATTGAATATTAGTTTCATTAGTGACCGCATCCAAAGCAGCAATACTCACTACGGTATCCACATGTGTAACCACTTGTGGCGTGCCTGCTGCTGCACCTGAAGCAGCATATATATTGGCCCCTGCACTTGCAGGGTCAAGATTGTAAATTACCAATCGGAATGGTGCATCTGCATTGGGTGCAATTGTATTAAAAGCGCCCATTACATTGAATGAAGTATCTTGGGTTGTGAAATCCAACTCTGCCGCAGGGTTTCCAGCAGGTCCCACCCGATAGCGGATACCTTCAACTACATTAACCATCTCCAGCGTATTGGCACCTGATATTCGTATGCTGTTTGGCAATGCTCTTCTAACATCACGTTGAATACGGCGAAGCGCCATCTCTGCCTGATCAACCAACGCAGCTCGGCGCGTAATCTGTTCGTAGCTTTCTGCAGGAAGCGAGATGATGCTGAAGGTAACACCCGCCATTACTCCAGTAATTAGCATCACCATAACCAACTCAACCAGCGTGAAGCCACGGCAATAAGCCATTCTGTTTAGAGGCATCATAGATGGCGCTATAAACACATTATTGCCTGCTTGTGCGGTAACCACTAAGCGTCACAGATTTTCCTGCTCCATGGGTTACAGTAACGGTGATAAGTTGAGCATTTGCAGCAGCAACCAGCTGGTCAGCAGGGCCAAGATTTCCATCATTCGATACTGTGACAGCAACTGAATAATTACCCAGCCCTGGAACAGGGTTGCCATTAACATCTGTGGCCACTCCATCAGCCAATCCATGATAATCATTTACATCATCAAAACTACCGCGAGCTTCACCTGCATCTGGGCCTAGTGCACCTTCTGTTGTCAGGCCACTGCTGGCAGCCTCTTCATCAAAGGGTAGTAACATAATCTCTTCAAGGTAGGCCTCTGCAATCGCAATGGCTTGATGTTCTATCATGGGATGCACACTATAAAGATTAGTGCGAGCCACCACTGCCATTAAGCCAACCACTGAAATACTGATGATAACCATAGAGAGAACTAGTTCTATTAAAGTAAGTCCCTGTTGATTTTTATAGTTATCATGCATGGACTAATTCACACCACTGCCTTGAACAAATCCAGTCTCCGCCCAAATGGTAATCTGCTCAGCATCAACATCAAGTGTTGCAGTGGGTGAAACATCAGGCGGCACTCCACCATTAACAGCCTGCCCCAGAGCATTAAATTCAAGAGGAAAATTAGTTGGCGTTAAGACAACACCATCAGCCACGGCAATAGCATTATAGGTCTGATCATTATCTCTGGAAGCCATATTCACTACAGATGTTGTCCAGGGCGCAGTCACACTATTGCAGTCTTCCCCCACTCCCGGCGTTCTCTGAAATAGGCTATAGGTATTAGCATTGACAGAAAATCGCACTCCACAACCTGTTACTACTGCCAGTTTTTGTGCATAACGTAGTGAAGAGAGAACATCGTTATATGAGGCACGAGTATTATATACCTGCATACCAATAAAACGTGGGGCAGCCACTACTGCAAGAATCCCCATGATAAGCATAACGAGTGTCAGCTCTACTAGAGTAAACCCATTCTGATCACATCTGACCATAGTATATTGCTAGATAGTATTAAACGGGATCCAACTTCATATATTCAGCTAACTGAGTAAGTGCAAATTTATAAAACCAGTGAGGGTGTGATAATTAATTATCACACCCTCATAAAGTTCTACTTAGATTTTGAAAATAGAAAAGCATTTCTATCGGTTCTTTCAAAACATGCCAACCCTTACCCTTCCAGAGTTTTAAATCCAGAATCAGCCATTAACAGAACCAGTATTGGTCACAACGCTTACCGGACATCAAAAAACCACACCGCCAGCTCTGTATTACACCTTATGTACATGTATCATCAGCTATGGCAATTGTTGGCACACCTGATGCCGTCGTCGTACAGTCTGCAGCGGCAGGCAACGTGTAAGTTATTCGGCAGTTAGCATTTGCCACATCGCCCTCATCGATGTTTATAGTTGTACCAGGAGTTTGTGCGGCTCCTCCATTAACGGTATAGCCTACCAGTGCAATTGCAGCAGCTATACCATCTGTATGTGCGTCTGGATAGCCATTACACATAGTGACAAGACCCGCACCACCCTCTATGTCAACACTAGTGGCAGCTAGAGCAGCCGTTCCCCCTGAAGCCAGAAAGGCTGAATGAGCCATCGCAGTCGCTGCTCGTACCGAAGCTAAGGCTGCATTGAGCTTTGCCTGCCTTGCCTCCACCTGTAGGTTAAAAAACCTTGGCAGTGCTGTGGCTGCAAGGATGCCCATGATAATGATCACAACAACCAACTCAATAAGTGTGAAACCTTTTTGTTTCTGCTTCATTTTTTGCACCTCAGTTTAGCCTTTTAAACCCAGACTTTTAATTTTGCTTTTATCCATGGATATCTAATCTATTTCAACACTACAATCTGATTCTGTAATCTGTAACGGCACACTATGGGGTAACTTAAATAGGTACTAATATTTAACCCAGTGCTGCAGAACTCATCTCCCACATAGGCAGGAACACGCCTAATGCCAAAACCAACACCATAACGCCAATAATTACCAATAATATAGGCTCAATGGCATCACCAACAAAGTTCAGATCATAGTCTACTTCACGCTCATAATATTCAGCCACTTCATCCATCATGTCATCAACATTTCCAGTCTCTTCACCCACTGCCAGCATCTGTAATACCAATGGGGTAAATATCCCCGTTGCTGTTGCGGTTTTAGTGAGTGTTTCTCCACGCTCAATACTGCTTCTCATAGCTTTAATATGGCTCTCAATATAGCTGTTATCCAGCGTTTTTGAGACCATGCTCAGTGCCTGCACCAAGGGTACACCTGCGCGCAGAGACATGGCAAAGGAGTGGGTAAATCTACCCAAGGTGGCACGCAGAATAATGTCACCCAAAATAGGGGTTTTAAGTTTCAGCCGATCCCAGGTAAAACAACCCTGCTTGGTTTTTAGGTAGCGAGTGACCCCAAAAGCCAGTAGCACCGCAGCTGCAATCAGATGAGGCCAATAGGCCATGAAAAAGTTAGAGCTGGCGACCAAAATCTGGGTTGGCAGAGGCAGGTCTGATCCAAGGCGGGCAAAAGTATTGCTAAAGGCGGGAATAACAAACACATTAATAACAACTACAGCAAGAACAATGGCAGCAATCACTATCTTTGGATAACGTGTAGCGGCTTTAATACGGTCACGGTTAGTTTTTTCCTGCTCCAGGTGTGCGGCAATCTGTAAAAAGGATTGCTCCAGATGGCCGCTCTGTTCACCAACGTGAATGATATTAACAAACAAGCCGGAGAAGATATCCGGGTGGCGGGCCAAAGAGTTGGAAAGATCTCTGCCA
>Ga0316190_10001039_pt1 | contig 19791 bp, 19 predicted proteins | sample Eddworburrow2_MG_FD_204929 | JGI IMG/M metagenome (GOLD analysis project Ga0316190, IMG submission 204929) | Coastal sediment microbial communities from Maine, United States - Eddy worm burrow 2 | ecosystem: Environmental > Aquatic > Marine > Coastal > Sediment | place: USA: Maine | collected... | reverse complement strand
GCTCTACAAGATCGCCTTCTTCGAGCTCAGGTAGGGTCTCAAAATCTATCTCTGCCGCCGCGAAGGCAGAAGCGTATTTTTCCAATCCTAGCCCAGAGAGCCAATTTACGATCTCAGACAAACAGCTATCCCCGTCTCAAACACCCCATGCTGGATGAAATTCAGCCTCACGATCTAAACCGTATCTATCGTGGATGTCCAATACGAACGGACGGCTTGAGCTGGCCAGACCACGGCGTTCGAGGATATCCACACACGCAAGGGTCAATGTCCGGGTCGGGTCAAAAGCGGCCGGTTTTGATTGTCACTGGGAATGTCTGCTTCACCTCCAACAACGGACTCTTTTGGTTCCATCAAACCTCCATCTCACTGCGAGTTCCCCGCTCCGGCGGCCCCTATCTACCTTCCTTGCGCACCATGGGGAGCTTACCCAAGCGCACGATGATACGCTTGGTTGGTTTCCTCATCGAAGCACACTATCTTGCAGATGAGATCGTTAGGTGCATGTGCGCGCAGGGTTTGCACGGCTATTGCCGACGCCTCTTCCAGCGGAAACCGATATATCCCTGTGGAGATCGACGGAATAGAGATTGTAGAAACCGACAAGCTCGCTGCTGCCTCGAGAATTGCACGGTAAGTTGACTTCAAGAGCTCGGCTTCACCCCGTTTGCCATCAATATAGCGCGGGCCGACGGCATGGATCACGTGTTCGGCGCCAGTCGAGCGCTTTAAGGCAAACGACGGCGTGATGATTGCTTGTCCCGTCTCGCAGTGACCAAATGTACGACAGGCTAATTCGAGTTCGCCCCCCGCTGCGCGATGGATCGCACCACAGACACCGCCTCCAGCAAGAAGATTTCTGTTGGCAGAGTTCACCACAGCATCGGATGACGTTTGGGTTATGTCCCCCAGCAGGATTTCTATGCTCTGCATTTGATGCACATCACAATTTCTGGTTCATCTGTGTTGGCGCAAGTTCTTCAATCTGAACTTGCGAAAGCAACAGTTTGGACCGTCGAAAAACCCTTCGCCTCAGGGTTACCAAGATACTCGCAGATGCTTCATCGCGAGGCAACGCCAAGGGCCGTTACTGGAAGATTTTTCGCTAAATAGAGGGCAGTTCGAACTCGCGCCAAAAAACATCTCTCCCTCGAACGCATTCTTGCGAAGCGCTTCGCTTCGGCACGCCCGCGATTGGCTCTGTGAACCTGTCGACTAGCAAGGGAACCGCTGCAAAAAGTACGGTCGTTCGAAATCTTCAACCAATTGAAATAAAAGCATTTTTTGAATGCGAACCAATTTGCATGAGGTTCGGTCGGAAAGAGACGGAGGGGCCTTCAGAGACTGAAATCGCTATTCCTGTCAGTCTCTGTGGTTCGGTCGATTCTACTAAACCCCTTTGAAACAACAACAAATTTTGCTGCTGGTGCGGGGCTGTTGTGAGTTTGCAATCGGGATATTGGCGGAGAGAGGGGGATTCGAACCCCCGGAACGTTTGCACGCTCAACGGTTTTCGAGACCGCCCCATTCAACCACTCTGGCACCTCTCCTTAAGATGCATCAGGCAGGAAGCTGTTGAAACCGGAAGTCGCAATGCTTTTTCCCTGCCCGGGCAGGCGCTCTGATACAGTAAGAGGCGGCTGCCTTCAAGCCCGCTTTTGCTTGACTTCATCCCGCCTTGGATATACCAAACCGGCAATCGTGAGCGGCAATTGGTGCCGGCTTGCGAAAATTGCGCTGCCTGAGGTTCAATAAAAACAATAAAAACTCAAGACTGACAGGGGTTTAGACCAGACCTCTTCAGCACCGTAAGGCGCGGCGAGAAAAAGATAAGGACTTTATAGAATGTACGCAGTCATCAAGACCGGCGGCAAACAGTATCGTGTTGCAGCCGAAGACGTCATCGAAATTGAGCGCACAGGCGCTGAAGAAGGTGACATTATTGAATTTCCAGTGCTCATGGTTGCCGGTGAAGGCGATGTCGAAATTGGCACGCCCCTGATCGATGGCGCCACCGTTGCAGCCCAGGTTCTGGCCCTGTCGCGCGGTCCGAAGATCATCATCTTCAAGAAGAAGCGCCGCAAGCACTATCGCCGCAAGAACGGTCATCGCCAGGACCTGATGCAGGTTCAGATCACCGAGATCCTGACCGGCGGCAAGAAGCCATCCAAGAAGGCCGCAGCCCCTGCAGCCAAGGCCGAGGCAGCCCCTGCTGCCGAAGCCGACGCAGCGCCGGCTGACACCGCAGACGCCAAACCGGCCGCCAAGAAAGCTGCTGCAAAGCCAGCCGCCAAAAAGGCAGCACCGGCCAAGAAGGCAGCAGCCAAAAAAGCCGACCAGGACGATAAGTAAACCGAACACGATTTGTTAAAGGAGCAAACTCATGGCTCATAAAAAAGCAGGCGGTTCATCCCGCAACGGACGTGACTCCGCAGGCCGCCGCCTCGGCGTCAAGAAATTTGGCGGCGAACGCGTCATTCCCGGCAATATCATCATCCGCCAGCGTGGCACCAAATGGCACCCCGGCGACAATGTAGGCATCGGCAAGGACCACACCATTTTCGCCGTCAGCGAAGGTCATGTGGAATTCCGTGCGCGTGCCAACGGCCGCACCTTCGTGTCTGTTGTCCCGATGCCGGCAGCTGCTGAGTAAAGCGACCGGATACAGGGTTTAAGACCTGAAAACGCCGGTGGCCATCGCCCCGGTGAGATGACATCACACGCAAACGGGGAGATGGAAATCACCATCTCCCCGTTTGCCGTTCGGGGTCATACCAAAGGACTGCCCAAGGGACTGCATGATCATGGACCGGATTGAAACAGAAAGGCTGCTGCTTCGCCCCTTGCGCGACGCCGATGCGCCGCGTCTGGTGAAACTGGCCAATCACCCCAGGATTGCCCACATGCTGGGCTCCATGCCGCATCCCTATTCGCTGTCGGATGCCGAAGACTTCCTGGACAGTGTGCATGACTTGCCGGACGACGCCGCCCAGTTTGCCATCACCCTGAAAAAAGCCGGCGACCAGCTGATCGGATCCATCGGCTACGGTCCGGCCATCCGCGACAGGAAGCTGTCGGGCGATATCGATTTCGGCTACTGGCTGGGTCTCGACTTCTGGGGCAAGGGCTATGCCGGCGAAGCGGCAAGGGCCGTGATCATGCATGCATTCGAGGTCAATGTCATTGACCAGATTGATACCGACTACCTGACGACCAACCCTGCATCCGGACGCATTCTGACGAATGTCGGTTTCGTGGATCGCGGCGAATACACCTGTTACTCCCTGGGCTCGGGCCAGAGCAGACCGTCACGCAGGATGGTGCTCACCAGAACCCGCTACATGGAACACAAGGCCGAAACAGCATGAAATTTCTCGACCAGGCAAAAGTCTACGTCAAATCCGGCAATGGCGGCGCAGGCTGCGTGTCGTTCCGGCGTGAAAAATTCATCCAGCACGGCGGACCCGACGGCGGTGACGGCGGGCGTGGCGGTCATGTGTTTGTCGAGGCGGTCAACGGCCTTAACACGCTGATCGACTATCGTTTCCGCCAGCATTTCAAGGCCAAGGTCGGCACCCACGGCATGGGCCGCAACCGCACCGGGGCCATGGGCGAGGACATTGTGCTCAAGGTGCCCGTCGGCACCCAGGTCCTGGAAGAGGACGGCGAAACCCTGATTGCCGACCTGACCGAGGAAGGCCAGCGGGTGCGCCTGCTGCGCGGCGGCAATGGCGGCTGGGGCAATACGCGCTTCAAGTCTGCGGTCAACCAGGCACCACGGCGCGCCAATCCGGGCGAGGACGGTGCCGACATGTGGGTCTGGCTGCGGCTGAAACTGATCGCGGATGCAGGTCTTGTCGGCCTGCCCAATGCCGGCAAATCTACCCTTTTGTCGGTCGTGTCGGCGGCCAAGCCGAAGATCGCCGAATACCCGTTCACCACGCTGGTGCCCAATCTCGGCGTTGTCGAAGTCGATACCGCCACCTTTGTGCTGGCCGATATTCCCGGCCTGATCGAAGGCGCGCATGAAGGCATCGGCCTGGGTGACCGGTTCCTGGGGCACGTGGAACGCTGCGCCTGCCTGTTGCACCTGGTGGATGCCTCGCAGGAAGACCCTGCCGAGGCCTACCGCGTGGTGCGCGGCGAGATCGAGGCCTATGCCGCGGAACTGGCGCACAAGCCGGAACTGATCGTCTTCACCAAGACCGACATTGTCGACGCGGACGACCTGGCTGCCAAGCGCAAGGCGTTTGAAAAGGCCACCGGGCAGATGCCGGTGCTGATGTCTGCCGCCACCGGCCAGGGCGTGCGGCCCGCCATGGCCCGTCTGCTGCAGATAATCCGCGCGGCCCGCGGCGAGGAACACCTCGAGATGAAGCAGCAATCGATCGATCCCGACGAGAATGACGCCACCGAGGCATCCGAAGACTCCGGCGGAAACAATGGGGCAAGCACAGAAGATGCGCCATGGCGGCCCTGACATCACAACTGCGCAACGCTGACCGGCTGGTCATCAAGATCGGCTCGGCCATGCTGGTCAATCCCGACGGCTCCCTGCGCCGCACATGGGTGGAAGGTCTCGCCAGTGATATTGCCGAGGCGCGCGCGCGCGGCACCCAGGTGCTGATTGTATCGTCCGGCGCCATCGCCCTTGGCCGCCGCCGCCTCGGCCTCGGCAAGGCCAGGCTGAAGCTGGAGGAAAGCCAGGCGGCTGCCGCCGTGGGCCAGATTGCACTGGCGCAGGGCTGGCAGGCAGCCCTTGCCAACCACTCTCTTGTCTCGGCGCAGGTGCTGCTGACCCTGACCGACACCGAAGTGCGCCGCCGCTATCTCAATGCGCGCGCCACCCTGAACACGCTGCTGGCGCACGGCGCGGTTCCGGTGATCAATGAAAACGATACCGTTGCCACCTCTGAAATCCGCTATGGTGACAATGACCGGCTGGCTGCCCGGGTCAGCTCGATGATGTCGGCGACCTGCCTGGTGCTGCTGTCTGATGTGGACGGTCTGTACACCGCGCCACCCGACACCGAAGGCGCCGAGTTCGTGTCCCGGGTCGACGCCATCACGGCCGACATCATCGCCATGGCCGGTGCACCGGTGTCCGGCATGGGGTCCGGCGGCATGATCACCAAGATAGAAGCCGCGCGCATCGCCACCAGCGCAGGCGCATCCATGGTCATCACGTCAGGTCACGAGGACAGGCCGCTCACCCGCATCCTCAACGGCGCTCGCGCCACCTGGTTTGCGTCTGCCGCCACGCCCGCCACCGCGCGCAAGCGCTGGATTGCCGGTTCGCTCGAGCCGGCCGGCAGTCTTGTGGTCGATGACGGGGCCGCGCGCGCCCTTGGCAGGGGGCGCAGCCTGCTGCCGGCCGGCGTGCGCCAGGTCAGCGGCAGTTTTTCACGCGGCGACACGGTGGCCATCATCACCCAGGCCGGCGTGGAGATTGCCCGCGGTCTGAGTGCTTATGACGCCGCCGATGCAGAGATTATCGCCGGGCGCAAATCATCCGAGATCGAGGCATTGCTGGGTTTGACCGGGCGTGATGAAATGGTCCACCGCGATGATCTGGTAATGACCGGAAAGGACACCGCATGAACCAGGCTGAAAACATCGGCAGCACGGCACCTGACCTGGAGCGCGACATGCTGGCGCTTGGCCGGCGCGCCCGTGACGCGGCAGCGAAACTGGCGACAGCGCCGACCGGTCGCAAACAGGCTGCCCTTCAGGCCATGGCAACCCGCATCCGCGCAGCGCAGGCAGACTTGCTGGCTGCCAATGCCAGCGACATCGCACGCGCAACGGCTGCCGACCGGCCGGGCTCGTTCATTGACCGGCTGACGCTGACGCCGCAGCGCATCGAAGCCATGGCAAAGGGCCTGGAAGACGTGGCATCCCTGCCCGATCCGGTCGGTGCCGTGATCGCCCACTGGCAGCGGCCCAACGGGCTGGATTTCACCCGCATTCGCGTGCCCATCGGCGTCATCGGGGTGATTTACGAAAGCCGGCCCAACGTGACCGCTGATGCCGGCGCGCTGGCCATGATGTCCGGCAATGCCGCCATCCTGCGCGGCGGATCGGACAGTCATGACAGCTCCGGCCTGATCGTTGAGTGCCTGCAGGCGGGCCTTGATGATGCGGGCCTGCCGACATCGGCCATCCAGATGGTTCCCACCCCCGACCGGGCTGCCGTCGGCATGCTGCTGCAGGGCCTGGGCGGCAACATCGACGTGATCGTTCCGCGTGGCGGAAAATCCCTGGTCGCACGGGTTCAGGACGAGGCGCGCGTCCCGGTATTTGCCCATCTGGAAGGCATTTGCCACGTCTATGTCGACAAGGCGGCAGACCTTGACATGGCGGTCAACATCATCACCAATGCAAAGATGCGCCGCACCGGCGTTTGCGGGGCTGCCGAGTGCGTGTTGCTCCATCAAGATATCGTCGCCAGTCACGCACCTGGCATCATTGACGCCCTGAGGGCAAAGGGGTGTGCGGTGCATGCTGATCAGACTGTCAACGCCGTTTCCGGCGCCACTGTCCCGGCAAGCAGCGATGACTGGGGCAAGGAGTTCCTTGACGCCGTCATTGCCATGAAGTCGGTTTCCGGCCTGGATGACGCCATGCGCCATATCGCGCAGTACGGCTCGCAACACACCGACTGCATTATCACCGACGATGGCGACGCTGCTGCGCGTTTTCTGAATGAAGTGGACAGCGCCATTGTCATCCACAACGCCTCCACCCAGTTTGCCGATGGCGGCGAGTTCGGCTTTGGCGCGGAAATCGGCATTGCCACCGGCAAGCTGCATGCCCGCGGCCCCGTCGGACTGGAACAACTCACCACGTTCAAATACCAGGTGCGTGGCTCGGGGCAGACCCGACCGTGACGGTATCTCCATGATGTCCGGCCTGTATTCAATTGCCGCCATTTCGCGACAGCGAATTGGCCTGTTCGGCGGGTCTTTCAACCCGGCGCATGAGGGGCATGTGGCACTCTCCGAAGAAGCGCTCAAGCGCTTGCAGCTGGACCAGATCTGGTGGCTGGTGTCACCGCAAAACCCGCTGAAAGACAGCCGCGACACGGGAGATTTCCGGGAGCGGATGGACCACGCCAAAAGCCTGCTGGCCAACCCGCGGCTGATCGTGACCGGCATGGAAGCCAAGCTGGGCACCCGCACCACCGCGCAAACCTTTGCCGCACTGGCGCCGATGTTCCAGCAGGGCCGTTTCGTGTGGATCATGGGCGCAGACAGCTTTGCCGGCCTGCATCACTGGAACGACTGGCGCGACATCCCTGCCACCCTGCCGCTTGCCGTGTTCGCGCGCCCGGGCTGGACACAAACCGCCTTGAGTTCACCGGCCGCACGGCTGTTGGCCAATCACCGCCTTGCAGCCAGCGATGCAGGCCGGCTGGCCGACCTGGCAGCGCCGGCCTGGTGTTTCCTCAACATGCCGCTGCGCTATGAAAGTTCCACCGCCATCCGCGATGGCAGGCAACAGCCATAGGGCAAAAACCGTGGCGGTCATCGTCGCGTCACACGGACGCGCTTGAATCGCAACCGAATTGGGCGTATCCTGATCTTCGTAAACGTCCAATCGTTCAACGGAACAGGTTAACAGGCACATCGTGCAGCCAGACCGTCAGAAACAGATTACTGCAAGGCAGCAAACCCGCATGCCTTCCAGACATCAAAAGGACCCGAACCCTGTCAAGCCAAACTATGCGTAGCGGCTCGCAAACCACAGCCGCTAAACCGACACCTGCGTCTCGCCGCAAGGCCACGCCGCCCCTCCTCAAAACCATCAAGTCATGCCTTGACGATGCCAAGGCCGAAGAAATCGTTGCCATTGACCTGCAGGGCAAGGCAGCACTGGCCGACACCATGGTTGTTGCATCCGGACGCTCGAACCGGCATGTCGCAGCCATCACCGATCAGTTGTCCGACGTCCTCAAGGCTGCCGGCCACAAGAGCATCCGGGTTGAAGGACTGCCCCACTGCGACTGGGTGGTGATGGATGCAGGTGATGTAATCGTTCACATTTTCCGGCCGGAAGTCCGTACGTTTTACAATATCGAGAAGCTCTGGTCGCCAGACGCACCGGCCGACACGACCGTGTCCTGAAGAGTCTCGAAAGTTGAAACTGACCATTGCCGCCATAGGCCGGATGAAAGCCGGTCCGATGGCAGACCTTGTTGACACCTATGCAAAGCGCACCCGCCAGGCGGGCAGACAGGCTGGCATAACCGCCCTGAACGTTGTGGATTTCCCTGAATCCCGCAAAACCACGGCACCCGCACGCGCCGCAGAAGAAGCAGCCTTGCTGGAAAATGCCGCCCCGCAAGGCGCGGCGCTGGTCGTGCTGGATGAACGTGGCAAGCCCGTCAGCACAACCGAATTTGCCGCCATCATCAAGACAGAGCTGGAATCCGGCACCCAGGACCTGGTTTTTGCCGTCGGCGGGCCGGACGGCCATGCTGCGGCACTTCGCAAAACCGCCCGCCATGTGGTATCATTCGGGCATATGACCTGGCCGCACATGCTGGCGCGCGTATTACTGGCGGAACAGATTTACCGGGTGGTCACCATTTTGGTTAATCATCCGTATCACCGGGACTGATGATTCTGCCGGTTGCCGGCCCGGAGACACCGTGACGGCGCCCTGGATCATCGAGCAAGCTGGAAAACCTGTTGCAGATACGTGCTTTTCATACTGGTCTGCTGCTGTCTGCAACCGCCTTGTGGCTGCTGGCGGGCAGCGCCCTCGCGCAAAGCAGTCTCGATGAGGAAACCACCCGGCTGCGCACCATCGAGCGCCAGATCGGGCAGGCCAAAACCCGCTCGGCCGTGCTGGACCGTGAACGTGAGGCGCTCGCCGCTGAAATGGCAAGCGTATCCGACCGCCTGGTGGCGCTGGCCGGCAACATACAATCGCGCGAGGCGCGCATTTCCGAGAGCGAGAAGAAACTCCTGTCGCTGGCCCTGAAGGAAAACACCCTGCGCTCCAGGTTGCGGGGGCGGCGCAGTGTCCTGGCTGAACTGCTTGCCGGCCTGCAGAAGCTGGAACGCAACCCGCCGCCGCCACTGGCAGTCGAACCCGGCGATGCGATCCGTGCTGTACGCGGTGCCTTGTTGTTCGGTGCCGTCGTGCCGGACCTGAAAGGCCAGGCCGCCAGCCTGACCCGAGAACTGGCAGAGCTGGAAGCGGTGCGTCAACGCATTGAAACTGCGCGGACCGAACTGGACATACATATTACCAGTCTCGGGCCTGCGCGCACCGAACTGGAGACATTGCTGGTCCGCAAGCAGGCGCTGCTGGCAAAGACCGCCCGTGAGCTTGAGGCCGAACAGACGCGCGCACTGCAACTGGCACAAAAAGCCCGCGACATTCGCCAGTTGCTCACCAGCCTGGCTGAAGAACGCCGCAAGGCACAGGTCAGGGCCGCCGAGGCAGAAGCCCGCAGGATTGCAGAACACGAAGCGCGCAAAGCCGAAGCCAGGCGGCTTGCGGAAGCAAAGGCCGAGGCACAGAAAAAGGCCGAGGCCGAGAGGATTGCCAGGGCCGCGGCGGAAAAGGCTCGCCTGGTTGCCGAACAAAAGGCCGCCGAAGCTGAAGCCAGACGGCTGGCCGAGTTGAAGGCGACCCAGGAAAAAGAGGCCGAAGCTGAGCGCATCGCCAGGATTGCGGCTGAAAAGGCGCGCCAGCTTGCCGAGCAAAGGCTGCGCGAAGCCGAGGCCAGACGGCTGGCCGAACTGAAAATCGCGGAGCAAAAGGCCGCCGAAGCTGAAACAGCGGCCAGGGCTGCGGCCGAAAAGGCGCAGCGCCTGGCGGCTTTGGAGCAGAAACAGAAGGCTGAAGCCGCCGCGCGACAGAAGCGCGCGAAACCGCCCGTCAAGTTCGCCTCCTCGATCGGCAAACTGGCTTACCCGGCACAGGGCGAACTGGTCCGCAACTTCAATGACAAGGATGGCTATGGCGGCCGGTCCGAAGGTCTGCACATAGCCACGGGCAAGCTTGCCCAGATCACCACTCCCGCAGATGGCGACGTTGAATTCGCCGGTGAGTTTCGCAGTTACGGCAAGCTCATCATCATCAATACCGGCGACGGCTATCACGTGTTGCTTGCAGGCCTGCACAAGATCACTGTATCTGCCGGACAGACCGTGGCGGCAGGCGAACCTGTCGGAACCATGGGCGAGCATACTGCTCGCGGAACTTTGATCGGAGATCGCATAGACGATCCAAGGCCGATCCTGTACGTAGAAGTAAGAAAAGGTGCCGAGGCCATTGATTCATCACGTTGGTGGGTGGATGGTGGCCGCAAAGCAGTACGTCGCCGCAACAATGGCGGAAATGAAGGCTAGCGAGAAGCGCAACAGCACGCTAATCTTTACACGACTGCCTAGCTAATCAGGATCTATGGATCCACCCCTTGATGGAAAGCCGACCCGCAATGCACAAAACAAACCTGAAGATCGCCGGCGCCTTCGTTGTTGGCCTTGTCGCGGCCAGCGGCGCCTGGCAGACGCTGAACAATGCGAACGCATCCAATCAGGAAACCTATCGCTATCTGAATCTGTTCGGCGACGTGTTTGACCGGGTACGCGCTGACTATGTTGAAGAACCCGATTCGGAAAAACTGATCGACACGGCCATCAACGGCATGCTGGCCGGCCTCGACCCGCACTCCAGCTACATGAACCCGAAGCGCTTCAAGGACATGCAGGTGCAGACCCGTGGCGAATTTGGCGGCCTGGGTATCGAAGTGACCATGGAAAAGGAAGTCGTCAAGGTAGTTGCTCCCATCGACGATACACCGGCCCAGAAAGCCGGTATTCTGTCCAATGACCTGATCACCCAGATCGACGGCAAGGAAATCCGCGGCCTGACGCTGAACGAGGCCGTCGACAAGATGCGCGGCAAGGTGGGTGAACCCATCACGCTGACCATCGTGCGCAAGGGCATGGATGCGCCGTTTGACGTCACTATCAAGCGTGACATCATCAAGATTCGCGCCGTGCGCTACAATGTTGAACGTGATGATATCGGCTATATCCGCATTTCGTCCTTCAACGACCAGACACAGGATAACCTCGAAAAGGCAATCGTGAAGCTCAAGGCCCAGATCGGTGACAAGCTGAAAGGCTATATCATTGACCTGCGCAACAATCCCGGCGGACTGCTCAATCAGGCCATCTCGGTCTCTGACAGCTTCCTGAACAAGGGAGTTATCGTCTCCACGCGCGGCCGCAACGGGTCTGAGACCGATCGCTCGACGGCAACCAATGGCGACTTGAGCGATGGCAAGAAGATTGTTGTCCTGATCAATGGCGGCTCGGCATCTGCCTCCGAAATCGTTGCAGGCGCGTTGCAGGATCATCAGCGGGCAACCATTCTCGGCACCCGTTCATTCGGCAAGGGGTCGGTTCAAACCATCATTCCGCTCGGGTCGGAAGGTGCCATTCGCCTGACCACGGCGCGCTATTACACGCCGTCAAACACTTCGATCCAGGCCAAGGGTATCAAGCCGGATATCAAGGTCGAACAGGAACTGCCGGATGAACTCAAGGCCCAGGCCAGCCGCACCACGTCGGAAGCCACCCTGCGTGGCCATTTGACCGGTGAGGGCGAAGGCGACGAAGCCACCGGCTCATCGTCCTATGTTCCATCCGACAAGGAAAAGGACTTGCAGCTCAAGGCGGCGATTGACGTGATTGACGGCAAGACCATTGACCAGACGCCGAAGAAGGCAGAGGCCCCGTCAGCGGCGACCCAGCCCGCAACATCGGCCAACTAGGATCAGGACGCACTAATCTGCATGGGTCGCGGGTATCCTGTTGCCGGCTCCGTGCCGCGTAACGCATGCGGCTCGATTCGCGTGTACTTTCGGTACGAATCAGCTATTTCGCGAGTATAGTTCGCTCGCTGGACTCGCCAATTGAGGCGGATTTGGCAGCAACCGCAAGTGGCCTGGATCAACTTGTAAATGGAAAATGACCTTCGCCATCCGTTGAAACGGCGCTCGTTGCCGGCACGCTGGTTGTCAGCGCGGCCGTCTGCCCTGCGCGCGACGTCGCTTGCCTGCATAGCGCTGCTGGGCGGCATTGCCGGTTGGCTGGTGCTCAGCCATGAACCTTATGGCGGCGAGCCCGTCGTGCATATGCGCCTCGACATGTCTGATCCGGTCATTACGTCTTCCGTGACACAACCCGCCAGGCCGCAGACCGATGCCGACCCCGATAGTGCAGAGATGTCTTCGGAAAATGGCGCCGACACGCCTCTCATAGACCTGTCCGAGCTGGGCAGCAGGCAGCAATCGGATACTGAAAACGATCTCGACCGGCGCAGGCGGGAGCTTGCGAGCCGCGCCACCGCATCAGCCAATGTGGAGTCCCCGGCAGGTGCCCTGTCAGTGGACGATCTCGCACGCTCACGCGATGAACAGGCTTTCATCCCGTCCCGCGCCAGCATGGCTCTGGTGCCGGCTCCCGTCGCCAAGGTAACCGGCAAGGGCCCACACGGACCATTGCCCCGGCGGGCCAAGGACGGCTCACGGCCTTCAACCATCTATGCCCGTCCGGTTTCACGCGAGCACCTGATGTCGGACATACCAAAGATCGCCTTGCTGATCGGCGGTATGGGACTGAATGAAAGCCTGACCAGAACGGCGATCAACAGATTGCCGCCGGAAATTTCCCTGGCGTTTGCGCCTTACGGTGAAAACCTGCAACAACAGTCGAATGCCGCCAGGTCGCGCGGCCACGAAGTGTATCTTCACCTGCCAATGGAACCGTTCGGCTATCCGTCAATCGATCCTGGCCCGCACACCCTGCTGACCTCGGTTTCGCCGCAACAGAACCTCGACTCCCTGCTCTGGCATCTTGGCCGGTTTACCGGATATGCCGGCGTGACCAATTATCTCGGCGCCCAGTTTGCCAGCAACAATGAGGCAATCAGTCCGGTCCTGAAGGAGTTGGGCAAGCGGGGCCTGATCTATGTGGACGACGGCAGCAAGGGCCTGTCACGCGCCACCCAGCTGGCCGGTATCCTGGGACTGGACGCCCGCTCGGCAGTTGTCGATCTTGATGGCGACGGGTCGCCGGCCTCCATCCTGGCTGCGCTGCAAAAACTGGAGGCACACGCCCGCCGTAACGGCATGGCCATCGCAACAGGACCCGGCCTGCCCGCAACCATCGAGGCAATCGAGCAGTGGACACAGGGACTTGCCGGCCGCAATATTCTGTTGGTGCCGGTGTCTGCGGCTTTCGCCGCTCGCCGCAGCTAGATCGGCCATGCCATCATGACCAACGACCCATACGCAAAGCTTCCCTATCGCCCATGTGTGGGTGTCATGCTGTTGAACCCGCACGGCCGTGTCTGGGTTGGGCACCGCATCGTCCAGAAGAACGACAACGAGGCTGAAGGCATCGGCATGTGGTGGCAAATGCCGCAAGGCGGTATTGATGAAGGTGAAGATATCCGCTCGGCGGCCATGCGCGAACTGACGGAAGAAACCGGCGTGCGCTCGGCGACTTTCCTGGCCGAGACCGAAGACTGGCTCACCTATGACCTGCCGGACCATCTTCTCGGCGTTGCCTGGAAAGGTCGCTATCGCGGCCAGAAGCAGAAGTGGATCGCCTGCCGGTTCGCCGGTGACGATTCTGAGGTCGACATTTCAGGTATTGGTCACAAGCCCGAGTTCGATGAATGGCGCTGGGCCGACATCAACGAACTTGAAGACCTGATCGTGCCGTTCAAGCGCGACGTCTACAGCCAGGTCATCGCTGCGTTCAGGCATCTGGCTGACTAGAGCAACATCCGTACGGATGGATATTGCTCTAGTGGAACAGCTTATCCAGCTTCGCCGGGCCGTTTTGTTTATTCTGGTCGAACAGCTTATCCAGCTTCGCCGGGCCGTTTTGTTTATTCTGGTCGAACAGCTTATCCGCCTTCGGCGGGCCGTTTTGTTTATTCTGATCGAACAGCTTATCCGCCTTCGGCGGGCCGTTTTGTTTATTCTGGTCGAACAGCTTATCCGCCTTCGGCGGGCCGTTCTCCGCGCCTGAATGACTTTCGTTCCTTGTTATTTTCCTTTCCTCGTCTTTCCCGCGAAAGCGGGAATCCATCCTTCAACGGGCACATTGTCGGTGCTGGCAATGGATCCCTTTGATTCACGGGGATGACGAAGGTGGAGCAGGAGATGTCATGTGAGAAAGCTGCCGAGTACCTTGCAGATTAAACGCCAGCGGGGCCAATGCAACTCAATCATCCTGATCTGAACACCACGACCAGGTTGTTGGCGGGTACCGGCAGGATTTCGCTCAATGACAGTTTGTGCCGGGATGCCTCTTCAGCAACGTCTTCCACAAACCTCAGACCATGGGCCGGATGCTGATTTTTCAACCACGCATCAAACGCTTCGTTGCTCTGCGCCGTTTCGACGTCACGTTGCCGGAACGGCCCGTATAAAACCAGCAGTCCGCCGTCGCTCAGCTTGCGCGCAGCTCCTCTCAGCAACCCGACACAGGCAGCCCAGGGCGCGATATGGATCATGTTGATGTTGACAATGACGTCGGCGCGCCCGGGCCTGGCAGTGTCTTCCCACGATCCATCCATCACATCGACCAGTTGCGGTGACATCAGGTTTGGCGGATGCGCATCCGCTGCGTATGCCGCAATGCTGCCCAGCCTTTCAGCATCAGATTCCGTCGGCCACCAGCGCAAGTGCGGCAGTGCAGCCGCGCAGTGCGCACCGTGCTGGCCGGTGCCTGAGGATATTTCCAGCAGATCGCGAGCGCTGGCAGGCACAATTTTGAGCAACTGCTCACGTATCACAGCCATGTTGCGATCTGCTGACGGAGATGTCTGTTTCATCAGGATGACTCTCGGTTCAAACACAAAAGCCGGGCAGTTGACTGCCCGGCTTGAAATCAGTGTCTGGAAACCGTCTTAAAGCGCTGACTGCAACTGCGTCAGGTGATCGAGCGTTTCCTGTGCACGGCGCTTCTTCTCCGGATCCTTGGCATCGTGCACATCTTCCTGTGCATTCTTGACCTTTTGCGCCAGGTCATCTGCTGACAGTTCGCTCACGGCAACCGCTTCTTCAGCCAGAATGGTCAGACCAGCGGGATTTACTTCCGCAAACCCGCCGCGCACGAAAATACGGTCTTCACTGCCGTTTTCATCGGTGACAGTCACGACACCAGGCTTCAGTGTCGACAATACCGGCGCGTGGTTCACCAGCACGGTAAACTCGCCTTCGGTACCCGGCACAACAACCTGCTGCACATTGCCCGACGACAGCAGCCGTTCGGGCGACACCAGTTCAAACTTCAAGAGATCGGCCATAAGGCTCTCCGTTAATCAGTCCGACACGGTAGATCAGGATGATTTCTGGTTGTATCAACCAAAAATCATAAACCTGATCGATTTCAAAGTCTTATAGCAACTTTATGGGTTCAGCTGAACCCATGTTGCTATACGATCAGGCAGCTTCCGCGGCCATGCGTTCAGCCTTCTCGACAGCTTCATCAATTGAGCCGACCATGTAGAACGCAGCTTCCGGCAAATGGTCATACTCACCCGACACCAGACCCTTGAAGCCCTTGATGGTGTCTTCCAGGGAAACCAGCTTGCCCGGCGAACCGGTGAACACTTCAGCCACAAAGAACGGCTGCGACAGGAAGCGTTCGATCTTGCGGGCCCGCGCCACGGCGACCTTGTCTTCTTCAGACAGTTCGTCCATGCCGAGAATGGCGATGATGTCCTGCAGTGCCTTGTAGCGCTGCAGCACTTCCTGCACCTGACGTGCAATGGCGTAGTGTTCCTCACCAACAACCTGCGGGTCCAGCATGCGCGAAGTTGAATCGAGCGGATCCACGGCCGGGTAGATGCCCTTTTCAGCAATCGAACGCGAAAGCACGGTCGTTGCATCAAGGTGGGCAAAGGTCGAAGCAGGTGCCGGGTCGGTCAGGTCATCGGCAGGCACGTACACGGCCTGCACCGAGGTGATCGATCCCTTGGTGGTCGTGGTGATGCGCTCCTGCATGGTGCCCATGTCGGTACCGAGCGTTGGCTGATAGCCCACAGCCGACGGAATACGGCCCAGCAGCGCCGACACTTCCGAACCGGCCTGGGTGAAGCGGAAAATATTGTCCACGAAGAACAACACGTCCTGACCTTCGTCGCGGAAATGCTCGGCAACGGTGAGGCCCGAAAGCGCCACACGGGCACGCGCTCCTGGAGGTTCATTCATCTGGCCATAGACCAGGGCAGCCTTGGAGGCGCCACCGCCGCCCTTTTCATTCACGCCGGATTCAATCATTTCCCAGTAAAGGTCATTGCCTTCACGGGTACGCTCGCCCACACCGGCAAATACCGAATAGCCACCGTGTGCCTTGGCGATATTGTTGATCAGTTCCATGATCAGCACGGTCTTGCCCACGCCGGCACCGCCGAACAGGCCGATCTTGCCGCCCTTGGCATATGGTGCCAGCAGGTCGACAACCTTGATGCCGGTTACCAGAATTTCAGCTTCAGTGGACTGTTCCACGAACGAAGGTGCGTCCTGGTGAATGCCGCGTCGTACCTTGGTCTTGATCGGGCCAGCTTCATCCACAGGCTCGCCAATCACATTCATGATGCGACCCAGGGTTTCCACGCCGACCGGCACTTCGATAGGACCACCGGTATCGGTTACCGGCTGGCCGCGCATCAGACCTTCAGACGAGTCCATGGCAATGGTGCGCACGGTGCTTTCACCGAGATGCTGCGCCACTTCCAGAACCAGGCGGTTGCCGCCATTATCGGTTTCCAGCGCGTTGAGAATTTCAGGCAGATGGCCGTCGAACTGAACATCGACGACAGCGCCCATAACCTGAACGACCTTGCCGGTGGCTCCGCTGGCAGCGGTTGCTTTCTTGGCAGGCGCCTTCTTGGCAGCAGTTGTGGTTGCCGCCTTTTTGGCTGGTGCTTTCTTGGCTGGTGCTTTGGCCATGTTTCGGGTCCTTCCCTTAAGCCTAGTATCTCGACAATCTAGAGCGCTTCTGCGCCCGAGATGATTTCAATCAGTTCCTTGGTGATCTGAGCCTGACGCTGACGGTTGTAGCTCATTGTCAGCTTGTCGATCATCTCACCTGCATTGCGGGTCGCGTTGTCCATCGCGGACATGCGAGCACCTTGTTCGGACGCTGCATTTTCAAGCAGGGCCCGGAAAATCTGCACGCCAATATTACGGGGCAGCAGTTCCTCCAGAATTTCACTTTCGTCCGGCTCGTAATCGTAAACCGCACCGCCCAGATCAACCGTTTCATCCACATCGCCTGCCGACGCTGTCACATTGGCTGGAATAATCTGCAAGGCCGTCGGAATCTGCGTCATCACCGACTGAAACTCGGAATAGAACAGTGTGGCAACGTCGTACTCGCCATCGTCGAACATCGACAGGATCTTGATGGCTATCTCATGCGCATTGCCGAAAGCAACCCGTTTGACTTCGCGCAGATCCACGCGATCAACGATAAGATGGTCGTACTTGCGCCGCAGGACATCATAGCCCTTCTTGCCGACGCAGATGATCTTGACGGTCTTGCCGTCACGAATCAGCCTGTCGGCATGGTCACGCGCCAGCTTGGCGATATTCGAGTTGAACCCGCCGCAAAGCCCGCGTTCAGCGGTACACACGATCAGCAGATGCGTGTCCTGCCTGCCGGTTCCGGCCATCAGCGCAGAGCCGCCTTCACGGCCTTCCATGGCCGCTGACAGATTGGCCAGAACGCTGCCCATACGCGATGCATACGGGCGCGCGGCTTCAGCAGCTTCCTGCGCCTTGCGCAGCTTCGCAGCCGCCACCATCTGCATTGCCTTGGTGATCTTCTGCGTTGCCTTAACCGATGCGATTCGGTTTCTTAGGTCCTTGAGGTTGGCCATGGTCCCTGATTTTCCCTCAGTTGATCTCTACGAACAGCATCAATCAGGCCGCGAATGCCCTGGCATAGTCATCAACGACTGACTTCAGCTGTGCGCCGATCTCGTCGGTAACTTCCTTTTTCGTCCGCAGTGCTTCCAGCAGATCGCCATGGCTGTCACGCACAAGACGCAACAGTCCCTGCTCGAATTCACCAACCTGGTTGACTGCAATGGCGTCGAGATAACCGTTCACGCCGGCATAGATCACCACAACCTGCTCTTCCGTCTTCAGCGGCGAGAACTGCGGCTGCTTGAGCAGCTCGGTCAGGCGCGCACCGCGGTTCAGCAGACGCTGCGTCGCAGCATCAAGATCCGAGCCGAACTGGGCAAAGGCGGCCATCTCGCGATACTGTGCCAGCTCGCCCTTGATCTTGCCGGCAACCTGCTTCATCGCCTTGATCTGGGCTGCGGAGCCCACGCGCGACACCGACAGACCCACGTTCACCGCAGGACGGATACCCTGGTAGAACAGGTCCGTTTCCAGGAAGATCTGACCGTCGGTGATCGAAATCACATTGGTCGGGATATAGGCAGACACGTCGTTGGCCTGGGTTTCAATGATCGGCAGCGCGGTCAGCGAACCCGAACCATTGTCTTCGTTCAGCTTGGCTGAACGTTCCAGCAGACGTGAATGGAGATAGAAAACGTCACCTGGATAAGCTTCGCGGCCCGGTGGGCGACGCAGCAGCAATGACATCTGGCGATAGGCGACGGCCTGCTTGGACAGATCGTCATAGCCGATCAGGGCGTGCATGCCATTGTCACGGAAATATTCACCCATGGTGCAGCCGGCAAACGGTGCCAGGAACTGCAACGGTGCCGGGTCAGACGCGGTCGCAGCAACGATGATGGAATATTCCAGCGCACCATTGTCTTCGAGAATCTTGACAAACTGGGCAACGGTGGAGCGCTTCTGACCACATGCCACATAAACACAGTACAGCTTGTCTTCTTCAGGGCCATTCTGGTGAATTGGCTTCTGGTTGAGGATGGTGTCGAGCAGAATGGCGGTCTTGCCGGTCTGACGGTCACCAATGACCAGTTCGCGCTGGCCACGGCCAACCGGGATCAGCGCATCAACAGCCTTGAGGCCGGTTGCCATGGGCTCATGCACGGACTTGCGCGGGATAATACCCGGCGCCTTGACGTCCACACGCTGGCGCTGTTTCGCCTTGATCGGGCCCTTGCCGTCGATCGGATTGCCGAGCGGGTCAACCACGCGGCCGAGCAGTTCCTTGCCAACGGGCACTTCCACGATGGCGCCGGTCCGCTTGACCGTATCGCCTTCCTTGATGTGACGGTCGGAACCGAAAATAACGATACCGACATTGTCGACTTCCAGGTTCAGGGCCATGCCCATGATACCACCGGGGAACTCGACCATCTCACCGGCCTGTACATTGTCCAGACCGTAGACGCGGGCAATACCGTCACCAACGGACAGCACCTGGCCGATCTCGGAGACCTGGGCTTCTTTGCCAAAGTCCTTGATCTGTTTTTTGAGTATTGAGGAAATCTCGGCGGCGCGGATATCCATCAGCTGACCCCTTTCATGGAAACCTTGAGGTTCTGAAGTTTGGTACGAAGTGAGTTATCGACCATACGAGAACCGACTTTGACGATAAGCCCGCCGAGTATCGACGGATCAACAGTACTGGCAAGCTCTACATCGGAGCCCACCGAAGCCTTGAGTTCAGCCTTCAGCTTGGCAAGCTGTGCAGCGGAAAGTTTTTCAGCAGAAACAACTTCAGCTGCAATTTCGCCGCGCGAGGCAGCAACCAGCGACCTGAATGCGCTGATCATGTGGCCGACAGCAAAAAG
>Ga0316190_10001038_pt1 | contig 19808 bp, 14 predicted proteins | sample Eddworburrow2_MG_FD_204929 | JGI IMG/M metagenome (GOLD analysis project Ga0316190, IMG submission 204929) | Coastal sediment microbial communities from Maine, United States - Eddy worm burrow 2 | ecosystem: Environmental > Aquatic > Marine > Coastal > Sediment | place: USA: Maine | collected... | reverse complement strand
GCATGATCGCTAATTTTCGATTTGGAAGGCGTTTCTATTTAGCCAGGCTTGCGAGCGCTCGCGCTCTGCCAAACAACAAAAGCCTGGAGGAGCAAACGACCGACCCGGCAATCGGTCAACTGGTAAGACTTTATAAGTTGGCGCCTTTTAACCACTCATACGGTTTTTCGTAGAAGCCCGGATAACAAACCTGCTCCTGAGTCGTGCTTAAGATTTTGGCCGGAATACCCGCAGCGACGGCATGATCCGGAATATCACGAGTGACAGTGCTGCCCCCGCCAATCAGGCAATCACGCCCGATTACAACGCCGGGAAGAAGGGTTACATTGCCGCCGATTCGAGCGTACGATTTAACAGTGGCGCCCCCTTTACATTCTTTATATTTTGGACAAATCGGATGTGGGTCATCAAGCATAATTACATGAGGGCCAATAAAACAATTGGTCTCCAATGTGGCGTTTCCTGCACATGATAATGTATGAAAAGTGATATTGTCGCCAAATTTGTTATTGCATTCCAAAACGGCATTGGTGCCAAGAATACAATTATCACCAATGACATTTCCTTCACGCATCATAACACAATGACCGGTTTGAAAATCTTTGCCAATGGAATTTCCAGCGTAGATTGTGGTGAATGGACGAATCACCGCATTGTCGCCAATGACCAGTTCAAGCTCGCCAATTTCTGTTCCACGCGGCGGAAAACCGATTATGGCATTGTGATAGATTTGAACGTTCTTGCCCAGTTTCACATTTGGATACAAGAAATAGTGGCATCCCGTTACAGGATCCTGCTTAAAAAAAGCTGCATGCGATTGCGACGCTTTTTCTTTTGGCGCGGTTGAAACGGATTCTTTAAAAGTCTGTACCTTGGACATTATTTTACCTCCGATGGAATCGTAATTCTTTTAAGAGTAAGACTTAACTAATGGATCGGTTCATTAAGGTCATTTGTTTATTTTTAATTCCGCCCCCGCTTTTCGGATTTCAACTTTTCGGCTCTGATTCTTCATGCTTAAACCGGCGGCTTCAAGCGCCAGAACAACTTGCATTCCGCTATGACCATCGGACTGTGGTTTCGCGCCGGTCTCAATGCATTCGACAAAGTGCTCACATTCAGCTTGCAACGGCTGATTAGGTATAATATGCGGGATATAAACGCCGCCATTCACAATACTGGTTTTATAAGCCTCAAAAGTATCCGGGATATCCTGGCTGAGGCCAACATACTTATCATAGACCTGTATGGGCTGATTCAAATCCAAATCATCCCACACAGCCATTTTCTTGCTGCCAACCACTATAATTTTCCGAACCTTTCGCGGGTTCAGCCAACTGGCGCTCACATGCGCCATTATTCCGCCTTCATAGCCAAAAGTAGCGTAGATGGCGTCTTCGACTTCAGGGTTGAGGTACGACTGGCCGTTCGCTGTTACATTGATCGGCGTAGCATCAAGAAGAAAGTTCATGATATAAATATCGTGTGTGGCCAGATCCCAAAGCGCGTTGACATCGGTGCGAACCGGCCCCAGATTGGTTCTTTCAAAGTTCAGGTAGTAAACTTCCCCTAACTCGCCGGAACGAATGATCTCCTTTAAGAAGCGAATGGTTGAGTTGTACTCAAACACGTGGCCGACCATCAGGGTTAATCCTTTCCGTTCCGCTAATTCCGTTAAGCGACTTGCCTGTTGTGAATCAACGGTAATCGGCTTTTCAACAAGAACGTGTTTGCCCGCTTCCAACATTTGAAGCGCTATTTTAAAATGGGAGCCTGCGGGAGTTGAAATTGCGACAGCGTCGACCGAGGAGTCGTTGATAATGTCTTGCAAATCAAAAGTCGCCCTGGCGTCAGGGTAACGATTCGCTATCCGTTGCAACTGTTCCTTATTCAAATCACACAACCATTTAATTGTTGCATTTTGCGTCAACTCAAATGATTTTGCAAGATTCGGCCCCCAATACCCAACTCCGATTAAACCTACATTAATCACTTTTCCCCCCCTTTTTATCTATTTTACAGAAAATAAGACTTGCGCCACACGGGCAACAGCTTCCTCAGGCATTTCCGGATAAATTGGCAAACTCAAACAGCGGTTTGCCCAATCTTCGGCCACTGGAAAATCACCGGCCTGATACAGGCCTGCATAGGCTTTCAATTGATGCAGGGCAAACGGATAATGAACGCCTCCGAAAATTTCAGCGTCTCGCAACCGTTTTAACGCGCCATCTCTATCATTCATACGGATAACATATAGATGATAGACGGAATCACTATGACACTCAGTCAGATCAACGTTTTCAATGTCAGTCAAAACTTCATCGTATGCATGGGCAAGCGTTTTGCGTCGCGTATTCCATTCATCGAGACTTTTTAATTTAACCCTTAAAATAGCAGCCTGCAAAGTGTCAAGCCGACTATTCAGGCCAATTTCTTCATGATAATATTTTTGTTTTGAACCAAGATTGGTAAGTAGTCGAAGCCGATTTGCCAAATCTTCATCATTGGTGGCGATAGCACCGCCATCCCCATAAGCTCCGAGGTTTTTGCCGGGATAAAAGCTAAAGCATGCCGCATGCGCAAGGGAACCAACTCTTCTCTGACCATAATTTGCGCCATGCGCCTGAGCCGCGTCTTCAATCACATAAAGGTTGTGTTTCTCCGCAAGTGCCACAATTGGATCCATGTCAACGCATTGCCCGTATAGATGCACCGGAATGATTGCCTTTGTTTTTGGCGTGATTGCCGCTTCAATTTTAGCGGGATCGAGCAGCGCAGTTTCCGAGCTAACATCAACAAAAACCGGTGTGGCGCCAGCCAAAGACGCGCCCAAGGCTGTGGCTATGAAAGTAAAAGCCGGAACAATAACTTCGTCGCCCGAACCGATATTTAAGGCGCGGCAGGCCAAATGTAGCGCATCGGTGCCGTTTCCACATCCTACAGCAAATTCAGACTGGCAATATTGCGCAAACTCCAATTCAAATTCACGAACATCTTGCCCCAAAATAAAATCTCCACGCCGCAATACTTCAGCTATTGCCCGCTCAACTTCAGACGCAATAGTTGAAAACTGCGCAGATAAATCAACTAATGGTATTTTTTCCATTTCAATCCTTCTTCGCTATTGGCGCGTTGTTTGACATCTCCAATGACGCCCATGGATGCGCAAGAAATTTCCTGTTCGCATGACAAGCTTCAATCAGCTCGACCGTCTTCATCGCATCTTCCGGAAAAACAAATAATTCTTTTCGGCCATTTATTGCCGCCGCAAAATCGTCAAGTTGCCGAACGAATAATCCAATGGGGTCTTCCTTTTTCATGCCTTGCGGCAAAGGCCGGCCGGTAAGAATGGCGTCTTGGCCAAAAAGTTGAAATTCTACCTGAGAATTAAATTTTGATTCCACCCGAACCCAACCGTTTTCACCTTCGACATAGCAATTATTTGCCAAATTACGAATCCGGCTCATATTTATTTCGCCCGACGCTCCCGACTTGAGCTTGATATTTATAACACACTCAGCTTCCACGCCGCCGAAAGAATCGTCAAAATATTCAAAACTTTCGTAATCACCGAGCCACCAACGCATCAAATCAAGCGTATGCGCCCCCTGATCGGCCAGCGTTCCGCCCCCTGACTCCGACTTAAACGTGAAATCCGAAGCGGCGGGCCAATTGTAAATAATGCCGTCTTGAAAATGAAATTTTTTGATTTTCCCCAAGACGCCAAGGTCGAGCAGTTTCTTAACGAAAATCGATGAATAAAAATATCTTCGCAGTTGGCCAACGGTGAGTATCTTTCCTGACTTTTTCGCCGCAGCAATCATATTGGCGCATTCATTTTTATTCAAAGCCATCGGTTTCTCAACAAGCGTGTGCAACCCATTGTCAAGCAGCTCTATGGTTATCGGCGCGTGTAAATGATGCGGCAGGGCTACGATTGCGGCGTCCACCAGACCAAAAACATCATGAAAATCTGCAAAGACTTCGGAAATTCCAAAACGCTTTCCAAGTTTCAAAGCGCGATCAATATTTTTATCAACGAGAGCCTTAATCGTTATTTCTTTACAATCAGACGCCGCAGCAAGATGTGCTTCTGCAACAGCACCACAACCAATTAATGCAATATTAACTTTCTTCATTTATATGCTTACCTGTAAGTTTGGGTTTGGCGGTCGCGGCTTGATAACCCAATCGTTCAAGTTCGTCGCCAATAGTTTTCTGAACCGCTTCCTTTTGCGCTTCAGACAAATACGCTCTGCCTTTGCCGGGATTTCGTGAATTGATGGGAGCGTTTACCTGTTGATGCCACGACCAGGCAGGCACATCGCCCAACCCTGCGGCAATGTGATTGGATGACAGTATTTCAGGTTCAAAATCCACCTGAAGAAAATCGCAAACACGCTGAATGGTTTGTTCGGGAAAAGCAACGATATCTTCATAGCGCACCGCATGACATTGTTCTGGAAAACGTTCAACAAAATTGCTTGTTTGCTTGTTTGTATGCAGCCATCTTTTCGCCGCCTCTTCTACAGATGAGACAAAACCGCCGCGAAGGAAAGAAAAAGCAACATCACAGCCATCACGGGTTATTTGCAAAAATTGAGCGTCCGGAAAAACCTCTTTTATGCGCAACAGGGTCTCTGGAACTCCTTTTCCTATATCCGGCTTGTCACCACGCACCAATGCATCGTCAAGGGAATTCATCGGCGTTTTATCCCCCCACCTCAACATAGACTTTTTCTGCGTTTCAGCATGGAATTGATAGAAGTTATCCAGAATAAAAGCCAGATTTCTCTGCGATCCGGGAACGTAAATCAAGCGGTTTACCAAAGGGCCCAGCCAAGTGTCAAATGTATAGAATTCGGGATGAAATTCAAATTTTGACAAAATGAAATAAACAAGATCGTGCCAATTCATCCGACTGCTATATTGCTTGTACGTTTGAATAACTTCACCCAAAACAAATGTTTCCGGAGGAATATAGAGTTGTGAGTGAGATGTCAATATTCTTCTAAAAAGGGTATTTCCTGAACGCCCCACGCCAATTATAAAAAAAGGCGCATACCTTTGCTTTGATCTGATCGGGTAGGAAGAAAAAGGAATTCTGCGACGAATCTCGCCCTTATTTAAATTTTGCACCCAGTTTCTCGGAAATAAGGTTTTCCCAACCGTGGCCAATCTGTCCATATCTCGAGCGTTCCAAAGTGCAGAAAGAGCCACTCTTATGGCTTTGCCATAATCGTGACGATAATGAGAAGCGATGGCGGAACGCTGTAAAAATTTTGCAAGAAACTGTTTACCTTGCTTTTTCGATTCGAATATATGTCTGTTTTTATTGTAAATATACCGGCCTACAACTTCATCCTTGAGATTGCATTCAACACTCATGGAGGAGTGCGAAATTCTGTATTCGTAAGTCAATTTAGGAATTCTTTTAAACTTGCATCCAAGATGGAAAGCCCGCATCCAAAACTCAAAATCTTCCCTGCCATGTCTGATCTCAGGACTTTCGTCATATCCCCCAAGTTTTTCCCAGTATTTTTTTCGCAACATGGTTCCGGCGCCGGGAAGTGTATGCACAGCTGTCATCATCTTTTCGCCTGGCGGCGGCCCCGGAAATTGCAAGACATCAGTCCTTCGTCCAAAAAGCTGCACATCGCCGTAAACACAGTCTAACTTATCATCCGAGGCAATAACTGACGCGAACTCTTGCAAGCAATCAGGAAAAATTTTGTCATCCGAATCAAGAGGCAAGACAAAATCAGCGCCTGACGCACGGAAACCCGTATTGCGCGACGCGGCCAAACCGCTGTTTTTTTTATGATGAACCAGACGTATGCGATCATCGCCTAATTTGTCGATCACCTCCGAAATCAAATTTGCATCGGGAGATGCATCATCAATTACAATTGCCTGCCAGGCAGTATAAGTTTGCGCAATCACACTCTGCAGGCATTCTTTAAGGTAATGCGATTGATTATAACACGGAATTATTACCGTAACCATTATTGGCCTTATCTTTGGAGATTATATGTGTGAGCTACTCAACAAGATACTTGCCTATATAATTGGTCGCCAGGAAACCAAGTTTTTGGGGACAAGCTACAGAGAGCTTTTCAGACGTGGTGAAATATTTGTTCGGAAATTTTTTCCTGATCGGCCAGGGCGCAACCAAAAAATTATTATATCGATAGTCAACCAATTTAAACCCGTTATTCGACATGAGATTATCGAGGTGTCCTTTTGAATAGCACTTGTTTACCCAGGTTGAAGGCATCTTGGGCTCTGGCACATGAAAACCCAACATGCGCATAACCGGCTTTATTATAAAAGTATCCATCTCTGTAAACAGATCTTTTTTATAGGATTGCATAATCACAACGCTGCCGGGTTTTGTCAGACGTCTTATTTCCTTCAAAGTGATATTAGGGTCGGAAAAATACTCAATGTAACCCAATCCAATCACCAGATCGAACAGTTCATTCTTATAAGGGAGACTTTCTCCCGAACCTGCCGCAAAGTAATTCTTCCCGGAAATTTTCTTGTGTCTTTTGGCGCCCTCCACCACCATGCTGGTGGCGTAATCAATGCCGTGATATTCACATTTGTACTTTTCACCGAGGATACTATAATCTCCGGAACCGCACCCAACATCCAGTATTCGTTGAAAACCTGATTCATTTTCTAATAGTTCAAGGGTTGCATTGCGGCGCGTAAAAAAGTTGTACGTTCTTAAATCAAACTTTTTCTCATATAGGGAAGGCCAATCCCCTGTCTTAGCAAGTTGATTCCAAAAATTTTGCATCTTTGCATCATTCATTGTAGTCACCATTTTTTCTCCAGGGGTTTGCTAACAACTCGTTTTTCAAGTGCAACAACCCATGGACAGGGCCACAAATATAATCTTTGAAGTTGTCGGCATAATGACAATTCATGACCCCATATCTATGTAAAATTTTATTTCCACTATGTACATTTCTTTTAGCAGAGGTCATGATGTAATCGTATCCCCCCGAAAAAACTTGATCGGGTAAAGTTTGATTACAAGAGCCGCCCGGCAACACAAAAATTCTACAGGAAACGCCGAGAAGATTCTCAATGACTGTTTTTGACGCCTCAATTTCAGTCTTATTTACTTTTTTAGACAGCTTTCCCATCAAATAATGATGGACTGAATGAGACGCGAATTCCGCCAAACCGGCATTTAGCATTTCTTTTAGTTGATTCGCATTCAATGGTCGACAATCTGGTTCCTTAAAAATTTCTTTTGCTGAAAAATCAACTTCCAGATCCTCCGATAGCTTTTGAATTATATTTTCTCTCTCCAGGGGATGACATTGAACACAATGACGCATGACTTTCCTGAAAAAACCATATCGATTTTCTTGAACAAATTCAACAATTGAGCCATCTGGCAACTGACCTTGCCGCTTTGAGGTGTTATCGACAATAAATTCTATGCAATCGTTCCATAGCGGTTTTTGTTCATTAATAAATGCTGTTGGCAATGCATATACAGCCGATAAATCAAATTCCTTCAAAATCTCAAAAGCATGCAGATAATTATTTTCATACCCATCATCAAAAGTAAGCAGGACATTTGTTTTTTTATCGGACAGGTTCTTCCCGGTGACCAAATCGTCAAACCGGATGATATTGCAGTTTTTCCGAAGTATTCGAATATGCTTTTCAAAGAGAGTTTTGGATAGATTAAAACCGTAATAATTTTTTACACCTTTTGCGGCGCCGCCATCGTTAACCCCATGATATATAAGGATTTTAATATTGCCGCCCACAAGGCGATTCCAAAGATACGCTCCCCCCATACGATTTGACAACTCAATAACTCTACTACGCAAAAAAGTTTTCATGACGCCCGCCAGTTTTTTCAACTTCTTGTTCTTTTATTGAATAAGACCTGCCCAGTTTGCCCAATCGGCAATCTTGTTAAGACCTGCTTCAAAATCAAATGCCGGATTGTAGCCGAGCAGTTTTTGCGCTTTATCAATGCGCACATTGGTTTTTGCCATCTGAAAACGAAGCACCGCTGGATGAGAAAAATGAATCGGCGGCAACTTTTCCTGCGGTTCAGATTGATTTTCATCCGAGGCCGGAGCGCCTGTAAGACCCCGTTTTAATGTACTTCTGATCTTAGCCGGAACAAGCGTTCTGGCCAGCCTGGTCATTGCCTGCACCTCGTTGGTTTCTTTGACCCGCCAACGAACATCTGAATAATCCAACAAAATTTCCAGAGACTCCTGTATTAGTTTTTTCTTTTTGACACTTTTTCGAAAAAAACGTTCGGCCTCAGCAAAGGGCATGTCAACGACATTATTATTGCCCAGCATTTTGGCATGCCCCAGATAAAAGTCACGCCACGTAATTGGCTCTTTGCCGGATATCAGAAAGGCCTCTCCAATGGCTTCGGTTTTGGTGACGGCCAATAATATGGCGCTCACCACATCATCAACGTAGACCACATTGCAAAGACCGCTTCCGCCATCCACTAAAATGACGCGGCCGGTTTTTAATTCATTAATGATACGTGTCGTCCAGGCCGGTCCAAACGGGCCAAAGACAATTGTGGGCTGTAAAACAGAAACCGGAAGCTGATGACTCTTATAATATTCAAACGCAAGTTTTTCTGCATTCAACTTTGAGTCGGAATAAACATCACCAGCATACATGCGCTCCCGCGTTTCATCCAGATCGCCATCCCCGACAGCGCCATAAGCGTTGATCGTGCTAATATGCACAATCCGTTCAACTTTGTGACTGACCGCCGCATTTAGTAAATTGCGCGTCCCTTCTACATTGACCCGGCGTTGATTCGCATTGTTGCCGTCAGTAGAGGCCATGCAGTTAATGATGATGTCGGAACCGGCTACAACCGCCTGCACCGCATCCCCGTCAATGATATTTGATTTTACAATTTCAACAGGATACCTGGAAATGCGAGCCGCGCGCGAATAATTTCTCACCAGAGCGCGAACTTTTGCGCCGCAATCGCGAACCAGACGCTCAATCAGGCGACCGCCAATAAAGCCGGTGCCGCCGGTGACCAAAACATTTTTACCTGACAAGTCAACTTTAGTTAAATTCATGAATATTAATTTTTACCTTATAGTATTGCGTCCATTTCATCACTTGACATTGAGGCAACTTTTTGCACGAGAGTCGCTCTTTTTTCCAACGCATCCCAATTCGTTTCGCCATCCTTAAAATGCTCAGCGATTAACCGCACGGTTGGTTTATCAAAAATCGTGCGCAGCGACAGCTCTAATTCAAGTGAGTCACGAATTCTCGCCGCAAATTGAGCAACCATAATGGAATGTCCGCCCAAATCAAAAATATTGTCGTTGATTCCAATCCGTTCCAAGTTTAATAGATCCGTTAAAATTCCACCCATGACCTCTTCGACCGCGTTTTCAGGCGCAACATAATCTTCCATAGAACCGACGCGCGCTTCAAATGGATCGGGCAGCGCATTTCTGTCGATTTTACCGTTCGGCGTCCTGGGAAAATCATCCATGCCAACAAAGAAAGCGGGAATCATATAGTCTGGCAGCGATTTCTGCAAATATTGTTGCAGTGCGCGAGCGTCAACCTCGCCATTATCCGCAGGTTTAACGTAGGCAATTAATTGTTTATTATCTACTTCTACGGATTCACCGCCGATATTTTTCGCAACAACAACCTCTTCGGCCACCGCCGGATTCCCGCGCAACAGAGACCCGATTTCTTCAAGTTCGATACGATGCCCCCTAATTTTAACCTGATGATCAATTCGTCCGAGGAACTCAATATTGCCATCTGGCCAAAATCGCGCCGAGTCACCCGTCTTGTATAGTTTGCCATCATTTCCATTCAGGGTATTTTTCACGAAGGCTTGCGCTGTTGTCTCAGGTCGGTTCAAATAACCAAGCGCCATGCCAGGGCCGCCGATGCAAAGTTCACCGGCGATGCCAACAGGCGCGGCCGTTCCGTTGGGTCTGACAATATAAGTTTTTGCGCCAGGAACCGGTTTGCCGATGAACATCGGAAAATGTTTTTTGTAGTCGGCGCAATCATAAACCGTACTCCAAACAGTTCCTTCCGTAGGGCCATATTCATTGAACAGTCGACATTGCGGCAAATTAGACAAGTGCCTTGCAACAATTTCAGACGGACACGCCTCGCCCGCAACGATCACGGTTTTGAGTGAGTCTATTTTTTTAGGTTCATCTAACAATAATGAATACAGCGAAGGCAGGCAAAGTGTATGGGTCGCGCCATTTTTCGCTATCAAACCTTTCACCTCCTGCGGATCGCGTTGCGACTCCTGATCTGCGAGAATCAATTCGCCGCCGCTGGTCAAAGTCCAAAACAAACCGACCATGGAACTATCAAAAGCAAAAGATGATAATAGTAGGAATTTCTCAACCGGACTTTGATAATACTGAAACCGCGCTGAAGTTGAGTGACACAAATTAGCATGTTGAATCGCAACGCCTTTCGGCTTGCCGGTTGAACCTGAGGTGTAAATTGCATACACATAATTATCCGGCTTAATTTTACAGTCGGGCGCGGCGGCGCTTTCCATGCCAATTTCAGATAAATTATCCAGAAAAACACGCTTTACGGAGCCGCTAATTTTACCTTCTAAATGTTGCAGCGTGCAAACCACAGAGGCTGAAATATCCTCAAGCGCCGCTGAAAGCCGTTTCTCAGGATAGTTGGGATCTAACGGCACATAAGCCGCGCCAACCTTGATGATTCCCCAAATGCCAACTATTGCTTCAATAGACGGTTCAACAAGCAAACCAACAAAATCGCCCGGCGAAACCGCTTGCTTCTGCAAGTAGTTGGCCAGTTGGTTCGAACGGCTGTCAAGTTCGGCGTAGGTTAAACTCTTTTCCTGAAAGCGAACCGCAGTCGCATTCGGTTTTAACGCCACTTGTTTGAGTAACATTTCATGAATTAACTGGCTGGCATTTTCAACAGGCGAAACTTTTGCTCCGCTGAAATCGTTGAGAATCAGCTCTTGCGCAGACGCGCTTAACATGCATAGTGAACCGACATGCGCAGTGGGATTTTCCAGGACATTGTCGATCAGCGTTGTTAGTTGAGCGGAAAAAATAGCGACGTTTTCCCTGTCAAATTTGGCGTTGTCAAATTCAAAAAACACCGCAAGTTTTTGTCCCTGCGCTGAAACTGACAATTGTATATCAAAACGATCCAGAATAACTCTTTGCGCAAGCACAGTGAAATGTGTGTTGTCAGCAGAATCGTTTTCGACAGTATTACATGAAAATGCCACAGGAAAGTAAGGAATGTTGTCCTCCTCTTCGAATATCTTTTCCCATGAAAAATATTCTTGCCATTCGCTCCCTTCAGCTAATTTATCAACCGTTTGTCCTAACAAATCCATGAAAAGCAATTCCGCAGAAAATTGACAACCAAACGGGGTATATTTTGTTAAGGGACCTATGCTGCCTTGCAACTCCTCATAGGTTCTGCCATCCGATGCATTGCCGATAAAAAAGTCCATTGCTCCGTTTAATTGCGCAAGCTGTATTTGCCAGCAGGCAAGAAAAAATGCATTGAGCGAAATTTCTTCTTTTTCACAAAAAGCAAAAATCCTTTCAGCGCTATCGCCCTCCAGAGCAACCTCATACAGCTTTGGATCAAATGGTAAATTCTCAACATTTCGTTTACGAAACGCCATCGGGGAATTAACCAAATCGCGAAAATTAAGTTCTTTCCAGAACAAAACACCCTGTTCGGCATCTTCTGACTCAAGCAACTCATTCAACCACTCAGCCACATCGGCAAACTGCATTGTCTCTTCCCCGTTGCCGCCTGTATCTACCCCGGAATATATTTCACTTAATTCACGCGTCATTAGGGATAAACTTGCGGCGTCTCCCCATAGCGTCGGCAGTGACAAACAAAGCAGATGTCGCGCATCATTTATTTTCAACAAATGCAGTGAAAAAAGTTTGGCGGGCGTGTCATCAATCTCAAAGCTCACCGCTTCGTTGAATAACGTATTGATTTGAACAGCTTGCTCTTTTTCGCTAAAACCGGACAAATCCGTAAAGTCCAGGTTTACTTCACTTGCGGCCTGAATAACCTGCATTGGCGCGCTAATGCCAGGCATAATTTTAAAATTCGTGCGTAGAATCTCATAATGTTCTACCAGTTTTTGCGTTGATGCTTGCAATCGCTCCCGATCCAATTTGCCCGTCAGCTCAACAAGGCATTTGGCCGTGAATGTTCCGGCCGCTGCATTCGCATGCCGCGCCCACAAGTGTTTTTGTTGTGGTGAAAGTCTAAAACCATCTATATTCTCAAGTTGCATTATCTAACCTTTCATGTCATTTTATTCAACATCACTAATCGGTTCTGTCATTCCTACAACGATGCGACGATCGCCTGTGTAGGGTTCGCGGCCATGCGCAATACTGCTATTGTCGAGCAATAAAATATCTCCTTTTTGCCATAAAAAAGCGACTTTTTCAGCCTCATAAGCGGCATTTATTTGCGCAATATCTTCCGCCGATATTTCAGTTCCATCTCCATAAAATGATGAATACGGCAATTCGTCAAGCGCAAACTCAGCAAGGAGGGCTTTGCGCATCTCAACTTCGAGTGAAGAATGGTGATAGAACGCTGCGTGGTTAAACCACAGTTTTTCGCCGGTATCGGGGTGTTGATGGATGGCTTGGCGAACTGATTTTGTGCGAAGCCTCGTTTCGTCCTGCCACTCAAACTCTATATTGTTTTCCCCGCAGTAAGACTCAACGGCTTTAGGATCTTTGGTTTGATACACCTCTTCCCAGGGCAAACCAAAGCCATCATTATAGTTGCGAATTAACATCCACTTTTTTTCTTCAAATTTCGCTTTTATTGAATCTGGAATTCGCTCATAGACTTTTCTTACATCATAAATCGGCGTCTCCCCGCCTGTATCCGGGGTGACCAATGCGCAAAAGTACAGCTTGCGCGCCCATTTTAGCCAGTATGAACCCTCGTTGTGAGGCTTGATGGAATGCTCTGAAGGATAAACAGTGGAAATATAGACACGTTCGCTTTGACCGCCCTCAGAGTGTCGAGGGGTGGTTCGATCACGGTATTCCAGCAAACTGCCGTCCGAAGTGCCGAGAACAAAAGCTTCAAACGGATCAACATCATGAATATTGAAGCCACGAAACAACAATGCGCGATGCTCTTTCAATAAAGTTTCGATATAGGAACGATTGTTCTTTCCCCAGGCAACGAGGTCAAGGTCGTCGATTGTGGGAGAAACCAGCGTCGGGATATGTTTATCCTCAAAAAGCGGCGACAGTTTAACCCAATCTTCCTGGGACGCAGTCATTGATTTGCGCCTGAGTGACGGCATTGACTTGAGACCTGTTTTACTTTTGCTTATGGTTTTCATTTTAAACCTCCGGTTCAATCCGATTTACGACATTGCGTCGTTTTTGACTTATTTTCTTAAGGTTCAGCTGTTTTCTTTGCGCCGAACGCGCTGGAGCTGCTTTGGCTGTTGGCGCAGGCAATTGTTCAATATATTTGGAAATTGGCAAGTCTGGATTCGAGGCAATTGAGTGAAGCAGTTTTTCAAAATGTGTGATCATTTTTTTAATGGTGGCGGACTCAAAAAGATCAGTATTGTACTCAAATGTTCCTGAAATGCCATCGTCCACATCCCAAAGCAATACAACAAGATCGAATTTGGCTACGCCGCTTTCGACTTCAACCGGCTCCAGGGTCAGATCGGCCAACTGCATTTTCTTTTTGATTGGCGAGCGAAAGCCATAACCGTATATAGCCGGCGCATGCTCCTGCGTCAACAAGATGAATTCAGTTTGAAAAACCGGATTTCGACTCGGATCCCTCTTAATATTTAGCTCTTCAACAAGTTTGCCAAAAGGTAAATCACGGTGGGCGTATGCGTCCATGGTAACCTGTCGTATCCTTTTCACCAAATCGACAAATGTCGGATCACCGGTCAAGTCGGCTCGCAGTGGAATCATGTTGACAAAATAGCCAATCAGCAACTCCAACTCTTTCTGATTCCGGTTGGCGACAGGCGAACCCACGACGATATCATATTGTTTGCTATAAAGACAAAGCAAAAGATTGAAAGCGGCCAGCAATAATTCAAAGAGTGTTGTATCTTCCCGCTGGGTCAATTTTCTCAGCGCGACGCTCAGCAGGCGAGGCAAAACAAGTGTCTCATGGCCTCCTTTGCCACTTTGAAACGCAGGTCGCGGTTTATCCGGCGGCAGCTCAAGCACAGGCAGCGGCTCGTTTAGTTGCTTCCTCCAGAAGGAAAGTTGTTTTTCAAGCGTTTCACCCCGGAGCCAATTGCGCTGCCAAACTGCAAAATCGGCAAATTGAATAGGCAGTTCTTCCAATGGCGCTGATTTATTCTGACTAAAAGCCTCGTACAACTTAAACAGTTCCCTGGTAAAAACGCCCATCGACCAACCATCTGTGATGATGTGGTGAATGTTAAAGACAAGAATATGTAGCTCACTGGAAATTTTGATCAAAAAGGCGCGAAACAGCGGCCCTTTTGCAAGATCAAAAGGGCGGCGCGCTTCCTCAGTTGCAAGCGCGCTCACTTTGTTCATTTGGCTCTCAGCGTCTGTTTCAGACAATGCCACCAAAGGTAGCTTAAAGCTATGTTCCTTTGCAATAATTTGCACCGGGCGACCCAGCTTGTTTTCAAAAGTGGTGCGCATTGTTTCGTGGCGCCGGATGATTTCCTGCAATGTCTTTTCCAGAGCCCGGTGATTGAGCGGCCCGGTAATTTTTGTCGCGCCCGGAACATTGTACGTGGCCTGCCCCGGATCAAACTGGTCTAAAAACCAAAGGCCTTCCTGTAGAAAAGAGGCTGGCGGCGCAACAGAAGTTTGTTTAGAAATTGTATTGTCTGATGACTTGTCAATTCCTTTTTTCTGCAACATCTGTTGCAGAAGCGCCCGTTTTTGCGCGGTTAATTTACTCATTCGACAAACTCATAGTCATTCTGAATTCCGGTAAAAAGGGTTGACATATCATTCGACATCGCCTGTATGAACATAAGCTGGAATTGGGTAGGCTTTGCATAGTTCCCTGACTTCCAGCTGCACGGACTCTTTGACGCCCGCCGCAATTTCATACTTCCGATCATCGATTGCTTTTGTGTTGGATAGCACGCGATGAATCAAATCCCCACATTTTGGCATCAGGTCTGACTCCATGCCTTTCATAGCCATACTGTTGGCGCCAATTCGAATGCCGCTGGTGACAAAAGCCGATTTTTGATCGCCCGGAATTCGATTTTTATTAACGACAATATTGCATTCTTCAAGCGCTTTTTCCGCAACAAAACCAGTAATACCTTTCGACAAAACATCTACAACGACCAAATGGTTATCGGTTCCTCCGGTGACCACAAGGTATCCGTTTTCAACAAACCATTTCGCTAGCGCCTTTGCATTTCCGGTTATTCTTTTGGCCATTTCACGAAATTCAGGTTTGAGAACCAGATCAAAACCTCTGGCCTTTGCAGAAATTTGATTCAAATTTGGCGCTCCCTGAAAAAAAGGGAAAACACCCTTTTGCATCAATTGCGCAAGGGTGAACTTGCCGTCGGCGGTAAGCGTTTCATGTTCTTTCCCGATAAGAATCAAGCCGCCGCGCACGCCAAAGAGTTGTTTATGCGTGCATGTCGTGGTAAAATGCGCATGATCGATTGGGCTTGGATGCAAACCAGCGACCACCAGTCCGGCGATATGTGTAATGTCGGCCAGCAGGTAAGCGCCGACTGAATCAGCAATTTCACGAAAGCGTTTAAAGTCAATAAAACGCGGGTAAGCGGTGGTTCCGCATATAATCAATTTTGGACGACGCTCTTCTGCCAGAGCCTGAATATGGTCATATTCAATGTCGCCGCTGTCATTAATTCCATAGCCGACCGCATCAAAATACTGACCGGAAATAGAGGGCTTTGCCCCGTGCGTTAAATGGCCGCCGCAATTCAAATCCATACCGAGCAGCGTATCGCCCGCTTGCATGACACTGCACATAACAATTTGATTGGCCGTGGTGGCGGAATGAACCTGCACATTCGCGTATTGTGCCTTAAAAGCGTGTTTGGCTCGATCAATTGCAAGTTGTTCTATCTTGTCAATAACCCGACATCCGGCATGGAACCTTGCGCCCGGATAGCCCTCGGCTGTCACATTCATTTGAGCCATGCTTTCACAGATCAGCGCGGAAGGATGAGCTATGCTTGACGCGGCAACCATCGTCAAAACTTCTGACTGACGCTCATACTCATCCTCAAGAAGATCGTATAACTCCCTGTCTTCATCATGCAAAAGATCGATGGCGTTTGCCACGTGCTTGTGCAGTAGACGTGCTTTCATAAATTTCATTCCTCCTTTAAAGCAGCAATATCAAATCGACGCCTTAACCAGTATAAAGACGCCGCCAGAATATTTTTATCGGTGTTTTGCGGCAAGAATCAATCAACCGCGACCTTAGAAAATGTCTTTTTCAAGCAACGCCAAGCTTGTTCATATTCAGCCCTGCAATAAAATAAATCATAGATTCAAATAAAAGCGTTAAAACGTCATAATTACTTTTTATCCAACCAGTCCAAATCCTCTTTATCCACCCGAATCACATCGTATAAGGAGGCGATCAATTCATCGTTCTCGCCAGCGCGGAACGGATTGAAAAATTCCCACACAATCTCCCCTTCCGACGTTACTTCGAAAGCGCGGCCATATTCAGACTCGGTGATAAGCGTGTTGCCATTGGCAAGCCTTTCCAGAGAACCGGCTTCCCGGGAATAAAAGTCATCTCCCGAACCGTAAGACCAAACAATTTCCTGTGTATAGGGATTGATTTCAACCGCCTTTGATTTCCCATGATTGCCGCGGTTATCGAAAAGCAAAATATTACCGTTTGACAGCAGGCGCGGCTCATGTTGATATTTCCATTTCCCGGTAAGCGCCCAAGTCACTTTTTCCGCCTCAGGATCTATCACCGCGATGGTATGTATCTCACGCATGGATATCAGGATATGCCCTTTTTTAAACATCGGATATTGCCCCGCGAGTCTACCGTCGATGGCTCTGATTGTATTGCTGTGTAAAATATCAAAAGGCGCCTTTATATGCTCAAGGTGAGGCGCGTATTCAGAATTCAGGAAACAATCCACAACTGATATTTTTTTTAGAAATTTGCCGTCAGGGGAAAGCACCATGATGTTGTCCGCTAAAACTTTGTCAATCACCGGACTGTTTTCCAGCATAAGTCCTTTATGTACAATTAATTCGCGATCCAGAATATATATATTGTCATTTTCAGCAACAAAGAGATCGTGGTGAACCCGACTTTTATAATCCCAGATCACTTCGCTGTCTTTGTTTAGTTTCAATAATCCGTAATTCATGAATTGAGCAAGCAAATCACCGTTTGGCAAAAGTTGCGCTCTGCGCCAATAAGTTCGGTAAACCTGAGGAACATTCACCTGGTAGGTTTCTGACCAAACATCGGTAAATTCTCTTGACCATTGATGCAGAATATTTCCGTTCATATCCATCACGAAAGCCTTGGGACCGTGAGCTGAAACGACAAAATTCAATCCATTTTGGGCGCGATCCTCGTCATAAATAGTCACATTTACCATGTCAGGAGCTGAATTGTAGCCCTGCAAATAAGGTAAGGATGACACTTTTGACATTGCTTTACGTTGCTCTTCCGAGAGGTCGCCGCCGGAATTACGCTGCTTACCCCAAATGCCTTTTTGTTCAACCTCCTCCAGGAACAGCGTTCGCTTTAATTGATACAAGTTCGCGTAAGCATGATATAGCCAATTATCCCGCCGAACCGACATCATTCCATAAATAGCAGAACTCAAAATAAGAAATAGAATTAAAACAGCGGTTGTTACTTTTCGTTTCATGGTAAATTAGACTCCCTTCGGATTTGTTTTCAAACTACTGCCACAGGCTACAGGTCTAAGAGCCCGAACTTGACGCCCAAAGCGCTGATGTTGATGCGGGGTTAATCTTGGGCATGGGAATTTTTTTTCGCAATTCGTCGGAAAACACACCGTCAATGCGAATACTGATGGCCAATTTACCGGTTTCGTCCCCGCCGTGAAACTGATTTACAGTGTCAAACCAAGCACTGTAAGAGTCAACATATTTTCGTTTGCCACCTTTCGCAGCCTGCATGTAAAACGGTTTCTCCAAATTGGTGCGAAACCAGATGAATTCATGATTAATCTCATGCTCCCAATGATCGCGGTGTACAGTAACCTTGCGCCCTTGCCCATCACACATAATGATCATTCTTGCTGTCTTCTTGAATGGCAATGTGCCTATAAAATCCATTAATTCGGCAAATTCCACCGCATACTTTGTTCTTTCCTCCCAAAGCTCAGGTTTGTCAAGATCAAAATACCTGAACTCTTCTTTTGACTGGGAAAGCGGTATGACACTCGAACCCGGTTTCAAAGGATCAAAAAGGCTTTTCCTGCCATAACCTGCATGAAATTCAATACCGCCGCCGCGGTTTAAAATGTCTTTGACTTTTCCGGTCACATAACCATCAAGCGACCTCAATCTTCCCACATCAATAAATTCATCGAATGACTTGAAAGATGGATAAGAAACCTCTTCATCAACCGGCGCAAACACTTTTGTTCTTTTGTAGCCGCGATAATTGGCGATAATTTTTTCGCGCCAATTATAATTATCACAAACCCTGCGATACCTCCACCCAAAGCCCTTAATAACTTTATTGAGACCTGATTGCATATTACCCTCCCTTATACTTGATTAATAAATCAAAAAATCGACTTATTCAGCAAACATATCCACACCGATTGGAGCAGTGCAAATGGAAGCAAAGTCAGGCGCATTTTTTCTGACCAGCAACGGAAAGTATCTCTTCTGATCAGTCTCCATGACACAGGTTATATAGCCGAATGCCGGATTGGCCAGATTTGAATAAAACTCTTTCATCCAGTTTCCCTTTGGAATCACCTTCATCTTATGCAGGATGCCTTTAGCCGCCTCCTGATGCGTTGGAAATGTTCTTGTCGCAATAACAATGACTTCAGGATTCCTTTTGAGTAGATATTCAGTCGTAATTACGCGCCCCATCTGAGAGGATGGAAAATCGAGCGCGGTGATTTCCCTGTCAGTCAATCCGAGAATATCCAGCGTCGGCTGACGTATATAGTACGGAACGATGCCCGCCCATTCAACAGCAACTGTATAATTTGCCGGCAATGTTTTATCAAGATGTTTTCCAACATCCCTGGCGTGTTGGGGTTGAAAAACAGAGCCGGAAACAAGCGAAAAAAAGTTCCTCGCACTATACAGTCTGTACCCGGAAAGGCCAGCGAAAATAGAGACTATTAATACACTTAAAATCAATCTATATGGTTTTAGCGCTGTTATTTCTGTCAATCCAAAAATGCCTTCCTGCGCCAGAACAAACAACAATGGCAACACAGGCAGGAGAAACCTGAAATGCGGCATCCAGTCGCCGCCAACGTAGATAATATATATCAAATGCCAAACAGAAACCCATACCGCAAAACGTATTTTAGGCGTTGTTTTGCGGAGAATAAAAGGAACCATGGATAAGGGCAGCACAAATGGACTCCATCGAAAAAAATAACTTTTCATATAACGAAGACCGCCGGCCAGTTGAGCTTGCAGCGCGTCCACTTTCGCATAAAAAGTGTTGGGGAGCAAGGTCGGATAAACGCTAATTCGCCACGCATTGTAAACAATCAAACCGCC
>Ga0316190_10001036_pt1 | contig 19821 bp, 19 predicted proteins | sample Eddworburrow2_MG_FD_204929 | JGI IMG/M metagenome (GOLD analysis project Ga0316190, IMG submission 204929) | Coastal sediment microbial communities from Maine, United States - Eddy worm burrow 2 | ecosystem: Environmental > Aquatic > Marine > Coastal > Sediment | place: USA: Maine | collected... | reverse complement strand
CAAGGCAAGGTCATCATTGCGGAAATCAACAGTGACGACCGGTTGACCCGCGTATGGCGTCCTGCCGTGGCGGTCGGGTTTGCGTTCGTGCTGTTCTGGTATGCGTTTTTTGTGCCGATCGCCGTGGGCTGGCTCGGCGCACCGCCTCTGGCGGTGGGAGACAAGCTGCTGGAATGGATCATGACGCTGCTCACCATCTCGATCACCGGCTATATCGGCGGGCGGTCGATTGAAAAGATCGTTGATAAATTCACCAGCAGAAAGGTCTGAAGCATGGACACTATCACGGACATTATTTCAACCGGACACGGCTATCTGGACACCGGCATAGTGGCAGCGTCAGCAGCAATGGCATGGCTGGCGGCAAAGTTTGACTGGTGGAAGCGCCAGTCAAAGCCGGTCAGGGTCGTCGTTGCCGTTGGCACGTTTCTCGTGGTTGCGTTCGCGCTGTCACTGGTCACCGCACCGTTTGCCTGAAGCCGTCGTCCTGCACGCGCGTGCTGCCGGATAATTCAACACGCCCTGCACCATCTATAGTCTTGGCATTGCCGCTCAATTCGGACTAGGCTTCCGATATCGAGAGTATAAGGTCCGGGCCGATTGGCCCAGGACCGGTGAGGGAGTGGGTGGTTTGCACGGAAACCTGGACGCTATGCCGGCGATTTCGGCTTATCAGGTCACCAAGATATTCGGGTCAGGCCCTGGCAGTGTCACTGCACTGGACAGTGTTTCCATTGATATCCAGCGCAACGAGTTTTTTACACTGCTGGGCCCGTCAGGGTGTGGCAAGACAACGCTTCTGCGCCTGATTGCAGGTTTCGATCACCCGACCAGCGGTCGCATTGATCTCGAAGGCAGCGATATCTCCTACCTGCCACCGTTCAAGCGCCCGGTGAACACTGTGTTCCAGTCCTATGCGCTGTTTCCCCATATGAGTGTTGCGGAAAACATCGGCTTCGGCCTGAAAATGCAGGGCAAACCGGTCGCTGAAATCGACACGGTGGTCGATGCCATGTTGAAACTGGTCAAGATGGAGGCCATGCGCGACCGCTCCACGGCACAGATATCAGGTGGCCAGCAACAACGCGTCGCGCTGGCCCGCGCGCTGGCACCAAAGCCAAAAGTGCTGTTGCTCGATGAACCGCTGTCCGCACTTGATCTGAAACTGCGCAAGGAAATGCAGATCGAGCTTAAACGCCTGCAGCATGAAACCGGCATTACCTTCGTGTTCGTCACACATGACCAGGAAGAAGCCCTGACCATGTCGGACCGGCTTGCCGTGATGAGTGCCGGCAAAGTCCTGCAGGTCGGCAGCCCAAGGGAAATCTATGACCGCCCGTCTAGGCGTTTCGTGGCCGACTTCATCGGTGAAACCAACTTCATGGATGCCGAACTGGTATCGGCAGGTGGAGGAGACGCTGTGCTCAAGCTGGCCTCGGGCAAGCAGATTTCAGCCAGCTTGCCGGAAGGTGAAGATATAACCGGAACGGTAACCGCCGTGGTCCGGCCCGAGCATGCCTCGCTGACAAAGCCGAAGCCAGCATCGATACTGACCGGCACCCTGGAAAACGTGGTCTATTTCGGTACCGACACCCACTATCATGTGGCACTGGACACCGGTGGTACGTTTACCGTGCGCATGCAGAATGCCCGCGGCAGGACCGGTGACTTCACCCAGGGCGACAAGGTCGGCATCGACATTGATGACGGTGCCACCCAGGTGGTGAGGGACTGAGCCGCCATGAGTGACGCCCCGGCTACCGGAACACAATCAATTACCAGCGGTGCACAGGCCGGCGTGGCGGCGCGCCGCAATGACGTGCGCAATCGCTGGCTGCTGGCAAGTCCCGCCTTGACCATCATCGTGTTTGCAGCGCTTGGCCCCTTGCTGATCATGCTGGTTTATTCGTTTCTGCAGAAAGGCCTGTATGGCGGCGTCATCTGGAAGTTTTCGACGCAAGGCTGGTTCGATGTGTTTTTTCACAAGGACATTTTCGACGATACTGTCGGATTTGCCGATGCTCACCTTTCCATTTTCTGGCGCTCGATCAGGCTGTCATTTGCCACGACAATACTGACCCTGCTGATCGGCTTTCCGACTGCCTATTTCATCGCGACCAAATCAGAAAAGTGGCGGCCGGTATTCCTGTTCCTGGTGACCATCCCGTTCTGGACCAATCTTCTGATCCGCACTTTTGCCATCATGGAGCTGATCAAGAACGAGGGCGTTGTCAATTCCGTGTTGCAATGGGCGGGCTTGATCACGTCGCCCATCCAGATCATGTTCACCGACTTCGCCATCATGCTGGGGATGGCCTACGTCTATCTGCCATTGATGGTGTTGCCGCTATACGCCTCGATGGAACGGCTGGACTTCCGGCTCGTCGAAGCCGGCTATGATCTGTATGCAACCCGCTGGCAGGTCTTGCGCAAGATCATCATACCGCTGGTGAAACCCGGCATGATTGCCGGTTCCATCCTGGTGTTCGTGCCGTCGCTGGGAGCCTATGTGACGCCCAGAATACTTGGTGGTGGAAAGAACCTGATGCTGGGCAACCTGATTGAATTGCAGTTCGGCCAGGGCCGCAACTGGCCGCTGGGCGCAGCACTTTCCATCACGCTACTGGTGATTGTCATGGTCGCGCTGCTGTTTTACGTGCGCAATGCGTCCAGGTCGGGAGTGAAGTCGCATGGCTGATGATGTCGCCGGCAAACGCCCGTTCTCGATCAAGCGCCAGCCCGGCTTCGGGTTCATCGCCGCATGTTGTTTTGTCATGCTGTATGCGCCCATCCTTATCCTGGTGGCGTACTCGTTCAATGCGGGCAGCTCGATAGCGATCTGGGAAGGCTTCTCCTGGCGCTGGTACGAGGCCGCCTGGCAGAACAGACAGGTCATCGACGCGTCAGTCACATCATTGAAGATAGCTGTATCGGCAGCCGCCATTGCCAGTTGTGTTGCCACCATGGCGGCATTGGCCACCACGCGCACCGAACCATACCGTGGCATGACGGCAATCTATGCCGCCATCAATCAACCGCTGATGGTCCCGGAAATCGTCACCGCAGTTGCCTTGTTGATTTTCTTCGCCATCATCAAGGTAAATACCGGTTACCAGGGGCTGGCATATCTGATTGCCGCTCACTCGGCGTTCTGTATCCCGTTTGCCTATCTGCCGATCCGGGCACGGCTGGAAAACATGGACCTGTCGCTGGAACGTGCTGCGGCCGACCTTTACGCCAGTCCCTGGCAGGCATTCAGATATGTCACCTTGCCGCTTATGCTGCCCGGCATCATGGCCGGCGCCATGCTGGCTTTCGTGATTTCGCTGGATGATGTGGTGATAACCGAGTTTGTCAAATCCGGTGGACAGGATACGCTGCCAACCTACATGCTGGGTCAGTTGCGCCGCATCATATCGCCGGAGATCAATGCCATATCGACTGTTCTGCTGGCAATATCCGTAGCAGTTGTATCAGTATTTTTCGTGTTGAGCCGCAAGGGAGGCAAGGCCTGAAAAATGTATGTCGTGTTCAAAAAGGAGAACGAAAAATGAAATGCAAACTAATTGCGAGCGTGGCCATGTCAGCCATGATGATCGGCCTTTCTGCTTCGGCCGCACTGGCCGAGGGCCAACTGAATATTTTCAACTGGGGTAACTATACCAACCCGGAGCTGATCAAGAAATTTGAAGAACAGTTCAAGGTGAAGGTCACCCTTACCGACTATGATTCAAACGATACTGCACTGGCCAAGGTGCGAGCCGGCGGCCACGGTTATGACATCGTGGTGCCGTCTGCCAGTTTCATTCCGATCTGGATCGGCGAAGGCCTGTTGCTGGAAACCAATCCCGGCGGCATGGAGAACGCCAAGAATCTCCAGGACAACTGGAAAAGTCCCGAGTTTGACCCCGGGCGCAAGTACACTGCACCATGGCAATGGGGCACCACCGGAGTGGCCGTCAATACCGGCGCTTACTCGGGCGACGTAAATACGTCAGCCATTTTCATGGATCCGCCGAAGGAACTCGAAGGCAAGGTTAACGTAGTGCCCGAGATGGCCGACATCATGGGCCTGGCGATTGCCTATGTGGGTGGTGAACCCTGCACGGCCGACAAGACGGTGCTGAAAAAGGTTCGCGATGCACTGGTAGCCGCCAAGCCCAAATGGCTTTCGATGGACTATGGCACGACCGAGAAGCTGTCATCCGGCGATTGGGTGGCAAGTGTAAACTGGAACGGCTCAACATTCCGGGCACGCCTGAAAAACGACAAGGTGGTATACGGGTATCCCAAGGAAGGTTTTCCAGTCTGGGCCGACCAGGTTGTCGTTCTGAAGGATGCCAAGAATGTCGACAATGCCAAGGCATTCCAGAACTTCATCATGGAACCTGAAAACGCCGCCCTGATTTCCGCGTTTGCGCGTTATGCAAACGCCATCAAGGGGTCGGCCGAATTCATGCCGGCAGACATGAAGGATGCACCGGAACTGAATATACCTGCAGAACTGGTGTCCGCCGGGTATGTCTCGAAGACATGTTCACCGGAGGCAACCGAACTCTATACGGCCATCTGGACCGAACTGACCAAGTAGGTCAGCGTTTTCCCTGCGATCAGGTGGCAGCACCTGATCGCAGGTCTTTGATTTCTGGACCTCAACAGGACACCGGGTCAGGGCAGTTCACAAAACCGCACATGCGTCTTGCTGCTGGAAATCAGCACGGACTGCTGATCGAACTGGCGGCGATAGCTTTCAGCGATCTGATTGATCGCTGCTTCGTTGGCTGGCGTTGCTTCATGCAGAATGACAACCTGTTTGCCATTCTCGTAAACGGTGGCTTTGGTGTATTTATCCTGCCAGTAACCTGTTGTTTCAATAATGGTGAAGCCGTGCGGGAACCTGACGACCAGATTGTCGGCTACAAACCTGTCCCACTCGCGCCTTGAAACCGCCATCCCTCCACTCCTGCTCAACCCCATGAACAGCTTGCTCTCCAACCAGTCCTGTTTCGAGTAAGTGCAATTTGTCGGGGCTCCGGATTGCGCTTGTGCAATCTGTGCCAGGCTTGCGACCATCAACAGTACCGTGAGCCTGCAGGTAATTGTCAGCGTTTTTGTTTGCATCAAGGGGTTGCCCTTGCTGCTCATGAAGCGATCAGTTTATCACCTGGATGATCGAGCCGGTCGAGCGAATGTCAATGCCACCGAGGAAACAATCAAGCCGAGGGCGATGACCTTCTCCAGTGTCAGAACGTCGCCCAGAAGCAGGCTGGATGACAACACGCCGACCACCGGGATGAGCAGGGTGCCGATGGCGGCGGTTGAAGCGGGCAGTCGCGACACCAGGCTGACCCAGGCCGCATAGCACAGGGCAACCGGGCCGACGACATGAAATGCGAACACGGCCAGGACCGGGGCATCCGGGACATTGAGCGTCCACGGGTGTTCGAACGCCACAGCACCAGCCCATGCCGGCACGGCAGACACACCAACCAGCCAGGCCGAGCGCGCCAGGGGCGCGATCGTCCAGTCTCGCGCCTTGAGCAGCACAGTGCCGGCGGCCCACGACACCGCAGCACCCAGCATGAACAGAAACCCGGCCGGATGGTCGATGAAGTTTCGCGCATCACCGGCCAACAGTGTTGCCAGTCCGGCCATGCCCAGCAGCAATGAAGCAATACGGTTCAGGCCAAATCTCTCGCCCAGAAAAATTGCAGCCAGCAATGCTGCCCACATCGGCATGGTGAACGCGATGATGGCCGCCTTTGAAGTCTCGGTCAGCAACTGGCCGAACGCGGTGAGCACATTGAAGCCGAACACGGTCAAAAGGCTGGCGATTACCATGGGGTGACGCTCGTGTGCTTCAATCGCAAGGCTTTCACCGGCTCGGCGTGCAATGACCGCCAGCAACACGGCCCCCAGGGTGAACGCCAGTGCGCGGAACGTCCACGGCGGAATTGATCCGAGTATGAATTTGACGGCCGGCCAGTTAAGGCCCCACAAAATTCCGATGGTGATGACCAGCGCAACGGCCCCGGCTTGCGATCTGGTCATGTGGTCAACCTGAATGATCTCCGCTGCTGTGCCCGGCAGGAGAAGGTGAAGTGCACTGGCTTTCAGGGAAGCTCAAAACCAGCGTGTCGGCAACCCTTGTCCATGCACGGCTTGGCTGCAGAAAACACAGTGCTGGTTTACTTCACGCTCACAAGGCAGGCACCATCGACGTGGCCAGACTCCACTGTGTCATGGGCCTCGATCATCTGGTCAAACTCAAACCGGGCACCGACATGATGGCGCAGTTCGCCGGACCCGAGCAGGTGTGCGACGCCTGTCAGCGCAGCTTCTCGCTGGGCATTGCTCAGCGCGAAGATTGAAAATGGCGTGAGTGCAATATTCTTGTACAGCAACTTGCCGAACGGCAAGGTCGGCGTCGGATCCATGTCGGAGGCATAGGCCGCGATAATTGCCCTCGGGTTTAGCGCGGGCAGGGCGTGTTCCAGTGTAAGGGCCAGGGTTGCGTCACATACCCTGTCGATGCCGCCGGGTGCAGCGGCACTGAGGAGATCGCTCAGATCAGGTCCGGCATAGTCAACTGTCGCGGCAGCCCCCAACCCTTCCAACGCCTCCAGCTTCGCTGTCCTTGCGAGCGCAATCACCTTTGCCCCGGCATGGTGTGCAATCTGTACGGCGTAACGCCCGACACGCCCGCTCGCACCGGTGACCAGAACGGTCTTGCCGGCCACGGGTCCGTTGCCCAACACGCCGTGCCATGCGGTAACTGCCGGAACGCCGAGGCAGGCCCCGTCTGCAAAACTTGCGGATTTTGGCAGCTCGATGGCCTGATGCGAGGCGATTGCCAGCATGTTGCTGGCGGTGCCGTGCGACCTGCCGGCCTGCGCTCCGAACAACCAGACATGTTCGCCGAGCCTCCCGGCAGACACGCCCTCTCCAATCCCGACGACAATGCCGGCACCGTCATTGTTTGGAATGATGCGGTCAAACCGGTCAAGTTCCCGGCCCGTGGTTCGCCGTTTGATGTCGGTGGGATTGACGGCGGAGACTTTCACTTCGACCAGAACTTCGTCTGCCGCAGGCTCTGGTGCCGCCATGCGCTCAACCTGCATTACGTCTCCAGCCGGTCCCGCCCGGCTATAACTCCAGGCGCGTATGGAAGAGCCCGGGCTCACTTCTCCATGTACTCGCCGCATTTCGGAGCCGGTGAGTTTCCCCATGGCATGATCGGTACGGTCGAGGTTGAGTTTTGCGGGCTGCCTTCGATAATGCGGTCGGAATAAACCAGATAGACCAGCGTGTTTCGGGCCGCGTCGCAGCCGCGAACGATTTGCAGTTTCTTGAAAAACAGCGACCGGCGCTGCTTGTACATTTCGTCTCCCTGTTCAAACTTTCCCTTGAAGCTCACCGGGCCGACCTGGCGACAGGCGAGCGACACTTCCGAACGCTCTTCCGCAAATCCCGCCCAGCCTTTCCAGCCGCCGATTTCCGGCAGGGTAAAGTGGCATGCAACACCTTCGACAAGCGGGTCATCCAGTGCATAGACAGCCAGTTTCGCATTGGGCGACAGCAGCCGGAATACTGTAGACTTCTTGAAGATCAGTTCCGGATCATCATCGGCCGCCGTTGCGATGCCCACTGCGGCGGTCATGGTCAACATCGCCGAGAGGCTGGCAGCCATGATGGATTTGAAAACAGTCATCGAAAACTCCGTTATATGACGTGCGGCTCAAGCCTGGGCTGCCATTGCCCTGAAACCATTCTCCAGGTCCGCCTTCAGATCCTGAACATCTTCCAGTCCAATATGCAGGCGCAACAGGTGGCCTTTACGATCCCATGTCGTTGCTGTCCTATAACTGGTGACATCACAGGGGATTACAAGGCTTTCAAAGCCGCCCCACGAATACCCCATGCCATAAAGCGTCAGCGTGTTGAGAAAAGCGTCCACGGCCTGCTGACTGGTGGTTTTCAGGACTACGCCAAACAACCCCGATGAGCCTTTGAAGTCACGCTTCCAGATGTCGTGGCCAGGAGCGCCGGGAAGGCCGGGATGCAGAACCTCCGCCACTTCGTCGCGCCCGCTGAGCCATTCAGCAATATGCAGCGCCGATTTCATATGACGCTCCAGGCGCACGTCCAGTGTGCGAATGCCGCGCAGCGTCAGATAGATGTCGTCCGGCCCGGCGCACAGTCCCATTTCCTCATATGCAGCCCTGAACCGGTCCCAGTGGGGTTCGGTGACCGTAACACATCCCATCATGCAGTCTGAATGACCCACAAGATATTTGGTTGCGGCCTGGAAAGAAATGTCACAACCATGTTCAAATGCCTTGAAATAGTGTCCACCTGACCATGTGTTGTCGATGGCGACGAGGACACCATGGGCATGTGCGGCCTGAACAATTGCCGGAATGTCCTGCACCTCAAAAGTCTGCGAGCCTGGGCATTCGGTCATCACCAGCTTTGTATTGGGCCTTATCAGTTCGGAAATGCCGGCGCCGACCAGCGGGTCGTAAAAACTTGCTTCTATACCCATGCGCTTGAGCAGGCCGTTGCACAGATTACGGGTTGGCCGATAGGCACTGTCGCTCACCAGCACATGATCGCCAGTGTTCAGAAATGCCATCATGACGCTTGAAACCGCTGCCAGCCCGGATGGGGTCAGCCTGCAGGCATGTCCGCCTTCCAGCTGGGCGACGGTTTCTTCCAGTGCGCGCGTTGTAGGGGTTCCCTTGCGTCCATACACATAGGGCTGGTTTTGCGCACGAAGGGCGTCGGTGTTCGGGTACAGGATTGTCGAGGCATGATAAACGCCTGGGTTTACAATGCCGTGTTCGGAATACTGGCGACCCGCAGTGACGAGTTCAGTTGCAGGTTGGTGCGAAGTGCCCTTGAGGCTTTTCATGGGATGGACTTTCACAGGCTGAAAAGGATTAGCCTTGTTTAGCGTTTCTGTCAGGTTTGAGAAGTTTTTTTTGCCCTGCAGCTTGACGGTGGTTGGAAATTGGGCAGGATACGGATGGTGCGTGCTTAACAGGCGCGTACTCAGGGAGTAAAGTTTGAAATACTCATGGACGGTGGCCATTGCCAAACCGCAGCCGAAAGACCCGGCAAGTGGAGTATATTACCGGATTGTCTTTCCGCTTTAGTTGCAAACGCAATCGCCTAATTTCTACTGTTTAAAGGAAATACACATGAAACGTACGTTGCTTTCGCTCGCTCTCGGTACAGCTGTATCGCTTGCTGGCATTTCTGCCGCTTCTGCTGGCACCCTCGATGACGTCAAGTCCAAGGGGTTTATCCAGTGTGGCGTGAGTCAGGGCCTGATTGGCTTCTCTAACCCCGATGACAAGAACAACTGGAACGGTCTTGACGTTGATTTCTGCCGCGCAGTTGCCGGTGCGGTGTTTGGTGACGGACAGAAGGTAAAGTTCACCCCGTTGTCTGCCAAGGAGCGTTTTACGGCTCTGCAGTCGGGTGAAATCGACATTCTGTCTCGCAACACGACCTGGACCATGAGCCGTGACACTTCACTGGGTCTCGTGTTTGCCGGTGTGACCTATTATGATGGCCAGGGCTTCATGGTTAAGAAGTCTCTTGGTGTCGACAGCGCACTGAAGCTCGATGGCGCATCGGTTTGCACACAGACCGGTACAACCACCGAGCTGAACCTGGCTGACTATTTCCGTGCCAACAACATGAAGTACGAAGTTGTTGCATTCGAAAAGGCCGATGAGGTTATCCAGGCATACGATTCCGGCCGTTGTGACGTGTTCACAACTGACCAGTCCGGCCTGTATGCCGAACGTCTCAAGCTGAAGAATCCTGATGAAAACGTCGTTCTGCCCGAGATCATTTCCAAAGAGCCTCTCGGCCCGGTTGTCCGTCAGGGCGATGACGCCTGGTTCAACGTTGTCAAATGGACCTACTATGCACTGTTGAACGCTGAAGAAGCTGGCGTGACCTCTGCCAATGTAGCTGACATGATGGCCAATTCGACTGACCCGGGCGTGCGCCGTCTGCTGGGTGTTGAAGGCGACTACGGCAAGGCGATCGGTCTTGAAAACGGCTGGGCTGCCAATGCAATCAAGGCTGTTGGCAACTATGGCGAAATCTTCGATCGCAATGTTGGTCCTGACACCAACCTGAAGATCGGTCGCGGCATTAACGCACTGTGGAACAAGGGCGGCATTCAGTACGCACCGCCTGTCCGCTAACAACTGCATCCTAAAACTGTCCGGCACAAAGCGCTTCAAGGCGCTACGTGCCGGGCAGCATTTAATACTTTTGTATTGAGATATTTTGATTGATTATTCCTGTGGTGGAACGACCCGGCATCAGATCGGGCGACAGGAAATTTCGAGGGTGAGCGTTCGCGCGCGGCGACGGGATTGCGAACGGAACATGGGGTGATGATCACGGGCGGTGCCATTTTTGCATGCCCGAGATCCGCTGAAGCAGGGTAGAGGCAGCAGCATGAGTGTAACCACGGGGATAGACGGTCCACCAAAAGTCGCATTTTTCAATGACCCAAGGGTTCGATCGATCGGTGTGCAGGCGATATTGATCGCCGTCATCGTTTTCTTCGGCTGGCAGATGGTGCAAAACACCCTGACCAACCTGGAAAAAGCAAATATCGCCTCCGGTTGGAGTTTCCTCGATACGACAGCCGGCTTCGATCTTTCATTCACCCTGATCCCCTATTCAGAATCTTCGACCTATGGCAGGGCCATAATGGTCGGTATTCTCAACACGCTTCTGATTGCCTTTTGCGGCATCATAACGGCAACAATCGTCGGCTTCCTTGTCGGCGTCATGCGCCTGTCCAAGAACTGGCTGGTTGCCAAGGTTGCAGAAATTTACATTGAGGTGGTGCGCAACGTCCCCCTGCTGGTGCAGATGTTCATCTGGTACAAGGTGGTGCTGGCCGCGTTGCCCAGCCCCCGAAACGCGTGGTCCATTGCTGATACGGTTTTCCTGTCCAATCGCGGTATCACAATTCCCAAGTTCATCTGGGGTGACGGGGCATGGATGATCTCGGTTGCCGTGATCGCGAGCATCGTCGGCATTGTGGTGTTGAGAAAGTGGGCTCACAAGCGTCAGGAGGCAACCGGTGAACAATTCCCGGTGTTTTTAACCTCTCTCGGCATCCTGTTTGGCGTGCCATTGCTGACTTATTTTCTGCTGGGCTCACCTGTCGAGTTTGAAATTCCCGAACAGGGCAAGTTCAATCTGCGCGGTGGCGTCGGTCTCGTGCCGGAATTTGCGGCGCTGTATTTTGCCTTGTCCATTTATACGGCATCGTTCATCGCCGAGATCGTTCGCTCCGGCATTCTGGCTGTCAACAAGGGCCAGACCGAAGCATCCTATGCATTGGGCCTGAGACCCAACCCGGCACTGCGGCTGGTGGTTATTCCGCAGGCCATGCGGGTTATTATCCCACCGCTGGCCAGCCAGTATCTCAACCTGACCAAGAATTCATCGCTGGCAGTGGCAATCGGCTTTCCCGAACTGGTCGCAGCCGGCGGTACGGTGATGAACCAGTCTGGCCAGGCGGTTGAGATCATTGTCATCTGGATGGTGGTTTATCTCACCATATCACTGCTCACATCGGCCTTTATGAACTGGTTCAATTCCCGAATGAAGCTGGTGGAGAGATAAGCACATGTCTGAGATTCACTCGCAAAGAGACCTAGCTTACGTGCGCACCGAAGAGGCACCTGCCATGCCGGCACCGCTTACGATCAGCGGACCGATTGGCTGGATGCGGCAAAACCTGTTTCCGACTCCCATAAATGCCGTGATGTCCGTCATATTCGGGGCGCTGTTGCTCTATGTGATCTGGATTACCCTGGACTGGGCAGTCTTCAAGGCGGTGTGGACCGGCGAAGACCGATCAGCCTGTATCGGCGACGGTGCCCATGGCGCCTGCTGGGCGATGGCAAGAGCCAAGTTCGGCCAGTGGATGTACGGGTTTTATCCGTTCACCGAGCGCTGGCGCGTCGACGTCGTCGCCATAGTGGGTGTTCTTGCGCTGGTGCCCATGATGATGCCGTCGCTGCCCTACAAGCGGGCGAACGGCATCTTCCTGCTGGGGATCTACCCGGTTATGACGCTGGTACTGTTGACCGGTGGTCATTTCGACATCGACCTGTCAACATGGCTGACCATAGGCGCATTCGTGGCAGCCATTGTCATTCCGATCCTGCTGTTGGGGTTCGTCGCCAAGATCATACAACCAAGTCATGCGCTGATAGCGTCTGCCGCAATCGCCGGTGTTGTGGCTTTGCTGCTGATCGTCATGTCGATTGATTTCGGGTTACCGTTTGTCGAGACCTCCAAGTGGGGCGGCCTGCTGCTGACCCTGGTTGTCGCTGTGACCGGTATCGTGGCCTCACTTCCGATCGGCGTCCTGCTGGCGCTCGGCAGGCGGTCGAACATGCCGGTGGTGAAACTGTTCTCGGTGGCCTTCATCGAGCTTTGGCGCGGGGTTCCGCTGATCACGGTGTTGTTCATGGCTTCGGTCGTGCTGCCGCTGTTTCTTCCGCCTGGCACCAGTTTTGACAAGCTGTTGCGCGCCCTCATTGGTGTGGCGCTGTTTTCGTCAGCCTATATGGCCGAAGTTGTGCGCGGTGGTTTGCAGGCTATCCCCAAGGGCCAGACGGAAGCAGCACAGGCGCTCGGACTGACCTACTGGCAGAACATGGGGCTGATCACACTGCCACAGGCGTTGAAGCTGGTCATCCCGGGCATCGTCAACAGCTTTATCGGTTTGTTCAAGGATACAGTGCTTGTTGGCATTATCGGATTGTACGATCTGCTTCTAATTGTTCAGGCTGCCAATACCGACCAGAAATGGGTGGCACCACAAACTCATTCGACCGGCTTCTTCTTTGCTGCCGGAGTATTCTGGATATTCTGCTTTTCCATGTCACGCTACTCCATGTTCATGGAACGCCAGCTCGACACGGGACACAAAAATTAATCCGTTTAAGCGTTAGGAAAATCGACCATGGCCAAGGCAACCAAAACAGCGCCTGCAAAAAAAGCAGCAAGCAAGACAACAGCGTCTTCTGCAACGGAGGCGGCACCGGCAAAATCCGGACATATGACCGACGACATTGCAATCCAGATTTCCACCATGAACAAATGGTATGGAGATTTTCATGTTCTGCGCGACATTGACCTGACAGTCTATCGCGGCGAACGCATCGTGATCTGCGGGCCGTCGGGCTCAGGCAAGTCCACACTGATCCGTTGCATCAACCGGCTGGAAGAGCACCAGAAGGGCCAGATCATCGTTGACGGCATTGAATTGACTGATGATCTGAAGAAGATTGACGAAATCCGCCGCGAAGTCGGCATGGTGTTCCAGCACTTCAACCTGTTCCCGCACCTTACCATTCTGGAAAACTGCACCCTTGCCCCGATATGGGTGCGCAAGATGCCGAAGAAGGAAGCCGAGGAAGTTGCGATGGGCTTTCTGGAGAAGGTGAAAATTCCCGAGCAGGCCAGCAAGTATCCCGGCCAGCTGTCGGGTGGCCAGCAGCAACGCGTTGCCATCGCTCGCTCGCTGTGCATGAACCCGCGCATCATGCTGTTCGATGAGCCCACCTCCGCACTTGACCCTGAAATGATCAAGGAAGTGCTGGAAGTGATGGTGGACCTGGCCGAAACCGGCATGACCATGCTGTGCGTAACCCACGAGATGGGCTTTGCACGTCAGGTTGCAGACCGGGTGATCTTCATGGATGAGGGCCAGATTGTTGAGCAGAACGAGCCCGAAGCCTTCTTCACCAGCCCGAAGTCAGACCGCACCAAGCTGTTCCTGAGCCAGATACTGCATTAGGTTCTTTTCCGGGTCGGACAACTTGTCCTCGCTTTGCTAGGGTCGTTTTTTTCTGGTCGAACAGCTTGTCCGCCTTCGGCGGGCCGTTGTCCGACCCTGCACCACCCTAGTGATGAACATAGCCCTCCGAGGCACGGAACGTGCCGAGGCAAGCGCGATAGCGCGTCGCACGAAGTGCGCCCTCGCGGAGCGCAGCCGTCAGGCTGCTTGCTTGAGCGCGAACAAACCCCGGCACGAAGTGCCGAGGCAAGGCCGACTGGCCGGTGCCCAACTCTTTCAGGCAATCTTCTGGTTGTACTCACCGACTTCCGGATAATCGCTCAGATGCATGTCGATGGCCTTGAACATGGCTTTCATCATGTCTTCCGACGTTGGGCTTTCGCACACGACGACAAGCTCCGGCTTGTTTGAAGAGGCCCGCACCAGGCCCCAGGTGCCGTCTACCAGCACGATGCGGATGCCGTTCACCGTTATCAGCTCACGGATTGCCTGGCCGGCCAGCTTGCCGCCGCCTGCGGCAATCTTCTGGAAATAGGCGACAGCCTTGTCGACGATGCCGTACTTGGCTTCATCTGGGCAATGCGGCGACATGGTGGGAGATCCCCAGGTTTGCGGCAGGTCGCGGTAAAGATCGGCCATGGATTTTTCAGGCTGCCGCTCCAGCATGCGCAAGATGGCAATGGCAGAGGCCAGTCCGTCGTCATAACCAAGTCCGTAAGGCTCACGCAGGAAGTAGTGGCCGGACTTCTCAAAGCCTGCAATGGCACCCAGTTCATTGGTGCGCCGCTTCATGTAGGAATGCCCTGTCTTCCAGTAGTCAGTGCGTGCGCCATTCGCCTTCAGAACCGGGTCGGTCTTGTACAGGCCGGTAGATTTGACATCGACGACAAACTGCGCGTTTTCATGTTCTGACGACATGAAGCGGGCCAGCATGACGCCGACCTTGTCGGCGAAAATCTCGTTGCCCTCATTGTCCACCACGCCGCAACGGTCGCCATCTCCATCAAATCCAAGGCCAACGTCTGCACCGGACGCAAGCACCGCATCGCGCATGGCATGCAGCATTTCCATGTCTTCCGGGTTTGGATTATAGCGGGGGAAGGAATGGTCGAGTTCACAATCCAGCGGTACCACTTCACACCCAATGGCTTCCAGCACCTTCGGTGCAAATGCACCTGCTGTGCCGTTGCCGCACGCGCACACCACTTTCAGCTTGCGGGTAACCGGTCCGCCCTTGATCAGGTCGGCGATATACTTGTCTTCCAGGTCAGACACATGCACCAGTCCGCCGCCGTCACGGGTCTGCCATTTGCCGCCCAGTACAATGTCTTTCAGGGCGCTCATTTCGTCAGGCCCGAATGTCATAGGGCGATCACAGCCCATCTTCACACCGGTCCAGCCATTGTCGTTGTGGCTGGCTGTTACCATGGCAACTGCTGGAACATCGAGCGCGAACTGGGCAAAATAAGCCATCGGCGAAAGCCCCAGACCGATGTCATATACCGTGCAGCCTGATGCCATCAGACCTACGGTGAGCGCCTGCTTGATGGACATGGAATAACCGCGAAAATCATGCGCCGTGACAATGTGGGGTTTGACGCCGCGCTGATGCAGATAGGTGCCAAGACCAAGACCCAGCGCCTGAATACCGTAGAGATTGATCTCTTTTTCAAACAACCATCGCGCATCGTATTCGCGGAATCCGGTGGCCTTGACCAGCGGCAGACGTTCATAATCCGGCGTGTTGGGAACCAGATCGGCACGAGGTTTGGCAAGCATCAGGGGTTTCCTTTTGGTATCTGGGTCAACAAGCGCCTAACCGGCATCTGCCAGCCGGGTGCGGCGACCACCCTTGCGACGTTTGTTGCGGGTGAGATTCACCAGCCTCTGATCCAGTTGCCCGATCACCGTTTCGCGCTGAGCCGGTGACAGGCTGATCCAGCTGGCAATCTCATCGCGGGTTCGGCCACAGCCCATGCAAAATCCGCTGTCTGGCTCCATGACGCAAAGCTGGATGCACGGAGACTGGATTGCGGGAGTGGGGCGATCGCTCATGAAATGCCTGGAGACCATAAATGACAGATGGGCCATATCACCTGCCGCGTAGCACGCACAGCATCCACTGCGCAATATCTCTCATCAAAGAACGAATGAATTTGGCGATGCTATTGCTCGGAATTTGAAGCCTTTTGTGGTGCCGTCTCATGGGAATCCGTGTTTGCCGGCAGTGCTCGCTGGCGGCGTTCAAGCGCAGTGACCCGGCGTTCGAAATCCTTGAACGGCACCCAATCGTCTTCGTGGATGGTGTTTTTCAGCCCAAGCTTGACATTGGGCGGCGTCATGTCGGGTTTCGCGGGAACAATAACAGCAGGTCTGGCGGTACGGATCTCATTGCCATGTGGGTTGAAGTCGTCAACGTTGGCGATCAGCACCACGAATACCAGTGCTGCTGAAGACCACAACGAGGCCAGTCTCGCAGGTGAATAACTCGGTGCGATCAGGGCAAGGGCTGCTCCAAACCCGGCACATCCGATCAGAAACATGAACTCTGTGGCCGGTGTTGCCGCCATGCTGTCGGGTACCCAAATGTATCCCGACTTGCCCAAGGCGGCCAAAATGATCATCGTACAACTGAAAAAGAAGCCGATCCACGCATGCATGGCAATTCCCCTTTGGTAAAAGTCTTGAGGAGAGACTAGCCGGGAATGGCAAACGCGCCGTGAACGAACAAGGTTAATGAAATATGCGGCTTTTTATCATTCATGGACTTGATTGGAAGAACAGCTTTACTCACTAAACATTTCCGCTCACGCTGGCAGCCTGAGGGCTGCAGCTCCGCGAGGGCGGGCCTGCGCGGCCCGAGGCCCAGCGGGCCTGGTTTCAGAATTCAACACAGCAGTTCAGACATTGAGAACAGCGCGAAGCACGGAACGTGCTGAGTAAAGCTGTTCGACCACACAAAACAATGCTAAGCCGCGAATAGTCTATCACCCATCCAGCCGCCCTGAACTGAATTGAACAGCAATGTCGAGAATGAACCAGCCCTCCAGCCTGTTGCCGTTTGATGACATTCGCGCACTGGTGGAAGACCTGCCGGGTTTCGATCAGCACGCGGCAAATGGGTTGTCGGCAGAGATACAGCAACCAGGAGGCCGGGCTGCCGAAATCGCAGCCTGGATGGCAGGTTGGCAGGGGCAGGCGAGACCAAAAATCCGACGTCCTGTGGTTGCGCTGTTTGCAGCGTCTCACGCGGTGGCTGCAGATCTCCCTGACGGATTGCAGATCAATCAGGTCATCGAATTGATTGCGTCAGTCCAGGCCCGCTCCGGTCCGGTTGCCCAGGCTTGCGAGCGAGCGGAACTGGGGCTTAAGGTTTTCGAACTGGCACCTGAATTGCCGCTGGAAGATTTCTCTGCAGGTGCAGCTATGGCCGAAAACGATTGTGCAGCGACCATCGCCTACGGCATGGAAGCAACAACAGACGGTTGTGATTTGCTGGTGGTGCGCGCGATAGCGGCCGGTGGCCATGCTTCGATTACCGCTATGGCTACGGCACTGCTTGGTGAAGACCCGTCTCTCGATGCGAAACGCAATTCGGCGGAAGTCGAAATCGTTGGCCGCGCCATTGCCACACATAACTCTCATCTGCGATCACCGCTGGAGTTGCTTCGCCGGCTGGGCGGGCGTGAAGCCGCGGCCATTGCCGGGGCAATCGTCGCTGCGCGATTGCAAAGAGTGCCGGTCATCGTGGACGGATCGCAGGCAGTTTGCGTGGCGCTGCTGCTGGAAGCCTTGCGCAAAGGGACCGCAGACCATTGCATTACCTCATGCCGTGATATGCATCCCGACAGCTTGCGACTCTGCCAAGCTCTTGGACGGCCGGTTCTGTTGTCCGGTGGCTATAATGATCTCGACGGGACTTCAGGCGCACTGGCAGCAGGCGTAGTGGCAGATGTGATCTCGCTGTTTGAAGGTGCTCCTCGACAGGTGTAATGGCTGTGATTGTCACCACACCCTGGATCAGAATTTTTGCCAGTGTGTTAGCGTAAGTCTATGACTTAGCAGGACGTCACTTCAATCAATCGGCGTTGAGTTTGCGGCATCGACTGGTTGGCATCGGCAAGCGTTGCCCGCACAGTGCCCAGAACCTTGTGCGGCGGAAATTCAACGCTGACAATCAATCCGACTGGATAGTTGGCCTTCAATGACAGTTTAGCCTCGTGCAGTTCAACCAGACCATTGACAATCGACAATCCCAGGCCTGCACCATGAATTGCCTTTTTTCGGGCATAGTCGCCGCGGACAAACGCAGTGCGCATGACGTCGAGTTCGTCCGCGTGCAGGCCGGGTCCATTGTCAGCAACGCTCAAAACCGCCGAGCCATTGGCTTTCTGGCGAATGGTGACGCAGATGGTGCTTGCTTCAGGGGCAAACTTCACAGCGTTCGACAACAGGTTCAGCCATATTTGCCGAAGCGCTCTGTTGTCACCCAGCAATCGAACAGGCTGAACCGGAAAGTCAAACTGTATCGTTTGCGCTTTTTTCGAGGCTTGGATGGACATGAGCTCCGCACTTTCGCGCGCCAGGGCACAAGGATCGACGGGCTCGCTTTGCAGGTCGCTGCGATTGGCCTCAATGCGCGACAGATCCAGAATATCGTTGATCAGTTTGAGCAGATAGTCCCCGGAATAGTGGATGTCATCGGAGTATGATTTATAGATGGGCACGGAATGTGGACCCATCATTTCCTTGCTGAGAATTTCTGAAAATCCGAGTATTGCATTGAGCGGCGTTCGCAGCTCATGGCTCATCGTCGCCAAGAAACGGGACTTTGCGAGGTTGGCTTCCTCAGCCTTGCTACGTGCGGTATCAGCCTCGCTAAGCGCACCATCAAGCTGGCCGATGAGAGCTTCGCGTTCTGCCTTGAAAACCAGCATTTCCTGCGCCGTGTCCTGAAGGCGGCGAACAAGCTGCACAAAGAAAATTTCCGCCAATATCACTATCGAAGCCAGCGTGTTGTACACGATGCCGGTCTCCAGAAGGCATCGCGCCATTGTTGCCAGGGCAATAAATCCAGTACCAGCCAGAATAATCGGCATGTAGTTGCCGGCAGTCAGTACCCTGGCGGCAATGGCTGCCAGCGTGATGGATACGAGGTAAATATGCTGTGCCTGGTTGCCTGGTTCCCAATAGGCATATAGCGGGATCATCCAGCAAACCGCGATCAGCGTTTCTGAGGAGCACAGCACGCCAATCCATTCTCCGGACTGGATGTTTTCCCTGCGCGCCTGTTCATACAAGTGACAAAGATAATACTGTATGGCCTGAGCTGTCAGGTAACTGGCGAACCAGCTTGCGGCAGCCAGCCAGTTGGTCCATGTGTAGATACCTGCCAACAGGAATAACGCCAGTATCGGCATTGCCAGCGAAACCCTGATCTGGTTCCGGACGAACAGTGTCAGAAGATCAGGTTCCCAAACGTTACCTGGTGCCGCGTTTGCCTTGGCAGGCGCGGCAAGTGGCCGTTCCGGTCGTATTTCGGCGTTTATTGTCAAACCCGCTTTTATCCCTGATTTGCCAGAATACTGGGCAATGGAGCTGTTGATCATGGATGAAATTGCTTAAGAACGGCCTTGCAGCAATGGTTATCAAACCGCAAAGATGGCCGCGCAATCAGGTCATGAACTAGTAAACAGGATCAATCGGGAAAAGGACGCATTCGGGCATGTTACTGATAGAAGACAACCGGGCACCAAATCCGCGCCGAGTGCGGATTTTTCTGGCGGAAAAGGGCATTGAGGTCGAGCGCCGCCACATCGACATCATGCAGGAGGAACACAAAACGCCGGATATGGTGGCGCGCAATCCATTCATGCGCATTCCGATACTGGAACTGGATGACGGCACCTGCATTTCCGAAGCGATGGCGATCTGCAGATATTTCGAGGCATTGCATCCCGAGC
>Ga0316190_10001035_pt1 | contig 19837 bp, 17 predicted proteins | sample Eddworburrow2_MG_FD_204929 | JGI IMG/M metagenome (GOLD analysis project Ga0316190, IMG submission 204929) | Coastal sediment microbial communities from Maine, United States - Eddy worm burrow 2 | ecosystem: Environmental > Aquatic > Marine > Coastal > Sediment | place: USA: Maine | collected... | reverse complement strand
TTCAGATCTTCCAGTGAGCGGACAATCATCGCGACATCTCCCGTTGGTTTTCAATCTGGCCTCGGCATAACACGGACCGGCCGGCAGCAGCCAGCCCACACGCCTGTGGCTGGCAACTGCCGCGGAACTGTCACCTGTTTTCGCGCGCACGCTGCGTCGCGGCGACACGCTCATTCCCTGTTGCTGCCGAAGATTTCAAGATCGACAATATCAGCGCGGCTCAGGCCAATGTCCCTGAGCATGCGGTCGTCAAGATCGCGCAACGCCATGTAGGTGGCCCGGGAGTTGCGATAGCTTCGGATACAGTCGGGAATCCACATGACAGCTTTGAGAATGCTTTGAAACATGCTCAAGCCATGCGGTTCCTGCGTCAGCCGTTCTGCAGTCTTCATTGAGGTATTCATGGTCGTCGTCCTGTTTGCCTGGAATAGACCGCCTGCCCGGCACCTGACTTGGCTCGTTCCGCCGGGAAGCGGTCGGTTGGGCGGCTGAATAGCGCAAGTCTGATGTGCTGCACGGTGATATTCGTCACACTACGGAACAGATCAGTTTGACTTTCGGCTGTAACAGAACCGGTAACTGGATGACCGCATCTGCGGGGTAGTCACAACCCGGTATCAGCGATATGTTCTGCTGCATGATTGACGTTGCTATTCTGGCATTTGCGACATTTTTTGCGACCATCGGTCCGCCGGACGTGGCGGTGGTGTTCGCTGCATTGACGGCAAAAAATACATCTGCCGAACGCCGTCATCTGGCGGTAAAAGCCACGCTTGTCGGTTCAACGATTTTGTTGTTTTTTGCGTTTCTGGGAAAACCTCTGCTTGATCATTTGGGTATTTCCCTGGCCGCGATGCGCACTGCGGGCGGTATTTTCCTGTTCCTGATCGCCATGGATCTGGTGTTTGCCAGAAATTCAGGGGGAATCTCCACAACGGCAGAGGAGAAGGCCGAAGCAGCCGGCAGGGATGACATTTCGGTGTTTCCGCTGGCAACACCACTGATCGCGGGGCCCGGCGCGATAGGAGCAGCAATTTTGCTGGTCGCCAATCAGCACGGCAACCCGGTCGGTATTGCAATGGTTGTGGGCGCGCTTCTGGCAGTCCTGGTCCTGACATTCTTCCTGATGATCGCGGCAGCACAGGTTCAAAGGATTTTGGGGGTCACAGGTGCGCACGTGGTTTCGCGCGTACTCGGCATTCTGCTGGCAGCCCTTGCCGTGCAGTTTGTCTTTGACGGTATTCGGCAAAGCGGCCTGCTCAACTAAAGCGCTTTCCGAAAGGTGTGAAACGGTTTTCGGATCAAAAAGCGCGTCAAAACGGATATTTTAGGGCTGCTTATAATTGGATGATAAACCGGATCTAGGCAGCGCCGGGAAACGGTCCCAGGCAATTGGGGCGCTCGTGGGCATGGTACAGGTTGCTGTACAGGTTGGATATCCATTGTTTGCCGTCTGTGGTGAGTTCAAGATAGCCCAGCGCGGGTCCGATATAGGGCTCAACCTGTGACTTGAAGAACTCCGGGTAGAGGGTAATCAGGTCAGACGGCGTTTTGGCCCCGAGGTGGTCGCAGGCCCCGGTCTCGGTGAATTCGACAAACAGCGCATTGATCTTGCGATGGTAAAACGGGTCGCCAAGTTGACCAATCAGGTCGGCGGCACGCACAAGGGCAGCTTCGGTATTGGTTTCCTGGTAGTCGGCATGGTCGGGAACCGGAAACCGTGTCATCTCGATTGAACGCATCACACGGTTTTCATCGATTATCTGTGACGGGCCAAAACGCTCCTGGGCATAAATCTTGCCGCGTTCGATATGGTAGGGTGCAAGACAGGCATCGGTTGCACCTCGTTCGGGCGTAAAGGTATTGCCGTCTGCGTCAATAACAACGCTGCGCCCAGTGTCCCCGCGGCAGGCTCCCTGCACCATGCCAATGTCATGGACCAGCAGGGCGCAGGTGTAATGCAGCCAGTCTTCGGGTGTAATCGAATCGGAGAGCAACCGCCCGCGAATGATCTGCTGACCAACCAGCGTCACCATCATGGTATGTTCGATATTGTGATAAAGCGCGTTGGAATTGCCGATGCGTTCCAGCACCAGGCGCGCCGCGCCGCCCATATAGGTCGCATACTCGGGATTGCGATGCGCAAAATACTGCAGGTACAGTTCGGACACATAGTCACCGAGCCTGTCAGCCATGATCGAAATAGGATTTAACACCGATGCCGCTCCTCTACTGGTGAGTAATGTGATGTCGAACACAGCGTCTTGTCCAGACGCTAATACCAATATTGTCGTTATCGCACCAACTCATTCTGATGCGGCTCTGACTTTTTGCAAAACGCCGCCAGGCGGCGTGGCATTGCTGGATCAGGCATGAACCCGGCACTATACCAAAGCCACTGACTATTGACCCACCGGAGGCCGATTTGCTCATTCCGGTCTCGTCGACATAACCGGGCTGCCGTTCAGAACTGCAGCTTTTGCATCGTCCAGGCCAGCCTGGCTGGATGAGTAGATTCGCATGATCTCATCGTTGCGGTCCACGCGAGCACCCACTTTGCAATAGATCTCGACACCGGCAGCCTTGTCCACCGGGGCACCGGCCGCTCGCGCGATGCCGGCAAGTTGCCTGATATCAATCTTGTCAACAATGCCCCTGGTATCCGAGCGAACAGAATACTGGAATGAACCAGGGTCAACCCAGCCACCATGCGCTCCCTGGCTCTGTGCAATTTCCAGCAGTTTTTCATATGCCTTGCCTGAAGAGAGCAGGTCCAACGCCACGGTTTCGCCCATGCCTTCTTGCACTTCACCCGCCCATTCCAGCAGCAAACCGGCATAGCCAATGGCCTTTTCCTGCAGGTCTATCGGTGCATCCGGGTCCCGCTTGAGTATCTTGATCACGTCAACCGTCTCGAGCACCGGACCAACCCCGCGTCCGATCGGCTGTGTACCGTCGGTTATGTTGACCTTCACATTCAGACCGACACCTTCTCCCACCTGCTTGTAAAGAAGTGCAAGTGCTTCGGCATCTTGCATCGAGGTGGTCTTTGCCTGTGGACCGACAGGCAGGTCGATCAGGACATGGGTGGATCCGGCGGCAAGCTTTTTCGACAGGATCGAGGATACATCAAGCAACGCAGATGACAGGCCGAGCGGTCGATTGATGGCGTTCATGACATCATCGACAGGAGAATGGGTCAGCTTGCCATTCCAGGCAATACACGCGCCCGTCTCCGAGACCACCCGCTTCATGTCATCCGGCGACAAATCCACCCGGGACAGAACTTCCATCATGTCTGCCGTGCCGGCAGCCGACGTAATCGCCCGAGAGGAGGTTTTCGGAATGACCAACCCGTAGGCAGCCACTATCGGAATGATGATCGGGGTTATCCGATTGCCTGGTATGCCGCCCATGGAGTGCTTGTCCACGACAACATCTGACTGCCAATTCTGCCGGTATGCAAATTTCGCGCGCACCCGGGTAAGCGCGATGACCTCACCAAGGCTCAGGTTCTTTGACGCGGACACCAGGAAACCTGAAATTTCCGACGCACTGAAACGTCCGCGAACCAGGTCGTGAACAAATGCCTCCATCTCGTCGTCATCAAGTTCGGCACCGCGGATTTTCTTTTGCAGTATACCCCGGCTTTTCGGTGAAGGAGAGCGAATGATCTCGACAGCGTCACCTTCGTTTACGGACAGCACTGAAAGGGTCATGTTTGACAAGGCGCAGGCGTCAACGGCCACCATGGTGTCGTTGTCTGTTATGCCGAGTTCAGCCACCACGGATTTTGAACCCGCGCTCAGCACAACTCTTTCACACCCTGACAGCAGGCGCGACGCAATGGGGTTCCCCGAATGAATCAGGCACATTGCGCGATTGCTGAAATCTGCCGGGAACCGTTGAACGTACGCCTTGAGATCGCAAGACCCTGCAATCAGATCAACAAGGTTCGATACCCCCACCTCCGGCGTTGATTCATTGACCAGTTCAAGCGTGCCGCTTTTTGCATCCAGACTTTCGGTCATTCGTGCAAGACGGCCCTGAATTTCGACGTCTGTTTCCCGTCCCCTGGTGCGCAGACGAGCCTCGATCGCAGACGCAGAGGCCGAGATATGGATGACAACAACCTCGCAATGCATCTTGCGAAACGCGGCAAGTTCCTTGCGCGACGTATTCAGGACGACATTGATTCCAGCGTCGAGCTGGGCTTTGACCGAAATCGGAACACCGTACCGCAGCCCGTGCGCTGACCAGTGATGCATCAGCTTGCCGGATGCCAGAAGCTGCTCGAATTCCTCGCCTGTTGCTGGGATATGGTCTTCACCACCCGCATCGGCAGATCGCGTGATAATGCGTTGGGGAAACAGGAACCACCGGTTCCCGAGCAGCCGTTCCCGGGCACCATCGAGCAGCGTATCCTTGCCGACACCACTGGGCCCGACAACGAGAAAAAATGTGCCTGGACGCATCACGTTTCCTTCGATTCCGCTTCCCGGCGCGGTTCAGACCTCGTCAAGGCCAATGTCCACGCATGGAGCAGATTGTGTAATTCGACCAACCGAAACGTAATCGACCCCGGTTTCCGCCTTGGCGCGTATGGTGTCCAGTCGAACCCCGCCGGAGCATTCCAGAGGCACACGTCCAGCAGACATTTTCACTGCTTCGCGCATGTCTTCATTGCTCATATTATCCAGCATGATGATGTCAGCGCCGGCATCCAGAGACTCGCGAACCTGGTCGAGATTATCGCACTCAATCTCGATTTTCGTGAGAACCGGTGCGTGGGTCTTGGCGCGCTTTACCGCCGCAGTAATACTGCCGGCTACAGCAATATGATTGTCCTTGAGCATGATTCCGTTGTCGAGACCGAGGCGATGATTGCGTCCACCCCCACAAACAATCGCATACTTTTCCAGGTTCCTGAGCCCGGGTGTCGTCTTGCGCGAATCGAGCAGGACAGCGCCGGTTCCCTCGATCTTCGCCACATATTCGGCTGCCATTGCCGCAATTCCGGAAAGCCGCTGGACAACATTCAGAGCGACACGCTCCGCCGTCAGCAGCGCTTGTGCATTGCCTTCGATGACCGCGAACGTCTCGCCGGTCGGAATACGGTCGCCATCCTTGCGCGACGTTTTGAAACTGCAATTGGGATCGAGCTTCCGGAATATCATTTCCGCGACCTTCAGTCCGCACAGCACGATCGGCTCACGCGCGTTCATTCCAAACTTCGCAACTGCATCTTCATCGATCATGATCTTGGCGGTGAGATCGTAGTAATTGACATCCTCGTCGAGCCAGAGATCGATGAGCCGATCAACTTTTCTGTTGTCAATAAACATAGCGCAACCTTTCATTCGCACACGTGCAACAATAGCCGTGCATCACTTTCAACCAGAGTTCTTCGTTGTCTTGAAACCGGCCAGTCCAAGCCGCTTTAAGGTGAACACCAGCAATGAGAGTCCCAACACCCCACCCGCGACCTTCAGCGTCGAATGCGGGATCGTGATCAGGATTGCCGACACAATCATGCCAATTCTTGCAATGCGCGATGACGCGCCGGGCCAGTCGACTTCCGACGCAAATGCGATCAGTACACATGCCAGCGTGAGCCCGGCGCTTACGACGAAGGCCTCAACACTCGCGAACGGCTGCAGCATCATCGGGTTTATGACGAACATGAACGGCACCACGAACGCAACAATGGAAAACCGCATCGCAACAACCGCGATACGAAGCGGGTTGGCCCCGGAGATGGCGGCAGCGGCATAGGCGGCAACGGCAACAGGCGGCGTCATTGCAGACATCACGGCAAAATACAGCAGGAAGAGATGAGCGTTCAGTTCTGCGAACCCGAACTCATTCACCAGGGTCGGTCCAACCAGGACTGCAGCAAGCACATACGCACTCGGCGTCGGCATCCCAAGGCCGAGGACGATGGTCACTGCTGCACTCAGCAGGAGGACGAATATCGTGTTGTCCCCTGCCAGCGCGAAGGCAATGTAGGAGAACTTCGACGCCAGTCCCGTCATCGTGATTCCGCCGATCACCAGGCCGGCAGCAGCGCATGCTCCCGTAACCCCGATCATGCGGATCGCCGTATCCGAAAGCGCCTCGATCGTCAGGCCCACGCCCATCCGCTGCCCCGGCCTCAGCATCGAAACGCCCCATACGGCGAGCGCGCTGAATACAGCCACCATTGTCGGAGAATAGCCCATCACGAGCAGCACAACGAGACCGGCCAATGGCACCAGAAAGTGCCAGCCTTTCTGCATGGTCTCACGAAGCGGTGGCACCTCGGATGCATCCAGCGGTGCGAGATTGAGCGCCACGGATCTGAGGTGGACCTGTGTCAGGATGCCGACATAGTAAAGTACCGCGGGTAAAATCGCTGCCAGCACGATGTCTCCGTAACCGACCCCGATCATTTCGGCCATGATGAATGCCGCAGATCCCATCACTGGTGGCAGCAGACTGCCCCCCGTCGAAGACGCCACTTCGACCCCGGCCGCAAGCGCCTTGTCGTATCCAAGCCGCTTCATTATCGGAATGGTTATGGAGCCGGTTGCGACGACATCGGAAGTCGGGCTGCCCGACATCGTTCCAAACAGCGCGGATGAGAACACCGCAACCTTGGCAGGGCCGCCGATCGACCGGCCCGAGATCGACGCCGCGAGGTTGAAAAAGAAATCCCCGCCGCCAGCTTTTTCCAGGAATGTCCCGAACATGACGAACAGGAATGCATAGGTTGCCGCAACACGTACCGGAACGCCAAAAAGGCCGTCGGTGGTGTAGATGTTGATGTCGACAAAATGCTGCAAGGTGACGAGCCCGTGGCCAAGCTGACCATCGATCAGGTGCCCGAACAGGTTGTAGACAATGAAAACAACCACGATGCACATCAGAAACAGTCCGACGGTTCGGCGGGTTATTTCCAGCGTGAGAAGGATAAGGATCGACGCAAAGATGAACTGGCTGGTGCTCAGATCATCCAGCAGGCTGATCCGCATGGCTGTCTCGGGAATTTTGACAATGAAGTAGGCTGCGCACAGACCGGCAAGGCCAGACAGCACCCAGTCTATGGGAGACGGCCTTGAGCTGTCAGACGTGCTGGTGGCGCCGACAACAAGAAACGCCGGAACGAACATCAGGCAGAGAAACACGACCGTCAGGGACAGTGCGTCAATGCGCGAGTACGTGGCTGCCCACATGACCCAGACTGAGAACAGCGCGGTATAGAGCCGGAGTGGCCAGAATATCCACCCGGTGAGGTCGCGGCGCGCTCCCGTCGAAAACAACCATGACAGGATCAACGGCGTATTCATCTTATGCCTCTGACATGGTTGGAGAAGAGGTTATCCCGGGCGACAGGTGTTTGTGCCCGGGAAAACCGTTTGATGATCAGAGACCGCCCGCTTTTATTTCAGCTGCAGCAGACGGATGGTAGTTGAACTGTGTGATTGATGACAGAAGCTTGCCGTCGAAGGCTTTCATGGCCTTGTGAACACCCTGGATCTTGTCCTGATGACCCACGATCGCCTTGGCGACGAGGGCGACGAGCTTGGGATCGGCGTCATCACTGGCGATAAGCGCGGCCTGGGCACCAAACGTTTCAACATCGTGATCGAGCCATTCATACGCACCCTTGGGTACGGTTACGGGCTTTGACCCGTACTCGGCGACCATCTGGTCGATCACGTCTTTTGGAACTGACAGCAAGGTGAGCTTGCGATGGGCGGCAATGGACTTGATACTGCCGCTGCCGACAAATGTTGCATTGACCCAGGCATCCGCCTTGCCATCCTGCATGATCGTCGAGGCTGACTTGGAGCCCTGGAACTGGACGCTGCCGCCAGCGTCTTCAATGGCCTTGAAGGTAATACCGGATTTCGCCAGCGAAGCTTCTGCCAGGATTGAAGGAAGAATCCCGCGACGGTTGACCACAAGATTGAACGCAGCCTTGCTGTCTTTAAGGTCGGAAATGGAACTCAGACCGTTTTTCGTGGCGTAATCCTTGTCGATGACCCACTGCATGGGTGCCCAATCATACAGCATGGCAATTGCTGAAACGCCCGTCGTCGGGGCCTTGAATGGTGCATCACCGCGAGCGGCAATCAGAACCTCGCCCACGTGAACGATGGCGATATCGCACTTCTTCTGTTTCAGCTGAACGATATTTGCAAATCCGCCGCTCGAGGTCTGGTAAGTGACGTTCGAACCGGGATCGACTTCACGCACCGCCGCGTCGATACCGGCACCGAGAAGTGACCACAGGCCGCCAGGGCTACCTCCACAAAGGGTGATGTTCTGGTCTGCGTTGGCGGCGGGGGAAAAACAGGCCATCGCGGCAACGGCGAGCGAGGCAAAAAAAGTCTGTTTCATGGCCAGTTTCATGTCTATCTCCGTGTGAACAAATGGGAATAAATGCGAACAATAATTTCATTAGTGTACAAATGACAAACCACCGTCACTGCCAAGTCAAGCTATTTTTAAAATTCGCCGGATCGGGGCAAGAAAACAGCAATCCGGCCAAAAAACGGTGACCCAAGGGAAGACATGATGTGTACCAGGCCTCCCGGCATCGTACCCCGGCACCGACATTGACAGAGGAAGTTTCCCTGTCGGACCAGCGCAATCCTGCATCATGAGTGCGCGTTGATTGAACTGCATTGCGGACGTTGAAACTTCAGCTCCAGCGAGTGCCTCACGGCCACATCAATTTCCTCGGTTCTTCCCGAGCGCCGCCGGCAATTGTCAGCGATCACTTGAACAAGTTTTGCAAATGCTGCAGCCTTCGCGACCTGGAAGGGCTCTGACATCATGCAGCATGACAACACTCAAGGCGCCAATCGCTGGCGCCGCTTTGACGATTGGGACAAGCGCCCGTTGCGGCTTGACAACTTTGCGGTTGAAGATCCCGAGAACGGATTTTCGGCAATGCACGGCGCTAATGATCCAGCTCCGGCCTTTCAGCGCGCCGGCCGCAACATCACTTCAATGGACGGTGTCGCAGAAGAGCAGTTCGATATGATCGACCTGTTCATTGCGCGCTATCATCTTGACCCCGACATTGTCGACGAAGCGATGGCCCTGCCGTCGGTGGAAGTTGCGCGCATGTTGATAGACGTGAACGTGCCACGTGGGCACCTGGTCCATCTTGCGCATGGCATGACGCCGGCCAAGCTGGCGGAGGTGGTCGCGCATCTGAGTTCTATGGAGATTGCATTCGCCTACTCCAAGATGCGGGCTCGCGCGACACCGGGCAATCAGGCCCATGTGACAAATGCCAAGGACGATCCGCTGCAACTTGCCGCCGATGCCGCTACGGCTGTGGCATTCGGCTTTGATGAAATTGAAACGACCATGCGGGTTTCGCGCAATTCCTGGTCGAATGCACTGGCCTGTTGCGTAGGCTCTGCAGTGGGCCGCAAGGGCACGCTGTTCCAGTGCTCGAGCGAGGAAGCCGAAGAGCTGCAGATCGGCATGGCGGGCTTCACCTCCTATGCAGAAACCGTGTCCGTATACGGCACCGAAGGCTCCTTCATCGACGGAGACGACACGCCGTGGTCAAAGGCCTTCCTGGCCGCTGCCTATGCCTCGAGAGGCATCAAGATGCGCTGCACGTCGGGTGCAGCGTCTGAATTGCTGATGGGGTTTCACGAAGCAAAATCACTGCTCTATCTCGAAGCAAGATGCCTGTGCATGCAGCGGGCCATGGGCGCGCAGGGCACCCAGAACGGCGGCATCGACGGTGCGCCGCTGGCGGCCAGCATGCCAGGTGGCGTGCGAGAGCTGATGGCCGAAAACCTGATCGCCGTGTGGCTCGATCTGGAGTGTGCGTCGGGAAATGATGCGCGCTCGTCAGAGTCGGAAATTCGTGTCGGAGCAAAAATTCTCCCCTTTCTCATTGCTGGCTCGGACCTTATCTGCTCCGGTTTCGGTTCCATCCTGAAGTACGACAATTCGTTCAATCCATCATCCTTCAATGGCGAAGAGATGGAGGACTATCTCGTCTTGCAACGCGATTTCGAGGCAGACGGCGGTCTGACACCGCGGGCAGAAGAAGCCCTGCTCGCGATCCGCAAGCGGGCTGTTGAAGCCATGTCGGCGGTCATGGAAGAACTCGGGCTCGGGCATCCGGACGAGGACATGAAGGCATCGGTAGCAGTTGCGTCCGGGTCCGACGATACACGCAGCTATCTGCCCGGCCAGGTCAGCACGATAAGCGCTGACATCGCGCATCGCGAGATTACCGTGCTCGACGCAATTCGCGCGCTGCATCAACGCGGGTTTGAAGAAGAAGCTGAAAACCTGCTGTTCCTGGTGAAGTTGCGGCTGTCAGGCGACTATCTGCAAACATCGGCCATCGTCCGCGACGGCAAGGTCATTTCGGCCATCAATGATCCAAACCGCTATGATGGCCCGGCTACCGGCTACCGCATGAGCGAGCAACGCCGCGCCGAGATAGCCAACATTCGCGGCGTACTCGACAAGCGCGAAGTGCTGCGCACAGAGGCGACTTACGAGGCTGCCGAGACCGGGCGCATCAGCTACCGGACCATGGGCAAGGCCGAAAAAGGGTCCGACGCCGCGGAAATCGTGATCGGGCTCAGCCCGGCCTTCGGAACCAAGCTGTTTCGCACCCTGGCCGGGCACTCCCTGAGCCAGGTGCTGGGCGAAATTCGCACCGGCATCGAGCAGGGTGGTGCAGTCGCGCGATTTGTCCGATTCGCGCACACTGCCGATACATCGTTTCTGGGCCTGAGCGCTGCGCGACTGGCCGGGTCCGGCATCGGCATAGGCCTGCAGGCCAAGGGCACAGCCGTCATTCATCAGAAGGACCGGTTGCCGCACAACAACCTCGAACTGTTCTCCAACGCCCCCATCACCAGCCTCGAGCACTATCGTGGTCTGGGGCGAAACGCGGCGTTGTATGCATTCAAGCAGGATGTCGAACCGGTGGTTGTGCCAACCCGGGGTGAGGCGCTGGGGGCGCGGTTTCACGGCCGCGTTGCGCTGATCTATGCCATTGAGACCGGTCTGACGCGAGACGGCGCTGACCCCGAAGACCTTGCAATCGAACTTGCCGGAGCAGCGTCATGAGCGACCGCAGACTGGAGCTGGACGACTATCCGCTGGCCGAAACGCGCCCCGACGAGGTTCGCGGCGCACGCGGGCTCAGCCTCAACGACATTACGCTGGATGCCGTGATGGCCGGCAACGTGACCATGGAAGATCTGCGGGTCACTGCAAATGCGTTGCAGCAGCAGGCCGAAATCGCCCAGGCTGCAGGGCGCGCATCGCTGGCGGCAAACTTCCTGCGCGCAGCAGAACTGACTGCCGTGCCACAGGATGTCATCATGGCCACATACGAGCTTCTGCGCCCCGGGCGCGCGGCAGACAAACAGGTGATGCTGGATGCAGCCCAGCGCCTGAGGCACGAATTTGCCGCCGAGCGCATGGCACAGTTTGTCGAAGAAGCAGCAGATGTCTATGGCAGGCGTGGCTTGTTCAAGTTTAGATACTGACGACCACCGTGGAGGTAATATGAGCTGGAAAAAGAGCTATCGGTCAATCTACTATCAAGGTGCGCCGGAGCCCGACGACATGGATCTGAAACCGTCAGAAACCGCGTTGCTGGTGATTGATGTTCAAAACACCTATCTGGAGCGGGCTGATCGCAGCACATTGTCCGGTGCCGACCTCGTCCACTATGACGCCTGGACCCCGTTTCATGACCGGATGCACAATCAGGTCATACCACGCACTGCCAGCTTGCTTGCTGACTGTCGCAATGCCGGCGTGGAATGCGTGTTCGCCCGCATCGCCACCCACACGCTTGACGGGCGCGAAAGATCACTGTCGCAAAAATTGCCCGGGTGGAACAACCTGCTATTGCCCAAGCACGCCAACCCCTCACAACTGGTGCCGGAACTGCAACCGGTCGGCGACGAGGTGTGCGTGCTCAAGACAACCGACTCAGCCCTGACCGGCACCAATCTGCGGCTGATCCTGCAGAACATGGGCATTCGCAATGTCATCTGTTGTGGCATCTTCACTGATCAGTGCATTTCCTCGACCGTGCGCAGCCTGGCTGACGAGAGCTTCGGTGTAATCGTTGTGGAAGATTGCTGTGCCGCCGGCTCTGACGAACTTCATCACAAGGAACTCGAGATCATGAACATGATCTACTGTCACGTGATGTCGTCCAACGACTTGAAGACGATGATGAAAATCTGATCTGCCGGCGGACAAACACGGCATAGGTGTCAAGTCTGACTTGTCTCCGGTCAAGCTATATACGGCGCAGTTGCGCAACCATCCGTCGTATTGACAATCCGGGCTATCGCCTTGAGCCCGGTTGCCCAGGCAACGGGCAGGATTGTGGGGGAATTCTCAAGGCGATGACGATTGGCCTGTTGGCATAGCCGGCATCCAATCATAACGCAGGAGTAGGTGGACATGTTTGACAACAAATTCTCACGGCGCAATTTTCTACAGCAAACAGGTGGGTGGGCAGCCGCAGCAGCAGCAATTGGCACTTTTCCAAACCTCGCCCATGCAGCGCGCGACAAGGAACTGAACATCTATTGTTGGGAAGGCTACAATTCCGACGATGTGCTTGATCCGTTTCGCCGGGAATTCTCGGCCAAGGTTCGCGCGGAAGGCCTGACATCCGATCCCGATGCGGTGAACCGTCTGCGTGCCGGTGAAACCAAGGTCTGGGATCTCATCAACCTGAACAATCCCTGGGCACGTGAGATGATGTATCCAGAAGGACTGATCAAGCCGATCTCGAGAGAGCGGTTCGAACCCTTCTTCAACGACATGATGCCACAGTTCAAGGCGCCCTATAACTGGGCCATGGACAAGGACGGCAAGGATCTGCTGGGTATGGTCCAGCGTTTCGGCCCGTTCTCATTCGTGGTCAACACGGACAAGATAAGCCGGTCCATGGCCGAAGATCAGGGGTTCAAACTGTTCCTCGATCCGGCGATGAAGGGCAAGTACGGCATTTTGACGTATGATAACTGGAACATCTATCACATGTGCGTTGCGGCGGACATTCACCCGTTCAAGAAGCACACCAAGGCGGAGATGACCAAGTTCGGCGAGGTTGCCAAGCAGATTTTCAATGGCGCCAAGAACCTGACCGATGACCTGGTGCAAATGAACCTCGCGCTTATCAATGGCGAGATCGATGCATACTTCACCGGCGGCACCTACACCGCCTCGCCTGCCCGCCTCGACGGTGCCAGGAACATTCGCGGCATCACGCCGAAGTCCGGCCCCATGGATGGCAAGGGCGGTATCGTGTGGATCGAACTCACATCGGTGGTGAACAATCCCGATCCATCCGGCCTGTCCGAGGATTTCCTCGCCTATGTGCAGCGACCCGACGTGTGCAAGAAAGTGGCGTTTGCGGAAGGCACCTACAATCCGGTTACCCAGATGGGCAACAAGGACGTGCTGGCACAGTTCTCAAGCGAGGAACTGGACGCAATCCAGTGGGACACACTGGAAGAGGAAATGTCCAACTCGGTCGATTACGACATCAACCCTGACTACGCCGAAATGTACGAATTGTACTCGGCTGCCAAGCGCGAACGCGAAGGCTAGAGCATCCTCCGGTCAGATGGACTCATCTGATCGGATAAAGATGCTCGATTTCAAAGTGTCGGAGCAATATCCAGCCAGGTGGATGGATATTGCTCCAAGGTGTATCTGAATTGCCTGAAAACCTGAACGGAGACTCCATGGGAGAGAGCAATAATTCCTTTCTTGAGTTGGTCGGAATTACCAAGAAGTTCGGTGACTTTACCGCAGTCAGCGAAATCGACCTCGCAATAAAAGAAGGTGAGTTTTTCACTCTCGTGGGCCCGTCGGGTTCCGGCAAGACCACGATGATCCGCATGCTGGTGGGTATGGATCAACCCACCAGCGGCGACATGCGATTGAACGGCGAGCTGCTGAACGGGGTACCCGCGAACAAGCGCCCGACATGCATGGTGTTCCAGTCGCTGGCATTGTTTCCGCACAAATCGGTCGGAGAGAACATCGAGTTCTCGCTGAAAATTGCCGGCATGGACCCGGCCCTCAGGCGCACAAGGGCAAACGAACTTCTGCAGCAACTGCGCTTGCCGCTGGACTACTATTCAAAGGGTGTAAACCAGTGCTCGGGTGGCGAACGCCAGAGAATTGCGCTGGCACGCGCCTTGGCTTTCGACCCCAAGATACTGTTCTTTGACGAGCCTCTTTCCGCGCTCGACTATCGCTTGCGCAAAACCCTTGAGAAAGAGCTCAAGGACATTCACCGCGAAACCGGCAAGACCTTCGTCTACATCACCCACTCGCTTGAAGAGGCAATGGTGATGTCGGACCGCATCGGCATCATGCGTGATGGCCGCATTGTCCAGGTCGGCACGCCAAATGAGATCTACAACCATCCCCGCGACAAGTTCGTTGCCCAGTTCATGGGCGAAGTGAACACGATCGACGTGGACGATGCCGGCCGCAACAAGGTGCGCAGCAAGGCTGACGGCGCCGTCTACGCTGTTCACAAGAAACCGGACGGTTTCAAGGCCGGCCATCTGATCATCAGGCCGGAGATCATGAAGATCGGCAGCGTTGCCGCAAAACTGCCCAACAAGCTGCAAGGCGTGGTGTTCAATGACTACGCCCTGGGGTCGCGGGTCCAGTATCAGGTCCGTGCGGCCGGTGGCGTTCACTGGCTTGTGGAGCGATTGCAGGATGAACCGTTCGATGGCAAGCTGAACGATACCGTTTATCTTGGCTGGCGGCCGGAAGACTCCATCCTGGTGAAGGATTGAGCCAATGAGCAAATTGGCAGACTGGCTAAAAACCCCGGGCGTGCTGGCAGCGGCGCCAGCGTCGGTTTTTCTTCTGGTTGGCTTTGCCGGCCCCCTGCTCATGGTGCTCGGCTACAGTTTCATGCCGCCGAGGACATTCGCACTCAACAATGTCCCGACGTTGGAAAACTATTACTCGGTGTTTTCGGACAGCTACTACATCTCGTTTCTGTGGTCCCTGTTTCTGGCCGCGCTGACCGTCATACTGTTGTTCCCGATCTGCTATCCCATCGCCTATGGCATGGCCAAACTGTTTGGCAAATGGGCCAACCTGGTCACCGCCCTGATCGCCGTTCCCCTGTTGATTTCCGAAAACATCCGCCTGTTCGGCTGGGTCCTGGTGTTATTGAAGAACGGCATTCTCGACGGCACGTTGCAGAGCGTGCTGGGAATAAGCGCGTCGGGATTTCTGTACACCGTACCATCCATCCTGCTCGGCCTGGTCTATGTCTATCTGCCGTTCATGCTGTTTCCCATGGTCATCGGCATCTCGATGATACCGGATCCACTCAAGGAAGCCGCGTTTGATCTTGGAGCCAGCCGCTGGCAGGTGTTTCGCGAAATAGAATTGCCCCTCGCCATGCCCGGCATTCTGATCGGTGCCATTCTCACCTTCATCCTGGCCATGGGTTCACTGGCTGAATCAAAGATACTGGGGGGTCAGGCGGTGGTGATGATTGCAGACGACATTGAGTCTGCTTTCACCTTTGCACAGAACTGGCCAAAGGGATCGGTGCTGTCGGTACTGCTCATCGCCTTGTCGGGACTGATCGTCTTCGTCCTGTTCCGGCGCATCGACCTCGATCAGATCATCGGGAGGAGATAAGGCATGAAAACCGCTGGCTCATCCCCCACAACCAGAAAATTCATCTGGATATGGACATCCGCAGTCATCCTGTTTTTGTACATTCCGATGTTCGCGGTCATCCTGGCATCGTTCTCGACGCAACGCTATTTCCGCTTCCCGATCCAGTCCTTCACCACCAAGTGGTACACAAAAACGCTGGACTCGCTTTCGGTTCGAGACCTGTTGTGGACTTCGATATCGGTAGCTGCCCTGGTAACGTTCTTCTCTGTTCTGCTGGCCTTTTTCGGCGCGCTCGCCTTCGCCCGCTACAACTGGAAAGGCCGCAAGCTTTACCAGCGCCTGGTGTTGCTGCCGATCTTCTTTCCGCAAGCCGTGCTCGGCCTGTCATTGCTGTTATGGTTCTCCGCACTGGGCATAACGACGAGCTGGCAAACAGCGGTGTTCGCACACATGATCTGGATCGTTCCGATCGTCATCCTGATCATGTCAATTCAGGCCTACAGCTTCGACCCTGCCCTGGAGGAGGCCGCCTTTGATCTGGGCGCCACCAGGTGGCAGGTGTTGCGAGAAGTCACCCTGCCGATACTGGCGCCCGGCGTAGTCTCGGGCAGCATCTTTGCGTTCTTGTTGTCGTGGGGCAATTTTCCGCTGTCGCTGTTCTCCACCGGTGCGGACCAGACCGTACCAGAATGGCTGTATGCCAAAATGGTGTCCGGCTACACACCCATGGTGCCGACGCTTGGATCCCTGACCATGTCCAGCGCCGCCTTGATGTTGCTGCTGGCTTACCTGGTCTGGCTGGCGACCGGCGGGCGCAAGCGCCGGGCACAAGCTTTCACGTCTTCTGAAGATTGAACAAAACGAGATAAACAGGAGGGTACAAAATGCTCACATCCATCAAGGGAAAATCTGTCATCGTAACCGGTGCCAGCAAGGGTATCGGCAAGGGCATTGCCCGGGTATTCGCCAACCAGGGTGCCAAGGTGATGATCGTGGGGCGCGATGGCGCTGCTGCTGCAGCCGCGGCCGCCGAGATTGGCAATGGCGCACAGAGCTGCGTTGCGGATGTGGCCGACTGGGAACAGTCGCAAGCCATGGCAAAAACCACCGCTGAAGCATTTGGTGGTATCGACATTCTGTGTGCCAATGCAGGCGTCTATCCCCAGACCAAGATGGAAGACATGGACCCGGCAGAATGGGACCTGGTCCTGGGCACCAACCTGAAAGGCAATTTCCTGTCGGTGAAGGCTTGCCTGCCATGGCTAAAGAAATCAGGAGAAGGCCGTGTTGTTCTGACATCTTCCATCACCGGGCCGGAGACCGGATTTCCCGGTTGGGCGCATTATGGCGCTTCGAAGGCCGGCCAACTGGGTTTCATGAAGACCGCGTGCATCGAACTGGCCAAGTACGGCATCACCGTCAATGCCGTCCTGCCCGGCAACATCATCACTGAGGGGCTTGAAGACCTGGGTGAGGACTATCTCAAGACCATGGCAACATCAATCCCGCTGAAAAAGCTGGGCCGGGTGGAAGACATCGGCAATGCCGCCTTGTTCCTGGCGTCCAGGGAAGCCAACTATATTACCGGCCAGACCATCATCGTGGACGGCGGCCAGATATTGCCGGAATCACTGGAGGCAATCGAACAGGCCTGAACGGGGCCTGTGTCGCAGAGCTGGTGGTTTAGTCAAAAACCGTGTCACGATCGGGCGAGCCCAGCAGCCTGTTGCGTACAGCGCTGGGCGATGCGCCGGTCCAGCGCCTGACAGCCCGTGAAAAGGCCGACAGCTCCGAGTATCCCAACAGGAATGAAATTTCCGACATGGGCAGGTGCCGCTGTTGCAGGTAGACCATGGCCAGTTCGCGCCGGAGTATCTCGACAAGGTCTTTGAAGGTTGTGTTTTGCTGACTCAGCTCTCTTTGTATGGCGCCGGGAGACACGTGCAGCTCGACCGCAACCTTTTCCAGTGACGGATAGCCTGCCGAAAGCCCTGCACGGATCGAGTTGCTGACCCGGTCAAACAGGTCTACCGGCTTGCGCGTCCGGTTGGACAATTGCTTCAGGCAGTTCTGCATCAAGGCCATCAAGGTCGTGTCGCGGCTCGGCATGGGCCGGCTCAGCACGTCTTCGGAAAACAGCAGGGCATTGGTCGATTGCGAGAAGTACACCGGTGCGCCAAAGGCACGCTCATGCTCATCACGATCATTCGGCCGGGGGTGTTCGAAGTGCACTTCGTCCGGCGTCCAGGCCTGGCCACAAGCCTCGCGGAAAACATTCAGGAACATTCCAAGCGACAGTTCCGCGTCCTGCCGGCGATTGAAAATATCCGGCGCCTCTATCTGGTACTCTATGCGGAACAATCCATTCGGATCGCGCCTGAATGCCATGCCGGACTGCTCCTGGTGATATCCGAACAGTCCAACCATGGTTTCCAGCGCGCTGCCAAGCGTCGGACATGACACTGTCGCATAGCCCCACAGGCCCAGGTCGCGGGGCTGAAACTGGTTGCCAAACCAGAGGCCGAAATTGTCCATCTTGGTCAGCCGTGAGGCCTGTTCGAAAAGTTCGCAAAAGTCAGACAGCTTGAGCTTCAGGGTTACTGCGCCTGCCATTTCCGGCGACAGTCCGGAATTACCGAAAATACTGTCGACATCGCCGCCGGCCTGCTCGATGAAAGTCACAATGCCGGTTGCCGCCGCAGCAAGTATTGCCGGGTCGTTAGGCAGCGTTCCATCAGCGGACGCTCCCGTGACGGCAGAGCTCAAGTGCCGTGTCATGTCCGGCTCCTTTGTGCAAAACCGGCTTTCAAGAGCCGGTTCAATCGGTAATCTTGGCACGCTATCTGTAGACTTATCAACCCATCAGCCACTTGAACGTCAAGCCACTATCAATTCAGTCTGGCTCTCCTCCAGTGCATCCAGCAACTCGCCTTCCGGTTTGGCGTCGCTGATCAGGGTGATCGAAGGGCTCCAGGGGCCATATACCGTCAGTGACGGCTGGTCGAATTTGCCGTGATCAGCCAGCACGAATGATTGCGATGAGCGCCGCATCATCATGCCGTAGATCAGCCCCGGCCCCATGGCTGCATCATTGGGGCCCTCGACGGTCAGCCCGGACGCCCCGAGAAATGCCTTGTTTGCGCGAAACCGCTGCAACTGCTCCACGGTGTCGGCGCCGTGGATCAGGCCTTCCCGGCCATCATACTGACCCGGCAGCATCAACACCTTGATCAATGTGCCGGTGGCAAGTGCCACTGCAATGCTGAACGAATGGGTAATAACCGTCATCGGCATGTCGAGCGCCGCGATCCGGCGGGCAAAATGCAAGGTGGTGGCGCCGCCGCCGATCATCAGGATGTCGTTGGGCCTGACAAACTGCGCCGCTGCCGCCGCAATCCGCAGCCGCTCGGAGATCATCAGCGCTTCACGCTCGGTAAGACCAGGCTCATGCGTGACAGTGCGCATTGCCCCGCCATATGTCCGATTGACCAGGCCGCGCTCATCAAGGTCAGACAGGTCGCGCCGGATGGTTTCGGTGGAAACGCCCAATCGCTGCGCCAGCTCATTGACCCGCATCGCCGGATAAAGCCGCAGATCGGCAACAATCTGCTGTTGGCGCCCGCTTTTGCCGACTGGAGGTGAATCCGTACCGTCCATGAATCCCTCTTGGTGATCTGAATCTCACATTTCTAGCGCAAGTCTGCCCGGACTTCAACATCAATGACAACTTTACAACATAGGAAAGTTGGATTATGGTCATTACAGTTTGCAAGTCAGTCAAAGGTGTGACCATGTTCGACTACGGTCATTTCAAGTTCGAAGACAAGCAGGCCTTGCTCGACAAGGCCATTGAGTACTGGAATCCGGACAAGACGAGGTTCTGGCAGAACGTCGGAGTGGACCTGGTCATTGATCGGCGTGAAGGCTACTGCCTCTACGACATGTCAGGCCGGCGCCTGATTGATCTGCACCTCAATGGCGGCACTTACAATTTCGGTCACCGCAACCCCGAATTGATCGAGACCCTCAAGGGCGCGCTCGATTATTTCGACATGGGCAACCACTGGTTCCCGTCAGTCGCCCGTGCCGCATTGGCAGAGCAACTGGTCAAGACATGTCCGGGAATGCAGTATGCCGTGTTTGGCGCAGGCGGTGC
>Ga0316190_10001029_pt1 | contig 19937 bp, 14 predicted proteins | sample Eddworburrow2_MG_FD_204929 | JGI IMG/M metagenome (GOLD analysis project Ga0316190, IMG submission 204929) | Coastal sediment microbial communities from Maine, United States - Eddy worm burrow 2 | ecosystem: Environmental > Aquatic > Marine > Coastal > Sediment | place: USA: Maine | collected... | reverse complement strand
CCCCTTCGGCTGTACCACCTTTCGGCGGTTTCTCTAATAACGTTTCGGGTCTTGGAGGACGCATGCCGAGGGCATGATGTGGGCGAACGTGATTGTATTGTCGGAGCCAGTGATTGATGACCGCTTGCGCTTGTCGGGTTGATGCGAACCATTCGGCGTTGAGGACTTCATGGCGTAGCGTGCCGTTGAAGCGCTCATTATAGCCGTTCTCCCAAGGAGAGCCCGGATAGATCTGTAGCGGTTCAATGCCGATCCTTCTTAGCCAATCCTGGAACGGTTTAGCTGAGAACTCGGGGCCATTGTCGGAGCGCAGATAATCCGGTTTGCCGCGCTGGAGGAGAAGTGGGTAAAGGGCTTCCAGCACCTTGGTTGCCCCCATCTTGATGCCGACCTTCACCGACAACGCCTCTCGTGTGTATTCATCGAGAACAGTCAGCATCTTGTACGGTCGGCCGTTGCTCAGCTTGTCGTGTGCGAAGTCAATCGACCAGATGTGGTTCGCATAGTGCGGCCGCAGTCGGATGATTGACGCATCGCGATGGGTGAGCCGCTTACGCTTCTTGTGCCGGTGCGGCAGCTGAAGACCTTCCTCGCGCCACAGGCGCTCAACCCGCTTATGATTGATATGCCAGCCTTCCATGCGAAGGAGCTCGCCGATCTTGCGGTACCCATACCGCCCGTACTGCTTGGCGAGCCGGACCAGAGCGAGACGCAGCTCATCGTCGTTCTGCTGTTGTGCTCTGTAGCGCTGGGTGCTCCGCGCAATGCCCAGGACGTTGCAGGTTCGCCGCTCCGCCGTACCTAGCCTCTGGCGGGCATGAACGACAGCGCCTCTCACGTCATCGGATCTCAGCCCCTGGGCTTTAAAAAATCCAGGCTCTCCTTCAGGATCAGCTTGTCCAGCTCAAGATCAGCCACGATCCTCTTAAGCCGCTGGTTCTCTCGCTGGAGCGTCTTCAGCTCTGCCAGCTGCGGTCTCCCCATCCCGCCGAACTTCTTGCGCCACGTGTCGTAGGTCGCATCGCTAATGCCCACCGCGCGGCACGCTGTTCCCACATCAGAACCACCTGCAAGATGGACCTCAATCTCTCGCAAAAGCCTCAGGCAATCCTCATCCGAATGACGTTTCCGAGCCATCAAACCTTCCCTAACTGCTAACCACAGAGTGGTCCAATTTTAGGGGGCTAAGACAGGGGGGAAGGGGCCGGGTGTTCGGCTCAGCCATTAGGAGTCGAGCGCCCTGAACCCTGGATGCAAGTAAAGCTGGCGCGTCGCTAGCAGGGGGCTCGATTACGAAACGAACCCAATTGTTGCTCTGCAACATCGCTTGTGCCGCAGGGCTATTGCGCCGATGGTGATAGTGGGGAGTATACTTTTGAGGATACGTTAGCGTAGTCAAGGAAGGCCGGATCCTTTTGGCATGCCAAACGGAACCTTCGCGCTTCGCACGGTTGCGGAAACAAGTAGCTTGCGCCGGGCGAGCTGATATCCAAGAGGTCCGCGATCAGAGCGCGTTCAGGCAAAAAAAAGCCCCGTGGCAGGAAAAGCTGCCTCGGGGCTAAATGGTAAGTAGTCGAGCCTATACATCAATTGTCCTCTTTATCCGTGAACCTTCTGGGTCCCATCTTTACAGTTGTGGTCCCTCAAAAACCAGATGCACTTGCCGTCACTGGCTGCATTGGTTCTTTGTAGCCAAAGGCCACGTGCTGATTGTCCTCGACGACCGCGAGTCTCTTGGCATTGTCGTCGCATTGCAGATTGAGCGACTCGTTCTCAGGACTGTCGATATGGACCATCTCACCCTGGTTTAGGATAATCCGCACACGAACAGGCGAGGTTGTCTCATCCTCGGCGTTCCAGATGACCGCTTGGAGAGCACAAGTATTTTTGCCTTGGGTATAGAAGGCAATAACCCGCTTGCTGCCGACGGTGGTGAGGATAGGCTCGTGCGGCCCCACCGGGCCCAGATGCTCGACGAGATCGTCAGCGTGCGCCGGAGAGGCAATGCAGCTGAGAGCGATAAGGCCGCTCGCAACGAGCGCCGTACGAGTTTTGTGAGTGAGCGAGAACATTGGTATCTCCTTTTCATAAGTCGATCGCTCAAGACCATCTTGAGCTGTTGGAGAGTCTCGCTCCGCTAGCAGCGCTTCGCGGCCAGCGACTGGATCGAGCGCATGCCGATGGTCTGCGGGGCCTCGGCGGACAAGTCGAGGCTGACGCCCTTGGTGAAGGGACCGCGGTCGTTGACGCACACTTTCACCGACTTGCCATTTCTTAGATTCCCAACGCGAAGGCGCGTGCCGAAGGGCGAGGACCGATGAGCCGCCGTTAGCCCTTTGGGATTGAAGATTTCGCCGCTTGCCGTGAGGTTACCGCCCAGCTCGTTGCCTTACCACGTCGCGGTGGCGGTGCTAGTCGCAGGGGCCGGCAGTGGGGCGCGGATGGCAAGGTTTCGAGGAGCGCCTGTCCGGCGGCTCGCCTAACAACAGCCCGTGTGGCGATTCACGGGCTGCAAAGAGGGCCAATACTGGCCTATAAGAGCACTTTATTGCGATTGAAGCAGATTTTTGGGAGGGAGAGACGTATGGACCTCGCCGAGTTAAATAAAGTCGCCACCGCCATGGTACAGCCGGGCAAGGGGCTTCTTGCAGCGGATGAGTCGAGCGGGACAATCAAGAAGCGCTTCGATGCCATTGGTGTTGAGTCGACGGAAGAAAACAGACGCGACTACCGCGAGTTTCTATTTCGGACCGAGCCGGCCATGAAGGACCGGATCTCCGGCGTGATCCTGTTTGACGAGACCATCAGGCAGAAGGCCGCCGATGGGACACCGATGGTCAAACTCATTGAGGCCACTGGCGCTTTTCCTGGCATCAAGGTGGATGCAGGCGCAAAGCCGCTTGCCTTTTGCCCTGGCGAAACCATCACCGAAGGCCTCGATGGGCTGCGTGACCGTTTGATCGAGTACCGCGAGCTAGGCGCCAAGTTCTGCAAATGGCGCGCGGTGATCGATATCGGATCTGGTATTCCGAGCCACGATGCGATCAACGCCAATGCTCATGCGCTTGCCCGCTACGCCGCGCTTTGCCAGGAGCAGCAGCTCGTGCCCATCGTGGAGCCGGAGGTGCTGATGGACGGTGACCACACCATCGAACGCTGCGAGGCAGTCACCATGTGGACACTGAAGACAGTGTTCGAGGAGCTCTATTTCGCGAAGGTGCAGCTCGAGGGCATGGTGCTGAAGCCCAACATGATTGTGCCGGGCAAGAAATGCACGATGCAAGCGTCCGACGAGGGGATCGCCGAGAGGACCATTCGCGTCTTGAAGAATTGCGTTCCGTCGGCCGTGCCGGGCATTGCATTTCTTTCGGGCGGTCAGTCCGATGTGGAGGCCACAGCGCGCCTCGACGCCATGAATCGCGTTGGCGGGTTCCCCTGGAATCTCACCTTCTCTTACGGCCGCGCGCTGCAGCACGCCCCACAAGTCGCCTGGTCGGGCAAGGTCGAGAAGGTATCTGCGGCCCAAGCGGCGTTCTCACACCGCGCGGAGATGAACGGGCTAGCGACGCTCGGCGAATGGACTGCCGATATCGAAAAGACGGCCGCGTAAGGCTTAGGTCTGAGACGAGCAAGGGGGGAGCAATGCTCCCGCCTTTATCGCTTTCATCTCGTGCCGATATGAGATCAGGGCGCCTTCCGGCCCCGTCATTCGGCTATGCGCTCTTCAAAGAACGCGTAGATGCTTTTCTCGATCTCGACCAGGAGCAAAAGCAAAACACCGATCAAGATAATCAAGAGCCCGTCGAGCGGTTCGATCGGTTCTGTTGCGAAAACCTCTTGGAGGATTGGTGTGTAGGTAAAGGCGAGCTGTGCCACGACGATGACGGCGACGCCGGTAAGGATCGCTGGCGTCCCCAACAGCCCGCGCCAGGTTACCGACGTACCATAGACGTAACGGACGCTGAACAGATAGAAGACCTCCATCATGACGATTGTGTTTACGACCATTGTGCGCGCCATGTCGACGCTCAAGCCGCGGTCCATGGCGTAAAAGAAAATACCGAAGGCGCCGATTACAAACAGCAGCGACACGAAGACTGTGCGCCACAAAAGCGTGCCTGACAGCAAAGACTCCGATGCATTACGCGGTGGCCGCGCCATCGTGCCTGGCTCGGTCGGCTCGAAGGCGAGCGTGAGCCCGAGCGCCACTACGGTGACCATGTTGATCCATAGTATCTGAATGGGCGTTATCGGCAGTGTAAGTCCGAAGGCGATGGCGCCGATAATGGCGGCCGCCTCGCCGCCATTGGTCGGGAGCGTCCACGCTATGACCTTGCGGATATTGTCATAGACAGTGCGTCCTTCGCGCACGGCAGCAACGATCGATGCAAAATTATCGTCGGCGAGAACGATCTCCGCTGCTTCCTTTGCCACGTCCGTGCCCTTCGTGCCCATGGCCACCCCGACGTCAGCGCGCCTCAGTGCGGGGGCATCGTTGACGCCGTCACCCGTCATTGCGGTCACGGCCTGGTCTGCTTGAAGAGCTGTCACCAAACGTAGTTTTTGCGCCGGACTCGTGCGCGCAAACACGGTTGTCTCACGCACAACAGATTCTAGGTCGCGGTCGGCGACCTCATCGAGCTGACTGCCGGTCAACGTTTTCGGCTCGGGCGCCAAGGCGAGCTCGCGGGCAATCGCTTCAGCTGTGACGGCGTGGTCGCCTGTAATCATTTTCACGCCGATGCCGGCCGATTGACACTCGCGTATCGCTTCAAAAGCCCCTTCGCGGGGTGGATCGATAAGCCCGACAAGGCCGATGAAGGTGGCGCCGTCGGCGACGTCAGAAAAGCTGAGCTCCCGTTGGCCCTTGGGGAAGTGCTTCATCGCCACGGCGAGCATACGCTGGCCTTGCCGTGCAACGGTTTCGGTCTGCGCGTACCAATAGTCGTCGTCCAGAGACTCTTTCCCGCCCCTGCCGAGTTGCTGATTGCACATTGAAAGAATCTGCTCTGGAGCGCCCTTGATAAATGCGACGGTCGTACCGTCCTCGTGGCCATGATGCAGAGTCGCCATGAACTTGTGTTGGGTGTCGAAGGGGATCTCGTCGGTTCGCGGGTATTGTTTGCGCAGAACGCCGGGGTCGTAGCCCGCCTTCATGCCGACGCTGACAAGGGCGCCTTCCATGGGATCGCCATTGACGGACCAGTTGTCGCCGCTTTGTCGCAACTCAGCGTCGTTGCACAGGATCGCGGCTTTGGCAGCCTCCATCAGGGTCTCGTTGGCGCTCCCGTCGACCGGAGCGCCGCCAGTCTGGAAACCTCCTTGGGGCCGGTAGCCCGTTCCGGAAACCTCGAAGGTTCCCTCTGTGGTCAGGACGCTGCGCACGGTCATTTCATTCCGTGTCAACGTGCCCGTCTTGTCGGAGCAGATCACCGAGACCGAGCCAAGCGTTTCGACCGCGGGCAGACGGCGGATGATGGCGTTCATGGTGGCCATGCGTTGCACGCCGATTGCCAGCGCGATGGTCATCACCGCCGGCAACCCTTCCGGAATGGCGGACACGGCAAGGCCGATCACGACCATGAAGGCCTCAGGCCATGCGTAGTCCCGCACATAGACCGCGAAGAGGAAGACGGCTGCGCAGACCGCGAGGATCAGCCCCGTCAGCAGTCGGGCGAAGCGGTCCATCTGCCGTATCAGCGGTGTCGTCAGCGTTTGGACCGAGCCGACCAGTGCACTGATGCGGCCAAGTTCGCTTTGTGGCCCGGTGGCGACGGCGATCCCGGTGCCAGTCCCGGCGGTGACGAAGGTTCCCGAGAACGCCATCGAGCAACGCTCGGCGAGTGGTGTCCCGGCGGGCGTGGCGACGATGGTCTTGTCGACCGGCAGAGACTCGCCGGTCAGCGCGGCTTCATCGATGCAAAGATTGCGTGCCCGTATGAGGCGGAGATCCGCGGAAACGCGCGCCCCCGGCTCCAACAGGACGAGGTCGCCGGGAACAATATGCTCTGCGGCTACGACGAGGCGGCGTCCGTCGCGAATGACTGATGCGCGCGGATCGATCATGCTGCGGATCGCCTCTAGGGCTCTTTCGGCGCGTCCTTCCTGAACGAAGCTGATGATTGCGTTGAGGACGACCACCGCAAGCACGACCGCGGCGTCGACCAGATTGCCAATCGCGGCGGCCAGCAAGGCGGCGCCCAAGAGCACGTAGATCAGAAGGTTGTGAAACTGCAGGAGGAAGCGCCAGAAAGAACTTTGCCGTTGAACATCGGCGAGGCGATTTGGGCCGCAGCGTTCAAGACGCGCTGCTGCTTCTCGTTTACTCAGACCGACGCTGAGATCGACACCCTGTTGCGCAAGGACGCCGTTGGCCGGCTGCGCGTATGGCGGCAGGCCTGCGTCTGACGGCGATGGGTCGGCTCCTTTTGCCAACGGCATTTGCGCTCGGTCTCGCACGGTTCCATCATGAGACGTTAGGGCAAGGTTGTCGGCCGGTCGCATTTCGCGCAACCCAACACCATTTTGCGTGGCTCGCGTTGAGCCAGATCATTCTTGGGGCAAGTCCAGCATTGGCGAGCTGCTTTCAACGCGCGCCGCCCGAACGGCCCCCTAATTATGGCGCGTTTCCGTCGGAATCCGGCGTCATGGGGATGTCGTCGAGACCGCCCGGCGGCTCCACCATGACAGCGCCTTCTGGCTGAGCCTCGGCGGGGTCATCGGGCGCGGCGGCCGGGAGTGCCTCTAGGACTTCAGTGCTCCAATCAAGAATTTCGAGCGAGATGCCCTTGAACGCAGTACTCAAAGCATCGACGTAGTCCCGGTGTTCGCTGCCTTTCGCCGGCGCTATTGCTTCGAACTTCTTCGATTCCAAAATGCCGCCATCGGGGCCTTGCAATCTCGCGATGATGACGATCTTGGCTTCCGGATCGCCGCTCGTCAGAATGTCAAACTGCCGAATATCGATGGAGAGCTGCGCATTTTGAGGGAAGTCGCCAATGGTGCGGCTGACCGAATTCGCATAGCCCGCGTTTTCGAATGTCTCGAGCAGTTTCGCTTGTACGAGGATCGGGAGGCTGTCACTCCAGCGCGGGCCTTCTAAAGGAAGGCTCTCATCGGGGGCGGGGCGCGTTAGGATCTTGTCCGTATTGAAAGCAAGCAGCGTACTCGGCTCGCGGATCACGAGATTCCAATCCGGCGGGGTTGGAGGCGTCTCGGGGAGATCGCCGGCAGGCTTCAAGGAATAGAGCACTGCGCTTCCCTTGCCGCCGCCCGTCATGCGCTCGATGCCTGCCAAAATGCCGTCCATCCTGTCGGAGTTTCGGGCAAGCGCGTCGGTGAAGACCTGGATATTGTGGATGGACTCTTTCACCGGCTTTTCGTTTTCATTCAAGATGGCTTCGACTTGCTGGAAGGCATCACGCGCGCTCTGAGTCCAGTCGCGGCCCACGCCCGTCGGGGCCAGCAGGGTCGCGACGCCGCCGTCCGTTGTCAGCAGTGTATTGGACGTACCGCCCGTTAGTGTCACGGCGACGCCGCCAGTCAGCCCCTGCTGCTCCACGTTCACACTGGTGTCTTCGCGGATCGGCGTGTCCTTCATAACGGAGATCATGGCGTCCACTTGCTGAGGCTTGGCCGGATTGAGGCCAACGCTCGTCACGTCCCCAACCCGGATGCCGTTGAACAAGACCGCCGATCCGACAAGCAGACCCGGAACCGAACTCAGGAACTGAATGCGATAGGTCTCGCGCTCGCCGAAGCCGCCCTTGTTGTTGAGCCAGTAGACAAAGCCGAAGCCCGCGCCGGCCACGGCGAGGATAAAAAATCCGATCAAGGCATAGCGCGCACGGGTTTCCATCGATCAGAGTCCTTCTCGTTTGGTCACGCGTTCAATTCCTCAGCTGGCGTTCTGCAAGACTACCGCCCCGTTTTCCTTGGAAATAGGTTTTCACCCAAGGGTGTTCCGATTCCAGCATCGCGGCGATGGGGCCTTCGGCGGCAAGCTTACCGTCGGCGAGCACGGCAATGCGGTCGCAAGCCGTGTAGAGGCTCTCTAGATCGTGTGTGACCATGAAGACCGTGATTTCCAATGTCTGCTGTAGCGTGCAGATCAGCTCGTCGAAGTCGCCCGCCGAAATCGGATCAAGTCCGGATGTGGGCTCATCGAGAAACACGATTTCTGGATCCAGCGCGAGTGCGCGGGCGAGCGCCACACGCTTCGTCATGCCACCCGATAGTTCGGACGGGAATTTCGTGCCGTCCCTCGGCGATAACCCGACCATCTCCAGCTTGGCGTAGGCCATCTCATCCATAAGCTGTTGCGAAATTTCCAAATTCTCGCGCATGGGAAACTGGAGGTTCTGCTTCACTGTAAGCGACGAGAATAGGGCGCCTTGCTGAAACAGAACGCCCCAGCGCCGTTCCAGCGCGCGGCGCTCGGCCTCGTCCGCTGTATCAAGATCTTGTCCAAGCACTTCAATCGAGCCTGCGCGCCGGGGGATCAGACCGATAATGGTGCGCAAGAGCACGGATTTGCCAGCGCCGGAGGCGCCAACGACGCCAAGAATTTCCGCCGCCCGCACATCGAGGTCGAGGTGATTGAGAACCGTCTGCGTGCCGAATCCGACCACGAGGTCGCGCACCTTGATGATCGGGTCTTTCTCGCTCATGCCGTGATCACATTCCGATGGACGCGAAGAAGATCGCGAACAGACCGTCAAGAACGATCACCATGAAGATCGATTCCACGACAGATGTGGTTGTCTGAATGCCGAGAGATTCGGCGCTGCCCTTAACGCGCAAGCCCTCAGCGCAGGCCACAAGGCCAATGACCAGCCCCATGAACGGTGCCTTAATCATGCCGACTTGGAAGTGCGTCAGCGAAATCGCGTCGGTCAGGCGAGCCATGTAGATATCGGGGCTCATGCCGCCATAGAGCCAAGCCACGAGACCGCCACCATAGAGTGCTGCGATGGAGCCCAGGAACGTAAGCACCGGGAGTGCCACCACGAGGACTATGATCCGCGGCAGAACGAGCACTTCGATGGGGTCGAAACCCATGGTGCGCAACGCATCAATTTCCTCGCGCATCTTCATGGAGCCGATCTCGGCGGTGTAGGAGCTGCCGGAGCGTCCCGCTACCATGATGGCAACGATGAGCACGCCGATCTCGCGTAAGACGAGAATGCCTACAAGATCAACGGCATAGAGTTCGGCACCGAATTTCCGAAAGTGGAATATGCCCTGCTGAGCGACGATGGCGCCGATCAGAAAGGTGATGAGCGCTATAATAGGCACAGCCTGTAAGGCGACCCGGTCGAACTGGTGAACGGTCGAGGTGAGCCGGTATTCACTCGGCCGCAGAAGGACGCGCCCCGCAGCAAGACCGGTTTCACCAAGCATTTCGGCGAACATATAGAAGTTCTTGGCAAAGCCCGTACTGCCGCGCCCGATCGCGGCCAGGAAGGAGACGATGGGATTTGCGCGGGTGGCGGGTGGGAGCTCTTCGCGGTTAACATCATGCATCTCCTCGACGAGATCGAGGCCATGTTCTGGCAAGCCGACAACCACCGCCTCGCGGCCCGCACCTGTCCATTGCCTGGTCAGGCGCTCAAGGAGCCAGGCGCCAAACGTGTCGAACTCCCCGACCCCACCCATGTCGATTGAGACGTTTTTCGCATTGATGGAGTTGGTACTGGATGTGCCGGAGGCGAGGCGTTTGATCTGATCTTCGAGTTCGCCCGCGTTCGGGGCGGTCCAAGATCCGCTTGCGGTCAGCTCCAACCGGTCGCCCACCAATTTGTGGGTTAGCAACGCTTCGCCCATCGCATGTCGCTCCTCGTCCCTAAAACTTGCACCGCCCATGACATCACCCAAGAGCCCTCAAAAAAGGGACCTCTAGACGCAGTACACTATAAGGAAACCCCAAGCGAGAGCGGTGAATCAGCTGCGAGTAAAGCTAAGCGAGACGCTCCGCAGCGACGTGCCCGTGGTCGAGATCGAGACGCTTTGGCGGGACTTCGTATAGCTTACGTTCATGCTTCCGCGGACGGTGCCTGATATCCGAATACTGAGACGGCCGGGCAACATCGAGCCGGAAGCGCTGCCGGAAGCGTTAAAGGTGCGCTCCTCCCACGTACCGGTGACGCGGTTGCCGCTCACCCTGAGCTTGCTTCTGATTTCAACTTTGGAGGTCGGCGATTTGCAGCGAATAGCCAAACCGAGGCTGGAGCCACCACCTGTGTAGTAGGCGTTGCAGCTCAGGCGCTCTGTTCCGGAGTCGTATCTGGCGGTTCCGCCTCCTCGCCAGGACCCTAGCAGCCCGTCTACGGCGCTGGCCGAGGCCTCTTTCGAGGGGGCGGACATGAACGCACCCACAAGGGCAGCAGTCGCGAGCAGAACGGGGGCAGCTTTGCGAATCAAAGTTTTCATTGGGTCTGTCTTCCCGCAGTTTTAACGTCTGAAAAAGTCAACATCGTTGATCGAGGTTGTGACCGGCTCTCGCCGACGCTACCCGAATAGAGCTTCTTGGAACAAGGATGTTTCTCACCAGTGACATTCCTCTCGAATACGCTTTCGAACCTTTGGGCCGTGAGCTTCCATGCTTTAACACGAATGAGGCTGGAATCGGCCGCGCCGCAGCCTACAGTCTCTCGAGCCGCTTCGCATCCTCTTGGAACCCACTGAATGGCCGCACCTGCCCCAAATCTCACAATTACCTATTGCAGGCTGTGTGGCTGGTTGCTTCGCGCCGCATGGATGGGGCAGGAGCTTCTGTCGACCTTCGCGGCAGAAATCGGCTCGCTCACGTTGATTCCGGACGATAGGGGCGGCGTTTTTGAAGTGCGCATCGACGGACAGCTGATGTGGTCGCGGGGCGAGAAGGGCCGTTTTCCAGACATTACGGAGCTCAAGCAGATCGTTCGGGACGAAATCGCGCCCTCCCACGACCTCGGTCATGCCGATAAAAAGGGCGAGTGAGCCTCAGAAATCTTGGTCATGAACACGCCTCTTGTCTGCGGTCACCCTGGACGTGCTAATCGAATGTGCAAAGACCTGTTTTTTGAGCAGGCAATCTGGGGGGAAATACCATGATCAACGCAGGGGACACTGCGTGGCTCATCACGGCCACGGCGCTCGTTCTCTTCATGACACTGCCGGGCTGGGCCGCGCCGAGAATCTGCTCTCCGTGCTCATGCAGTGTTTCACAATCGCTAGCCTTGTGACGGTGCTTTGGCTCATTGTCGGTTATAGCCTCACGTTCTCGGGCGCCGGGCCGTGGATCGGAGATCTCAAGAAGGTCCTGTTGCTAGGCGTTCCGCGCGATGCGGTTTCCGGGACAATTCCGGAGAGCGTGTTCTTCATGTTTCAAATGACATTCGCGATCATCACGCCAGCCCTGATCGTGGGCGCGTTCGTCGAGCGCATGCGCTTTGGCGCGGTGATCTTGTTCACCGCACTCTGGGTGCTCCTGGTCTATGTGCCCGTGGCTCATTGGATCTGGGGCGGAGGCTGGCTGGCCGAACGTGGTGTGATGGATTTTGCTGGCGGTCTTGTCGTTCATCTCACGGCGGGAATTTCGGCGTTGGTGCTGGCTGTCATCCTGAGGCCTCGTATGGGTTTCCCACACGATGTGCGCCCGCCGCACGCCCCTTGGATCACGATGGTCGGGGCCAGCATGTTGTGGGTGGGCTGGTTTGGCTTCAACGCGGGCAGCGCACTATCTGCTGGTGCCGATGCGGGCATGGCGATGACCGTGACCCATATCTCGGCTGCGACCGCCACCTTGGTGTGGATTGCCATTGAGGCGATCAAGTTCGGCAAGCCCAGTATGGTCGGTGCTGTCACAGGCGCCATCGCCGGGCTCGCTTCCATCACGCCGGCTTCCGGCTATGTGGGGCCGGGGGCGGCGCTGATGATCGGGCTTATCGGAGGATCGGTCTGCTATGTGATGGTGATGGTCGTTAAGCACCGTCTCAAGATCGATGATTCTCTGGACGTGCTTGCAGTCCATGGCGTGGGGGGCGTCATTGGCATTTTGCTGACGGCGGTCTTTGCCGATGTAGCCTTTGGCGGTATCGGACTCCCTGAGGGTCAGACCATTGGCAGTCAATTCGTTGTTCAAGCGATCGGGTGTGCCGCGGTCTTCGTCTGGTCTGTCGTTGTAGGCTTCATCATCATCAAGTTCGTCCAGGCGACCGTTGGCTTGCGCGTCAGCGAAGAGGTCGAGGAGAGCGGCATCGACATCAATGTCCATGGCGAGCGCGGCTACAACATGTGAGCGGGGAGGCTTTCATGAAATATATCACGCAGTGATCCAACCTCACAAGCTGGATGCGGTGCGCGATGCGCTCGCCGCAATCGGCGTGCAGGGCATGACGGTCTCCGAGGTCCAAGGCTTCGGACGCCAAAAGGGGCAGACGGAGATCTATCGGGGCGCTGAGTACACGATGAAATATGTGCCCAAGGCTAAGATTGAACTCGCGGTCCCCGCCTCCATCGGAGACGCAGCGGTCGAGGCGATCGCCGATGCAACGCGAACCGGACGCATTGGCGATGGCAAGATTTTCGTCTTGCCGCTCGAAGGCGCCATGCGTGTGCGCACCGCCGAGACGGGGATGACGCGCTCTAGCCGGCGGTGAGCAGGGCTACGGGGAAACTCCCGAGCGCGTCCGCGAGGTGCAGCCGCCCATCGTGCGCCGAAACGGATTGACCCGTCAGCACATTGCGCCAAGACCCTCCCGCGCGAGCGGCATCGAGTGTGATGTGGGTGTCTCCCCAGGCCTCTGGGGGGACGAGCGGCCTTGTGGACCCGCCGAGGAGCGCGCGCGCGCGGATCGGTGCAATGGTCATTGCAGCCCGCGTCTCGTCGGTACGCAGGAACGCGATGGTTTGCGCGGCTCGCGGGCCATAGACGCTCAAAGGGCCGTAGGTACCGGTGGTGAAGAGTGCAGGGTACTCCGCGCGCAAGCGTAGTGCCTTTAACATGATCGACAGCTTGATTGCGCCGCTCCTCCAGTCCGCTAGGAGGTCGCCAGGGTCGCGCGAAGCGTCGGCATCGAGAAACTGCCGCCGCGTATCGAAATCGACGGCCTGCCGATTATCGGGATCGACGAGCGAGAGGTTCCAGAGCTCCGCGCCTTGGTAGATGTCCGGCACACCGGGCGCGGTGAGTTTCAGAATCGTTTGCGATAGAGAATTGAGCGCACCTGCGACTTCAAGTTGTTCTTGCGTGGCTTGGAAGTCTACGAGGAATGCCTTGCTTCTCTCGACATCCAGTGCGCCGCGCACGAAACGATCAACAGCCTCTTCATAAGCGGGATCGGGATCGGTCCAGCTCGTGTGGACTTTGGCCTCGCGTACGGCTTTGCGCATGAAGCCTGCCATGCGGTCAGCAAGGAAGCTCAGGCCACCGCAAGTCTCTGCATCAAGGTCGAGGGGCCATGCACCGGCGAGTGCCTGGTAAAACATCCACTCGTCGTTCGCTGAGGGCGTGCGCGCCTCTGCCGTGGTAACCAGGAGGTGCTGGTTCATCTCAGACCAGCGCGCGACATTGCCCTGCCAGTCTTGCGCGCCCTCGCTCAAGCTGTAGAGGCGAGCGCGGGCGTCCTCACCGCGCTTCGTATCATGCGTGGAGGTCGCGAGCAGGCCGAATGGTTGCCGGTCGCGCCGCAAGGCCATGGCCTCGTGAAAACGCGCGATTGGTGCGCCGAACGCCTCCGGTGCGCCGCCGACTTCGCATAGGGCGACCAAGCGATTGTAGCGGTAGAAGAGCGTATCCTCGACGGCCTTCGCCATCAGTGGGCCGGTCGTCTGTTGCAATCGGGTGACGAAGGTCAGCCCTTCGGCCCGGGTGCTGGGGTCTTCAAGATCGAGCCGCCAGATGCGCGCGATAAAGTCTATGGCGCCGTCATCCTCGACTTCACGCGTGGCTTTTGCCGCCGCTTCCGCGCGTCCGATGAGGACCTCGTCCTGCGCGCGCGGACCGGACACATCCACATAGGTCCGGTAGACGGGAAGGGCGACACCGAGTTCGATGATCGCGCGGCGCAGCGTGTCGCGCCCGTAGTCGCGCGTGGCGAGGTCCGCTTGCGCGAGCTGGTGGGCTAGCCCGGAGAGTACATCCAGTTCGCCTGCGAGATTGCGGATAAAGATGTGCCGCTTTGCCCTTGCGAGCAATGTCGCGTAGTCTGTACGCTCGCCGGAAAACGCGTGATAGGCCTTCGTCAGGGGCGCCTCGCCATCCGGGTCGGTGAGGAGGTTGGCCAAGGCGCGGATGAACTCATAGCCTGTCGTGCCCTCAACGGGCCAATCGCGGGGGAGTGCCTCTGTCCCCTCAAGGATCTTTTCGACGAGGAGAATAAAGGGGCTGTCTTCGCCGAGGCTCTCGCGCAATTTGCGGAAATAGGCGAGGGGATCGGCAAGACCGTCCACATGGTCGAGACGCAGACCATCAATGGCGCCATCGTGCGCAAGATCTAGCATGAGCCTGTGCGTCTCCTCGAACGCGCTCGGCTGTTCCATGCGGACGCCAACAAGATCCGCGACTTCGAAAAAGCGCCGATAGGTGAGTGTCTCGCGCGCCGCGCGCCAATGGGCGAGACGCCAAATTTGTGCCTCGTGAAGGACGTGCATAGCTTCGTGGTCTGCCGCCATGGCTTGAAGGGCTTCGCTCAGGACATCCGCTTGGCCCCCGTCTTGTGCGCGCGTTGCGAGTTCTAACTTCAGTTCCGGCGCGGTTTCCGGCGTGGCGATGGCAAAGCGGTTGGTGAGATCCTCGAAGCCGGGGCCCGCTCGGGATAGCACGTTGGCGTATGATAGCGGGCTCAAGGGAAGTTTCATTCCGGAGACTTCGAAGTTCAGGCCGCCACTTTGAGTATCGAAGTTCAATGAGAACTGACCCTTGTCCAAGACGCGCCCGTAAGGTTCGCCAAGAACAGGGATTATCAGTTTGGGCGCCGACCAATCGATGTCGAAATAGCCAGACTTCGCGCTCTCCGCGCCCCATTCCAACACATCGCACCACCACGGATTAAAGGGACTTGCACCCATGTGATTGGGGACGAAATCGGCAATCAAGCCGATGCCTTGACCGTGAAACGTCTCCGCCATGGAGCGAAAGCCGTCGTCGCCGCCAAGGACTGGTTCGATTTCGTCGTAGGCAGCCCCGTCATAGCCGTGGGTCGAATTGGGAAGGGCGCGCAGAATGGGTGACACGTAGACGTGCGACACGCTGAGCGCCGAGAGATAAGGGGCGAGCATTCTCGCCCGGGCAAAATCCATGCCTTCGCGAAGCTGCAAGCGATAGGTCGCGCGCGCGCTCGCAAGGCTATTTGTCATGATCTGGGCCGCTCGGTCGCAACGGCCTCCGCCACGGCGCGAAACAAGGGATGCTCGCTCAACGCCTCGATGGGCGCTGCCATCTTGCGCCGCCAATTGGGGTGCTCGTCCACGGTGCCCGGCAGGTTTGCCTGTTCGAGTGTTCCAAGCGCATCGTCCATCTGCACGGCCAAGAGCCGGCAAGGCGTTGCGGCCAGGAAGCGGTGCACAGCGACGATGACATCATCGGGCATCTCGTCCGATGCCGCATAGGCAGGATCAGGCGCCAGCGCTTGCGCACCCATCAAGGCGTTGAGAAGGTGTTTGCGGTCACGCATGCGGTCTTGCCTTTGGATCACGGCCTCGGTCTCCGTGGCGCGCCCGGATGCAACGCGCCAATTGATGTCGTTGCAAGTCCACCAGCCCCTGAGCGTCGGCAAATCGTGAGTTGACGCGCACACCATGGCTTCGCGCCGATAAGCATGGGGCGGGCGCCAGACGCCGTCTTCTTCGCTGAAGTAGAAGACTTGGTAGCTCAAAAGGCCAGTTCGGACCATTGTGTCGGTGAATCCGGGCGGGACGGTGCCGAGGTCTTCACCGATGACGATGGTTTGGGAAATCCATGATTCTTGTGAGACGCCTTCCAACAGTTCGCGGAAGGGATAGGCGACGTAAGCCCCATCAACCGCGGTGTTACCTTCCGGAATCCAATAGAGCCGTTGCAGGCCCATCGCATGGTCGATACGCAGCGCGCCAGCATGCTGCATATTTGCACGCAGGACCGCGCGGAATGGCTCCAAGCGCTCTTCCGCAAGGCCGACGGGGGAAAACGGCACGAGCCCCCAATCCTGTCCTTGCGCACTAAAAGGATCAGGCGGACAGCCGATGCGGGCCTGACGGGCGATGGCCGGGCCATCTCGCCAGCATGCCGAGCCGTCTGGGGAAATCCCGACCGCGAGATCGAGATAGAGTCCGATGCGCATGCCGGAATGGCGCGCGCGCGCTTGCGCATCGGCAAGCTGCATCTCAGCAGTCCATTGCAGCCAAGCATGGAAAGCAATCCGCGTCTTGGCGGCACGGGCGAAATCGCGCACGGCGATATTCTCCGGGTCACGATAGGCTTCTGGCCATGTGCACCAGGCGGCGTTGTGTCCTTGCGCCACCATATGTTCCGACAACGCCTCATAGAGCGCGTGGTTATCCAGCGCTCTGTCTTGCTCGTAGCAATAGTGCTCGAATACGTCCTTGGCTTCCGGAGAGCCGGTCTTCAAGAAATGCGCGAACAGTTCTTCGAGGACCGAGATTTTCAAGGCGGCGACTCCGGGATAGTCGATGAAGTCTGTTCCCCGGAGCGCTTCGCATTGCGGTTCTAGCTGGCGGTGGTGAAGGTCGGCAAAACCCGGCACACGGTCGGGCGCGATCAGAAGCGGATTGAGAAAGCTTCGAGACGAGGGGCTGTAGGGACTGATGCGCGTGGGGTCTGCGAGAAAAAGCGCGTGAAGGGGGCTGACACCGATGAAGTCGGCGCCGAGCTTAGCGGTGTATTCGGCCAGCATCGCCAAATCCTCAAAATCGCCGATGCCCCAATTGCGGTCTGAGCGCACGGAATAGGCTTGGACTGCGAGTCCCCAGGATCGCTGATCGACCAGGAAAGGCGGCCAGAAGGCGGAGTCCGAAAGCCCGGCGATATCCTCCATGCGTGCGGGCTCCGGCATGCCTTCCGCGCTGTCGACCGGCACGCCCATTGCGCGCAAGACCTTCGCCTTCGTCCCATTGGGCGTCGTGACCCAGTCGCCTTGCTCGCTGATATAGCCGTCGGCAATGCTGAAACGCTTGGCCAAGTCATCAATGCGGTCGGGCATAAGAGCTCCTAGATACTCAAACGGGCAACGACGGACCAGGGGGCGAGCGTCCCTAGCGCAGCATCCATGTCGGTCGGGACGGTGAAGAACGGTGTGCCTGTCGCGTTCGAAGGACTCGCGGCGGGGTTATCGGAGAGATTGGCGGTGAGGGAGAGGGCCCTCCCGCCTGCCACCCAGCTCACGCAGAACACAGGACCGTCGAGCGCCGTCACCGTACCCGCATGCCCGCCAATGGATTTCAGATTTGGCATGACATGTGTCTTACGGGCCTCAATCAGACGCTTCACAAGTTCGAGGCGCGGGCTGTCCTTGGGTGCGAGTACGCATTTCTCAAACGTCTCTTGGGCGTTCGGGTCTGGAACGACGTTCTTGGTTGCGGCGTCTGCGAAGGCCTTATTGCTGCGAAATTCCGCACGACGACCTTTGCGCACGGCCTCGGCGAGGTCGCCATGAAAATCGGTGAAGAACAAGAAGGGCTTTGTCTCTCCATACTCATCGCCCATGAACAGCATCGGGATATGAGCCGACAGCAGGAGAAGGGTCAGCGCGGCATCCAGGGCTTCCGGTTTTGCGAGGGTCGAAATGCGATCGCCTTGTGCCCGGTTTCCGCTCTGATCGTGGTTCTGGATAAAGTCGATAAAGGCGGTCGGCGGAAGATGCGTGCTCGCTGCCCCACGGGTCTTGCCGCCGCGAAAGGCCGAAGACTCGCCCTGGTAGCCGAAACCTTCCGCCATGGACACGGCGGCGCGCGCGACAGGCGCATCGGCGTAGTCTTGATAATAGCCTGTGTCCTCTCCCGTCAGGACCGCATGCATGGCGTGGTGCCAGTCGTCGTTCCATTCAGCGTCGAACGCCTTTGGCGTGTTGCCTGCATCGAATGAGAGGAGCCGCGTCGTGTTCTCGTCGTCTTCGATCGTAAGATGAATGTGCCGGTCCGGAATTGCGCTGCGAATCTTGCGCGCCATCTCGGCGAGCAGTTCTTCCTCCGATGAGTCCTTTATGTGATCGATGGCATCAAACCGTAGACCGTCGCAGCGAAACTCTTCCAGCCAATAGAGCGCGTTGTGGATGAAGAAGTCGCGGACGGGTGTGCGCTCAAATGTGATAGCCGGGCCCCAAGGCGTGTCTCGCGTACTATCGAAGAATTGCGGCGCATAGAGGTGGAGGTAGTTCCCATCCGGGCCGAAATGGTTATAGACCACGTCCATCAGCACCATCAACTCGCGTTCGTGGCATGCATCTACAAGACGCTTCAGACCTTCTGGCCCGCCATAGGCTGTATGGGGCGCGTAAAGCAGAACCCCATCGTAGCCCCAGCCGCGATTGCCCCCGAACTGTGCGACGGGAAGGAGTTCGATGGCTGTGACGCCAACATCGACGAGCCTGTCGAGGTCGCGAGCGATGGCATCGAACGTGCCGGCTTTCGCGTACGTGCCGGTGTGGAGTTCGTAGAGGATCGCCTCTTGCCAGGGGCGTCCCTTCCAATCCGGCGTTTGCCATTCATAGGCTTTGGGATCGACCAAGCGGCTCAGTCCATTGACATCGCCGACTTGCGCCCGGGCGGCTGGGTCGGGGACGCAAAATCCATCCTGCAGAACGTAGCCATAGCCGCCACCGACCGGAACGGCATCGGTGATCGTTTCGAACCAGCCGTCCTCTAATCTTTTCAGCGGGACGACCAAGCCTTCGTCAGTGCGAAGTGAGACAGCCTCTTGCGCGGGCGCCCAGAGCCGGAAGCGCGCGCCGGAATCGACGACTTCAGCACCCAGCGGGAGCGTATGGGCGAACCGTCCGATCACCGATCGGTCCTTTCAAAGAGAAGGAGGCCACGTCCTGGGATGGTGGTCTTGCCCGTGGCACTGGGCGCATTTTGAGGGCGGATCAACGCGTTCGCAGAATCACACAGAAGCTTCCAGTGCAAATGGCGTTTGCCGAAATAGGGAAAGGTGAAGTCGATGGGCTCGGCATCGGCGTTGAACAAGAGGAGCAGAATATTGCCGCCTCCTGCGAAAGACGCGCCGATGCACTTCGCTACCGGGTCTTCCCAATGCTCCGCTTGCTGCTCTTCGCCATCGGGCTTGAACCATGAAACGTTCTTGATGCGCGGCGCGACAGGCTCGCCATGCAGAAACTTGGGCGTACGCAGCAAAGGCAGCTCCGTCCGAAGAGAAGCGGCACCGCGCACGAAGTCCAAAAAGGCGCGGTCGCGCTCCGAGATATTCTGCCAGTCCATCCAAGACAGTTTGCTGTCCTGGCAAAAGGCATTGTTGTTGCCATTTTGCGTGCGGCCGATCTCATCGCCCATCTGCCACATGGGTGTGCCGTGACTGAACAGAAGGCTTGCCGCCAGCGCGCGACGCGCGCGATCCCGGAGGTTGAGAATTTCCGGATCGTCAGTCGGGCCTTCAAAGCCCCAGTTGAAACTCCGATTGTCGGAGTGGCCGTCCTGATTGTCTTCCCCATTCGCCTCGTTGTGCTTTTCGCTATAGGAGACGAGGTCCTTCAGAGTGAATCCATCATGGGCGGCAAAGAAGTTCACGGATGCCCAAGGTTTGCGCCCGCGCCGGTCGAACATTTCTGCCGAACCTGAAATCCGGCGGCCCAGCGCTGGCATCAACCCCATGTCTCCCTTCCAATAGGCCCTTAACCCATCGCGCCATTGATCGTTCCATTCCGCCCAGCCAGGCGGGAAAGAGCCGGCCTGATAGCCGTCCTCGCCGAGGTCCCAAGGTTCGGCGATGAGTTTGGTTTGGGTGA
>Ga0316190_10001028_pt1 | contig 19945 bp, 14 predicted proteins | sample Eddworburrow2_MG_FD_204929 | JGI IMG/M metagenome (GOLD analysis project Ga0316190, IMG submission 204929) | Coastal sediment microbial communities from Maine, United States - Eddy worm burrow 2 | ecosystem: Environmental > Aquatic > Marine > Coastal > Sediment | place: USA: Maine | collected... | reverse complement strand
CAGGACAACAACTGCCCGGCACCCTGATTACCATTGTCGGCCACTTGCAGAGTCCACGTCCCGGTTGAGCTTTCACCCAAATGACGAGCACTGGCAAATGTCCACGGATTGAATTTATATAAACAGGCCCCCTGACGCGTCAGCAAGGTATCAAAAGGTCCAACATAGAGACAGTCATGCGTTTCTGCCAAGACACTTTGCTTGCCAGAAGGTGCAGTGAGGATGATTTCCAGATCCCCCGAATAGATATGATCAGAGCTAAAATCCACCTCAACGTATTCAATAATCAGATCACCATCGGCAGCCACATCAACAGTAATGCTCTGTTGAATATTGGTTGAGTCATTATCAGGAATGGCGGTCGCCGTGCTCAACGTCTTTTCAATATTGTCCAGAATGCCAACATTGCTCCAGCTGCGCGCCCTGGTCACCGCCGCAGCCGCATCGACCACACCAAAACCATATTTGTGATTGATATTGTAGCTGGGCTCAGTTCCAGTGGGGGTAGTAACTGCCCAGTCCGTATCCGCAGCATCATTCTTGCGCGCAGTCTCCGCCAGGATCAAGCGCACATCGCGCCAACCCAAATTAGGATTAGCCTCCAACATCAACGCCACCACCCCTGACACAATTGGTGTCGAAGCCGAGGTACCTATAAAACTTCGGGTATAACTCTGATCCGTATAATCATCGGCCATGCCGTTGGTCGTATTGGCCCCTGCCGCACCGCTTATATCCGTAGTCGGCGGCCCCAACGTTCCTAATGCGGCGGTAGAATCCCCGCCCGGCGCGCATAACCAAATGTTGGCACCCGGTTCTGAATAGCTGGCCTGCCTGCCCCGCCCATCTACGGCACAGACGGCGATCACATGACGATTATTGGCCTGGTAGTCATAATTACTATTATCCTCACCATAACCACCATTACCTGCCGCCCAGACATAAACAATGCCCTTGCCATCACGGCCATTGGTTATGCCTTCTTCAATACCGTCATTCCAAAAACTGCTACTCGGTGGTTCAGCCTCACCCAGCCCATCAACTGCCAGCCCCCAGGAGTTACTTGATACATCCACCTCAATCTGGTTACGGGTCATAGCATCATAGATATCAACTGTCGACACGGCAGTATTGCCATCACTATCTTGATCCCACAACAGGTTATAACCCGCCAGGCTGGCCCGTGGTGCCACACCACGCACACCGACACCATTCAGATCGCGCGCGGCAATCAGGCCGGCGACATTGGTGCCATGGAACAGTGTGGTTGAACTTGGGTTGGTATCGCCTTCGGCATAATCCCAGCTTTTGTTGGCGGCGATATTGGCAGCCAAATCTTCATGGTCTAGCTGTAAACCATCATCAACTACAGCTACCAACACACCACTACCTTTTATAGAGCCACCACCAACGGCACCACCCCAGACAGATTCGACATTGATATCTTCACCATTGCTGGCACCGACAAACTGCGCAGTATTATTTAGATGCCATTGATCTTCATAGAGCGGATCAACTGCGGCTACGCTAGTCGTTCCAGCCCCATCACCACTTCCGCCGCCACAAGCTGTCAGGCCCAGTAGCAACAGCGGTAATATTTTTTTTGTTTCTGATCCTAATTTCACACCAATCTCGACTAATGAACCCGTTTGAACATATAAGCAGCGATTGCAAAAAACAGAACGGGGGCCATCAAGACACTCAGCAGCGCAGGCAAGCCATACACCAGCCCCAAGTGACCCGTAGTTTGATCGACCAAATAAAAACCTATTCCAAACAGCGTGCCGACAAATATGCGCTGCCCCACCCCAACCGTTCTCAACGGCCCAAACACAAATGGTACCGCCAGAAAGATCATTACCAGGGTCGTTATCGGCATCACCGCCTTCTTCCACAAGGCCAACATATATTGATTTGAATCCAGACCGTTGTCAGACAAATATTCGATGTATCGATAGAGGCCAGGCGCTGAGAGAAAGTCCGGCGTAACTGTTACCACACCGATCAGTTCGGGGTTCAGCAGGGACTGCCAGCTCAGCGTTTTCTCACGGATAGAGTCAACCCCATCCTCGGATACCGAACTGCGCAACACCTGTTTCAATAACCAGGAACTGCCCTCATAACTGGCCTCACTGGCGGTGGTGACGGTCTGCAAACGATTGTTTTCATCAAAATCGTATACCGAAACCCGACCAACCTGCTCACTGCTGATCAAGTCCTGAATATGGATAACACTGTTACCATCCCTGGCCCACAAACCTCCGTCACTACGGAAACTGGCCTGACCGGAAATCGCCTCGGCACGCAGACTCTGGGCCTTGAATTCGGCAGCCGGCGCGACAAACTCACCGACCAGCAGCATTAGCGTTAACAGCAACAACCCCACCTTCATCACCGTCCAGATAATGCGATATAGCGATACCCCTGCCGCTCGCACCACAATCAACTCACTTTGGCTGGCCAGTGTTCCCAGACCAATGATTGCGCCCAATAAAACCACGATGGGGAATAATTGATAAGCCAGCCGCGGCAACAAAAGAAGGGTGTATTGCATTGCCAAACCAGCGTCGTAACTACCGCGGCCGACTTTATCCAACTCACCCGCAAACGAGACAAAGGCGAATAAGGCCAGCAACACCACCATAACCACCAGGGTGCTGACCAACACCGTCTTACCTATGTAACGATCAAGCAGCTTCACGAATCCGACCTTTATTCCCTGCCAGCAAAACTCGCAAACCACCAGAGTGCTGCACCATCAACAACACAACCACCGCCAGCAGCAGCAAATGCACCCACCAGACGCCAATCAGCACATCAACCTTGCCCCTTTCCACCCAGGTCTTGGCCACCCCCAACAGATTGCTGTAGCCGATGTACACCAGGATACCGAGAAATAATTTGGCATAACGGCCCTGACGCGGACTGGTACGACTCAAAAACACCGCCAACAGGGCAAGCAACACGACTGACAAGGGCATGGAAACACGCCACTGTAGTTCAGCCAGCTCATGCCGTTTGCCGGACTGCCACAACGCCAACGTCGGCTGGGCCACGACCGAGTCCACCGTGAACACAGTCTCGGCGGCCTGCTTCACCAACACCTTATGCTCACGAAACTTAATAAGTCTGAAATCGGCCTGACCCGGCTCACCTTCATATCGATGGCCATTTTGCAGCAACAGATAGCGACCACCGTCAGCTTCCGTAGTCTGGGAACCACGTTCGGCGACAATCAGGTTCAGGTTGCCCTGCCGCAGCCCCTGAATAAAAACGTTCTCCATGCTCTCACCGTCATCCGAAAGACGCTCGGCATAAAACACCACGTCGCCGCCGCCCATTTCGCGGAATTGACCGGCTGCTATCGCCTCAAGCCCGGAACTTGAACTCATCCGCTCCTGCAATAAATAGCGTTCACTCTTGGCCCATGGGCCCAAATAAAGTGACACCACAGCGACAATCAGAGCAAAGCCCATACCCATCAAAAACACCAACCGGGTAATCCGCGTCAGACTGACACCACAGGCCAACATGGCCGTCATCTCACTATCTTTATATAAACGACCAAAGGCCAGCAACACCGCCAGATAAAATGATAAAGGCAGCAAAATCATCAATGCATCAACGGATTTCAGCGAAAGCAGCAAAAAAATCACATCCGCCTGAATACTGCCGGCCGCAACCTGGCCCAACAAACGGGCAAACCAGCTACTGACAAAGATCAGGAACAAAACCGTCGTTACCGCAAACAGCGTACCGGCCAGCTCCTTGAAAAGATAACGTTCAATAATCAATTCGCATTTCCAAAATTGCTAACACTTGATGTTTACTGGAAAAATAATTAATTCTAAGTAAACTCATCCACTATAGTCAGAAATTATTTTAATCGTCTAATAAATAACAACTTCCTGCCGATTATTACCCATAACAATTTATATCTGACAAAAACTAAGTTTTTTACATCTTTGTGACTGATTTGCCAGGGGAGCAACACCATGGAGTTTACTGCAAAAAGCGGCAATCCTGAAAAACAACGTACCGCCTGTATCGTTGTCGGGGTTTATGAACCAAGACGCCTTTCGCCTGCCGCTGAGCGACTCGATCAAGTCAGTAACGGCTTTATCTCCACCCTGATTCGCCGCGGCGATCTGGAAGGCAAGATCGGCCAGACCCTGTTGCTTCATAACGTCCCCAACACCCTCTGCGACCGTATACTGCTAATCGGTTGTGGCCGTGAACGTGAACTGCACGATTCACAATATCGCAAGATCATCGCCACCACCGCCACCACCCTCAACGACATCGGCGCCATGGAAGCAGTCTGTTATCTCACCGAGCTGCACGTCAAAGGCCGCGACAATCACTGGAATATCCGCCAGGCGGTTGAAACAGTGGAAAACTCGCTTTACACCTTTGACCAACTGAAATCAAAAAAGGATTCCACCCGCCGACCACTGCGCAAGATCGTGCTTAGCATCTCCAGCCGTCGTGAACTTAACGACAGTGATGACGCAGTCAACGAAGGTTACGCCATCGCCCACGGCGTCAAACAGGCCAAAGACCTGGGCAACCTGCCAGGCAATATCTGCACCCCCAGCTATCTGGCCGAGCAGGCACTGGAAATGGCCGAAGAATTCGACAGCATCACCACCGAGATAATTGATAAAGCAGAAATGGAACAGTTGAGCATGGGCTCATTTCTTTCTGTCAGCATGGGCAGCCGCCAGCCACCCAAATTGATCAGCATGAACCACAAAGGTGCAGGCAACGACAAACCTATCGTCCTGGTAGGCAAGGGCCTAACCTTTGATGCCGGCGGCATCTCACTCAAACCCGCAGCCGCCATGGACGAGATGAAATACGACATGTGTGGCGGTGCCAGCGTCTTCGGTGTAATGCGTGCCATAGCCGAACTCAAACTACCACTCAATGTCATTGGCATAGTCCCTGCCAGCGAAAACATGCCCGATGGTGCAGCCAACAAACCCGGCGATGTTGTCACCAGCATGTCTGGCCAGACCATTGAGATCCTCAACACCGACGCCGAAGGCCGTCTGATTCTGTGTGACGCCCTAACCTATGCGGAAAGATTTGACCCGGACGTGGTCATCGACATCGCCACACTCACCGGCGCCTGCGTCATCGCCCTGGGCAAACACGCCTCCGGCCTGCTTAGCAACCACAGTCCACTGACCCATGACCTGCTCAATGCCGGCAAGAGCAGCGGCGACCGCGCCTGGGAACTGCCGCTGTGGGAAGAGTACAACGAACAACTCGAAAGCCCATTTGCCGATCTGGCCAATGTCGGTGGTCGTGAGGCAGGCACCATCACCGCCGCCTGCTTTCTATCCAACTTCACCAAAAAGTTTCACTGGGCCCATCTCGACATCGCCGGCAGCGCCTGGCTCGGTGGCGACAAAAAAGGTTCCACTGGCCGCCCTGTGCCATTGTTAACCCAATATCTACTGGATCGTTGCAAGCAAAAATAAAGCACTATACCCTTACGGGTTATGACGAAAATCGACTTCTACATCCTTGAGGGTGACAGCAGCAACCGCGAGCAAACCGCCTGCCGCATCGCCGAAAAGGCCTATCGCCTTGGTCACGGTGTCTACATCCACACTGCTGACCCGGGTCAGGCCCGGCGGCTCGACGAACTATTGTGGACCTTCAGGCAAAACAGCTTTGTGCCACACGGCATAGAAGGTGAATCCCTCGACCCACATGCCGCCGTGTTAATCAGCCACAAGACTGAACTGGCAGACTCGACGCAAGCCCACAAGCGTCAGGTGCTCGTCAATCTGGCCCAGGATATCCCACTGTTCTTCAGCTCCTTCGAACGAGTAGCCGAGGTCATAGGTCAAGACAGCGACAACAAGGCCAGCGGCCGGCAACGCTATAAATTTTATCGTGACCGCGGCTACAGCCTCGACACTCACACACTGGCGTAAATAATCATGTCAAAAAAAGAACCCACAACCATCACCATCGATGAAGATCTGCCATCGGTTTTAAGCAGTGATGATCTGCCGGTACTTAAAGACGTCATCGCCAGCCAGGATGATTTAGACAACCAGCAGATGCAGTTCAAACAGGAACGCCCAAACCCGGCCCTGACCCGCGTCATCGATTCGGCCATCAAACAACATTTCGACAAGCTGGCCGACACCATTCAAGACCACTTTGGCAAAGTGAATCATCCGCTGCTAACACCACAGGAGATCGGCCGCGAATTGGCCGAAGCGGTGCGTAAATCGCGCCAGCCTTTGCCACCGAATAAGCGCCAAAAAGAGCGGGCAAATACGCTACAATATGCGCCCCCAGCGCAGCCACACGATATAAACGCAATGAAAGTGACAACAGAGATGGACAAGACCTACAGCCCGCAATCAATTGAACAACGTTGGTATCAGGCCTGGGAGGCCAGCAACTATTTTGCCCCGTCATCGGAAGGCAGCCCCTACTGCATCATGATTCCGCCGCCGAACGTCACCGGCAGCCTGCACATGGGCCACGCCTTTCAGGACACCATCATGGATGCCCTGACCCGTTATAACCGCATGAAGGGCCACAACACCCTGTGGCAGCCAGGCTCAGATCACGCCGGCATCGCCACCCAAATGGTGGTCGAGCGTCAGCTCAACGCCCAGGGCAAAACCCGTCACGACCTTGGCCGCGACGCCTTCATCGACCAGATCTGGAAATGGAAAAAAGAATCCGGCGGCACCATCACCCGTCAGCTACGCCGCATGGGCGCGTCACTGGACTGGTCGCGCGAACGCTTCACCATGGACGACGGCATGACCGACGCCGTGCACGAAGTGTTTGTCCGCCTGTTTGAAGAAGACCTGATCTATCGTGGCAAACGCCTGGTCAACTGGGATCCCGTCCTGCACACCGCCGTCTCTGATCTTGAAGTAGTTTCACAAGAAGAAGATGGCAACATGTGGCACTTCAAGTATCCGTTGGCCGACGGCAGCGGCTTTGTGATTGTCGCCACCACCCGTCCCGAAACCATGCTTGGCGATAGTGCTGTTGCCGTGCACCCGGATGATGAACGTTACCAGCACCTGATTGGCAAAGAGATCGCCCTGCCGCTGACCGCACGCACCATCCCGGTTATCGCCGACGACTATGTCGACCCCGAGTTCGGCAGCGGTTGCGTCAAGATCACCCCGGCCCATGACTTCAACGATTATGCTATCGGCCAGCGTCACAACCTGCCGATGCTCAACATCCTCACCGAAGACGCCAAACTCAACAACGCCGTGCCGGTGCAGTACCGCGACATGGATCGCTTCGACGCACGCAAAAAGGTTGTCGAAGACCTCGACGCCCTCGGCCTGCTGGTTAAGGTTGCCCCGCACAAACTGATGGTGCCCAGAGGCGACCGTTCGCACAGTGTCATCGAGCCGCTGCTCACCGACCAGTGGTTTGTTAAGGCCGGCCCACTGGCCGAACCCGCCATCAAGGCTGTCGAAGACGGCGACATCAAGTTCGTGCCCGACAACTGGAAAAACACCTATTTTGAATGGATGCGCAACATCGAAGACTGGTGCATCTCACGCCAGATCTGGTGGGGCCATCGCATCCCGGCCTGGTATGACGAAGAAGGCAACATCTTCGTCGCCCGCACAGAAGAAGAGGCCCGCGCCAAGGCCAAAGCCAAACACGGCAAAGATGTCGCCCTGACCCAGGACAACGACGTGCTCGACACCTGGTTCTCATCGGCACTGTGGCCTTTTTCAACCCTGGGCTGGCCTGAGCAAACACCCGAACTGGAAACCTTCTATCCCACCAACGTACTGGTTACCGGTTTCGACATCATCTTTTTCTGGGTCGCCCGCATGATCATGATGGGCCTCAAATTCACCGGCCAGGTACCTTTCAAAGAGGTCTATATTCACGGTCTGGTGCGCGACAGTCACGGCCAGAAGATGTCAAAATCCAAAGGCAATGTGCTTGACCCTATTGACCTGATCGACGGTATTGATCTGGAAACACTAGTCAGCAAACGTACCTCCGGCCTGATGCAACCGAAGATGGCCGCCAAGGTCGAAAAGGCCACTCGTTCAGAATTTCCGGACGGCATCCAGCCCTTCGGTACCGATGCGCTGCGTTTCACCTTTGCCGCACTGGCCTCCACCGGCCGCGACATCAAGTTCGACCTGCAACGCTCCGAGGGCTATCGCAACTTCTGTAACAAGATCTGGAATGCCGCCCGTTACGTGCTGATGAATACCGAAGACAAAGACTGCGGCCAGACTGGTGGTGAGCTGGAATTTAGCATGGCCGACCAGTGGATTTTGAGTCGCCTGCAACACACCACTCGCGAGGTTACCGAGGCTATCGAACAATACCGTTTCGACCACGCCGCCCAGGCCATCTATGAATTCACCTGGAACGAATACTGCGACTGGTATCTGGAGCTATCCAAAGTCGTTTTAAACAACGATGACAGCTCAGAAGCCCAGCAACGCGGCACCCGTCACACCCTGGTCAACGTACTGGAAACCCTGTTGCGTCTGATGCACCCGATCATGCCCTTCATCACCGAAGAGATCTGGCAACGGGTCGCACCACTGGCTGGCGTCACGGGTAATACCATCATGTTGCAGCGCTACCCCATCAGCGACACCGCCCTGATCAACGGCGATACTGAAACCGAAATGGAATGGCTGATGAGCTTCATCCTCGGCGTACGCACCATTCGCGGCGAGATGAACATCCCACCGGGCAAACCACTGCCCGTACTGCTGGCCAACGGCAGCGACAAAGACGCCGCCCTGCTCGACAGCAACAAGGCCTACCTCAACAACATTGCCCGACTGGAATCCGTCACCTGGCTCGATAACGCCGACGATGCACCGGAAAGCGCCACCGCCCTGGTAGGCAAAATGCAGGTGCTTATCCCCATGGCCGGCCTGATCGACAAAGAAGACGAACTCGCCCGCCTCAACAAACAGGTGGAAAAACTGCAAAAGGATCTGCAACGCACCGAAGGCAAACTCAGCAACGAAAGCTTCATCAGCAAAGCGCCTGAAGCCGTAGTCGAAAAAGAACGCCAGAAAATCGCTGAAATGCAATCATCACTGAGCAACCTGATCCAGCAGGTCGCCAAGATCGAAGCGCTTTAAGCTTTAATCCAGCAAAGGGGAGAGCGACGCCTCTCCCCTTTTAATCCCAATAATGTTGATGACCGGGCTCCCCGGCCGATAGCTATTATTCCCATCCCACATGCACTAAACTGGTTCCCACGGCAGACTCGGGGGAATCAGGCATGGATCAAGACACACTCAAAATAGGCATGGTCATCACCCTGCTCGTCGCGCTACTCAGCATCGGTAACACAGCCAACGCCGAAACCGACAGCGAAACAACCACCAGCCAAGGCGAAATCGGCATCATCGGCGGCTCCGTATCACGCTCGGTCTTTACCCTGGCCGTGGTCAATCGTGAACCGAGAGGGCACATCACCCAACTCAGCAATGATCAACATCACATCTATTACTTCACCGACCTAAAAGGTTTAACCGGCCAGAATGTTACCCATCGCTGGCTCTACAATGGCCAGACCATGGCTGAGTTGAAATTCAATGTTGGCGCGTCCAGGTGGCGGGTATGGTCGAGCAAAACATTGCAATCAGACTGGACTGGCAAATGGACGGTAGCGGTGATTGATGAGCTGGGGCAGGAGGTGTTTCGGGATAGCTTTGAGTATGTTGAGGCTGGAGAAGCTGCTGGGCAATAATCTCAACACCATCGTCATTCCGGCGAATGCCGGAATCTAGTTTGACTGCCTTCGGCGCTTTTATTTTGATGCGGGCTTCCCGCGCCCACACTGCGGGATCATTTCTTTTGCGCGGCCAAAAGAAACGAACCAAAGAAAAGGCCGCCCGGCGACTTGATCAGCGCAAACTGCGCACTGATTCCCCTGCGCTTCTCACCCACTTTGGCGCACAACCAAACTCGCACAAAAAACGTACTCAAACATGGTTGCGCTTGTTTCCAAAGCGAACTCCGATGCTCGGCTGTGTCGGACGGGGATTTAGTCCGCACTTCGTAGAATGGTAAAAAACATTGTCAGCGTATTCTCTTACCTCACCCACAACCTTGAGGTATGATCGGAACATTATATTTTTATATACGTAGGCACTTGGGGAAGTGAATGAATACAAAAATAGTTACATTTCTGGCTCTGTTGTTTATTTCAAATTTAGCTATTGCAGACACATCGCTTAATCAAACTCAGGAATACCGTCTCAACAAACTTGCACAACAAAACTCCGAGTTATCACGTAACCAACAATCAACTCAGCACTCAATAATCAACCTCGAAGCCAAGCAAGATGCTCTAATAAAAGAATCCATCGATAACAACAACTGGTTATCCTCGGAGCAAAAACGCCTGGATGAATGGTTTCAGTTTCTCGGCATTTTCTTTTCCGTAGTTAGTTTGATGGTTGCAGTTTTTGGTGTGGCAGTCCCCTTGTTTCTTCGAAGTCAACAACGGCGAGAATTCGAACAAGCTAAGAAAGAAATCGATTGAACTCAAAATGAAGTTGACCGCATAAAGACAGAAGCATCGGCCATATTAGTCGAAATCAGAACCCATCGCGACGAGGCTTGCGATGTATCCGCCCAAATCAAAAGTGAATACACTAGCGTTAAAAACAGACGTTCCGACGAAGAAACAGCATCAGCAGAAGAAAAAGATATCACCAAGAAAGTATCATTAGACAAAGACGCCCCTGCGCATGTTGTTTTGAGGGCACTCGCCCTAAACGCACAAGACAGAAACGACTGGAAAACAGCCGTTATCCACTGGCGCGAATTAACAAATATGCTTAAAGAAGATGGAAAAGCATGGTTTGGTCTTGGCTACGCCCTCCAATCTACTTGGGATGTTGATAAAGATGAGACCTCCTTAAAAGAATGCATCACTGCATATCAAAAATGTACATCATTAACCCCAGGTAACTATGCGGCCTTCAATAATTGGGGCTATGCCTTACATAACCAGGCCAAACTACACAAAGGTGAGCGGGCCAACCAGCTATTTGAGGCTGCGATTGAGAAATACCAACAAGCCATTACCCTCAAACCAGATTACCCTCTAGCCTTCAACAACTATGGCATTGCATTAGCCAACCAAGCCAAACAACATAAAGGAGAACAGAGCAATCAACTAATTGAATCCGCGCTTGAGAAGTACCAACAGGCCGTCACCATCAAACCGGATTACCACGAGGTCTTCAATAATTGGGGCAGTGCCTTAGCTGACCAAGCCAAACAGCACAAAGGTGAACAGGCCAACCAGCTATTTGAGGCTGCATACGAGAAATACCAACAGGCCATCAATATCAAACCAGATTATGATCCAGCTTTAAATAACTGGGGTATTGCATTGCTAGACCAGGCCCTCCTCTCAAAAGAGGAAAAACAAATTGCGCTTCATACAAATGCAGAAAAACTTTTCCTAAAAACGGAAGAACTCAAACAAGGTTCGGGCGCATACAATCTCGCTTGTCTTGCAAGTTTACGCAAACAAGAAAATAACTCTAAAACATGGTTGTTTAAATCAAAAGAAGCAGGGGTATTACCTGATTGTGACCATTTGCAATCAGACAGCGATTTGGACTTTGTTAGGGATACGGATTGGTTTAAGGAATTATTGAACGAGGTTTGTTCAAAGCAAGTAGCCCGGATGGAGTAAAACGAAATCCGGGGATCTTCTCTCCCGGATTCCACTACGTTTCATACCCAAAGCACTTCGTGGGGCAGGCTCTCCAGGCTACATAAATCAAAACAACCCACCCGATTCACAATAAAGCCACCGGTTTTGATCTTAACCCCGTAAGACGCAGCCGAGCACCGCAGGCCAGCGCGGAAGAAGCGCTTCCTTGTTTGAGCCTAGCGAGTTTGGAAGTGCGCCGCGATGGACGAGGAGCACAGGGTACCCGGCGTTGTTTGCCGGGCAAGGAAGCGGGCGGCCTTCTTTTTGGGTACTTTTTCTTGGCCGTGCAAGAAAAAGTACCTCGCCTGCGGTGCGACAAACCGCATCAAAATTAATCATCGCGACAGCGATACAAACCCAACAAAAAAGGCCTGCAATAAATGCAGGCCTCTAATAAAACACCTAGATTCCAGCCTACGCTGGAATGACGAAAAGGATCAATGCTCCCTAGTAGAATGAAACTCCACCTCAGGATACCGCTCCTGCGCCAACTGCAAATTAACCCGCGTCGGTGCGATATAAACCAACTGATTGCCACCATCCCAGGCCAGATTATCCGCCGCCTTCGTCTTAAACAAATCAAAGGCCTTTTCATCTTTACAAGTCACCCACCGAGCCGTTGCCACCTGCACCGGTTGAAACAGACACTCAACCTTATATTCATCCTTAAGCCGTTGCGCCACTACTTCAAACTGCAACACACCCACAGCACCTAGAATCAGTTCGTTGTTATTAAGCGGTTTATACAACTGCGTTGCGCCCTCTTCACACAACTGCTGCAAACCTTTTTGCAGCGCCTTCATCTTCATTGGGTCTTTCAACTGGGCACGACGAAACAGATCCGGTGCAAAGTTGGGGATGCCGCTGAATTTAAGTTCTTCGCCAACGGTAAAGGTGTCACCAATCTGGATCGTGCCATGATTGTGCAGACCGATGATGTCGCCGGGATAGGCCTCGTCGACATGTTCACGATCGCTGGCCATGAATGTGATGGCGTTGGAAATCTGCACGTCTCTTGCGATGCGCACATGACGCATCTTCATGCCTTTTTTATAACTGCCGGAACAGACACGCATAAAGGCGACACGGTCACGATGTTGCGGGTCCATATTGGCCTGGATCTTAAAGATAAAACCGCTGAAGGCATCTTCCGATGGTTCAACCTTACGGGTTTTGGTTTCACGTGGCTGCGGCGCCGGCGCCCATTCAGCGAAGGCATCGAGCAGCTCACAAATGCCGAAGTTATTGATGGCTGAACCGAAGAACACCGGCGTCAGCTCACCCTTGAGATAGGCGTCAATATCAAATTCATGCGAGGCGCCACGTACCAGCTCAATCTCTTCGCGTATTTCTTCGGCCATGCTGCCCCACAGTTCATCCAGACGCGGATTATCCAAACCCTGGATCACCTCGCCTTCATTGATCTTGCCGCCGTGGGTGGCGCTGAATAGATGGATATTGTCGTTGTAAAGATCGAACACACCCTTGAAGCGCTTGCCCATGCCTATGGGCCAGGTAATCGGCGCACATTTGATCTTGAGGATGTCTTCCACTTCATCCAGCAGTTCGATGGGATCACGGCCTTCACGGTCAAGCTTGTTAACGAAGGAGATGATCGGCGTGTCACGCAGGCGACAGACCTCCATCAGCTTGATGGTGCGATCCTCTACACCCTTGGCACAGTCAATCACCATCAGGGCCGAATCCACCGCTGTCAGGGTGCGGTAGGTATCTTCCGAGAAGTCTTCATGGCCCGGGGTGTCGAGCAGGTTCATGATCTTGTCGCCATGCGGGAACTGCATCACCGAGGTGGTGACCGAGATACCGCGCTGTTTCTCCATCTCCATCCAGTCAGAGGTGGCATGGCGAGCGGCCTTACGTCCCTTGACAGTGCCGGCCATCTGGATGGCTCCCCCGAACAACAACAGTTTTTCGGTCAGAGTGGTCTTACCGGCATCGGGATGCGATATGATGGCAAAGGTACGGCGACGGGCCGTATTGTCATTGAGTTGCGACATAAATAGGGTTTATTTCAGCGAATTAAATGCGGCTGATTTTACCCTTTTTTACTCATCAGCGCCTGCTTTTTATGTTTGACAGACCTGATTTTGATGGTTAATAATGCATAGCAGATACACCTTTAAATTAACACCTTGAAGAAACACGGCGACTGCCGACAACATTGTGCGGGGTTTAATCCGCAGCCCATAATTACAATTATTTTGATTAGGAGATAACAATGAGTGAAAGCCTTTTTGATCGCATCGGTGGCGAAGCCGCCGTTGACGCAGCGGTAGACCTTTTTTATCGCAAGGTACTGGCCGATGATCGCATCAATTCGTTTTTTGAAGGTACCGACATGGTAAGACAGCACGCCAAACAAAAGGCCTTTCTGACCATGGCCCTGGGCGGCCCTAACAACTACACAGGCATGGACATGCGTGTAGGCCATGCCCATCTGGTAGAAAAGGGTCTGAACGATTCGCATTTTGATGCGGTAATGGAACACCTGGGCGCTACCCTGACTGAGCTGGGTGTACCTGCCGAGCTAATCGGTGAAGCGGCTGCGATTGCCGAAAGCACTCGCAACGACGTACTCGGTAAATAGGATACAAAGCTTCACACTATGGCGAAAATTACATATTCAGAACAAACATTTGATTGTCAAAACGACGAATCAGTACTGGAATGTTTAAGCCGACATGGTGTGGAGCTATCCTCCTCCTGTCGCGCGGGCGTATGCCAAAGTTGCGTAGTCAAGGCAACAGAAGGGACACCCCCTGCAGAGGCCCAGGCAGGACTCAAACCGCAGCTACAGAAACAGGGCTATTTTCTGGCCTGTATCTGCAAACCAGAGCAGGATCTGAGTTTTACAAATCCGGATGACGGCGCCCTGCCACAGGTTGCAGCAACCGTGGTCAGTAAGACGCGTTTTAATGACACCATCATCCGCCTACGTTTAAAACCTGAATCCGAATTAGATTTCCAGCCGGGCCAGTTTCTCAATATTCATCGAGACGATGGCCTGACCCGCAGCTACTCCATTGCCAGCCTGCCCAAAGAAGGCTTTATCGAATTGCATGTCGAGCGAGTTGAAAATGGCAAGATGAGTAACTGGCTACACAATCAAGTCGCCATGGGTGGCAAGCTCAATATCGACGGTCCACATGGTGATTGTTTTTATATTGATGACAAACCCGAACAAAACCTGCTGCTGATTGGCACCGGTACCGGACTGGCACCACTGTGGGGCATTGCCCGCGACGCACTCAGTCAGGGCCACAAGGGCGAGATCCATCTATTCCATGGCAGCCATAGCAAAGACAAGATTTATCTGGCTGATGAACTTAAACAACTGGCTAAACTGCACAGCAACTTTTTCTATACAGCGTGTATTTCCGGCGATGAAAATCAAGGCTACACAGCTGGGCGCGCCAATGAAGTTGCCTTAAGTGAAATTCCAAAACTTGATGGCTGGCGGATCTATCTATGCGGTCATCCTGAGATGGTTAATGGCACCAAGAAAAAGGCCTTCCTCGCTGGCGCATCACTCAACGATATTCATGCCGACGCCTTTACCCTTAGTAACAGTTAAAACAAAGCTCTAAACTATTTATCTCTATCATCAGACTTCAGCGGGTATGAGCTACCCGGCATGGCGTTATTAATCAGCATTGCCGCCACGAACATGATCAATACATTCAAACCTACCGGCACCAACACGTATAAATAACCCAGCGTCTGAATGCTTTCACCGCCAATCACCGCCACCAGGGCAGCAGCCCCACCAGGCGGGTGCAAAGAACGAGTCAGGTGCATCGCCAGGATGGCACCACTAACGGCAACCGCACTGGAAAGCGCCAGATCGGGAATGAATTTGGCACAACTCACACCGACCACGGCAGAAATAAGATGCCCCACAAACAAAGGCCAGGGCTGTGACATAGTGCTGCGTGGCGCTGCGTATAACAACACCCCTGCGGCCCCCATAGAGGCAACCATTAACGGCAGATCATAACCTCGTAGCACCAAACTACTGAACCAATAGATCAGGTAAATAGCAACAAACGAACCGACACTAGAGGTGATGATTTCGCGTCTGCTGCGGCTGGGCAATACCCCGACAGAGAATAATCCTCTCTTGCCTGAATTCGTTGATTTATCCCTGTTATTCAAAAACTAAAATCCTACCTTATATAACGAATCTAAAATTCATAATGTTGTTGAGTCTATCGGCCACCAGAATCTTTTCATAAAAAACATATTCATTATTGATCTAAAGTTTTAGCTAGAAAATCCGCTTTCGTAATCTATGCTTATAGCCATAAACACACCAAACATGTATATTAAATATCATTTATAAACACACCAAGCAAGCAATGAAATCTGTATTCAAAAATAAAAATTAATCCAGGAACACAGAATAGAAATGAATGACAGTCTCAGCTTTTTATTCAAACCAGCGATGGTATTAATCAAGATCCTCGGCTGCAGCCGCAGCCTTGTCTCATTTGCTGTTGTGCTGTTGGCATTTTCAATCTGTCTTACCCATCTCGCTTTATCTGCAACACAACAACATAGCCTGATTACAAACACAGACCTTATCCTATTTAGTTCACTTGCAACCTTTTTGTTAATCTACTTTTTATTTGGCTTTCTCATTTATATGAAATCACGAGTGCAAACATTAAACGCCAGTGCTCATGACATCATTTCAGGCAACTTCACTACCTCACCCTTTTCTACCGAATGTGATGACCTGGCGAAAATGCAAAACAATATGGCCCACATCGCCAAAGAGTTTGATCGCCTACTAAAGCGTATCGCTGAATCTGTCTCTGAAGCCCATAGCGCGGCAAGGGCCGAGTCAGAGATAGCTAACCGTACCTCAACCAGCTCATTACAACAGGCCGAGGCCGTCGCCAGTATTTCAGCCGCGATTGAGCAGATGTCCACCAGCATCTCCAGCGTCGCAGAACAGATCAAGGACACTGAACAGGCATCGATTCAAACTCAGGATCTGGCAGAACGCGGCACCACGGTCGTCAAAAATACCATCAGCAGCATTCAGAGCATTTCATCATCTGTAAATCAGGCAGTCACTCTTGTTAGCAGCCTTGGCAAACGCTCAGATGAGATCAGTCAGATCATCAGTGTCATCGAAGCAATTGCCTCTCAAACCAACCTGCTCGCCCTCAACGCAGCCATCGAGGCGGCCCGTGCCGGCGAACATGGGCGTGGCTTTGCGGTTGTTTCAGATGAGGTCAGACAGCTTGCTATTCGCACCCACGATGCCACTGAACAAGTCAGCGGCATGATCACTGGCGTTCAAACCGAGGTCAAAGCCATCATCAGCAGCATTGGCGAAGTCAACAATGAAGTCAGCAAGAGTGTAGAAGAAAGCGAGAAGGTCAACCAGAGCCTTGCTGAAATCATGACGGGTGCCAACAGCACTGTCGCGATCATGCACGTTGTTGCCTCTTCCGTTCATGAACAAAACGCCGTCTGCGAAGACATTGCCATGAGTGTTGAAACAGTCAACCGGATGGCTGAAACCAACAGCGAAGATGCTGATGAGAGCAAAAACACAGCCATCTATCTCGAGACGCTATCAGAACGGGTACAAACAATGCTGCCTTCAAACTCGGTCAATTAACAATGATATACAGCGCCTCATTAATCTTGCTTTGTCTGGCTATTTGTCCCTGGCTTATCGTCATTAACAAAAACAAATGGCTCAAGCACACGCTCTTAATGGAGCATGGCCTGAGTTATATCAGCCAGTTACGCAAAGCGCTTGAACACTTGCCAGTGCATCGCGGCATGGCTAATGCCGTCCTCAGTGGTGATCAAAGCTTTCAGGAAAAAATGAATACCATGCAAGAAAATATCGCCAATGACATAACCGCCGTTGACGAATATATGGCCGGCTACCGACTACCTCAAACACTCATTTCACGCTGGCAGCGGATAAAAAATAACTGGCACAATCTGAAAACCGACCTCAAATCAATCTCACCAAACGAGAGCTTTGAGCGGCATACCGCCATAATCTCAGACATACTTAGTCTGATCAGCGACAGTGCTGATGACATGCGAATCTGTGCCCATCCAGAGCCTGAGTTGCAACAAATAGCCAAGACTGTCTTCAACCTGTTGCCCACCACCATCGAAGTAATAGGTCAATCCAGAGGTATCGGCACTGGCGTAGCCGCGAAAGGAACTGTTGTTACCGCAGCAAGAATTAAACTGCAGTTTCTATACGACCGGCTCACCAAGACACTTGCCACAACTCGGCAAACAATTGAGAACTGCCTGCAAGGTAGTAACGCTCAATTCAATATAAATCAGCAGACCGTCAACAATAGCTTTTCAGATACCCAGATGTTTCTCAACAGCATAGCTGAGAACATGTTAACAAGCGGAAAACCCCAGATATCCGCAGAAGAATATTTTTCAATCGGCAGCAAGGCCTTTGATAGCAATATTCAGCTGTTTGATACGATTAACACAGCGCTAGGCGAAGACCTTAAACAGAGAATCCCCCATCTAAAAAACAAGCTCAGGCTATCAGTTGTCGGCAGTGTTGTTGTTCTGATTTCTTCACTTATAATCTGGCAGCAGTTTATATTCACCTAGACCTCCGCGCATAAACCGAAGATATTAACGAACAGCCAGATATCTGCCATACTAGCCCCGGGCGCGGGGCTTTAGAATAGTCCTGTCAATCCGATCTAGTTCTCAACACCATCCACATTGAAGAGAGAAAGGTATGACCGACATTATCGAGCTGCCGTTACCCCCGCTCAGTGACAGGGAAAGATCACCGATTCTGATCAACACCCCCACCACCATCTTTTATATCAATGGTCGGCGCACCGATGGCAAGCTCAAAGCCTTCAATGTCGAAGAAGCCAGCATCACCATCACCAAGGGTCAGACAGATGAAGAAATCACCATCCTGATGTACGAGATCAAAGCGATGCACCTTTCCACACCGTTGCAATGGTTGCAGGACGAAACTTTAACTAACAGCAAAAACGCCAATATTAAAAGCTCTGGTGAGATTCAGGAATTCATCATCACCTTTAAAGACCGCACCAAGCTACGTGGCAAGACCTATGGCACACGCGTCGACAAAAATGGCATCCATCTTTTTAAAGAACACGGCAGCAATCAATATCTGCGCCAGTACATCCACATTTTTATTCCCCGGACATCAATTGAGAGCAACCTGATTGGCGACCAGATTGGTGATATCCTGGCCCGGGAAAACAACATCTCCCCCGAACAGATCGAACAGGCCGTCAAAGAGCAACAGGCCTCACGTTCAAGACCCCTGGGAGAGTTTCTGGTTGAAAACAGAATCGTTAATGCGACACAACTCGAGCAGGCACTAAAACGCCAAAAGAGCATGCCCAATCTCAAACTGGGTGAAATCCTGATCAGCGAAAGCCTGATTACCGAAGAAGAACTTGATGATGCACTGGATCACCAAAAGCGCGACCGTCAAAAACCCCTGGGAGAAATTCTGGTCGACAAGGGTATTATCGGCCGCGATCAGATCCAGCAGGCATTGGCGACTAAACTGGGCATCCCCTTTGTCCATATTCAAGAATTCAAAATCGAACCAAACATCATCAACCAGATTCCAGCCGAGCTGGCCTTCAAACACAAGATCATCCCGCTGTCATTGAGCGAAGGCAAACTGATTGTCGCCATCGACAACCCGATGGACTGGGCTGCGCTTGATGCCCTGCGTTTCAATACCAACAAATATATTGAACCTGTGATGGCCAGCGCCGAGGACATCAACTGGGCACTGCAGTTTCACTACACTTCGGATGACATCCTTCACACCATTGATGATATCGATGACGAACTCAATAACGATGATGACAAATACAGCGACACGCTTGCCTTCAATGAAGATACAGAAGTCTCTGAAAACATCATCGTCAAAATCATTAACAAAATTATTATTGATGCCCATCAACAATCGGCTTCAGATATCCATATCGAACCTAATCCAGGTAAAACCAAGGTGGTGGTGCGCTTCAGAAAAGATGGTGCCCTCCATATCTACCATAAATTTCCATCCCAATATCGCAGTGCCTTGATATCACGCATCAAGGTTATGGCACGACTGGATATCTCTGAAAAACGCAAACCTCAGGATGGCAAGATCAGCTTCAAACAATTTGGGCC
>Ga0316190_10001027_pt1 | contig 19956 bp, 22 predicted proteins | sample Eddworburrow2_MG_FD_204929 | JGI IMG/M metagenome (GOLD analysis project Ga0316190, IMG submission 204929) | Coastal sediment microbial communities from Maine, United States - Eddy worm burrow 2 | ecosystem: Environmental > Aquatic > Marine > Coastal > Sediment | place: USA: Maine | collected... | reverse complement strand
TCGCTGAAAAAACTCTCGGTCGTTTCCGAAAATTACAGCGAACTGAGGTATATACACCCGGAACAGGACAAGGGTTTCTTCGCTTCACTCACAGAAGGTGCCAGTAAACGTGTAGAGCAAACGCGCAAAGCCTTTTCAAATATGGTGGATAACGCAGAGAACATCATCGCCTCGCTACTCACCTTAATGACCGCCTATCTGACTATCTTCATCGTGGAGGTGTTGTTACTACCGCTTTCCATGCTCTGGCTGCTCGTCGCACTGTTCAAGGGAAAGCCGATGGACCAGTTCTCAGGTCTCATTGTAAACAAGCTCTATTCCGGAGCCTTGGATGACCCTGGTGACCCTGGGGTCAGGTCTTGATTGTTGAATTCTGATTGTCTTAATCTCATGATAAAATCGGGGAATGTATAAGAGCAGGAGGCCGGATAATGGTAATTCACAAGCGTGTATGGGTTATGCTGCTTACTGCAATGATGCTGTTTTCGGTCGCTGCCGATGCGGGGAGATTTATCGCTTAAGAATCTTCTTCGGCTTGTCGATGCCGGATGGCGGTGCGGTTTCATTGCAGGCATGGCAGGCATCCAGCGGGATAAAATTACCAAGACATTCGATGGCTTTAATATTGTGGGCTCGGCCGGGTACTACAAGGGAACACCGGAGCGGTCCAAGGTCGTCAGCTCATCATCGAGCAAAAAGACATGCCGAAAGCCAAGGAACTAGCCAGGGCATATGCCAAACAATTCCATCAGGAGTCGGTGATGATCGTGAGCGTCCCGGTGTCCGAATGGGATTTCGTCACGTCGGAAGATTAAACACGAGTAAACTGATGCTTATCAAGCGCATTGTCTGACTGCCGCGCCCGCTCAGGAAACGCAGTGGCGACAGATACACATTGGGCTTTTAAAACCCTCTACGAATAGGCACAATGCATCCGATTGCGGAATATGCTGGATTCCAGTCTTCTGTAATTAACAGATTTATCAATGACAGGGATGAATTACACACCCCAATGACGGTTCGTGTAGATGCATCTTTGACGGAGGATTGAATGACAGGTCAGGCAAAGAAGCCAGCTCAGAAAGCGAACTCGGGCTCAAAAAAGAAATCCGCGAAGGCAGGTAAGATGCCTTTAAAAGAGTATGAAGATGCTCTTGGAGATATCTATATTGAATTGGTGAAGTGGCAGCATTGGGTCAAGGATCAGGGGCTGCGTGTTGTCCTTATTTTCGAGGGTCGGGATGCGGCCGGAAAGGGTGGCACTATCAAGCGCCTCATGGAGCCGCTGAATCCTCGCGGATGTAATATAGTCGCGCTACCCGCCCCTTCGGACCGGGAAACAACCCAGTGGTATTATCAGCGTTATGTTCAGCATTTACCGGCTGCCGGAGAAATTACTGTATTTGATCGCAGCTGGTATAACCGCGGCGGTGTTGAGCGTGTGATGGGCTTCTGTACCGACAAGGAATACCGCGAATTTATGCGCTCATGCCCCGAATTTGAGAGAATGCTTGTGCGTTCCGGCATTATCGTTCTTAAATACTGGTTTTCAGTCAGTGATGAAGAGCAGGAACGCCGCTTCCAGAAACGTGCGACAGACAAGACCAAGCACTGGAAACTCAGCCCGATGGATCTGGAATCCCGCGATCGCTGGATGGAATATTCCAAAGCTAAGGATGAGATGTTCTTCTACACGGATATCAACGAGGCTCCCTGGTATGTCGTCAATGCGGATATCAAGAAGCGTGCGCGCCTCAACTGTCTGAGTCATATTCTTAAATCCATCCCTTATAAGGATGTGATGCCCGCACCCAAGCCACTTCGCCCGAGGAAGGAGCAGCCTGATTACAAGCGACCGGATATCAATGATCAGCACTTTGTTCCGCAGAAGTTTTAGGGAGGTCACAGCCTCTTAAGAATCATCACGACGTCGCAAGCACCTCAAGGGGGAATCGTGGGGTTTATTCATCAGCAGATATATCGTCTGACTGAACTAAAGAAAAAGATGTTAAATCCGCCGGAGAGTGATGATGACGGCAGCATCTTCATGGTTCAGAAAGACAGCGCCGACGAATATTCATCTCATGAGGAAAAGCGGAAGCATGTCCGCTTCCCTGTGGAGCTTGCAGTTCGTTATGGTGAGGATGCACCTGTTGCATATGACAGCTTTGTCTTGAATATCTCCCAACATGGGGTCTTTATCTTAACAGACAAGCCTTTTCCTGAGGGGACGATCCTGGTGATGCACTTTTTCATCCCACCGGAATCCAAACTTTTAGCCGAATTAAGAGGTGAAGTTAGAAAAATAAACACTTCCGACGCTTATCCGCAAGGCATGCACATCGAATTTTTCCAATATTCTGAAACTGAAATACAAACGTTGAACAACTTTCTGGAAGAAAAAAAACACCTGCTGGATAAACAAGTATAGCAAGGACAGGCCTCGGCCTACCCTGCACGCAAAAAAAGAGCGCCCCGCTGGGGGCGCTCTTCTTATTTTAGAGCCGCACGATATTACTGGCCGTGCACTTCGCGATAGGACGATGCCGTGCTGCTCGGCTGCCCCGTGATAACGCCGTCATATACCTGAGAAAGATAGGTACTCAGGGATGTGGCATCGCCAAGCGTATTCGCTGGAAGCCAGACGCCCGGTTCCGTGGAACCAGCGCCAATGGCGGTGCAGCTTGGCAACGATTCAACATGCTCATGGGCCACCAGTTCGCTGCAAGAGCCCTCAAAGTCGCCGTGATCCAAATGCGCAGGCACCGACGGCCTACCGACCGACAATGTCATTTTAGCATCAGGCTTTCCCGGAGGGATATGGCAAATCGTGGTCTTGCTGGATGAGCCGCCATTTGCAGAGGATGAATTCTGACTGAACGTGCTAAACGCCGCAGTGAGGCTCACACAAACCAGCGCTGAGGAACCCGTATTACTAGTCGCAGGGACGGCGTGTGCCTGTTGTGGCTCCGCGAATGTAGCGGCAAGCAATGCAACGCCTCCGAGTAGCATTAGGGAAACGACTTTCTTAGCTTTAATCGTCTTATTGATCTTGTTCATTTTATACCTCCTCCTGACGCCATTGGATGTATCGATGACTGAAAAACACATCTATATCCGCCAAGATGGGCACAACATATCACCGCCATTTGTTTATTTGGCGTGACTATAATCACAAATATACATTACATTTTATTAATGTTTATAAAGGTTTGTGGAAACTAGCCTTCTTTTAGATCACAAAACTAAACGGCAACCTCGTATAAATCATAAAGGCCTGATTTTCCTTTCAGTTCGCAACTGTGCGGAGTAGACACTTCGATTTGATTCTTCACCTGTTCATAGGCTGATTGCGAAATAAGCAGGCTTGAGTCGAAACGCTTATTAGCCTGCTCGATACGACTGGCCAGATTAACGGTATCGCCGATGGCGGCGACCTTGGTCATCGGTCCTGTGCTGAAATTGCCGACAATGGCTTTGCCGAAATGAATGCCGGCACGCATACCCAGTTGTTTCTTATACATCTGCTGTAGATAGGCATTGAATCCGACCAGTTCCACATGCATGCCGCGAACAGTGCGGATCGCATCCATAACCAGCCCGTCGGCTTTACCGCAAGCCCCGAACAGCACCAGCATACCGTCACCTGCGACATCGCTGATAACACCACCATACTCTTCGACAACCCGATTCATGGTGATGTAGTAACGATTCAGCACATGCACCACATCAAAGGCTGGTAAAGATTCTGCAAAGCTCGTGTAGTCGGCCAGGTCAACAAACATCACCGCGATATTTCTCTCCTGCCCCAGTCCATTGCTGTCAGCACTGGCCAACTGATCCCTGATGATCTGTGTATCCAGATCGTCCACCGCCAGACGCCTTATGCGGATGTCACCTTCAATACAGGTCTGACAGGCCAAACGGATATTGTCCGGAAGTGACAAGCGCTCGCTCATCAGAGCCTCCAGTTCGTTCCTGGGCTGGCAATATTCAAGGCCCTCTGTGACAAGCACCCTGCATGTTGAACAGCGGGCATGACCACCACAGACGTGCGTATGACGAATACCTGCTTGTAAGGAAGAGGCAAGCAGAGACTGATCAGCGTTGGAGCTAAAATCCAGATCGTCGGTTTCAGAATAAATACGGTTCAAATATTGCCCTAAGCGGGGACGCCGAAACGACGACAGGCATTGTCGTAACTTAAATCAGCTATATAGGCGGCGGAAACGCCACGCACCTCGGCAATGCATTGGGCGATATATTGCACATAAGCTGGCTCGTTGCGCTTGCCACGATGCGGCATGGGCGCCAGATAAGGCGAATCTGTTTCAATCAGAATTGCTTCTTCGGGCACAAATCCGGCCACGGCACGCAGTTCGTCGTTTGCTTTGAATGTCACATTACCCGAAAACGAGATGGACAAACCCATATCAAGCGCCTGTGCAGCCGTTTCCCTGCCTGAAGAAAAGCAGTGCATGATGCCCCCGCATTGCTCTACCCCTGCATCCGCCAAGACACGCAGGGTATCTGCATCTGCCTCACGCATATGCACGATTAGTGGCATATCCACCGCCTTTGCTGCCCGGATATGTGTGCGGAAACGCTCCTCTTGCACAGAGGGTTCGACACGGTGCCGGAAGAAATCCATCCCGGTTTCCCCAATAGCCACGCATTTCGGATGTTCGGCAAGTTTGCACAACCCATCGAAGCTCGGCTCGGCATCGATCTCATGATTGGGATGCACGCCAACGCTGAAAAACACATTCTCGCGCATTTCGGCCAATTCGCGCAGACGCGGGATGTTTACGACATCGACAGCGACCGCCACCAACCACTGACCGCCCGCCTCGCTATAGCGCTCAAAGGCTGCCTCCCGATCTTCATCGAACTGACTGAAATCGATGTGGCAGTGCGTATCAACGAGCCGAATACCAGACATCAGCCAGCCAGAATCTTTCGCAGATGGGATAACTGAACATGGTGCAGATCATCGAGGGCATGTGGATTGTCCAATATTTCGATGGCCGCACGATCAGCCTCACCGAACTCGGAAACCACCAGGTCGGCACCACTAAAGTCATGCGGTCGTGTATAATCGTTGACCGTCACCACGCATTTGATGCCAGCTGCACCTGCGGCCTTCCAGCCATTCTCCGAATCTTCCAGCGCTACCGTATCTGCTGCAGACATACCCAACTGTTCCAGTGCGTAGGTGTAGATATCCGGCGCAGGCTTCTTGGCCGGCACGATATCGCCAGCAGCCAGTACGGCGAAACGATCAAACCATTCGGCTCCAAGCGAATGCTCGATCAGCGCATCGAGTGCTGATGGCGTCGTGGTTGTCGCTACGCCCAGCGTAATGCCTGCCGCATGTGCTTCCTCCAAGAGTCGGCGCACACCGGGACGCAGCGGAATCCGACCTTCAGCAATCAATGATTCGTAGTGGGCCGTTTTACGCGCATGCAGGCCGGCAATCTCCTCATATGGCATCTCATGCATACCGCCACGCTCAATATCAAAAGCAATACGTTCCTTACCGCCGGTTACTGCCAGCAACTCGCCATAGGTCGGCACATCCCATTCGCGTTTGTGCCCAGCCTCTTCAAAAGCCATATTGAAGGCTACCCGATGACCATCCCGCTCAGTATCGGCCAATGTACCGTCAACATCCCATAACAAACACTTCAAATCGCTCATGCACTACTCCTAATTGAGATTTATATTCCGCTTCGGTTATGCTTGCATCCATGGGTACCCATATTTCTGAATCGCATCCGTCAGCCGTGACCGACAAGCCTAAGCTTAAACGGCCGGCAATGTATCAGGTTTTTCTGCTCAACGACGATTTTACACCCATGGATTTCGTGGTTGATGTCCTTCGCCAATATTTCCATAAATCGGAAAGTGAGGCCACCCACATTATGCTTGCAGTGCATCATGAGGGTAAAGGCCTGTGCGGCATCTATCCGCGTGAGATCGCTGAAAGCAAAGTCGCGCGGGTACGACAAACAAGTCGCAAGAACGATCACCCTTTGGCATGTATTATGCGAAAGGAACAGGGAGATGCCGATGCTGAATGAAGAACTCGAACGAACCCTGAACGATATATTCCGTTCGGCGCACCTGCACCGTAACGAATTTGTTACGGTAGAACACCTGCTTCTGGGGCTTCTCGACAACAGCGAAGCTCGCTCGGCACTGGAAGCCTGCGGTGCCAAAATTGTTCCGATACGTCAGGAATTAGAGGCCTATATTTCCGAACATGTTGCAGTACTGCCCGAAGGCACGGGCGAAACCACCGCCAGCATTGGCCTGCAACGGGTGATTCAGCGTGCTGTCATGCAGGCGCAATCATCCGGTAAGGACGAGGTCACTGGAGCCTATATTCTGGTCGCTATCTTTTCCGAAAAAGAATGCTTTGCCGTGCATACCATGCGTCAGAGTGGCGTTTCACGGCTGGATATTGTCAGCTATATCTCCCACGGCCTGCCTACGACCAACCACCTGGATGATGCCGAGGATGTACACATCGACGAGCAGGAACAAACTGCGCACAAGCCCACTGCACTGGAGCGCTTCACCATTGATCTTAATGCCCGAGCCAGAGCCGGAAAAATCGATCCGTTGATCGGCCGCAATGCGGAAATCGAGCGCTGTATCAATATTCTGTGCAGACGTCGCAAAAACAATCCCCTACTGGTAGGTGATGCCGGTGTCGGTAAAACCGCCATCGCTGAAGGCTTGGCCAAAAAAATCGTAGACAGTCAGGTTCCTGCAGTTATTGCCGAGGCGGAAGTCTATACGCTTGATATGGGCGCACTGCTCGCCGGTAGCAAATACCGTGGTGATTTTGAGGAACGACTCAAGGCCGTACTGGACGAGATCGAAAAGAAAGACAGCGGCATCCTGTTTATCGACGAAATCCATACGGTGATCGGTGCGGGTTCAGCCTCCGGCAGTGCCATGGATGCGTCCAATCTGCTGAAACCATCTTTGGCAAACGGCGATCTACGCTGCATCGGCGCCACCACCTATCAGGAATTCCGTTCACTTTTCGAGAAGGACCGCGCCCTGTCGCGTCGCTTCCAGAAAGTCGACGTGCCAGCCCCTTCACTGGATGAATGTATCGAAATTCTGCTTGGACTAAGGCCGAATCTGGAACAACACCATGGCGTGCGTTACGCCAAAGCCGCCGTAAGATCAGCGGCTGAGCTAGCCAGTCGCCACCTGCATGAGCGCAACCTTCCGGATTCAGCTATTGATGTGCTCGATGAAGCAGGTGCTGCGGTACAGGTTCAACCCATCGAAAAGCGTAAAAAACAAATTACCGTGGCGGATATCGAGGCCGTGGTATCACGCATCGCACGCATTCCCCCGCGCAGCGTTTCAGCATCCGACAAAAAATCCATGCGCCATATGGAACGCAATCTGAAGCTGACCGTTTTCGGACAGGATGAGGCTATCCAAAGCCTCGGTAGCGCCATCAAACTCTCGCGCGCCGGCCTTTCACATCCGGAAAAACCCATTGGCAGTTTTCTGTTCACCGGCCCTACCGGGGTAGGCAAAACCGAAGTAGCGCGACAGTTGGCTTTGCAGATGGGGCTCGAGCTCATTCGCTTCGACATGTCCGAATACATGGAGGCACATGCCGTATCCCGTCTGATTGGTTCGCCTCCTGGCTACGTTGGCTTCGATCAGGGTGGACTGCTCACCGAGGCTGTCAGCAAGAATCCGCATGCCGTACTACTGCTTGATGAATTCGAGAAAGCGCACCCGGACATCTTTAATGTCCTCCTGCAGGTGATGGACCACGGTAAACTGACGGACAACGCCGGACGAACCGCCGATTTCCGCCATGTCATCCTTATCATGACCAGCAATGCCGGCAGCTACGAGCTAAACAAAGCCAGCATCGGCTTTGCCCCACAGTCGTCACATGGCAACAATGAGGCAGCCATCAAGCGCATGTTCTCACCGGAATTCCGCAATCGGCTTGATGCGATGATTCCGTTTGCCTCGCTGAGCCCTGAGTCCATTCGACATGTCACCGATAAGTTCATCATGCAGCTGGAAACGCAACTGGAAAGCAAAGGGGTTCAGATTGAAATCAATGCTGCAGCCCGTGCCTGGCTGTCCAAACACGGCTTCGATGAACAGATGGGGGCAAGACCAATGGCCAAACTGATTGCCGACGCCCTGAAGAAGCCTCTGGCCGATGAAATTCTTTTCGGAAAACTGCAAAAAGGCGGAAAAGTAAGCGCCGTTGTCGAAAATGATCGCCTGCGTCTCGATTTTCCCGCGTGACAGATACGGTCGAAGTAAAGCTTAAACTGAAGCACACGCAAGGGCTGGGTGAAACGCATGCCGTTGGCGAAACCTCTGGTATCGAATCGACCACCCATGAACCGGCCGAAATACCCGAAGACAGCCTGCGTTGGTGTTTTGAGGTGCTTACTGCAGCAGCACCCGAGTCACCTCCCTTCGACCTATGCCGGCCTCCGCCCATCGCACCAGATACCCTTGAAAGACTGAAAACAGGCATCGCTACCATACCGCCCCTGCCGGAAATCTGGCACAGGGTGCGTCAAATGATGGAGACCGACGAAGCATCACCACACGATCTGGCTCGCCTTATTGAGCAGGACCCCGTGCTTAGCTCGCATGTGCTGCAATGGGGCAATTCCGCAGTTTATGCCCCGAGCGGAACCCATGTCAGCACAGATGTCGGCGTTATCCTGGCTCGAATGGGCATGGACGAGGCGCAAAATCTGATTCTCGAGTCACTGCTGCCGACCCTTGGCGAAATGGATGAGAAATCCTCCATCCAGGCACAGCACATCTGGTTTCACAGCAAAGCCATCGCCATGTTCTGTCGCCAACTCGCCGGATTTTCCAGCCATATCGTCGAGCACCATGCCGGTCTGGTCGGCCTGCTGCACGACATCGGCAAGCTTATTATTCTGCATATGGAGGATGAGGCCTCACTCGACCGCATCGCCTCCAGTATTGCGGCTGGCGAGCCTGATGTTCTGGCCGAGTGGCAAGTGCTTGGCTATACGCATATTGATGCCGGCATGATGCTCGCCCTGCACTGGCATTTGCCCCGCGAGGTGCACCACTTCATCTACTTTCACCACCATGCCAGCTGGCATGCATTGAAAGATTGGCCACATGACCAGCACGATACTGTCATGCTTGTACATGCCGCCCACATGATGCTGCACAGCATGCGAAAAACTGCTGCAGCCGAAGGGATATGGGACAAAACCGAACGCACCCGGCTCGATGAAACCGAAACTGTGCTGCGCCACCACCTGCATATTCCGCTCACCGATACTGCGTTGTATTCCCATATGCAGTGTGAACTCGAACGCCTGGAACGCCTGTTTCCGAAGCTGTATCCCAGCCCTGAAAAAACCTAGGGCCTGCTCACACTAATTTTGCTTGCAGCGACGAGGCAATTTTTGTGGCCCTGCAAGGCTTTGCTCACGAAATGTGCTTATTGCACATAAATGAGTGATAACGCCGCAGGACAGAAAAATAGCCCGTCCCGCAGGGCTGCGCCCCAAATGGGGCCATCCGGCGTTGCTCGTCGTTTATTTGGAATCACCAAACTTCTCTCCTTGGGCCTTGGTTGGCCACATTTGGAGCAGCAGCGCCTCATCCAAAATTAGTGTGAACAGGCCCTAAACGCTGAGCTGCAATCCGGCACGAAGGACGCGTTGCATATCTTCTGCAGTATCCACATCGAAACTTGTACAAAGGCATCGATGGCTCAGGCCAAGTGCTGCAATGCGGTTCAATGTCTGCTCAAGCACCAGTGAAGTGCCCCAATTGATATCGGCAAACAATTCCGCCCAACAGCCGCGCAGGGCAATCAGATCATAACCACCATCCTGTACCGGCCCGAGAACCACATCACATGACTTCAATGCTCTCACCGCTGCATATAGGCGCGCCTCGGACATGTGTGGGCTGTCGGTTCCCAGTAGTATGACTGCATCAGCCCCGTAGCTAAGAGCACGCTGCACAAGGCGATACATGCGTGCGCCCAGATCTCCCCTTCCCTGTGGCTGGACAGGCAAATCAAAGCCCGTAAAAAAGGGATGTGAGACATCGTCGGCAGCAATCCATGTGTTGGGAAACAGGCGATGTGCGCGCTCAATCACCAGAGATGCCATGGCTGCATGCAAGCAGGCTGCTTCCATCTCGCTGTAAAATGGAACAAACCGTGTTTTGACCGCTCCAGCTACCGGCGCCTTACACATAACAATGGGTCTGATGATAAGATTACGCCTCATCGTGCCTCGCGATAGATACTGGCAAGCCTTTCAGCCGGCACACCCAGCCAATAAAACAAACGCAGTCGCCACATCAGTAACATCGTGCGGATAATACCGTGCCGCTCCCAGCGCCGGCTGGAGGTGCACACCTTTTGACGCAAGCAAGCAATCTTCCCAAGCCGCTTCAAGCGGCGTGAAAACTCAATATCTTCCATCAAGGCAATGTCCGCAAAACCTCCCATAGCCTCAAACACATCGCGGCGCACAAACATGGCCTGATCACCCGTACTAATCCTGCTTAGCCGTGAACGCAGATTGATAAACCACTCGACCACACGCAGCGCGGGATGCGCACCGGACAAGCGCACATCGAAGCGCCCGCCGATATGCGCAGGCTTAGAAGCAAGCTCTCGCAGCATATCGATATCACTTGAGCTTATAGTTGTATCTGCATGTAGAAAAAGGATTATTTCGCTTTCACAAACTCGTGCGCCGGCATTCATCTGGGCGCCACGACCGCACTGCGAGGTCAGCCAACGCAGGCCACTTTCCTGCAATACCAGTTGAGTTTCATCGCTGGAACCACCATCAACCAGCACCAGTTCGTCGGCAGCGCATTGACGCAAATCCTGCAATAACTGTGGCAATGCAATGGCTTCATTGAGCAAGGGGACGACCACTGCAATACTACCCTCTGACGAAACCTCGCTGGCCTCTTCCGTAGTCTCAGGAGTCGGCAACGTCGATCACCACCCAGCCACTTCCCTCGCTGCGAAAGTTGGTCATTTGCCCCTGCCAGACTCGCCCGGCCAGGGCGATCAGCTCAGGCCCATGCGTGAACAGACGGATATCGAAGCGGAAGGCCACGCCACCCAGCTCGATGCTACTGGCCGGCACATAACGCTGCATCACGGTGTCCATGACATCCAACTCGGCAAAGCGTTTGCGACTCATCGCCCGCCCCAGCAACACGCCTTTCCCGCCATGTCGCGCCGCTGGCTTGAACACCCAGCCCTTGCGCTCAGCCCAGGCGGTTTCCAGATCCATATCAAGCAAACGACGGGTTTCCGGCACGATTTTGCGAATGGAGGCAATCTCTTCTGGCGGTAGCATGGTTTCCAAGAACCCCTCACGCCACCAATCCACCATGCGGCCCTTGTCACCAAGCAAAGCATAGCTGCGCGGATGCGGGTTCAACTGCACCAACCCGCCCTCGTATGCGCTGCGGATATGTGCCAACTGTGCGCTTTCCAGATAAAAGTCGGTGTGCCGGTTATAGATGCCATCCAGGCGAAGCTCTTCCCCATTCACCCCTCTGGCGTACAACCCATCCTCAGCAAGGTGGATATCTTCAGGATTGAGTACGACAACCTGCCGCCCTTCCATATGCAACAACTCGGCATAAGCCAGCATCTCGGGATACATGAACTGCTCGGTCACATCCTCATCCATGATGCCGATATTCCTCCAGTGCTCTGGAAACATGCGACAAAGGCGGCGTACAAGAACGTCATCCCAGCAAGGAATATCCGGCTGCGGAAGCCATTGATGAGCACCCATAAACAGGCCGCCTGCATTATTGTTGATCTCAATCAACCGTGGTCCCTGCTCAGTCAGGTGAAAGTCATACCCCATCAAGATTCCGGGGGCTCCGGGGTCAATGCCGGCTGCTGCTGGCAGCTTCTCTTTCAATCCTTGTGCATAGGCCGGCATCTGTTTTAAACGCCACATACTCTGCACAAAATTATGCATCGCGGTGAAATTTTCTGCGGAAATACTTACGGGCTTGTCTGTGGCCAATATCATGGTTGTGAAAGCTACCCGAATCAGCCTGCAACTGTACAATGCCGCCATGCCAACAGAGACCCCCGAATCCACAAACCTCAGCGTTGAAACACGACTGCAACTTCCGGCCCTATCATTGGCCATGCTTGTTCAGCAGATGCAGGCCATGGGGCAACCAGGCTTCCGCGCTAAGCAAGTACGCGACTGGGTGAACAAGGGCATCACCAATCCTGCCGAGATGCAGAACATTCCGGCCGCCTTGCAAGAGCAATTGAACGAGCAACTGATTTGTTCACCGCTGAAACTGATACAGCGTCAGTGTTCGCAGGATGGAACCCGCAAATATCTGTTCCAACTGCTGGGCGGCGGCAATGTAGAAACGGTCCTGATTCCAGACGTATCACGTTCCGCAGTCTGTGTTTCCTCACAGCTCGGCTGCGTTCTCGATTGCCCCTTCTGCCATACCGGAACTCAGCGCTTCAGTGGTAATCTGACAGCCGGAGAAATCGTCGCCCAGGTTCTGGCTGTAAAACACGATCTGCGCTGCGACCCGCTGCCAGATGACCTGCACTCTGGGGTAACACATATCGTCTATATGGGCATGGGCGAGCCCTTGGCCAATGAAGCTGGTGTATTGGACAGCCTAGAACTACTCATGGATGAACAGGGCCTGAATCTGTCTCGTCGCCGCATCACGGTATCCACTTCAGGGCTCGTACCGCAAATCGGCCGACTGGGGGAAAACGCACCGGTCAATCTCGCTATTTCACTGCACGCAGCCAGTGATGCGCTGCGTGACGAACTGGTACCCATCAACCGTAAGTATCCGCTGGCTGAACTGCGCAAGGCGCTTGATGCCTATCCGCTGCCCACGCAACGACATATCACGCTGGAGTATGTGATGCTTGCTGGCATCAATGACCGCGATGAAGACCTTGCTGCACTGACTCAGTTTGTAAACCCGGAACGGGAGCGCATCAACCTGATTCATTTCAATGCATGGCCGGACTCACCCTATAGCGGCTCGACAATGCAACACATGAACAACTTCGCCAAACAGTTGATAAGAAAAGGGATTCGTGCGACGGTAAGGCGTTCGCGCGGGGACGATATCATGGCCGCCTGCGGTCAGCTTAAATCGCAGATGGAGAATGCTGCCAGCTGATGAAAAGCAGGCTCCCGGATATTGCAGGCGCGACGATGCAACACATAAACGATGGATCAGGGGCATAGAAAGAATATGAATCAGCGCATTGGTATTATTGGCGGCAGCGGATTGTATGACATTGAGGGCATGGATGTTCTCGACGAATTGAACATGGAAACGCCCTGGGGTGAACCATCAGATGCACTGATTCTGGCCCGCATCGGAGATCAGGAAGTGGTCTTTCTGCCGCGTCATGGGCGAGCGCATCAAATCCCGCCGCATCAAATCAATTACAGAGCCAATATCTATGCCATGAAACTGGCAGGTGTGGAGCAGATCATTTCCATCTCGGCCGTCGGTTCGCTGCGCGAGGCCATCGTGCCCGGCCATTTTGTCATCGTCGACCAATTCGTCGACCGCACACATGGCAGAGCCTCTACCTTTTTCGAGGGACCTGTCGTAGCACACACATCGTTGGCCGATCCGGTATGCGGCGCACTTCGAAAGCATCTGCTGACCGCCTGCCGAAGTGCTGACATCACGGTTCATGATGGTGGAAGCTATCTGTGTATGCAGGGCCCGCAATTCTCTACCCGTGCTGAATCAGAGCTGTATCGCAGCTGGGGTATGGATGTCATTGGCATGACCAACCTCCCCGAAGCCAAGTTAGCCCGGGAGGCAGAGATTTGTTACGCCACCGTCGCCATGAGCACCGATTACGATTGCTGGCACACCGAAGAGGATGATGTAAGCGTCGAGGGCTTACTTGAAATCATGCATGGTAACGGAATCAAAGCCAAAGCCATGTTGAAAGCCTTGTTTGCTGAACAAGCGCAACTGCACAACTGCGACTCTGGCTGCTCCCATGCGCTAGATATGGCCATCATCGGTAAACTTTCAGATCATGACGATAGTGCGATCAAACCGATTCACGCGCTGGTCGAGAGGTTGCTTTAATGGCCTATCGCCCCCCTATTATGCTTGCCTTGCTGATGGTGTTTGCCTTATCCCTGAGCGCATGCGCAGGCAAACAAAACAAATCGACGGAAAAAGGTACGCCCAAACAGGTCGAATCGCATTATTTACTGGGCCTTGATGCGCTCAATAAAAACAATCTACCTAAAGCCTTCGATGAACTACTGCACGCCGAACGTCTCAATCCCCGGCGTACCGATATTCTTGATGCCTTGGGTGTTGCATGGCGCCTGCGTGGCGATCTGCAAAAATCGCATGACTATTACACCCGTGCCATCGCCATTGAGCCATCGCCGCGCATATACAACAACTTCGGTATCCTTCTGCTGACCATGCAGAAGCCCAAGGAAGCCGAAAAAGCTTTCAGAAGCGCCTTGGATGATCCGCGTTACAACCGGCCTGATATCGCCTACATCAATCTCGGCGATGCCCTGCTGATGCAGGACCGTTTCAATGATGCTATTGCCGCCTACCGGCAGGCTCGCCTGATCAATCCTCTGCCAGAGTTATCACGCCTGAAAGAAGCATCCGCATACGTAAAATATAATCGTCCGGCTTTTGCCCAAGCCATGTACGAAACCATTCTACGTGACAGCCCAGCCAATCTACAGGCCTTGCAAGGATTGCTTCCTTTGCTGCAAAAGAATAGGGAACCCGGACTGATGCGTGAGCATTTGCAGACTTTCATCAGACAAACCCCAGAACCATTGGACCGAGCGTGGGCAGAAGAGCAACTTAAAGGCATGCGACCATGAGCCCCGCGAATAAAGGCAAACCAGTGGCTGAGAGTAAAGTAGAATTGAGCGAAAGCGAGCTGCGCATCGAGGCACGATGCCACCTTGGTGAGCGCCTTTCACAAGCCCGTCAGGTCAAAGATATCGGTATTCATGAGGCCTCCGAGCAACTCAGAATCCGTCAACACTATCTTGAGGCACTGGAAAGCGGTGACTGGAAGACATTGCCGGAAGAAGTCTACGTCATGGGGTTTTTGCGTCAGTACGCAAATCTTCTAGGTGTCGATCTTGGTGAGGATATCGAAGCCCTGAAAACGGGTGAATATACCCTGACCAAGCCGTTTACCATGCCAGACCCGCCCATTGCGATGAATCGGGCATGGGCTGTTGCCGCCGGAGCCTGCTTTTTAATCCTGCTGATTCTGTTCAATGTCGTCGATGAGGGTGAGGAAGAACTACATCCCGCCCGTCTGCAAATGGCTAACCCTGTCCTAGCCCCGGCTCCAGCTACGATAGAGCTGCAAGCAGAGGACGCCACAGTATCTGAACTCCCTGCACAGGCAGAGGAAACATCGGTGCAGTCTGATGCTCTTCTTGCCGAAGAAACCGTGAAAGCTGCTTCAGATGCGGAATCTTCCCCTGCTGAACCGGCCGCTACACAAGAGCCTGTAATTATTCCCAGCCCGACAGTGGCTAAGCAGGCAGAGACGGAAAATACCCGTCAGATGACCTCTGCCCTAACCAGCACGGATGGCAGCGGTCGTCATGTCTTTCTCCTGACTGCGGTGGATGAGGATGTATGGCTACAATTGCATAAGCCCGATGGCACACTTGCCAAGGAGGCTCTGCTGCGCAGCGGCCAAGGCATGCGCTTGAAAACGGATGAAGATTACCTGCTGTTAACCTCAGGCAACCCGCTGGCCCTGAGTATCACTATAAATGGTTTGTCTGTCGCAGAACCGGGAGCACTGGGTGAAAAAGACAAGGTCTTGCATGACCATCGCTTGCTTTCATCTGCGGCCCCATCCGAAGATATCAACTGATGGGCTCTACCCCCCATCCGACAACCAGCCCTGAAGCCATCAAACATGCCGTCGAACTAATCCGGCGCCGCTCAATCACTCCGCAAGATGGCGGCTGTCAGGACTACATCGAAGCTGTCTTAACACCGCTCGGTTTCACACGCACCCGGGTCGATGTTGGCGGCGTGATCAACAGCATCTACAGCCGCAAAGGCGACAAGCAGGGAACACTGGCATACGCAGGACACACAGACGTCGTACCAACCGGGCCGGAGAATCAATGGCCGCATCCGCCATTTGAAGCTGTTGTCGAAAACAACGTGCTACATGGGCGCGGAGCGCAGGACATGAAGGCAGGTATCGCCTGCTGGCTGACCGCGCTGGAAAAGTGCTGTGCACAAGAAGCCGCCCTACCCGGCCTGCAACTACTGATCACCTCCGATGAGGAAGGTGACTCAATTGATGGCACCGTACGGTTGGTTGAATATCTGCAAGAACAAAAACTTCTACCCGATGCAGCGGTGGTTGGCGAACCATCCTCATCCTCACAAGTCGGCGACACCATTCGTCGAGGCCGTCGAGGAGTGGCCCATGTATATCTCAGCGTAGAAGGTAAACAAGGGCATTCCGCTTACCCTCAAGACGCCGACAATGCTATTCACCATGCCGTGGAGGCCTTGCACGCCATTCAGCATATCGACTGGGGCATACCCGCTGCCGGTTTTCCGCCGACCAGTTGTCAATTCACCAATATTCGAGGTGGTGAAGGTGCGAGCAATGTCATTCCAGGCTGGGCATCGGCCTTTGCCGATATCCGCTACAACCCGGGCCTCGATTTCGAGGAAATCCGCCAACGCATTGAAACCGCATGTGCAGGCGACTCAACCATCCAACTGGATATTCGCCATGAAGCTGCCGCCTTCTACACCGCCGACTGCCCTCTGCTGGATTTGGTGGAGCAAAGCATCGAGCGTATCAACGGAATCAAAACTCTGCGCGACACCGGAGGTGGAACATCCGACGGACGCTTTCTCGCCGCAGCCGACATACCGGTAGTGGAACTTGGCCTGACGAACGATACTATTCACCAAATTGGCGAGCGCGTGGCTATCTCCGAACTAAATGAACTGACCCGCATCTACGCTGAAATCATCACCCACTTTGAAGGAACGACATGCCTCTGACAGCCAGCAAACAATTGGAAACCTTTGCCAACCCTAATCCTGAGCGTGATTATAATATCCAGATTGAGTGTCCTGAATTCACCTGTCTGTGTCCTAAAACCGGCCAGCCTGATTTCGCTGAAATTACGCTCGACTACACGCCCGATGCTGAGTGCGTGGAACTGAAATCGCTCAAGCAGTACTTCTGGAGCTTCCGCGACGAAGGGCATTTTCATGAAAAAGTGACCAATATGATCGCCGATGACCTGATTGCGGCCATCGCACCACGCTGGCTTCGTTTGGAGGCTCGATTCAATGTGCGCGGCGGCATCTACACCAACGTGGTGGTGGAGCACGGAAGCAAATCATGAAACAACTTCCCTTTCGCAAAATGCATGCGCAGGGAAACGATTTCGTAATCCTCGACGGCCGCGAATCCACCCTCCCGGAACTTGATTCAGAATTGATTGCCGCCATGACCGAACGTCGTTTCGGCATCGGCTGCGATCAATTGCTGGTACTGCTCCCTGATGCAGAGTGCGATGCAGCCATGCGCATTTTTAATAACGATGCCTCCGAAGCCGGCAACTGCGGTAATGGCCTACGCTGCGTTGGTGCCATGCTGCTGGAAGAAAGCGATGCTGATATGGTAAAAATACGCCTGCGTGATCGCTCTGTGCGTATTGAAAAAGGTGAAAGTGGTATTCGCGTGCATATGGGCAAGGTAGAGATCACAGGCAGCACCGAGGCGCATGTAGATGTGCATATCGGCAACCTGCATAGCGTTTTCTTTGAAGCGGTGGAGGAATTCCCGCTTGACCGTAATATCGAGATTGTAAGCGGTCAGATTGCTGACGAAGTCTATGTGGACATTATTGAACACGGCTCAGGGCGCACCCCCTCATGCGGCAGTGGTGCTTGCGCCACCGCGGTTGCTATCTGGCATCAGGATGGCCATCAGCGCGCACAGCACATTCATATGCCAGGCGGCATGGTGACAGTTTCCGGCACGCCGGAAGATGTTTGTCTTGAAGGGCCGGTCAACTTCGTCTACGAGGGAAAATACTACCTGTAGTCGGCCTCCCGCCGATTTCTGCGGCTGGATATAAGCATTCTTCTTGCTTGCCGCGCCATTCTTCCCTAGAAGCCTCTCATGGCACTTAAATCAACCATCTTCAAAGCTCAATTGCAGATCACCGATATGGACCGGCATTATTATCAGGATCACCAACTGACTATTGCCCGTCACCCTTCGGAAAACGATGTGCGCATGATGGTCCGCCTGCTGGCCTTTGCGCTCAACGCCAGTGAATCGCTGCAATTCACCAAAGGGCTGAGTACCGATAACGAGCCCGACATCTGGCAGAAAAGCCTGAGTGATGAAATCGAGTTGTGGATTGATCTCGGCCAACCAGATGAGAAACGCATACGCAAGGCCTGTGGCAGATCAAAGCAGGTGATGATTTATACCTACCAGCACAGCAGCGGTAGCGCGTGGTGGGAACAAAACCGCAACAAACTCGAACGTTTCAAAAACCTCAGCGTCGTCAACATCCCCGAAGCGGATGCATCAACCCTTGGACAGATGGCAGAGCGCGCCATGCAATTACAGTGTACCATTAGCGACACTCAACTTTGGTTCAGCAATGGCGAACAGGCTATCGAAATCGTGCCACAGGTATGGAAAAGGTTAAATCAATGAAATTCGAGCAATACTATCTATCAGCCGAGATCAAAAAGAATCTGAGACAGCTGGGTTTTGTCCGCCCCACCGACATCCAGTTCAAGGCCATCCCTTCGATTCTCAATGATGAGGATGTGCTAGCCATTGCCCAGACAGGCACGGGTAAAACTGCTGCCTTTGCCATTCCGGTGATTGATAAAATCCAGCGCTACAAGACAAGCAAGAGAAGTTACGGCATCAAATGCATTGTCCTGGCACCTACCCGCGAGCTGGCAAAACAGATCGGCGCGGTATTCAAAAGCATCGCCGACCATACCAAGGTGAAAGTGTTCACCCTGCATGGCGGGGTCGAGCAGGATACTCAGATTGCCAAGCTGCAGGACGGCATCGATATACTGATCGCCACACCGGGTCGCATGTTCGACCTGATCAACCAGCAGGTGTTGCAACTGGATAGAATCAACACGCTGGTACTCGATGAGGCTGATCATATGCTCGATCTCGGCTTTATCGAGGACATCATCTATATCAAACGAATGCTCAAACAACGGCACCAGACCCTGTTCTTTTCCGCCACTCTCAATGATGAGATCAAAAAGCTGGCCTACTCGCAGGTGAAGAGCGAAGCCATCCGCATTCAGGTTTCACCCAAGGACAGGATTTCCAAAAACATCAGCCACTTCGTCATGTTCGTGGAAATGGATGACAAGCGTTTCTTCCTCGAGCGCTTCCTGACTGATCATCCCGACGGCAAGGTGATTGTCTTCGTGCGCACCAAAGTGCGTGCCGAGCGCGTAGCCAAGGCCATGGAACGCACCGGAATTGCTGCCCTGAGCATCCATGGGGACAAGGATCAGATGCAGCGCAACGAGACCATGCAGGCTTTTCGCGACACTGTATGTCGGGTGATGATCGCCACCGATGTGAGCGCGCGTGGCATCGACATTCCCGATGTGGATTTTGTGATTAACTATGACCTGCCGGAAAAGCCGGAAAACTATGTGCATCGAGTGGGCCGTACCGGACGAGGGGAAAACAAAGGCGAGGCCATTGCCTTTTGCAGCCCCGAGGAAAAGCCTCTGCTTGAGGCCATCGAGGACTTCATCACCAAGCCCGTCGAGGTCATGAAGGTAAGCAAGCATGGATATGCCGAAGTCACC
>Ga0316190_10001026_pt1 | contig 19974 bp, 23 predicted proteins | sample Eddworburrow2_MG_FD_204929 | JGI IMG/M metagenome (GOLD analysis project Ga0316190, IMG submission 204929) | Coastal sediment microbial communities from Maine, United States - Eddy worm burrow 2 | ecosystem: Environmental > Aquatic > Marine > Coastal > Sediment | place: USA: Maine | collected... | reverse complement strand
TGCAGGTCTGCAGTCCGTTCTTTTTCGGCAGCATCAGATCGAGGATGATCAGATCATAGTCGTTGACCTCGGCAAGGAAGCCACCATCTTCGCCATCATAGGCGACATCGACAGCGTGCCCCTCCTCTTTCAATCCCTTCTGGATGAACTGGGCAACGCGCTCTTCGTCTTCAACGACCAAAATCTTCATGTGGCCCAGTGTAGCAGTAACAGATCGGTTTCGTGAAGGGTGACCGTTATTTTCCGTTTTGTCAGAATGTCGATAGTGTGATGCCAGAGGTGATCTATGCAGTACAAATTGATCGATAAAAAGCCACTCTACCGCGGATTTTTCAAGCTTGATGGCTATGATATTGAACATGAATCATTCGAAGGTGGAACGATTAAGATGCATCGCGAACATCTTGAGCGTGGCGATGCCATTGCCATGCTGCTCTACGATCCGGATGGTGATGAGGTGCTGTTGATCGAACAGTTTCGCATCGGTCCTGCTGTGCGCGGCGATGAACCGTGGTTGATTGAAGTGGTGGCAGGCATGATTGATGAGGGGGAAGATGCTGAAGCGGCTGCATGTCGTGAAGCGGTGGAAGAGGCGGGGTACGAGCCTTATAAGGTTGAGCATTTGGGTCGTTACTACTCAACACCGGGAGGCTCTTCAGAGCGTATCGATCTCTATTTGGGTCTTGTTGATAGGTCGAAGCCGGTTGGGGATGGAGGTGGAATGAAGCATGAGCACGAGGATATTCACCCCTTCTGGATCAGTCGCGAAGAGGCAATGAGTTGGCTGACAAGTGGAAAAATTGATTCAGGAGCACCAATGTTGGCGCTGCTGTTGTCTTTCGGCTCTAGCGGACGAATTGGGCCCAGATAATCAGACGTTCACTTGCTCAGAAGGATCGGGTGAAAAGATGTCAGACATTTGAAATTCAAACATATCATAACGAAACGGTTTGCCGAGTACGCGGAGATCTTGATCGGGTAGCTTCTCATATAGTTGGTTTGGAGAGCCAGTGATGATAATAATGCGATCCAGTAGCTCGGGCATTTTTATGGACATGATTTTATATATCTCATCGCCACCAAGTTTTGGCAGTCGAATATCAAGAAGAATGACATCGTATTGAGAAGCATTCTCTGATAACTCTAATACACCTTGAACCGAATCGTGTAGTGCTTTTATGTCGATGTCGATTTGCAGTTCCTGTGCGAAACGACGAAGAAATCCCCTTATGATATCGTGCGTTAGCACGTCATCATCAATTAACAGTACTTTCATTTGAAGTTACCCCTTATTCCCTTAGGGGCATTATAGTTGACGGGGTTACTCTTTTGCAAGCAGGCCGGATATGAGTGTTGAAAAGTCATCATCCTTGGCTTGATTTGGAATGGTGATCAGCTGACTCTCTTTAGGTATGAGCGGTCGAATCGACGTTTCAGCCTGAATGGCAGCAGCATGATCATCTAATGCATTAATAACAATATACGTTGGATTCATGCCCATCTGTTTGATTTGTGCCAGCGTCAACAGAGCATGGTTGATGCAGCCGAGGCGCGCACCGATCACCAGTAGCACTTCACAATTCTCTAGATCACTGATCCAGTCGCCTACCAGATAGGTGTCATTAAGTGGTACCATCAAGCCACCGACACCCTCAATGAGACATAAATCGACTTTCTCCGCTTGCGCATTACACCATGAAATCAGTTCTTTGGGTTTGATCTGTTGTGCTTCGGCAGCCGCAGCGATGTTTGGCGATGCCGGTAGCTGGAAGGAGTAGAGGTTCAGTAGGTCGGGATTGTTGAGCTGTTGCGCCTGCATCAACGCTTCGACATCCTCATTGATGCCATGATTTGAAATACCACTGGCGACCGGCTTGATAGCTGAAGCAGAGATATCCTGCTTCAGTAGAAGCTGGATCAGATTGGCAGTGACAAATGTTTTGCCTGCACCCGTATCAGTGGCGGTGATGAATACCTTTCTACCCATGGTTTACTCGATGTCGCCCATCTCAATTGGAATCACCCGGTCTGAGTGCTCGTAGCCAGGCTCTTTATACCATGCCTGTGCATAGAGCGCTTCGAAGGTGGCGTGAACACGGCCTTCCTCATCCCGGTATCGCTCTGTATAAGCCTCGTCGAGCTGCTTGAGCAGACTGCGTCCATAGAGGCCGTTGGGGCGCGATTGAATGGCAGAGGATGAAGCGCCGATATGCTTAAGCTCCCGCACCAACGCCATGGTGTTGGGGTAGGTAAGGGTGAAGATATCGGTGTCGGTAACGGGCAACTCCACAGCCAGTTCCATCAGCGAGTCACCCAGAGAGGTGACATCGGGGAACGGCAGCACAAGCCCTGCCCGTTCATGTGAAATATCGGCAAGGGCCTGTCGAAGTTCGGAGAGGGTACGCCTGCCAAATGTGGAGAAAATGAGCAATCCTCCGGGGGCGAGAACACGGCGCATCTCCCGCATCATCTGCATCGGTTCCGGCACCCACTGCATGGCGAGATTGGAGGTGACCAGATCAAACGAGCCATCAGGAAAGGGGAGAGAGCAGCCATCGCTGACAACATGATGACGTCGGCCATGCCATGGCATGCGTCGGGGATGGGCGCGATGCGTGGCTTTGACCATCCCCTCTGAGAGATCGAGTCCAGTGACGTCCGCCTTTTTATAGCGCTGACAGAGCAGGCGGGTGACGTAGCCGGTGCCGCAACCGATATCGAGAATTCGTTTGGGATCGATTTTGGTGAATTCCAGATGGTTAATCAGTCGGTCACCAATCTCGCGTTGCAGCACGGCATGCTCATCATAACTCTCTGTAGCAGATGAGAACGAGCGTTTTACCCGGGCTTTGCTGATGTGAGTGTCGATGTCTGGGGGATTCATATCGTTTGGCACCATCTCTCCAATGTTTCGTTAAATGTTTCGGGGTGTGTCAAAAAGGGGGCGTGGCCACAGCCTTCAAATGCCTGCCATGTCGGATGCGGTAGCCTCTTTGCAAGCCATGCTCCGGCAGCTGTCGGAATGATCGCATCCTGCGCTCCATGCATCAGCAGGACTGGTGTGGAGATCGATGAAACGTCGCTCCGCAAATCTGTAGAAGCCAGATGGTTCAGTCCTTTGGTGAGTGTTGCCTGCGTTGGTGGGTGGCCTCTATCGATGCTCGAGAGCGCTATCTGGTTGTAATCGCTACGGCTGATGGTATCGCCCTGCAACATCAGCATGAAGAAACGCCCCATGGTTTTGGCCGAGTTCGCTTTGATGCCGCTTTCAAAGGCATCAAATATCTGCTGTTGGCAGCCGTAATTCCAGACTGTTTGGTCACGATTGGTCCGGTTGCAGAATGATGGTGTGGTTGAGATCAGTGCCATCCCTCTGACTTTTTCAGGGTGTTTCAAGGCTAGCTGCATAGCGATGATGCCTCCCAGCGACCAGCCGACGATGATGCTTGGAGAGTCGGAAAGCTGCTCGGCGATGGCTTCAATCCAGTCATCATGCTCTGCACTGCCACCATGACCGGGCAGGTTCAAAAACATAGCCTCGGGGAAGGATGATATCTGTTGATACCAAACTTGCCGTGATTGACCCCAGCCATGCAGGAAAACCATGGGAGTGCTCATGCGAGCCTCCGAAGAGCTTCTGCCAAATGGCAGATCTGGGACTCGGCGTGAGCAGCAGAGAGGGTGATACGAAGCCTTGAAGTTCCCTCTGGTACAGTGGGTGGCCGAATAGCGGGGACAAAGAAGCCGGCATCGGCAAGGGCTGAGGCGATGCTCAGGGCATTGGCATCACTACCGATCAGCAGTGGTTGAATCGGGGTTTCTGAAACCATCAGAGAGAGTTCGGATGTCTTCTGCTTAAACATGGCCATATTCTTTTGTAGGCGCTTACGCAGGTCGCCCTGCTGGATCAGATGCAGGGCCGCTAGCGCTGCAGCTGGAAGAGCTGCGGGCAGGGCAGTGGAATAGGTCAGAGTGCGTAGGCGTTGCCGCAGCCCTTCAATCATCTCCGAGGTGCCCAGAATGAATGCACCATAGCAGCCAAAAGCCTTGCCCAGGGTTCCCACCTCAATGAGTCGCTCATGTCCGGTGATTCCTGCCATGTCGGTAAGACCTTTGCCACTCTCCCCGACCACGCCGGCACCGTGGGCATCATCAATCAACAGTAGCGCCTTGTGTTGCTCGCATAGTCCGATCAGGGTTGAAAGGTCAGCGGCATCGCCATCCATACTGAAGATGCCATCGCTTACCAGAATGCGCTGCTCGGCCGGTTTTTTATCGAGAAGTGATGCCAGCTGGTTGTAGTCGAGATGTTCAAAACGAGAGACTTTGGCACCGCTTAGTCGGGCACCATCGACCAGTGAGGCGTGGTTGAGCTTGTCACAGAAAAGATGGGTATGGCGATTGGCCAGCGCTTGTATTAGCCCGATATTGGCCAGCATGCCAGAGCCAACGACAAGGCAGGCCTCAAAACCTTTCCAGGACGCCAGTTCATCTTCAAGGCTGTGCAGTAGTGGGTCATCGCCGGATATCAGGCGTGATGCACCACTACCCAATCCATGCTTCTCAATCTCGTTGATTGCTGCCCGGCAGATGTCCGGATGTGTTGAGAGGCCGAGGTAGTCGTTGGAGGCAAAATTGACCAGCTGGCGACCATCCCGATGAATCAGGATGTCACTGCGCTGAGACGCGGTGAGTCTGCGTTCTCGTTCAGCAGGAACGGATTTGAACCAATTGCGACTGTTCGACATTTGCGCCATGCTCATGGCTATGGGAAGGCTGTCAACCAAATGCAGGCATTGGGTTAACAGGGGTGTGAAGCTTCTGTTTCCACCCACCTGTCTCTTTTGTCATGCTCTGCTTGAGCAATCGGGATGTTGTCGAACCTGTCTGGATGGCATTAGGCCCTACCCTGTAACGATTTGTGGGCGATGTGGTGCGTCGCTGACAGATGATTTAGCACCGGGGCCATGTGGCAAGTGTCTATCCTTACCACCATTTCAGCAGCAGACAGTGAGCCTCTTTCACTATCAGGGGCCGGTACGTGATGCGGTCTTAAGCTGGAAGCTGGGCGGTGATGATGTCGCTGTTCAATGGCTGATTGAGACATCGGCGCCAAAGTTGAAAGGCTTGATTCAGCCCGACGATCTGTTGCTGCCCGTTCCTATGCCGATCTCACGCATGCGCAGAAGTGGGCAGCATCACGCTGCCAATCTGGCGCAGATGATAGCAGCAGTTGTCGGTTGTCAGTGGGATTGGCAACTGCTCAAGCGCATTGGCGAGCAGGAGCGGCAGTCAGCTCTGTCCGGCGTTGCACGACGAAAAAATCTTCGTAAGAGTTTCAGCCTGAACAGCGACCACTGGGATGAATATTGGAAGTCGAGCCCGATGATAGGGCAGATTTGGGTCGTTGATGATATCTTGACGACAGGTGCAACACTGCACTTTGCCTCAAGATCGTTACGTGCGTTGAAGCGGCCCATCTCGGCATTTTCATTGGCACGAACGCCAACCAAGGAGTAGTGAGAATACATGGCAAAAATTGAAATTTATTCAGGGGACCATTGCCCCTATTGCATGCGGGCCAAGGCGCTTCTAAAGCAGCGCCAGCTGGAGTTCGTTGAGTATAATGTACAGGTAGAGCCTGGAAGGCGTACCGAGATGGCAACGCGTGCGCCGGGTGCACGTACGATTCCGCAAATCTTCATCAATGATCGCCATGTGGGTGGTTGTGATGATCTCTACGCGCTCGACAAAAAAGGCGAACTGGAAAAATGGGTGGCTAACGCGTAACTTGCCGAGCTATGTGCAATCTCGACAAGTTATTTGAGAACAATCATCAATGGGCTGAAAAGCAGCGGGCTGAAAAGCCCGATTTCTTTGATCGATTGTCAGCGCTTCATAGCCCCGATTACATGTGGATTGGTTGTTCGGATTCGCGAGTGCCTGCCAATGAGATTGTCGGTTTGGAGCCTGGGCAGGTGTTTGTGCATCGCAATGTTGCCAATCAGGTACCGCATACCGATCTAAATGTCCTTTCTGCTGCCCAGTACGCTGTCGATGTACTAGGCGTGAAGCACATCATTATTACAGGTCATTATGATTGCGGTGGTGTTCGTGCGGCCATGGCAGGACAACACCACGGCATTGTTGATAACTGGATCCGCAGTATACGCGATACCTATATGCTGCATCAGAAACATCTTGAATCGTTGGATGAGGCGGAACGATTGGATCGTCTTTGTGAACTCAATGTGATTCGGCAGGTGGATAATATCTGTCATACCCGCATTGTTCAGAACGCTTGGGAGCGCGGCAATGAGCTGCATGTTCATGGCTGGATCTACAGTCTGCATGATGGTTTGTTGCACGATCTGAATGTGACGAAAAACTCACCGGAAGATGTGGCACCGCTCTACCGTGTAACCGGAACCGAAACTAGCGCATGGCCGGTAGCTAGCTAGTCCGTTAGCCGCAGATTAGTAGGCAGTTACCACTCACCTAAGCCTTGGCGAATGCCTAGTCCGTCGGGATAGAGGCGATGGGCGATGGCTGCCCACTTCGCGTAAGGCAACATTTCCGCTCTTGTATCCGGGTCAATCACCAGCTCCATCCAGTCCACCAGTTTCAACTTACCTTTGAAATTGTTGGCAATGGTTTTGCGGCGATGGCGGAAGCCTTCGCGTACAGTGGCTTCGAGCGCACGAATGTCGCACGGTGGCCGGCGTTTGTGCGGTGTCAGCATGATAACAGCCGAGTGCACCTTGGGTGGTGGTGAGAAAGCACCGGGGGGTAGCACCAGAAGACGTTTGGGTTCGTAGTGGTGGCGTACCAGAACCGAGAGCGAACCGTAAACTTTGCTGCCCGGCCCCGACACGATGCGATCAGCCACCTCTTTCTGGTACATCAGCACCATGCCGCCAGAGAGGTTCAATGCTGCGAGGCGAGCGGTAAGCGGGCCACTGATGTTGTAGGGGAGGTTGCCGACCACCCAGTCGGCTCCTGATTGCGTCACCGCCTTCTCCAATACATCAAGAACATCACCGTGAACCACTGCGAGATTCTGCACCTCTTCAGCACGTTGCTGCCAATGTTCGGCGAAGCGATTATCCTTCTCGATCACGGTCAGTTTGGCGACGCGATCAATCAGATGCTCGGTGATTGCTCCCGGACCGGGGCCAATTTCAACCGCATTGGCCTCTTCGTTCACCGCTGCTGCAATTTTCTCAATCGCACTGCAATCTTTAAGAAAGTGCTGTCCAAGCGCCTTCTTGGCATAGGGTTTTGAATCACTGCTCATGTCGCAAGGTTACCTGTCAGTTGGCAGTTGGCGAGTTTTCCTTGCTATAGACGTCAATTTTTCTACACTTCGCGCCCCATTTTGGTGGTTTTAATGTTTACAGGAGGGCGATATGAGTGGTTCAACACGGATGCTGATTGCAGGTAACTGGAAGATGAATGGTCTACTTTCAGAGGCAGAGGCTTTTATCGCGGAGCTTCGAGAAAACCCCGCTCCTGAACACATTGAGATTGCTCTGATGCCACCGTATACACTGCTCTATCCGATGCAGAAGAAGCTGAGTGACAAGGGTGTCGTGCTGGGAGCGCAGAATGTTTATTACGAGGACAAAGGCGCCTTTACCGGTTCCATCTGTCCTTTGATGCTGCGTGATGCCGGTTGTCACTATGTGATTCTGGGACACTCTGAGCGCCGTAGTGTCATCGGTGAGAGTAATGCGCAGATCCGTTCCAAGTTGAACGCATGCTGGCTGCATGGCCTTGAGCCGATTCTTTGTATTGGTGAGACACTGGAGCAGCGTGAAACGGGCGTAACCAACCATGTACTGGCTGAACAGCTGGCAGTATTGAAAGGTGCACCGAAAGATAAGCCTCTAACTGTTGCTTACGAGCCGGTTTGGGCGATTGGTACAGGCAAGACCGCAACCCCTGAAATGGTGGTTGAGACGCATGCCTTCGTACACGAAGAGTTAACTCGTCTGGGTAAGGATTGCCGCGTACTTTACGGTGGCAGTGTAAATCCGGGCAATGCCAAAGAGCTGATGGCCTGTGAAGGTGTGGAAGGCGCTTTGGTGGGTGGAGCGAGCCTGAAGGCTGACTCCTTTATGCAGATTGTTGAAGCCGCTGCTGGCGCAGTAGGTTAAGGAGAGTCGAAATGACTACAATGTTGATTGCACTTCATGTGATTGTCGGACTGTTGTTGATTGGTGTTGTACTGATCCAGCGCGGTCAGGGCGCAGATATGGGTGTATCTTTTGGTGGCGGCGGTGCCCAGACCCTGTTTGGTAGCCGTGGTTCTGGTTCGTTTATGGGCAAGATGACAGGTGGTCTGGCTGCAGCATTTATGATGACAAGCCTGACTCTAGCCTTCTTTTCACAGCAGGATGCCGGATCAGTGGTTGAGCGTAATCTGACACAGCCAGTTCCTGCTGAGACTTCACCTGCAGTGCCTGCATCTGGAAATGGACAGAGTTTTGATCCGAAGGCACTGAAGAGCAACACTGCGGACGACGGACTTCCGACCGCGGAATGATTAGATACGGCTGAAGAGCATCCTGCTTTCAGCCTTTGAAGAAGTTCGAATTTTGCGAAACCCGAACTTTTACTAAAGCCGCACTTCCATGTGCAGTAGGGTGGTTCAAAAGACCGCTACCCCCACAGGATGTGGGGCGAGCGAGTGAAACGAACTCGTAAGTGAAGCAAAACCAAGTTTTTGCTGAGCGATAGAAGGCGAAGGGCAGGATGCCTGAAGCCGGGTGTATCAAGCGCCGGGGTGGTGAAATTGGTAGACACGCAGCGTTGAGGTCGCTGTGGAGTAAAATCCGTGCTGGTTCGACTCCAGTCCCCGGTACCATAAACAAAAAAAGGAGCGATTTATGTCGCTCCTTTTTTGTTTCTACGGCTCGATGAAAATAGGATTTTCCTTGCCCTGTCACATTTTCATTTTTATTATTCACCTGTTTTTGTCAGTTGCGTTGACCTTTCCCGATGACTTTATCTTCAGATTTTTTCCGCGGGGTGATTGCCGCCACTTTGGCGAAATCCGAATCCGTTGGATTTGAGTTTTGATATATTTGAGGATGATTTAATATGAATATTTATGTTGGAAACCTTTCTTTCCGTACTGATGACGAAGAACTTCGTGAAGTGTTTGCTGAGTTCGGTGAAGTTACCAGTGCAAAAGTGATCATTGATCGTGAAACAGACCGTAGCCGTGGTTTCGGTTTTGTTGAAATGGCCAGCGATGATGAAGGCAAAGCTGCGATTGAAGCGCTTGATGGAGCGGAAGTTGGTGGACGTAACCTGCGTGTAAACGAAGCGCGTCCACGCGAGAGCCGTTTCTAAGAAAAGGTTTTCATCTTTACGAAGATAGAGGCCCGCCATTGGCGGGCCTTTTTTTATTTGTATAAGCGCTTTTCCAACACCTTGAACTCCATCACACGATAGAAGCCTGCGAAGATGGGTTGGTTCGATTCAAGTTTGATCGATTTGCCATGCTCTATAGCGAGTTTTTGCAACAGTCCTTCCAGATCAAGCTCCCAGAAACTGGCCAGAAATGGTTCCAGATATGTCAGCGTCCAGCGGAAAGGTGGGAATCGATAGAGCCAGTGCCGTCTCGGAAGTGCGCCATACTCGGTCAAGAGCAGTGAGCCGCCCGGTTTGAGGGTGCGCATACACTCGGAAAGCGTGTTGATGCGTGCTTCAGGAGGCATCTCATGCAGCAGGAAAAATAGGATGATGGTGGAGAAACTATTATCTTTATAGCCGAGAGATTCTGCATTCATGCGTGTGCGTAGCAGTGTTCCGGGTTCTGTTTTGCGATGAGCTAGGTCAAGTTGCACCGTGGCTGCATCGGTGATGTGCAGTGGTGTTGGCTTTACAAGCGATACGAGTTTTGGTGTCAGTTCACCGTAAACACAGGTCAGCTGAAGGACGGATTCCTTCGGCGCATGCTGGAGACGGTTCATCGTGGCGTTCATCAGTTTACGATATTGACCGAAGAGGATGGCATTGATAATTGGCTGGTGATCGAAGAACCAGACGGCACGCTTCCAGAGGTAGGCCCACCAGTAGTGACGCGCCAGATACCAGGGGATACCGTCAAGAAAGTGGCGATAGATTTTCATGATTCAGCTATGAGGTTTGCAGATGACACGAGGCTTTTAATACTCATCCCAAACTGAGAGATAGGTGGCGAAGTGCGGGCGTGAAGCGGCCTCCTCCTCGAGATGGTTGCGCAGGCCGAGTACAGCGCGGGCATATGCACCTTCGGAGAGAGCGCCGTTGAAGAGCTGCCAACGCAGGTAGGTGAGCAGGGTTGTGCAGACATCGGTTTCGCAATAGTTGCGAATCTCATTAATCTGACCTGCCTCAAACATGCCTCGCACATCATCACCTGCTGTGTCGAGTTTACCCGGCACACCGAAGGCAGAGGCAACTTCGTGCATGCTACAACGGGCCGATGCACCGAAGTCTGACAAAACCTCTAGCAGGTCAAGATGGTAGGTAGGCGAGTAGCGGGCGTCGTAGTTGTTCCACTTATCCCCCTCGTTAAACCAGCGTGGGCATGAGAGGCCGTGAACCATGGCGCGGTACTTGAGTACCGGCACATCAAACCCGCGACCATTAAAGCTGACAATCTGTGGTGCCCGCTTCTCAATCAGGCCGAAAAATCCTTCAAGCAGCTCAGCTTCACTGCTCCCCTTCTCACCGCCGGAGGCAACCCTTCGAATCACCAATTCCGCACCCTCTTCGCCCGGCTCGGCGATCAGATGGGCATAACTGATGGCAACAATCTGATGGAATGGCTGACGTGGAAAGTCGTTGCGACCATCGGTCTTCTCAAGAAAGTAACAGCTCAGAGCATCGCGGGCTTCAATATCAGTGAGTTCAGGTTGGCCCAACAGGCGACGAGCAGCCTCCGCATCGGGAACAGTCTCGGTATCAAATACAATCACATCACGCCGCATCGGTTCCCCTCCGCTTCAATAGGCTCTTCTCTCCCATCAGTATAGCAGCACAGAAGAAAATGATGATGGCACCTGCGATGGAAGAGCCCAACCAGAGTGCCTGCATCAGCTTGTCCGCGGTAGGGAACACCCAGAACTGCGATATTCCAACAAGAAAGGCGAGCATGGGCAGGCAGGCAATGGCTGCTCTTAACATGCGTAGAGCACTGCGTTTATCAAAGATGGAGCCACGCTGTTTGCGTAGATGGCGAATCAACAGGCCGACATTGATGAAAGCCGCCAGTGAAGTAGCCAGCGCCAGACCGACATGGGCCAGTGATTGCATCAGAATGATGGAGAGAATGATGTTCGCAGCTACACCAACAATGGCGAAGTTCATAGGGCTCTTGGCATCTTTACCGGCATAACAGGCAGTGGAGAGTATACGCACCCAGCAGAAGGCGATCAGACCGACACCGTAAGCTTTGAGGGCGTTGGCCGTGGCAACGGTGGCTTGGTGTGTGAACGCGCCATGTTCAAACAGCGTGGCAATGATCGGCTCAGCCAACATGAAGATACCAGCCACTGCCGGTAGGGTGATCCATGTCAGCCATGCCAGCCCGCTACGCAGATCGTTTTTTGCATCATCGGTTCGTCCTGCGGCAAGGTGCTCGGAGAGGGCTGGTAGCAGCGCTGTGCCCATAGCGATACCAAAGAGCGCCAGAGGCAACTGCACGATTCTGTCGGCGTAATAGAGATAGGAGACAGAGCCGACTGGAAGCAGCGTGGCCAGAATGGTGCCAACGAGGATATTGATCTGGACGGCCGCAACGCCGAGAAGTGCCGGCCCGAAGAGCTTTAGCGTCTGCATGATGGCGGGGTGATTAAACTTAAACGAAAGTCGTGGTATCCAGCCGATACGTTTTAGTGCCGGAAACTGAATGCCCAGCTGCAGAGCGCCACCGAGTACCACGCCGACGGCCAGCGCTTCGCCCGGATTGGAAAAAGATGGTGCCAGTACGATAGCGGCAAAGATGATGGCTATATTGAGCAGGGCAGGGCTGGCAGCAGCCAGTGAAAACTTTTTGTGAGCATTGAGTACAGCCCATGCCATGGCCGCGAACGAAATAAACATCAGATAGGGGAACATCCAACGCGCCAGCTTTAGGGCATAGTGCCAGCGGTCGGGCTCATCGTGGAAGCCGGGGGCAAAGCCGAGTAGTAGCCAAGGCATGAAGATGATACCGGCAATCGTGAAGATCAGAAGCACGGAAAGAAGCAGTGTTGCCAGCGCATTCAGATAGGCGTGCTCGGCCTCATCTCCTTTCTGTCGCTCATCGGCAAGAACCGGTACCAGAGCTACCGTCAGGGTGCCTTCAGCGAACATGCGGCGGAAGAAGTTGGGGAGCTTAAAAGCAACAAAGAAGGCATCGGCGAGAGGGCCAGCGCCTAAGATTCGGGCGAGAATGATATCGCGGATAAAACCGAGAACGCGAGATAGCATGGTCCAACTGCCAACGGTGGAGGCAGCGCTGAGCACGCTTTTCGAAGCGTTTTTGTTGCTGTTATTTGACTTAGCGTCGATGTTGCTCATAATGCGCGACCCTTTTTGCCTCCGCTGCATGGGATGGGTTTAAGCCCGATGCCAAGCGTGCAGAGGAGAAGGGGATAATGCAATGACGCCGTGTTGTGTCATTGGAACTTTTTCGGAATGCCCAAGGGGGTGATGTTTTACATGCCTGGAATTAAATTGAGTCCAGATGAGCCAATCGAACTAGCGCTGAAGCGTTTTCGTAAACAGGTTGAGCGTGGTGGCGTAATTAGTGAATGCCGCCGTCGTGAGGCTTATGAAAAACCCTCTATCGCATCCAAGCGAAAGGAAGCAGCAGCACGCAAGCGTCTGATGAAGCGTATTCGTCGTATGCGTATGCGGGATAACCGCGACTACTAAGTCGATATCTCAAGCTTTTGCTTAGATCATCATATAAAATGCCGGGCCTGAGCGTCCGGCATTTTAATTTGATCGATCCGAAAAACGACTTCCCTGTCGTTTTTCTTAACCGCCAAGACAAAAACGTCGTTTTGCCTTGGCTCACAAATCCGGCATAACAATGTCAGATTTGGCAGTCCATCCATGAACTGCGAACAGGTCCAAATATGGCCGCACTAGTTTTCCTACAAGGGAGAGGTGACAATGTTAGAGCAGCAGATTACCGATGATATGAAACAGGCGATGAGAGATGGCGATAAGCTGAAGCTTGGTGCCATCCGAATGTTCCGCGCCGCACTCAAGGATAAACAGATTGAATTGGGCAAGCCTCTCACAGAAGAAGATGTCATTGCCATGGCGGCAAAAATGATCAAGCAGCGCAAAGATGCTGCCAACCAGTATCATGAGGCGGGTCGTGAAGATCTTGCTGCCAAAGAGCTTGATGAGATCAAGGTGTTTGAAGTCTATATGCCCGAACAGCTCTCCGAGGATGAGGTGGCTAAAGCCGTATCTCAGGCCATTAGCGATAGTGGCGCGGCGAGTATGAAGGATATGGGCAAGGTGATGGGCATTATCCGTCCGAAGCTTCAAGGCAAGGCCGATATGGGCATGGTCTCAGCCATGATCAAGCAGCTGCTGCAGGGATAATTCTGCAGAACTTGATTAAACCCAGGCATCTACTTTAATAGGTAACCATGGCTCACTTTGCACCTGCATTTCTGGATGAAGTTCTAGCGAGAACAGACCTTGCTGAAATCATCGGCAGGCATGTCGAACTTAAACGTTCCGGTTCCAATTTGATGGGCCTCTGTCCATTCCATAATGAGAAGAGTCCATCGTTCTCTGTTTCGGCAGACAAACAGCTCTACTACTGCTTCGGATGTGGTAAGGGTGGTGGTGCCTTTCAGTTTCTGATGGAGCATGATGGTTACTCCTTTCCTGAAGCAGTCGAGTACCTGGCCGAAAAGGTGGGGCTTGAAGTGCCCAGGGAGTCGGCTTCGCAGCCGGGTGATCAGGATAAGCGAAACAGGGCACTGGAGCTGTTGGCCAAGGTGGCCGATGTTTTTGTGCGTCAGTTGGCCGGTGAAAAAGGCGGTATTGCACGCGACTATCTGAAACATCGGAAGCTGCCTGAAGAGATTGTACGCAGATATAAGCTGGGTTTTGCACCGGCAGGTTATGGATTCATGCAGCACTGTTTCGGTTCGGATGGCAGAACTGCGGCACAGCTGGAGTCGATTGGTCTACTGTTCAAGGGCGACAATGGTTATGTCGATCGCTTTCGTAACAGATTGATATTTCCCATCCGTGATCGCCGGGGAAAGACGGTCGGTTTTGGGGGTCGTATTCTCGGTGAAGAGAAGAGTGCCAAATATCTCAATTCGCCGGAGACACCCTTCTTTCACAAGTCGGACCTGCTTTATGGTCTCTCCGAACATCGTGATGAGATTCGTAAGCGCAAGCTGCTACTGATCGTTGAGGGTTACATGGATGTGTTGGCACTGGCTGCACATGGTCTCCCGATTGCGTTGGCGCCGCTGGGCACGGCGATTGGTGAGCGGCAGATTCTGGAGATTCTTCGCCTCTATGAGCAGCCGGTCTTCTGTTTTGATGGAGATCGTGCCGGTAGACAGGCGGCATGGCGGGCACTGGAGCGGATGTTGCCGGTGTTGAAGTCGGAGCATTCACCCAAATTTCTCTATCTTCCTGAGGGTGAAGATCCCGATTCGCTTGTGGCCAAAGAGGGGCAGGAGGCGTTTGAAACGCGCATTAAAAATGACTCCCGACCTGTATTGGAGACGTGGATTCAGGGGTTGAAAAACATCGCTGGATCGGGTGCCGACGGAAGGGCACGAATGGCGAAAAAAGCCGATACCATGTTGGCAACTATGCAGGATGATTATCTGCGTCAGGCGTGGCGTCAGGAGGTGGAGTCTGTTACTCACATTCAGTTACAGAAAAAGGGAGACAAACGCTTATATACCAACGCTTCAAGGGCAGTTTCAGCGCGCTCTCCAGTCAATCTAAAGCAGGAGAGATTCATGGCTGGCCTGCTCCAGAAGCCAGCTAGATTCAAGCAGCTTCCGCCGGAAGCGAACGGGTTTATTCTTGACGGAGAAGAGGTTCAGCTGTTATACACGCGCGCTTTTGCCTTAGCCGATACTGGGGCGGAAAAGATCGAACAGCGGTTACAACAAGAATTTCCCGAGGATCAGAATGTCTCTCGCTGGATCAATCAGGAGCCCCTGACGGATCTGGAGTTTGCCATCGTGGTGCTGGATATGTACGAAAGCTATCTGCAGAAGAAAATCGCAGAAGTAGCAGGAAATTTTGCAGAGACATCGCGTTTAGGACAACTAGCGACTAAACTGAAAGAACAGCGACTTGAGATCAAGAAGCAGCTAGACGAGCAACGCAGAGGTAACGAATGACACAAGCAACAGTTGATCCATTCCGGGTAAAAGAACTGGGTTCTTTGATGGCCAAAGGCAAAGAGGCCGGGTACATCACCTATGATGAGCTGAATAAACATCTACCGGAAGGCCTCGTTGAGGCTGATCATGTTGAACAGATCATCAATCTGTTTACCGAGATGGGCGTTGAGGTTGTTGACCCTGAGCGTGCACCAACTGGTGCTTATGCCATGCGTAAGGATCGTCTGCGTAAAGAGGACTCCGCACTGCGTGCCGATACCACGACGCTTGGAACGGTCATCCGTATCGATGATCCGGTGCGTATGTATCTGCGTGAGATGGGTACGGTAGAACTGTTGACCCGTGAAGGTGAAATCGAGATTGCCCGTCGTATCGAAGAGGGACGTCTACAGGTGCATGAGGCGATCTGCCTATGCCCGGCTACCTTCCGTGAGATCATGAAGCTGGGTGAGCGTGTTATCGAGATTCGTGATGAGGCGCTTGAGTTGGAGCTCGAAGATGGGCCGAATTTCCGAGATATCCTTGATATTGATGATAAGGTCGTGAATGCAGCTGCCATTGCTGAGTACGAGAATCGCCTGAACAAGAGTGATGATGAAGATGATGAGCCTTCCGATGCTGATAAGCTTGATCCTGATCAGCTCTCCGCAGCGATTAAGGCGCGTACAGCAACACCTGATGGTACACCGATGGAAGAGACGGTGATCACCAAAGAGGAGCAGCTTGAAGAGGCGCTGACCCATTTCCATGCGGCCAAGTTGCTTCATGATGAGTTCATTAAGCTGAAGAAGAAGCATGATAAAAAGCCTTCTGATGAGAAGTTGGCTGCGCAGACACAGGAAGTGTTGGATGCCATGTTGATGGAGCTGGTGGCCATTCCATTCTCAACCAAGCAGATCGATGCTCTGGTTCAGCGATTCAAGAATGCTGTTGAACGTGTTCGTAAGTATGAGCGTACTATTCGTGACTTGGCTCTGGGCGCTAAAATGCCTCGCAAACTCTTTATTGAGAGCTTTGTCCCCAATGAGACCAATGAGCGTTGGGTTGATGAGATTCTGAAAGAGCATAGTGATCGACCATGGGCCGCAGCATTTGAACTGACTTCTAGCAAAGTACGTGAAAATCAGCGTCGTCTGAAACGCGTTGAGTCGGAAAGCGAGATGGAAGTCGAAGAGCTGAAGAGCGTGGCTCGTAAACTGACCATGGGCGAGGCCAAAGCGCGTCAGGCTAAGCGTGAGATGATTGAGGCCAACCTGCGACTGGTGATCTCCATTGCCAAAAAATATACCAATCGTGGACTCGGTTTCCTCGACCTGATTCAGGAAGGAAATATTGGTTTGATGAAGGCGGTAGACAAATTCGAGTGGCGTCGTGGTTATAAGTTTTCAACCTATGCGACATGGTGGATTCGTCAGGCGATTACCCGTTCCATAGCCGATCAGGCGCGTACCATCCGAATTCCTGTGCATATGATCGAAACGATCAACAAGATGATGCGTGTATCACGTCAGATCGCTCAGGAGATTGGCCGCGAGCCGACACCGGAAGAGTTAGCCGAACATCTGGAGATGCCTGTTGAGAAGGTTGAGCAGATTCTTGAGGTGGCTAAGGAGCCGGTATCTCTGGAGACACCGATTGGTGATGACGAAGATTCCCAGCTGGGTGACTTTGTTGAGGATGAGAACGCTGAGAATCCGCTCGATGCATCCATCAACGAGGCTCTTCGCGAGGCTACACTAGGTGTGCTTGAGAATCTTACCCCTCGTGAGGAGAAGGTGCTGCGCATGCGTTTCGGTATCGGTATGAATACTGATCATACGCTGGAAGAGGTGGGTAAACAGTTTGGTGTAACGCGTGAGCGAATTCGTCAGATTGAAGCCAAGGCTCTGCGTAAGCTGCGTCATCCATCGCGATCGCAGAAGCTGAAGACCTTTGCGGATTCACCTGATTCGACAACGATTTGATCACAATCTGATCTAACCAGAGGCCGCCTTTTTTAAGGCGGCCTCTCTTTTTGTGCCAGCCTTGCATTGCGTCTTGGTCATCTCTTTCGCATAATTGCCATTGTTATTCATCTACACAATTCGTTCAGGGAGGCATTATGTCCAAGCAGGTGTGCATTATCGGCGGTAGCGGTTTTATCGGTCGAGCCATTGTCAGGCAGGCGACCACTGCCGGTTTCAGCGTCACAGTGGCTTGTCGACACCCGGAACGAGCACGCGACCTGCTGGTCAATGGTGCACGCCTGGCCAAGGTTGATATTACGACCGGTGCAGGCCTTGAAGAGGCAGTGGCGGGTCAGGATTGTGTTATTAATCTGGTTGGCCTCCTCTTTGAACGGGGGCGTTACTCTTTCTCCGCGGCCCATCTGAAGGGCACAGAACATATTCTTCAGGCCTGTAAGAAGGCAGGGGTCGGCCAGTACCTGCACATGAGTGCACTGGGTGCGGGCAATGTGCCTGAAAGCCTCTACGCGTCTACCAAGGGTGAGGCAGAGAGCAGTGTTCGCCAATCCTCTCTGAACTGGACGATTTTCAGACCCTCCATTGTTTATGGCGAGGGGGATTCTTTTTTCAACAAGTTCAAGGCGATGACAGCGCTTCTTCCCGTGCTTCCGGTGATTGCTGGTGCCACGCGCTTCCAGCCAGTCTGGGTTGAAGATGTTGCCAGAGCCTTTGTCGCTTCGGTCGGTAACCACCATGTGAAGAATCAGGTCTACGCTTTGGCAGGACCAAAGGCCTACAGCTTTATGGAGCTGATGCAGTTGTTGATGGGCGCACTTGGGCGATGCCGCTTGCTGATCCCTGTCCCCACCTTTGCTGCGAAGATTATGGCTACTTTCATGCAGCTACTGCCGGTGCCGCCATTGACGCCGGACCAGTTAAAATTGCTGCAGCATGATAATGTGGTGGATGGCGAGGCTTTCCCGGCGATTTTCGGAGAACCGGCCAATCTGGAGGCTGTGCTGCCAACCTATATTGCCGATGGTCAGGCCGGACGGTTGCAGAAACTTCTTGATAACAGTCGTACCCGCTATCGACAGGGTCGGTAAACCTTATTGTCCATCCTCTTTGTCGCGGCTGTTGTTGCCGCCTACCTTATCGGGGCAATTCCCTTTGGTCTCTTATTCGCACGGCTGCTGACAGGTAAAGATCCTCGCCAGCACGGCAGTGGCAATATTGGCGCAACCAATGCCATGCGGACCGGCGGTAAGAAGGTTGGTGCGCTGACACTGCTGGCAGATATTCTTAAAGGCACCATTCCCGTAGCCATTGCCATTGCCCTTGATAGTGATGAGCAGTTGATTGCCGCTGTGGCGTTGGCCGCTTTTATCGGACATATCTTTCCGGTCTACCTCGGATTCAAGGGTGGCAAAGGTGTTGCCACCATGTTCGGGGTCGTGCTGCCATGGTTGCCATGGGTGGCTGTTGGCGCTTTTGCAGTCTGGTTTATCTCTTTTAAATTAACCCGTTACGTTTCACTTGCATCGATACTTGCCGGTGTTTCACTGCCTCTGTTTTCACTGCTCCTGCAGGCCTCATGGAGTGCCTTCGGCATCTGCATGATTCTGGGAGGGCTGATGATTTTGCGCCATAAGAGTAATATTCAGCGTCTAATCGCTGGCGATGAGCCGAAGGCGGATAAGAAAGCAGATGGTTAAACAAAATGTTTCGCTGTCGCAGGGTTGGTATTGCGCTATTTGTTGTGATGTGCCAACCTTTGATAAATTAAGTAGTTAGGATCGGGGGCTTCATATGAAACTTCAACACTTTCTTGTAATTGCATGCATCTCTTTGGCATGCCTATTGCCAGCACAGAGCATGGCTGATGAGCTGGCCATGCCGCAGGAGATGAGTGAGGCGGATGTGAAGCCGAACCTGCCGCAGCCCTATGTGGTGAAGAAGGGCGACACGCTTTGGGATATCTCAAGCTACTTCTTCAAGGATCCCATGAAGTGGATGAAAATCTGGGAGAAGAACCTCTACATCACTAATCCCGATCTGATCTATCCCGGCAATGAAATCTGGTTTGATGTCGAAAAACTTAAAAAAACCGGCGGCTTAGCCAAGCAGCGCCCGCAACCTGCGGTGCTGATCAAGCCTGTTGAGAAGCTTGAGCCAAAAGTGGATACAAGCCGTCTCCTAACCGCTTTGGCCAGGCAGGATTTTATTCAGCCGGATAGAATTGAGGGCGTTGGCTATATTCTTGATTCTGAAGATGAGCGTATCAATTATGGTGCGGGTGATCGCCTCTACCTGAAGATCAACCAACCTGCAGAGGACGGCGACCTCTTTGACGTCTTCCGCACTGGAGATCCGATCAAGGATCCCGATACCGGTAAAGTGGTCGGTCTGTTGATCAACCATCTTGGTCAGATCGAGGTTCGCTCTCAGGATAGTGGCATCTATCGCGGCGTTGTTCTGAATACCTTTGAAGAGATCTCTCGCGGTGATCGTCTCAAACCTGCCAAGCAGGTCGACACCAGAATTACACCTTCATTTCCTGAAGGAAGTGTGGCTGGCAAGGTGCTCTATATCCGTAACAATGCCGCTGAAGCGGGTCAGAATCAGATGGTTGGCATCAG
>Ga0316190_10001025_pt1 | contig 19974 bp, 32 predicted proteins | sample Eddworburrow2_MG_FD_204929 | JGI IMG/M metagenome (GOLD analysis project Ga0316190, IMG submission 204929) | Coastal sediment microbial communities from Maine, United States - Eddy worm burrow 2 | ecosystem: Environmental > Aquatic > Marine > Coastal > Sediment | place: USA: Maine | collected... | reverse complement strand
CGGCCATTGATGACTGGCTTGACAACACAGGCTATTTCATCAATCGTAAGTGGCCTATAATCATCGGCGCATCTAGCGTTAGTCAATTCAGTATGTGAGGATAAGTAAATGACAGTTAATACTAAACAGAAGCTATTCGCAGACATGGAAGATGATTTAGCAATGGTTGACGCTCTATGGGGCGGAACTAAGGCCATGCGAGAGGCAGGCAAGACATACCTGCCAATAGAGCCAGCAGAGACGGAAGAGGCATATAGGGTAAGAAAGAACAGGTCAACGCTGACCAATATGTTCAAGAAAACGATTAACACCTTTGCAGGGCGAATATTTGACGATCCTGCACGCATTGATGATGCACCTGAGTTTGATGTGTTTGCTCAGAACGTGGACAGAGAAGGACGCGACTTCCATCGATTTGCGTATGACTTCGCAAGGTTTGATCTAAAGGATGGGCTGCGTTTCGTTATGATCGATGCCCCTGCCGCTCCAGTCATTGAAGGCGGCGGAACCCCGACAGCAGAGGATGAACGATCAGCAGGAGTCCGGCCTTACTGGGTCGAGGTAGATGTTCGCAATGTTATCGCTGCACCATTTACCGTAGAGAATGGAAAGATCGAATTTCTGCAATTCAGGATGATGGAGACAGTACAAGAGGCTATTGATGAATTCACAGAGGCCGATATTCAGCAGATCAGGGTAATCGAGCCGTACCTGATCAGGCTTTACCGTGAAGATAAGCAAGGGGTATGGAATCTCCATGATACTATTGAGACTTCACAGGACTTTGTCCCTGTTGAGCCAGTGTTTGCAGATCGTCAGGGATTCATGGATGCAGTATCGCCACTGATGGATATTGCATGGCTTAATGTTGAGCATTGGCAGAAGGGTAGTGATCAGTCGAACATCCTGCATGTTGCGCGTGTTCCTATTCTGCATTGGGCTGGCTATTCTGCTTCTGTGGATGCGAATGGAAACAATGTAGATGTTGTGGTCGGCCCTAACTCAATGGCTAAGTCGGCAGACGCATCAGCTAAGCTTGAGTATGTTGAGCATTCAGGCAAGGCAATCGAGGCCGGTCGACAGGACTTAATCGATATTGAGAAGCGTATCGATGCTTTAGGTGGTGAGTTCACTATCAGGAGAGAGGCAGGCAACGTAACTGCAACCGAGCGTGTATCAGATGATAGCGGCGACATTTCAGAGCTTGAGGCATTCGCGCAGAACTTGCAGGACTCATTTACCAACATAATGAACATGACGGCCACAATGATGAACACTAAGTTCAACGGCACTGTTTATATCAAGACTGAGCTTGCAGCGATCACAGCGCCGGTAAATGTCACTGAGCTTGTGAAGCTTCGCGCACTTGGCGACATTAGCCGAGAGGGAACATTCGAGGTTCTTAATGCTCAATGGGGCACAGAGCTTAACGCAGAGACAGAGCAGGAGCGTATCGAATCAGAGCCGGAGAACCTTGACGATGGGATTTAATGCCTAACACAAACACATTACTCCAAGACGCAGAGATTCGGCACTCTGTCTATGTGCTTGGCTATTCGACGCAGACCTATAACCGGCAGTCTCACTTTCTTGATGAGATGGTTTCTGATTTGACGCGGCAGCTTAATGCTAGGCCACCATCGGACAACTCATTTACGGCTAAGCGGTTGCGTAAGATGCTGAAGGCTGCAACAGAAGCCAGCAATGATGCATTCAAGGCGGTTCAGGCAGGCGTAGACGGGGATATGCGTCTCCTTGCGGAGTATGAGGCATCTTTCCATGTAAAAGCGATTCAGGAGGCATTTCCTATTGAGTTAGCATTGACTGCAATTCCACCTGCTAAGATTCATGCGGCCACAATGTCAAAGCCATTTCAAGGAAAGCAGTTGCGCGATTGGTGGAAGGATCAGGACGCATCTACACAGCGCCAGTTTAAGCAGGCATTGCGACTTGGCTTTGTTGAAGGTGAAACGCTAGGCCAGATGACAACCAGACTAAAAGGCGTAGGTGACATGACCAAGAGGCAGACGCAGACGATCATCCGCACGGCTAATGCCCACATGTCACAGGTTGCACTTGATTCGACGATAGATAAGAACAGCGCCGCATTTTCTGAGTATGACGAGTGGGTGGCGACATTGGATGGCAGAACCTCGAAGATATGCATGCGACTGAGTACCATCCGATATTTCAAGCGCGGGACTGGCCCACAGGTTCCGGCTCACATGAATGAGCGGTCGAGGCGTATAGCCAAGACTAAGACATGGAAAGAGATGGGTTTCGATGATATGGGGCTAGAAGATCAGTTGGATGAACGGCCATTCGTAGCTGATAAGCGCAGGCTAAAGGATATCCCCAAATCAGAACGCGACCAGTTGACCGGCACAACCACAAAGAAGACGTATGATGCTTGGTTAAAGACTCAGAATAAGAGCTTTGTTGTTGACGTATTAGGCCCGACCAAAGCCAAGCTATATCTTGAGGGAAACGTGTCTTTAGATAGATTTGTTAGCCCACAAGGTGTATCATACAATATTGAGCAACTTGCGAAGAGAGAAGCGAAAGCTTTCGAGAGGGTGGGATTATGATTTTCAGGAAAGTTGAATATAATACAGAAAGCGATAATAAAAACATGTTCTGCGCAGGGTTTGAGGAAATGCTTAACAACACGGATGCGTTCGTGGACTCAAACGGAAAATATGTCATTACTTTCGACGTGATTAATGGAATAGTGTGCAACGCAGAGGCAGAATGGATGCCATCAGTTGGCTGATCTAAAGCTAATCGAAGGCGCAGACGCTGGCCGGATAATAGTCAGTTGCCCTAAATGCTCTGGCGTTGTATTTATCGACGCTCGCCATATGATGCGATGGAACGGCAAGAAGATGACAGCAGGGCTAAAGGCTAGGGCTTGTGCTGGATGCATTGCTAATGGTGAGGTGACACTGATATGAGCAAGGAACAGAACCACATAGTTCTAGGTTCGGGCGATTCTGCCCTTGAATGGGGTGAAGAGCTTTAAGGAGTAATTATGAAAAAAGTATATGACAAAGACGGTAAATCGCATGAGTGTGGAGATGAAGACGCGGCTATTTTGATCAAGTCCGGTCACTTCACCAAACAGGCACCACGGAAGCAAAAACCAAAAGCGGCAAGGTCGCATTCTCAAGGAGAGTAAAGTATGCCAGTAGATACAGAGTTTCTAAAATCAATCGGGCTTGATGATGAGTCAGTACAGGAAAAGTTAATAAGCCATATTAACGAAGGCGAGGCTGGGCTGGTTTCAAAGCGCGATGAATTGCTGGAGAAGCTGAATGGTCGTAACACTGAACTGACAGCTATTCAGGAGAGATACAACGGTATCGATCCAGACGCATATAAGACAATGGCAGAAAAGCTTGAGGCGCTTGAGTCTAAAGACCTGACGGCAGATGAGAGGTTGGAAAAAGAGCGTGAAAAGATCAAGAAAGAATATCAATTAAAACTTGATGAGCTTTCTGATGAAAGAGCAACGCTTGCCAGTGAGCTTGATAAGGAGCGAACCACGGCACGCACAGAGAAAGAGAACGCCATGATCATGTCAGCGGTAGGCAATACTGGCGATGGCGACTTGATCCTTGATGTTATCCGCATGAAAGGGCTGTCTGAATCAGTAGAATCTGACGGAAAATGGAGCATGAAGTTCCACTCTATTGACAAATCAAAAGAACACGATAATATTGATGCGTTACTGGCTGAGATGAAAGCAAGCGACAAATATCGCAGGCTGTTTAATTCATCAGGACTCAGTGGCGGGGATGCTAGGCAGTCTCGCAAAACTGGTCAGCCATCCAGTAACGGTGCTATTGGTGCCGCCAAGATGGCAAACGCACGCGCAAAGGGTTAATCAATCGCAGTCAGGCTGCACACCTTCTAAGTTAGGCTTAAAGGTTACAATCAAACTTTAATCTAATTTAAGGAGGTATGCAGTCATGGCTATGACGCTACTCGAATACTCAAAAGGTCTCTCCTCTGGCGAAGAATATCGTCAAGGCGTGATCGAATTATATGCCGGTTCATCTGGCATTCTTGCAAATCTACCATTCGACGACATTCAGGGTAATGCTCTGAAATATGACACGGAGGATTCACTTCCTGGTGTTGCTTTCCGTGGTATCAATGAAACTTACACTTCTGCAACTGGTGTTATCAATCCTCAGACTGAATCTCTGACTGCATCCGGTGGTACTCTGGACGTTGACCGTATGCTGGTTAAGACTCAGGGCGAAGGATCACGCAACAGGCACGAAGCTATGAAGGTTCGCGCTCTGTCACTGCTTTGGACTAAGAAGTTCATCAAAGGTGATTCAAACACTGACCCACGTGAGTTTGATGGTTTGCAGTCTCGGCTTGTAAATGATCAGCTTATCGCAGCCGGTGCAACTTCCGGTGGTGACGCTCTCTCACTGTCAACTCTTGATCAGTTGACCGATCAGGTTGTTGACCCTACACATTACATCATGAACAAGGCTATGCGCCGCCGTTTGACTCAGGCTGCACGTAACTCCTCAATAGGTGGATTCATCACCTTTGATGTTGATGCATTCGGCAAACAGGTTTCAATGTATAACGGCCTGCCAATTATCGAGATCGATCTTGATAATGAGAGTACAGCAATCTTGCCTTTCACTGAGGCGAATCCAGGTGGCGGTACTGCTGCTTCTACTTCTATCTACTGCGTATCATTCGCTGAAAACGGCGTTATGGGCTTGCAGAATGGTGGTATTGAAGTTGAAGACCTCGGCAATCCAACCGGCACACTCTATAGCACTCTGGTTGAATGGTATTCAGCTTTCGGTGTATTCAACGGTCGCGGCGCGGCTCGACTCAACGGCATTAAAAATGCTGCTGTAGTAGTATAAGGAGAAACGACATGAGCGGAAGAGTACAACGACTATATGACTCAGCCCTGAGCCTTCGCGCATCAGGCACAGCCATCACTACCACGACAGCGGAGACAGGTGTTGCCTTCGATGTTCGCGCTATTGGTGACTATAAAGCGGTGATTGCCTATAATGGCATGGACTTCACAACAGGTGATGAGACCTATGTATTTACAATCAGTGTAAGTGATTTGGTTGCAGGCACATATACTATCATTGCCACCATGCCTGATATTGGCTCTGCTACGCCTTCTGGCTTCCTTGATATTCCACTGAGCGGCAAACTGGCTGAACAGCTTGATGCCAACTCTGCATTTATCAAGGTAACTGCAACGCTGGGCGGAACCTCGCCATCTATCGATTATGATTGCTTCCTGACACGGGATTAATCATGAAGACTTCTGTTTACTATAAAGACGGAACAGAGGTTTTGTGTGAACCTATTGATGCTATGGAACTATTGGCGCAAAAGGATTACACGGTCGAACCACCAAAACCAGCAAAGCCAAGGGGCAGAAAGGTCGCTCCAAAGGCTGATGCTAAGTAAACCGATGGAGGGGGCTTCGGCTCCCTCTATTTACTTGTGAGGTAGTATTGTGGCATTAGTTGTCGAAGATGGTACAGGCTTAGCGAACGCAGACAGTTATACTTCTGTTGCTGATGCCGATACATACATTGCAGCATATAAATCTGATGTTACAGCATGGGATGCGGCTACTGATGCAGCGAAAGAAGTTGCAGCAAGGCAGGCCACCCAGCATTTAGATTTTAGTTACAGATGGAAAGGCGAGAGAGAGACTTCTACTCAGTCTTTAGACTGGCCTAGAGTTTATGCCTATGATGAAAGAGGCTTAGCGTATGATGGCGTGCCTGATGCTTTGAAGCAGGCCGAATCCGAATTGATGTACTCTATAATTAATGGGGTATCGATCAGCACCACAATAACCAGAAAAGACCAAGTTAAACGAAAGAAGATTGATGTAATCGAGACAGAGTACGTTGATGGGGCGACGTATCAGACTGTATTCCCTATCGTTAATGGCATTCTCAGCGCCCTTTATATCCCTAGTGGGTCGGTAATCCGTGGCTAGTAAATACGCAGATGACACAGTTTCAGCCCGTCAGGACATCACTGACGAAGGCTTGCTCTGCACGTTTAGCCGTGAATCATCTGTTTATGATCCGGTTACAGGTGGCAATACTCCTGTAGTAACTACATTCACTGGTTACGCTGTAAAGACTCGCTATAAAAAGAATGAGATAGACGGCACATCCATCAAGCAAGGTGACTCTCTGTTGATTCTAGAGGCCACCACACCAGCGCCTATCATAGGAGATAAGGTTACTGTCACTCCAAATGATACAGCACTATCAGCGATTGATTATAGGGTGATGGACATTAACCCGATTGATCCAGACGGGTCTCCTATCATTCATAAAGTGCAGATTCGCGTATGAGTTGGGCAACTGATCTAAAGAAGATTACAGACACCGGAAAGGTCAACCTTGAAGACTTATCGGTTAAGGTGAAGGCTGATGTTTTCAGCATGGCTATGAAGCGCACTCATGTTCAGGACGGATTTCTGCGCGGCAACTGGCAAATATCAGAAGGCTCCCCTGCAACCGGCACTCTTGATCGCGCTGATAAATCAGCAGAGGGAACTATATCATCTTCAGCAGAGTCAGAGATTCAGGCTGGATCAACTCCAGACGGGATGACCTACTACGTCAACAATCTTCCCTATGCCAAGACAAGAGAAGATGAGGACGCAATGGTTGGCGGCGCTGTTGCTGCTGTTCAGAAGATTGTTTCAACAGTTGCAAGGAACATCAGATGAGTCTGAAAATAGATCAGGCATTTATCAATACGATGATGGGCGCTGGCCTTGCGTTGGACATTGTCCATGAAAATGGCGTGTACTCAACATGGTCAGGCTCTGCGTATACGACTGTGACTGGTGTTTATACTCCGGTGATCGGTAGGGCATATCTGGAGATTAAAGTGTTCCCTGTCCTGACTGATTCGCATGACCTGAATAACACTGATGACCATGTAGGGCTGTTTCAATGCATTGTGCGTTATCCAAATGACACAGGGTCTATTGCGGCAAAGACAAAGGCAGAGGCTGTGCTGGCATTGTTCAAGGCTGGCACAGGCATCAGCTATTCAGGCCAAACGATAAACATCATCTCGCAGAGTCGGGATGGTGGCAGAGTTGAAGGCGGCTATTATCAGATAGTGGTAAGAGCAAACTATAGAGCATTTGTAGCAAAATAAAGAAGCAAAAGGAGTAAGATATGACAGACGTAGTAAATGGAACCACCGTAGGGGTAAGTGCATCACTGCCTGCTACCTTTGACGCAACAGGCTATGACGCACTGACGTTTACCACTGTAGGTAACGTGATCGATTCAAACGAAGTGGCGGTAGTCGATTCAATTGTTGAGCATCAGACACTGGCGCTGAACTACCCTGAGAAAATCAAGGGCACATATAACATCCCTAATCTGACCCTCACAATCGCTAAGACCGTTGCGGATGCTGGTCAGGTTATCGTGAAGGCAGGTAAGGCAGCAACTACAAGCTACTCACTGAAGTTTGTTTACCCTTCCACCAATCAGACAGAAGTCACTGGTAAGATCATCAAGGCATCACCTGGCCCACTAGCTGCGAACAACATTGAAACCATGATGGTTGAAGTCGCGATTGATCCGCAGTCTGTATTTGAGTCCTAATAATGGACATTGCCAGCATTGATGATTCAAAGGTAGAGGGCGGCGCGGAGTTACATCTGCGCGACCCTCTATCCGGTGAGAAGCTTTACAACGGTGAAGGTAAGAAAAAGAAGCCTTTAATTATTGTGATGCGCGGTAGTGATTCAGCATCCTATAAGCTTCAGTTCAGCAATATTGCCAATATTCCTTCAGAAATTCGTGATGTTAAAGAAGCAGCTTGCGGATTGCTTGCGTCTTGCGTCATTGATTGGCCGAATGGCATTATTGAGGATGGCAAGGAGCTTGAGTTTTCTACTGAGAACGCAAAAGGATTGTTTCTGCGTAGACGGTGGATTTATCTTCAGGCTGATGCATTCCTGCACAAGCGCGCCAATTTTTTTACGGTGGCCTGAATAAGGCCATTTTATACGTTAGGCAGATGGCATGGCTTCGGACTCCATACGGAAAGAGTGAGAAGTCACGTTATCAGTTAATGGTAGAGACAAAGGCAGACTTGGGCTTACCTGAAAAGGGGTGTCTCGGTTATTTGATTGAATACCTTGAGAGCATGGGCTTTCACAGGTCGCTAGTGCCAAACAACTGGCGTGATATAGGGGATTGGGCCTCACTAATGAGGCTTAACCTCAATCCGGCAGAGGTGGATGCAATGCACAAGCTTTCAGCGGCTTATGTGGCAGAGGTAAACAGATCAGCAGGCGTGGACAATCAAGCGCCTACATACACACCTCCACCAGCTAGCGCGGTTGAGGGTAAATTAAGGTCGTTCTTTTCGGCCATACGGGGGCAGAAAAAGTGAATGATATTGTAACCGTTGGCCTAGCAGTAGATAGCCGAGACGTAAAGAAAGGCAGGGAAGAGCTTGATAAGCTTGGCAATCAGGCATCCACAACAGAAAAGGAAATAAGCGGGTTAGAGCGTAACGTCAAAACCGCAACGCTTGCTGTTGGCGCGATGGCTGTTGCTGCTGCTGGTTTGGCTGCTTCGTATGCAGTCAATAAGACGATGGAGTTCAATTCAGCCATTTCTGATTTGTCAGCCATTACGGGTGCGACAGGCGAGGACTTGGATTTTCTTGCTGCCAAGTCTCTTGAGTTCGGCGCATCCACAACCAAGTCAGCATCAGAGGCAGCGGAAGCGTTCAAGCTGGTTGCATCTGCCAAGCCTGATCTATTGGGCAATGCAGAAGCTCTTGCTGCTGTTACGAAAGAGGCGATCATTCTATCGGAGGCCGCTGGTGTATCACTGCCGGAAGCCGCAAAGACTCTCGGATCGTCACTGAACCAGTTTAACGCAGGCGCAGAAGAGTCAACGCGCTTTATTAATACCCTTGCTGCCGGTGCTAAGTTCGGCGCGTCAGAGATTGAAACAACGTCCCAAGCACTTGAGAAAGTCGGTACTGTTGCCTCTAATGCTGGCTTAAGCTTCGAAGAGACCAACGCAGCGATTCAGGCAATGGCTAACGTATCACTGAAAGGCTCAGAGGCAGGCACAGGCTTTAGAGGTGTATTGCTTAAGCTCTCAACACAGACAAGAGACGAGTTTAACCCTGAGATAGTAGGATTCACTAAGGCAATCCAGAACCTTGCTGCCGCAAATCTGACCACCTCAGAGAAAACTAAACTCTTCGGCCTTGAGTCGATCACTGCTGCAAACGCACTTATCAAAGAGGCAGACAATCTCGAAACGCTGACTGGAAAGCTTACTGACACGAACACAGCCTATGATCAGGCAAAAACCAAGGTCAACAATCTGGCTGGCGACATGAAAACGCTAAACTCTGTCATTGAATCGCAGGGCATTCTATTTGGCAAGATGACAGACGACTCCTTGAGGGTGCTGGTTCAAGGCTTCACCGATGTAATCAGAGCAGAGCAGGCAACTAAAGAAGGCTTGCAGGAAATCAAGACAGAGGCCGAACTATTATCCATCATCATCGGGCAATGGGCTGATCATGCAGGCAATGCAGCTAGAGGCGTGGCGCTTGCGTTCGAGGCATCGGTTGGCACAATCGGGGCAACGGCAAGGGCTACTGCTGCCATATTATCAGGCGACTTCTCCAGCGCATTGCAGATCATTCAGGATCACGCACAAAGCTTAACTGATGACATGGACAAGATGACGCGGCCAGAAATAGCCAGCAGATTTGAGAACATTGCACGTAAGATGGTGTCGAGCAACGCAGAGGTTGCCACATCAACAGAAGAAGTGGCGAAAGCTACTGGCCTTTCCGCAGACGAGTTAGGCTATCTCAGCGAATCGGCAGAGTTCGCAGAGAAATCAGTCAAGGCAGTTGGCAACAAAGCAAAAGAAACAGCCAAGGATATGAAGTCTCTTGATGGCGCTACTAAAGAGGTGGGGAACTCCACCGAAACGACAAAGAAGAAACTAGACAGAGCTGAACAGGCTTTAATAGACTATAAAAAAGCCGGAAATGATGTTCTTGCCATGACTTGGCCTCCTGCCGGTGGCGATGCTGCCGCATATTGGCAGGCTATCGAGGCTGGGGCAGACGGTGCAGAGGCATCGGCAATATCAGCAGGGCAAGCGATAGCAAACGAGATAGAGCGAATAGAGGCATTATCAGCAGCAAAGCGAAAGGCATTGCAAGAGGAGAACGCAGCACTACGGGTATCAGGTTCCGGTGGCCCTAACGTATTCGGTGGCGGTTCAGGATCAGGCTCTATCACAGGGCGTGAATCAAGGTCTCGCTTCCCATCGTCACAGAGGCAGGGCGCATTATATCAACCTGGCGGCGGCAATAACATAGAGGCCGCACTTAGCGAGATGAGCACAATAGCAAGAGAGCAGGGAATGGAAGCCATGCAGAGAGCGGCTGAGATGGTCACGAACGCATTGAGAAGCAACGTGCAGAACTTCGGTATAGGCGGCGGATCATCGAAGGCTTTAGAGCAGTTTCTGGCGGGGCTGCGTGAAATAATGGCATCTCAGGGAGGCGGATCGAGTGGCGGGTTGACATTCAATACCACGCAGTCAATACCTGATGCCCAAGTTTCACGTATAGTATCAAGCGAGATTGACAACAAGCGCGGCGCCATATGGGATTCACTTGTCAAGGCTGGCAGTGATCCATCATTGAGGTTATTAAGATGAGCAGAACATTAACATCAGCGCAGTCAATCACGCCATCACCGCTAAACTATATCGCTACGATTGGCAGTCTGTTTGCAAGCACTGAACCAGGGCAGATCGTATCAGGTCAACTATACGACCTTGAGCTAATTAGCCCTAACATTTCATCAAGCCTTTCTGTTGTGGTTCAATCTTCGCCACCTACTGCATCATTTGATATTATTGGTGCGGTTCCGTCTTTAGGGGATGCGGTCTCTATCTATTCTGTATGGAATGATGCTGATCCTCTTATCGAATTTGTCGGCATTGTCGGCCATGTTACAGAGCGAGCAAGCGGGTCACACTCAATTAATTGTACTCATACCACAGTTGTAAACCTGCCGAGGGCGCAGATTAACGGGCAGTCAACGCATGTTCCTGTCGGATCGGCAAGGATTGAACCTCAGTATATCAGAGAAACCAATTATGACTTGGTAGATGGCACGGGATGGGGCATCAAGTCTGGGTCAGTAAGTTCCGATGCTACCGTTACAGACGTGTTAAAGGCTACAGGACAGGCCGCAACAACGATTGCTTATGCAACAGTGCCTAATACATATAGTCAAACTACAGATAACTCGGAACTGTTGGCGGTTCAATTCACATTGGCTACTGATTCATTTGTCAACACTATCGGTATATATGTTGGTGGTCAGTCTGGTTCAACATCTTCTATGTATTTGAGTATTTATACGGACTCTGCCGGTTCGCCTGGATCGCCAATACATACAACGCCACTACTTCCAGTTACGTCATCAGTTGCTCTTGTTGAGGGCGATATAAATGCAGCAATAGCAAGCGGAAACTATTGGCTTGTTGGAGTGCTTGCACAGTCCCCCACCTTTTACAACCTGAAGGATATTGGCGTTGATAATGGGTTAGGTGATGCTGGACGTGTCACTAAGCTATCTAAAACGTCTGCCCCATCATGGACTACTCAATCGTTTGACATGGGGTTCAAGGTCTCAATAGGATCAAACTCTGTCGAATGGTTCCTTAATGCTGGCAGCTTAGGCATTCAGCCTTGGGGTACTGATATATTTGCATCAGGCGGTGATATATTTGTATCGGCATCAGAGCAGTTCGGCTCGCCTGTTGCAACAGAGGATTCGACTCTTACAGTCGCTGCAAATCCAAAGGTTGCACTTGGGTCGCAATGGTCATCAAGGCAGGTTGAAACAACTGCATTTCATGTTGAAACGCTTGGCGTAGAAACTGAGGTTCCTGTGTTCACGTCAGACATAGCAACTATTCCCACAGGGTCAATTCTTACCACTACAGGGCCATCATTTACGCCAGCAGTAACGGCGGTTGCATCTGCGTTATATATCTACAATGTAGTTGATTCATCTGCCAGTGGAGATCAGACAATACAGATAAGAGTCGGCTCTGGCACTGGTGAGATTGTAGGGTCTGGAATCCTATTGCAAGAAAGGATTACGGCCAACAGATGGGTTACTGTTACTCTAGATGCAGCGACAAGATTACAGGGCGGCACTGCATACCATATAACATCAAGTCAGACGGGGTTGACCGCCACTACTAATGCAGGGCTGGTCAAGGCTCTAACCCTGACTGAGGCAAACGATATCATTGATTCCGTCACGGTCAGGACGGGTGTCGCTTCTCATGTTATCACAGTTCCACCACTACAGGCTGAGCTTCGCAATAGTGGACTTCCAGTATCAAAGCCTAATGATGTCAGGGAGTATATGATTGGCCTATCATCAGTCACTCTAGATTCTGTTAGTGATGCGGCTATCGCGGCAAGAGATGTGACTTCAGGAATAGTTGTCGGCGGCCTTATTCAATCCTTAACGGTAGCAGAAGCCCTTGCAGAAATTGATCGGCATACTAGAACCATGAGCGCGTCAGTAGGTGATAAGCTTTACCTTGTGGATGGTGATGCAACGCCATCTGATAACATCACTCCAGATGATATTTACGGGCTTGATTTTGATACGGCTGATTATGGGTCAATCATTACCCGTGTGGCCTATTCCTACGCACAAGGCGCAGAGAATGGAACGGCTGTTGATTCGACGCTAGAGGCATCACTGCCAGTTAATGAGGCAAGCCTATCACTGAACCTGTTGCCGGACGCTACGCAGGCTTCACTGACCGCTATATGGCGAAGAGGGCTGAACGGTGAACAGAGATCAACGCGCAACGTGCGGATTTCCGACATGGCAGCGGTTCCAGGTGATGTGATAGATATATCCGGCACAGACTTTAGAATAAAGACTCTTCGAGTAGGTGCACCCAATGAAATAGAGGCGGTAGAAGCATGAGAGTATTAGACAACAACTTAGCAGACTCAGGGACACTGACCACACCTGACACTATTTCCACCGGCTTAATCACCTACCCTCAAGATAACCTGATAGGGCGCGTCACCACTTTTACCACCAATTCAGCAAGCATCGTGATCGATTTAGGCTCTGCACAGAATGTAACGGCGATTGCTATTGCCTTGCATAATCTTGGGCCTGCCGCCACCGATTCATGGGGCATTGAAGCCAACGCCACTGATTCATGGGGAAGCCCGTCCTATCAGTCTGGCACTGTTCGCGGCTGGCTTGGGCGTGTCGGTATTCGCTATCTCGACATTACATATCGCTATATCAGAATCACTTTGAACGCATCATCTGCCGCATCTATTGGCCGCATCTATGCAGGATCATGGATTGCTGCGCCAAAGTTAATCGACGCTGGCTATAACTGGTCAGATATTGAGGGCGGTGTTCATACCATTTCGCCAGCCGGTCAGGTGCTGTGGTCATCTGGTGCGCGTACACGCAAGGGCATGGCCTCTATCGGTGGCGCTGACCCTGAAGCGTTGCAGTCATTTATTGACGGTCTTCCTACAGTTCCATGCTTTGTCGATACGTCCTACAGCAACACTGATCGCGGCGTTGATCATCGGGCATGGGGCAGCATTAGAAATGCCGCTGAGACAGAGCAACCGACAACCGGAACGGCCTCTATGGAAGTCACCACAATGCTACAGCCTCAGAGAATCACAGACGGGCCAGCTACAGAAGAGAGCCGGATAGTCTGGATGCCATTGGTTGATGATCTTGATATAGCATGGGGTTTTGGAGATTCAACATTCACCCGCGCAGCTCCTGATGCTTCATATATAGACGCAGCAGACGGACTCTTAAAATATCAGACAACAAACGTGCCGCGATTCGAGGCTAACGGGTTTTTGGTTGATGGCGCTGGGGCGAATCTGACTCCCGCTCTAAACTTTAGACTTTCCACCAGTATGATTGTAAGAGTCGGGACTTCTACCATAGCTAACGATGCAGTGGGTATAGACGGCGTATCTAATTCAGCCGTTACAGTAACAGATACTGACGCATCAGCCATATCGTCAAGATCAACACCTTCGGTCACTATAGCAGCCGATACGACTCAGTATTGCTTTTCTATAGATGTGGCAAAGAATCAGCCTAACATACAGGGCGTTGCTGCTTGGATATTTGGCGGCACTTTCGTTACAGCATCGGCACGGATTGATTCAGCCACTGGATTGCTTAGTGCTGACTCAGCCTCTGGCTCTTACGTTGTCGAGTCAGGCGATTTCTGGCGCGTGTGCATTCCACTGGCAAACAATGGCACAAACACATCCTGTTATATTGAGTTCCTGCCATCTATTCGCGCCACTATAAACGGCGCGAATGATGCAACTCTAACAACTGGCGCGGTCTGTGACTGGCCGCAAGTAGAATCAGGACTCACTAAGGCCACCTCTCGTATTTTAGGCGGTTCTACCCGCGCCCTTGAGCCTTGCTCCATTCCAAACGCGAACATCCCAACGCTATCGGCGGGTGCAACCTTTGTTTGTGATGCTGCTATATCTACGGATGTTTCTGCCTATAGATCAGTTCTTGATCTTTTAGAAGGTGGCGCATTTTGCATAATACGCACAGAGATTAACTCTGGAAGAGTGCAAGGGTACATCGGAGGGGTGGGACTATTTTCGACAACGGGTCACGACGGGGCTGTTCACAGGTACGCAATACGCACAGACGGCACAACTCACGATTTGCTTATGGATGGGGTTGTTATCCAGACGGCAACAGGCGCTCTAGGTCAACCAACGCTAGATATGTATTTAGGGTCTAGCGGTGGAACATCGCAGTTCATTAACGGCCACATCAAAGACTTTTACATCTATGACAGAGCCTTGACTAATGCGGAATTAGCATGATTCATGCAATCTTAATAGAGATGTGCTATAAATAGGCCATGAAATACTTAATGCTTGTATTGACTCTGATTATGGCGACACCATGCGCGGCAACTGAGTTCAATTTAACCGACAACACAGACGCTAGGAATCGGCATATTTCATCCGGCCTACTTTCATTCAGCGGCTCTATGGCGCTTTATACGCTCGGAGTTAAGCCAGAGTATGCCGCAGTCGTTTCCTTTGCTTCTACGGCTGCTATAGAGCATCTGGCGCACAAGGGCAGGCATGGGCTTACTCGCAGCGAGTTGATGATGATTGGTACAGGCTCAGCAAGCGCGTATGTTTTGCAAAAAACGGCGGATTACTTTGAGGTTCAGAATCCGTTGAGAGTGGAGTGGTAAACTATGGCTAAGAAAATTAAAAAGGTTGCGTCTATCGCACCAACTAAACCAAGGGGAAATCTGCCTAAACGGAAATCTTCTAAAAAGCGGAAGCGCAGTGATGACGGGCGCTTTGCGTAATCTTCTATTTCTTGTCGCGGCCTGCTTTGTTGTCGGGCTATCTCACTTTCTATTTGAAGGTGATGCGGCATGGTACGCATTCTTTTTCTCGCTGATGGCTCAACAGGCCATGCAAGCCGTTCTGCTTTACACCAAATACTCATACGCTGATTTAAGGGCTAAGTATGTGGCGTTCATCCTGATCACCTTGCCACCGATTGAGGGGACGCTATTCGTGATTGATGAGCTTGATAATCCAGAAGCGTATCTGATCGCGTTAATTGTGTTGTCTGCGCTTTCTGTTGCTTGGTTGCTATATGCATCATGGAGAAACCTTTCAATCAATAGCGTAGAGCCTAAATCTGGCAAGCTATATCGAGTCACCAAGCGCCCAGATAATTTCACAGGCTTCATCATGTCCCTATTCGGCAAGGCTGTTGCAGGATCAGGCGTGTGGATTGATGGCAAGATGTACGGCTATAGGCACAACTCATTTCAAGAGTTAAGCACCATGACCGGAAACACTATTTTCATTGAAACAAGTATTAGATCAACAAAAGGCATTGAAGCCTATCTAAAATCAAAGGTAGGTGACAGATGGACTTGGCACAGCAACTGCCTAACAATATGGTGGGGGTTGCGACGTGTGCAGCAATGACGAGTTGAAAGATGAGATTGACAGTTTGAGGGATGAGTTTGTGAAGTTCAAAGATGATACAGACAAGAGCATCAGGCTATTTGCAGGACAGCTTGAAACGATTGAGTCAGGCCAGAAAGAGATGCTTGAGGTGTTCCATGCTGGGACTGGTGTGCTATCGTTTATCAAGCTTCTGGCAAGCATAGCTGCATCACTAACTGCAATCGGTGCATTCTGGTTTATGATAACGAACTGGTCAGGGTGGAAGGGGTAGGTAATGATCGAATATAAAGGACTCACAGCCCCTCAGAGCTACGCAGACGCATCGCAAGAGTTCAAGAGTATCATTTGCAATGGATGCGGAACAAAGGGCTGGAAAGGCGTTATAGTGCCTGAGACTGCGTGGGGTCTATCACTTACAAGGGCTTGCAATATTCACGATTGGATGTACTCGCAGGGAATTAGCGCCGATGATAAGGTTTTAGCTGACAAAACATTCCATAATAATATGAAAAGGCTTATCAATGACGGAACCCCTTGGTATCTATTCCCGTTGATTGCCACTCGTCACGTCAGGGCTTGGGTTTATTATATCGCAGTGAAGAACTGGGGGGATGCTGCCTTCTGGTCTGGCAAGGAAGTTTAGCGCGGGTCGTACTCAACGTGAATATGAGTATCATGCAAGATCACATCATAAGGCTGACCGTCAACTTCATCTAAGTGCATCACCAGAAAAGATAGTGCTTTCGCTTTCTCTACATCGGTAAAGTAATGCGTCCTGAAATCCAAAGCTCTGCCATAATAATGCAGGCTTCCGGCCGAGTGTTCGCCATCGAGTCCAGCAGTGATGACAAGCTCCTGCCCTAGCCCTTTCCATATCGCATCAGCAGCGATTAGAACTGGCCTCATCTTGATGTGTAATCCTTGAATGCTTGCGCCATCTTTAATTTTCATATCTCATCCTCTCCGCCCATTCTGAAAAGCTCTCCGGCTTCTGCGGCTCAATCTTAACGCCATAGACCAGGATCAAATCTACCACGATAGCCACAACCATCAGAATCCATAGCCAGCCTTCTAGGGCGAAAGTGGTCATCCAAATGCACTATTGAATCTAGAGCAAAAATCAGAAAGGGGCAGGGTTCTCTTTTTAATTATTTGACTCCAAAAATCGGGGTTGTCTTTCTCTCTATCGTAGAGGTCTCTACGAATCCGCTCGCCGCAAGAAAGTTTGATATATAAATATTCATCTGTATTAATCATTTCTCTCTAGCCTCCATCATAGCGCAACATCCATTATTACCCATCCATCAACAAGCCCGTAGCATGGCCCTCTCAGGATGTACCTAACTTCCGCATGCAGAGTTTTACCAGTAAACACCAGCGGCCTTCCCTTCGCCATTTCTTCGCCAGTGAATTTAGTCTCCTGAAGAATAAGCGTATCTCCCTCTTTGAATCCGCGATCATCCTTTCTGATTTCAAAGTTCTTCCTGCCACATGCCACCGCTTGAAATACGGTCGGGTCTGTTTTTAGTTTATGTTCACTCATCACTTGCCTCCATTGCCTGCTTGATTGCTTCTAATGCTTCACTGGCTGAATCCTGATAACCCAGATCATACTCGCCATCTGGGCTGCATGAACTCATCCTGTTGCTTTCTTGTATGAATGCATTTCCCTTGATAACCCCCATGCACTCCCCGTAATGCTTGCGCTTTAGGGCTGCATCATGTGCAGCAATGATCTTAGCATAGTCAGGCGTGATGTTGGTTGCTGCGCTGCTTCCATCTGAACCAATAGATACGCAGTGCGCTAGAATGCTATGGTGCAACCTCTCCATATCCGCCCTAAGCTTATCAGCCTTCGCCTGCATGGATGCCATACCCGCCTTGAATGAATCGAACTCATCCCAATGTGGCAACTGCTTTCCGGCCTTAACGCAGGCTACTCTGTGTGCTTCAAACGCCTCACGCTCTTGTTGGTCAGTCATTTTACCACCTCCCAAGCAGCGTTGAATATGGCTTCTGGCCTCTTCATTTTCTGGCCGTCACTAGAATACACCAGCACCAACTCCTGATCTTCCCCCCATTGGTAAACAGTATAAAAACCACCATCAACGCAAACGCAAAGTCCAAGCACCTCTTCTGTGTCCAGCGCATCAGCCTTCGCCTGCGTTGTTGGTGTGCCGTCTGGATTGGTGGCGAGTAGGTTGAATTCTGACGACACATCATCAATCCATACATACGGCTTTTCTGGAAGCTGAAGGGTGAAATCATCGTCCCCAACTTGCCTCAAAAATATTAAAGCATCAGGCCAAACAGCCTTGGCAATCTTTGCATGCTTTTCAGCGTTTGATCTCATCCTTCACCTCCATCTGGTGCGCTTGGGAGTGGCATCCATCGCTTAACGCTAATGAACTTCATCTTACTCTTTGCGTTGAGGTATTCCCATTTTGACCCCGCCTTATCTGGCAGGAGCGTCGCCTGTATCACGGGGCGCTTCCCGTTATGCCTACCATCATCAATAATCACCCACACGCCATATTCCGGTAACCTTTCCCCAACAGGAATCCACCTCTGCTGCGCCTCAAGTTCTGCAATCCTCTCAGCCTGCTCCCTGATGGTGCTATGTAGAATATATAGAGCGTCTACAGATATGCTCATTTCATCACCTCCGCCGCCACAACAGCAGCCGCACAAGCGATCACCATTGCCTTAATCATCCACCATGTATCTGCGTGTATTTTCATTCCCTTTCTCCTTCTGTTCCTTACTGCTGGCAACCAGTGGAATCCAACCACGGCAGTTTCCGGCTACTGTTATCCTCTCTTATGCTCCGTATGCTATGTTTCAAGCAAGAACGGGAGATGATTGCCAACAGTAAAGAAGCCACCCATCACCGCATCAGTTTCCACACCTACAGCGATGAGTGGCTAATCATGCCCTAGAAAGGGACACCCTCCGTCTCTCCGCCATTCTGGAATGGATCATTGCTCTGCTGCCCACCATGAGTAGGGAATCCGCCGCCATGGTTGCTCTGCTGGTTGCCGCCTTGGTTCTGCTGCTGTCCACCTACCAGCTTAACATCAGATACGTTCAGCTTGATAGCCTTGCGCTGGTTGCCTTCTTTGTCAGTCCAGTCATTAGGCTGTAGCTCGCCATGAACAACAACGCTAGTGCCCTTAGTTAGATACTGAATCAGCCCTCCTTCTGCACGCTTGCCCCATAATGAGCAATCCATGAACAAGGTCTTTTTATTATCGCCAAAGCCAACATCTGACGCAACGGTGAACCCTGCAACCGACTTGCCAGCCTGAGTCATCCTGACTTCTGCATCTTTCGTCAGCCTGCCTTCAATCATAAATACGTTCATTTCCTGTTGCCTCGTGTCTGACGCTCAAGCTTCCTGCGCTTGCGCTGCTGAGTGCCTGATGATTTATGCTGAATATAATGATGCTGTGGAATACTGCCAAAATCCGGCATATTCAAACTTCCGCCAAGATTGCGTATTGCAAAGGTGTTGTTCGCGCCAAAAGACTGCGCTGCCATTGCCATTAAAACGTGTGGAATTGATCCTTTCATATTTATATCTCCTTTATATTTTACCCATAGCTCACTCTAATGCTCAATCATTAAGATTTGATGAAGCTTTTCCGTGATTGGGGTGAAATCCGTACTTCAAGTTTGCAGCATGACGGGCGTAACAGGCTGTAAAGTTTGTAGTGTAATATCCCAATGATATCCTTCTCCCGCTAACCATAACTGTGGCTCTCCACTTTTGTTGAGGTCTATGCCAGCAGACCCCTGTAAACCCGCTTGAGTTATTCCTGCTCATTGATTGGTTCTGATGATTCT
>Ga0316190_10001024_pt1 | contig 19996 bp, 14 predicted proteins | sample Eddworburrow2_MG_FD_204929 | JGI IMG/M metagenome (GOLD analysis project Ga0316190, IMG submission 204929) | Coastal sediment microbial communities from Maine, United States - Eddy worm burrow 2 | ecosystem: Environmental > Aquatic > Marine > Coastal > Sediment | place: USA: Maine | collected... | reverse complement strand
TGCCCACACCGCCTTTTTGATTCGCGATGCAAATGACCTTTGCCATGGCTCCATGATCTACCATAAAATTTGATGTTTGAAAAGAAGATAAAAATATGGCAATATAGAGACCGTTATCAGGTTTTATCTCACAACCTGCTGTCAGAAAATGAAGATTTTATGCAAATCACAAATACGATTGATTGAAGATTAAATTCGCTTAGGGTAAACTCAATCGCTAAATATAGAGGAAATCATGAAACCTGCTCAAAAAATTGTTGCCGTCGGCGTGGTCCTTATTTTGGCCGTCAGCAGCCTTGCGCCACCGGCGGCTTTTGGTATCACCGTCAAAGAGGAAGAAGACATGTCGCGCCAGATGATGGCGTTGATTTACAAGTATTTTGATATCGTCGATGATCCTGCTGTCGTCACCTATGTGGAAAAAATCGGAAACCGGATTTTATCCGTTCTTCCGCAACAGCCCTTTAAATATCGTTTTTACGTGATCAAAGAAGATGTTTACAACGCCTTTGCAACGCCGGCGGGGCATATTTTCGTGTACACCGGACTGTTGGATGCCATGGAGGAAGAGGAAGAATTGGCGGGTATTCTGGGCCACGAAATTGCCCACGTTTACTGCCGCCATATCTCTCAAAAGATCGAACGCTCCAAAAAAATCGGGATGGCCACATTGGCAGGTATTGCTGCCGGGATTTTAATGGGGCTTGGCGGGGCCGGGGAAGCCGGCAGTGCGGTTACCATGGGATCGATGGCAGCCGGTCAATCCGCCGAGTTGTCTTACAGCCGTGAAAATGAAACCCAGGCCGATCAGGTTGGGTTAAAATTTATCACCGAAGCAGGTTACAGCGTTAGTGGTTTGTTGAAAATTTTAAAAAAAATTCGCGGTAAAACATGGTTCGGATCAGATCAAATCCCCACGTATTTAATGACGCACCCGGCTGTTGAGGACCGTATCGCCTATATTTCGTCATGGCTTGAGACCTACAACCGCAAATCAAAACCGATTCCCCTGGTAAACCAGGAGGCTTTCAAAAGGGTTCATACGCGGGTGGAGACGCGTTATGGCGACGAGGAAACCGTTTTTAGCAAACTTAAAGACGACGTCGCAAGAAATCCGCAAGATCCAATGGCCCATTACCGTTATGGATTAATTTTAGCCCGGGCCGGAAAACGGCAGGAAGCCATCGAGCAAATCAGGGTCGCATTAACAAAGAGAGCGTTTGATCCATACATCTTAAAGGACCTTGGCAGGATATATTTCCTCGACGGCCAATTCCCACAAGCATTAAAGACACTGAATAGTGCCGGCGGCATGATTCCCGATGATCCGGAATGTCTTTTTTATATCGGCCGCACTCAAATGGAGCTGGGAGATCTCGCTGACGCTTCGGATAATTTGCTTAAACTGGTCCGGCAACACCCCGATTTCACCCCGGCGTATTATTTCCTGGGCCAGAGTCTGGGGCAGCAACAACAGTTGGGCGATGCGCATTACTATCTCGGTGTTTTTTATCTGAGAAAAAGGGACTTTAAAAATGCTAAAATTCAATTGAAACAGGCACTAAAGCATCCCCAGGATGATGAGAGACGGAAGAAAATTGATGAATGGCTAGGTAAAATGAATGGAAAAGCCAAAGATCAAGCGAAAAGCGGGGGGTAACAAATTCAACTGCGATCAAAACGGGCAAACTGCATCGTAAATGTGCCTCTGCCCTGGGTGGCCGATCGCAATGAGGTTGAATAACCGAACATGCGCGATAGGGGAACGGTGACAGTGATGACCTGGGAACCCAGTCTGTGGTCTATTGATTCTATCTTTCCGCCCCGGGCATTTAAGTCGCCAATGACCTCTCCCGTGAAGGCTTCGGGTACGAATACTTCCGCATCCATGATCGGTTCCAGTAAAAAAGGTCCTGCCTTAGCCAATGCCTCTCTGCACGCCATAGACGCACTGACCGTATAGGCCAGTTCAGTGCTCAAAGACTCTTTGTGATTGGCACCGGTGAGCCTGATTTCAACATCAACTACGGGATAGCCCATCAATGATCCGCTCTCCAGGGATTCGAGGGCACCTTTACGGGCGGCTTCAATAAAATTTTGGGGTAGCTCTTCGGGCGAAATTTCAGAAATAAACCGATTTCCGGCGCCCCTGGATACCGCTGCCGCCCTCATCTTTACTTCTCCATACAGACGCTGTCCCGCAATTTCCTTATCAAAGACAGCGGAAGCTGCTGCGGTCTCGGCAATCGTTTCTCTATAGACCACCTGGGGCTTACCGACATTGACATTGGTGTTGAATTCCCGCTGCATGCGGCTGGTAATAATGTCCAGGTGCAGTTCGCCCATGCCCGAAAGAATTGTCTGACCGGTGTCCTCGTCCTGGCGCACCCTTAAGGTCGGATCCTCGGCCATAAACTTTTGCAAAACGACCTCCATTTTTTCCTGATCGGCATGGGTCCGGGGTTCCACCGCCACCGAAATGACCGGTTCGTAAATTTCAATATTTTCGAGCAAAACAGGATGATTGGCGCTGCAAAGGGTCTCACCGGTTGAGGAATCCTTTAAACCTACAATTCCAGCTATACTGCCCGCCCCAATGGAGTTGACACGCTCCCGTTTGTTGGCGTGCATTTGCAGAATGCGAGCCAGCTTCTCCTTTTTTTTAAGCGACGGGTTATAAACATCCTCGCCGGCTTTCATCGTGCCACTGTAGACCCTCACAAACGACAGTTTGCGGCCCTCCATCATGGACACTTTGAATATCAGAGCCGCCAGTGGATCGGACTCTCTGGCGTTACACGCGATGACCTCTCCGGTATCCGGATTCGTTCCCTTTATTGGAGGAACATCGACCGGGCTCGGAAGGAATTTGGCGATGGCATCCAGCAGGGGCTGAATTCCCTTGTTTTTCAAGGCAGACCCGCACAATACGGGGACTAACTCCAGATCGATGGTAGCCCTTCGAATGGCGTCAAGAAGTTTTCGGGGTTCAATGGGCATTTCCGACAGATATGCCTCCATCACCTCATCGTCGTATTCTGCTGCGGCTTCAATGATTTTTTCGCGGTATTTCTCAGCCTGGGTGAGGTATTCGACGCTGATGTCGCCGGATTGATAGCTGACTCCCAGGGTTTGTTCATCCCAACTGATCTGCTTCATGTCGATCAAATCGATGACATCCGTGAAATTCTCTCCCTGACCGACAGGCAACTGCAGAAGGAGCGGATTGGCGCTGAGACGCTCCCTCATCATATCAACGGCACCAAAAAAATCAGCTCCGATTCTGTCCATCTTGTTGATAAACGCAATTTTGGGGACACCGTATTTATCAGCCTGACGCCATACGGTTTCAGACTGTGGCTCGACCCCTTCGACGGCACTGAAAACACCGACCACGCCGTCAAGTACCCTCAGGGAGCGTTCGACTTCAATGGTGAAATCCACATGCCCGGGAGTATCGATGATATGGATTTCGAGATCCTCCCAATGACATGTGGTCACCGCCGAGGTAATGGTGATGCCCCGTTCCTGCTCGTCTACCATCCAGTCCATAACCGCTTCACCGTCATGGACCTCACCGATTTTATGGGATCGGCCGGTGTAGTAGAGGATCCGCTCGGTGACCGTGGTTTTGCCGGCATCGATGTGCGCGATGATTCCAATATTTCTGATATGGCTTATTTTACTTTTCTTCTTCATCGAATTAACAGCATATCGGCTTCAAGTGGAAATTCCAGATCGATATGACCTGCCAGAGTTTGCACTTCTTTTCCGCCAATTAACAGTTTAACCCACTTGATTTCAGGGATATTCAATATTAGTGAATTGACCACCGAATAAATCGTCAGAAGCTCTGAGTTACATCCACCGGGATGGTCTTTTTCGACAGCCTGGGATAAATCGACATAACAGACACCCGCAGGAATGATGTAAATGGCCCGGAGCTCGGTGCCGGCCGCGATGGTGCGTGCCAGTGATTTTTGGGGACCTTTTATTAGAGCCTCAACAATGGATCGGGCATAGTCGACCGAGTCTCCCGAATGGGAGACGACCCGCTGTTCGGACATCAGATAATAATTATTGCGATCAGCAAAATAAAGGTGCACCGCAGACTTTTTGGGTTGCGTCGGTCCGGCAGGCTGCGAAAGCGAATCAGCGCGGGTTAACTGTTCCCTTTGGGCGTGCGCGCTCTGAAAGACAAGGCAAACTGCGCCTGCGATAGACAGAATCCCAATGACCGCCAAGATTGTGCGGTTATGCCTTGATTGTGCGTCGGTGATCATCAGAAAAGATTGAATATTTAGCCTACTTTTCTCATTGTTCATAATAAAAAAAGGTTAGCTTGAGACTAACCTTTTTATTGGTATGAACTGGTGGAGCTGAGGGGGATCGAACCCCTGACCTCATGACTGCCAGTCATGCGCTCTCCCAGCTGAGCTACAGCCCCAATAACGAAGGGATTTTTTAACAAATGGCGAAAGGCGTGTCAATATATATTGTGAAATTCGATAAAATTAATTATCTTAGAGCTGCCCGGTATTCAAACAGGCATGACAACCTCAAATGGAGATAATGAGGATTGGGGATGAAAACATTTTATCCTACTGTACACGCCAGAATCATTCACCCTAGTTTTAACATGGGTAATCTGTTGACAAACGAGCAGTTTGAAAATAATATTTAAAATTCAGGGTGAATACATTAGCAAATGACCGCAAAAATGATAATGAATTCGAAAAAATTTGGATATTCGGGGTCAACCCGTCAAACGGGATCGAACACAGTGAATGCGTACAAGGAATTTGATGCCACGGAGCTTTATTGCCCGAGATGCAAACAGGCGGTTCAGGTACGTAAGCGACTTCTTCTGGTGCTGCCGGAGGGAGACAAGTACGAGTATTTATGTGCCTTCTGTTCGGCAACCGTTGGAACAAAAATGGATCGGCAGGCCAAACCTGTCTCTTTGATTGTTTGATATTGGAACCAATTAGGCTTTTATCCGGTTTTATCTGACAACATCTTGTAAGTAACTTAGGATTTCCGGTATCGGTTATCGGATTGCAGAAAATACAAAATTTCAAATAACAAATCACAATGACCAAAATTCCAATCAGTTTGCGTTTAGTATTATTTGAGATTTGGATATTGTAATTTTGAATTTATTTGTAATTTGGTTCTTGTAATTTGTTATTTCCGGTTTATCCGGATCTTGGGGTTATGGTTTCACGATAATATCGGAACTTAAAGAAAAATAGTATTATAGAAAGGTAACATATGCTCAGCTTAATGCGAAAACACGCTACATCTTGGTTAATAAAAATTATTTTAGGTGCAATTGTTGTTGTTTTTGTGCTGTGGGGCGTCGGCAGCTGGACTTCCCAGCGGTCGAACATGGTGGCAACCGTCAACGGAGAAATGATTACCGCTGACGATTATCGCGTTGCATACAAACGCCTGATCGAACAGGTGAGGCAGAACTTTGGTAACAGTCTAAATGATGAGCTCATCAAAACACTGCAATTGGACAAACAAGCCTTAAACCAGCTGATCGATAAAATTCTCATGCGTCAAGCAGCCTCTAAACTTGAATTGCGGGTTTCCGACCAGGAACTAGCTCAATCCATCCGAAGTATCAGCGCTTTCCAAAACGCCGGTGTTTTCGATCCTCGCCGTTATCAAGGTGTGCTGAATAGCAACGATTTGACTCCCGAGGCCTTTGAGATAAGCCAAAAAGATGCCTTGCTGCTGGAAAAACTAAACAACCTCATTACCGGCAGTGTTAAAGTATCGGACCAAGAGGCCATGGCATGGTATATGTGGAACGAGGCCATGGTCAATTTGGATTTCTTTTTGCTGGAAGCAGACCGTTATCCGGATATTTCCGTAACGGCCGAAGAAATCCAAACGTATTTTGAGTCTCGCAAGGAATCTTACAAAACCGAACCGGCCCTGAAGGTGCGCTACATAAAATTCGAATCGAAAGCCTGGGCTGCACAGGCTGAGGTCGCCGATGATGAAATTCAGGCCTACTATGATGAACACCCCGATGAATTCCAGAATCCCAAGACCGTTGAGGCACGCCACATATTGATTGAAGTGGGTCAGGATGCCGGCACCGAAGCGGTGGCTGAAGCGAAAAAGCGAATCGAAGATGTTTTGCAGAAAGCCCGGGCCGGGGAGGATTTTGCAGAACTTGCCAAACAATATTCCGAGGGGCCCAGCAAAGACAAGGGCGGATACCTGGGAACCTTTAAACGAGATGCGATGGTTAAACCTTTTGCGGACAAAGCGTTTTCCATGAAACCCGGTGAGATTAGCGATCCGGTACAAACACAGTTCGGGTGGCATTTGATTAAAGTGGAGAAGGTCAATGAAGCCGCATCAACACCGTTAGCCGGCGCCAAAGACGACATCCGCAAGAAGCTGGCAGACGAACGTGCCAAACAGCTGGCTTATGATGCGGCCGAATCTGTTTTTGATGCCGCATTTGAAGGCCGACTTTTGGAAGAGATTGCCGCCGATCAGCAACTCGCCGTTAACACAACCGATTTTTTTACACGACAGGGACCGCCAAAGGGAGTGCCGGACAAAGCGGGATTCGCCAAGGCCGCTTTTGATCTTCCGGAGGAACAAGTCAGTGAAATTCTGGATCTGGGTGACGGATATTATCTTCTGGAGATTGTTGCAAAACAGGCCGCCCGCATTCCCGAATTAGCGGAGGTAGAGGAAAAGGTCAAGGCCGACTTAATCAACGAAAAAAAGAATGAAAAAGCAAAAACAGATGCCGAGGCATTGCTGTCCGCTCTGAAAGACGGCGGCACCATTGAAACAATCGGTAAAAAATTCGATCTGACACCGATGAGCACCGGTTTTTTTAAGCGCAATGTCGCCATACCCAATATCGGCTTTGAGCGCGAGCTGTCCCGGGCAGCCTTTGAGCTATCTGAAAAAAGTAGTTTGCCTAAGGAAGTTTTGCAGGGCGGCAAGGGGTTTTATGTGATTAAATTCAAGCAGCGCAAAACACCCGCCACGGAAGAATTTGAAAAAGAGAAGGCCAATGTCAAAGAAAGGTTGCTGCAGCAAAAACGGTCTGAGACACTCAGAGCATGGTTGGAGCAAAAGAAAAACAGCAGCGAGATAATTGTCGAAAGCGGATATTCAGAGAGCTGATAATTCCGATGGAGATGGTGAAGATATTTTAATCCAATTTTCTTTACATCAAATGCAAAAGAATGACCCTTGGGGTACTAAACCCGGATAAACCGGAAAGAACAAATTACAAATAATAATTAAGGTACGCTGGTGAGCCCTGAAGACCGAAGTTCACACAAGAATATAAAAAACAATTATACGACGAAAAAATGTCCGTTTTGCTATGTGCACCTGCCGCTGGATGCACCATCATGTTCGGCTTGCAATAACAAAGTCGGCGATGTGGATAGGCTGGGATTTGCGGTCAAACCCTTCGACTGGTGGGGCTATCTGGTCGCTGCAATTTTTGTGGCAGGATTTGTTGTATTTACATGGTGGGCTTTTTTTCGGGAATAGGCCAGTACAGCAGTACTAAGCTCTGTGGTACAAACCACGGAAATTGACGATTGATGCGCTATTAAACGCCTACCTTGCGATCATCGACCGCACCATATCAGCGGCATTTTCAGCATGGTCCGCTATGGAGCCGATGGTTTCAGCGAGTCTGATCATATGAAAGACGGTGGTCGTCTCGATTTTCATGTTCAGCAATTTTTCCTTGATTCCATCTTCAACTTTGTCCGCTTCATGTTCCTGCCGAGCCAGCGTATGGACGATGTCTTTGACAAATTTACGCTGCTTCTCGGAATAGCTTCTAAAATATTTTCCGGCTTCCTGCACCAGACGGCACATCTCTTCGACCGGATCCAAAACCGCATCCACGAGTAAAAAGAAATCCTTTTCCAGGGCGGCTGGGATTCCGGGCTCGGGTCTGAAGGAAAGCCAATCAAGCGCTTCTTCAATCGCATCCAGAACTTTGTCCTGCTCTCGCATATATCGGAACAACTGAAATTTATCCACCGGAATTAAAGTGCCCTTTGGCAAGTGGTCGCGAATTCGTTTTTTAATGGATTCTGCTTCACTTTCCAGTTGATCGACCTCAAGCCTGAATTCCTCAAATCTTTCACACTGATCCGTAATATGACATTCGATGGCCTGCTGAAAGGCCCAGGCGCACTCCTTTACTTTTTCCGCATGCTCCTGCGGACCGTCAAAAGGGGATGTCATAAATCGTGAAATAAAAGGTATTCGCATCGTACCTCCACGACATCTATAACCCAAAGATGTGGCCAACGATCAGGAAGTCGTATTCAGGTATCATTCAGATTAAAAATCGAGCCGACTGTTTTGCGAGTATGCTTTGCGGTACCCCATCGATAAACCGTGATGGACGATCCAGTTCCATTCCCATCATTCGGTCATATATCTGATTCGGATAGGTGAAAATTAGGTTTTCCCTGGCCCGTGTCGCTGCAACATACATCAAACGCAATTCTTCTTCAAGATCTTCTTCTTTGTATAAAGACTGAGTTGACGGAAAACGCCCATCCAGGGCCCAGATAATAAAAACGGTGTGCCATTCCAGTCCTTTGGCTGAATGGATGGTGGTAAGCGTCAGACGATCATCCGCGGGAGTGTCGGCTGCAAATGTGTCTCCCACGCTGGTGTTGGGCGGTTCAAGCGCCATATCGGTTAAAAAAAGGGAGAGATCAGTGTAGCGTTCAATGATAGCCAGGAGCTGTTGCAGATCTTTCGCTCGTTTGGGATGATCGTCATACTTTCCTTCTAAAATGGGCAGATAGTATTCAATTACAGCTTCTCCCAATTTAGCAAGCGGCATCTGATGGAAATCGACAGTGGAGATTAGTCTTTTAAGCCGATTCAGCCCCGCAGCGCTACTCGATTTCGACTTAATGGTCAAAAGACCGTCGTAGCCGGAGGCCTCATTTCGGATTGATTCATAGATTTTTTGGGCCGTCGCCGGACCTATTTTTTCGATGAGTAAAAGAATTCGATACCAGCTTATGCGGTCATATGGGTTGGAAATCACCCGCAGATGAGCCAGCACATCTTTTATGTGCGCGGATTCAACAAACTTGAAACCGCCGACCTTGACAAATGAGATTTGCTCCCGGTTCAGCTCAATTTCAAGATCAAAGGAATGATAGCCTGCGCGAAAAAGCACCGCGATCTGGTCGAGGGCAATGCCTTGTCGACAAAGCTGTTGGATCTTGCTGACCACAAACAGAGATTGGTCATTTTCATCGACCGCTTCAACGAGCAGGGGTGTCGACCCGCCGGTGATTCGTGTAAAAAGCTTCTTGGAATATTTTTCTTTTGCTTGATCAATGATGATATTTGTAAGGTCCAAAATAGGTTGAACGCTGCGGTAGTTTTCCTCCAGGGAAATGATGCGGGTTCCGGGAAACATCCGGGGAAATTGCATGATATTTCTGAAATTAGCGCCTCTGAAAGCATAGATGCTCTGGGAATCATCGCCGACCACCATGATGTTTTGATTGGCACCGGTCAGATGATATAGTATATCGGCTTGGATCTTATTCGTGTCCTGATATTCATCGACCATGATGTAGCCAAAAGATGAAGAAATTCGATGGCGGATTTCCGGATGCATTTTTAACAGTTGCTGCAGGTATACCAGAAGATCATCGAAATCAAAGAAATGATGTTCGCTTTTGTACCTTTTATACTCTCGCTGTATGCTGATCATTGCTTCAAGATCAGATTCCAGATGAGGATAGTCGTCGCAGACCACCTCTTCGACGGGTATCATTTTGTTGACAGCCCGGCTGAAGATATTGGCCAGGGTACGTTTTCGCGGAAATGACCGTTGCCTGGTGACCGAACCCATTTCTTTTCGCAAGATGCCGATCAGCGCCTCAGCGTCGACCCGGTCAAGAATTGCAAAACCGGGATTGAAGCCGAGTGCTGAAGCATATTTTCGCAGGATTAAATTCCCAAAGGAGTGAAAGGTCCCGCCGGCAACTTTTTCACATCTGCGATCGAGCAATTTGGTGGCCCGCAAAATCATTTGCTGGGCGGCCTTGCGGGTGAATGTCAGCAGTAGAATAGTGTCCGGAGAAACGCCATCTTCTACTAGACGGGCAACGCGGTAAGTGAGAGTACGGGTTTTGCCGCTGCCGGCCCCTGCAATGACAAGCAGCGGGCCTTCAGTGGTCGTGACCGCTTGCAGCTGGGAAGAATTGAGTTGTTCTTCATACCGGATACGGGGCGTGCTGCTGATATTGGATAGAGAAGATTTCTTTTTCATTTTAATGTTCAGAACCGCAAAGCACCCTAAATGGCTACTCTATCAGGTTCGCTCTCAACCTCCAGTAGAATTAGCCTATCATACATATGATCTTGATTTTGTCAATCGCCATGTGAATTTCTCTTCTTTTTACTGCTCTTGTTGACTTTCGGCGTAATATGTATTACTGTTCACTGAAGTTCAACCTAAGAAGAAAAATTGAAGTAATTGTAAAGGGAGGAATTATCCATGAAGAATTTGCAAAGTGAACTTAAAATCGTTTCCAGATCGCTAGCATCTCTTTCCAAAAAAGTAGAAAAGCTCTCAAGTTCAGTGCAAAAGCCTAAAGCAGTGAAAAAAGCAGCTGCCAAGAAACCAGCAGCGAAGAAAGCGGCCGTCAAAAGAGCCGCATCGGCCGGCGGTAAAACCGTTCTTGACACGGTATTCGAAGCCATCAAAAGAAGTAAAAAAGGTGTGACCGTTGCGCAACTGAAGACAAAGACCCAACTCAATGCCAGGCAGTTGAGCAATGCACTTTACAAGCTTTCTAAAAAAGGCATGGTCGAAGCCCCGTCCCGCGGTCTGTATCTAAAAAAATAATACTCAACGCGTGTGAAAAAATAGTCTTCAAGGCACTTCTTGGTATGACGGAAGGTTGAAGACTATTTTTTTTGGTGCTGCCATTTGGCAAGGTATGAGGATTCTGTTATTCTCACCTCCCCCCCAAATAAATTCCAAATACGATCACCCTGAATTTTCGACAATTCCCTGTTGCCTATTGCAGAGCAGTTTGGTATGGTAATTGGCTTATTTTCTCTCGGGAAAGGACAACCCATGACCAAACAGGCGATCAATTCAGATCCCTTCAGAAAAATATGGGACTTTTTTTCTTCTGTTAAGTTGACCGTCGTGCTGTTGCTGACACTGGCGCTGACATCCATCATTGGCACGCTGATTCCACAAAACGAATCTCCGCAAGCCTATTTGAAGGCTTTTGGGGCTTTTCTCTATCGTTTTTTTGACGTTCTCGGTTTTTTTGATCTTTATCATTCCTGGTGGTTTCAGGCCTTGATGCTCTTACTGGCCTTAAATGTGCTGGTCTGTTCAATCGATCGGCTCTCCGCGACCTGGCGGATTATCTTTCCTGAACGTCCCAAATTTAACCTTTCACGCTTTCGGCGACTTGAACCCAAAGAGGAATTTACCAAAAACGGTCCCGCTGAAGCGCTTCAAAAGCCTTATCACGCCATTATATCCCGCAAATTTCGCTATTGCCGGGTTGAAAAAACCGACAGCGGCTATGCCATATTTGGAGAAAAGGGTCGCTGGACGCGTATCGGCGTATATATCGTTCACCTGAGTATTATCTGCATGCTCGTCGGGGGGGTGATCGGGTCCATCCTCGGCTTTGAAGGTTTCGTCAACCTGGCCCCGGGCGAGGGTTCCCAACAAATACAGCTTCGCAACCGCAACCAGGTGCTGAAGCTTGATTTTACGATCCGCTGTGATGATTTCAAGGTTCGCTTCTATCCTAGCGGCGCTCCCGAAGAATTTCGATCCAGTCTATCGATTATCGAGGGGGACGAAGTGGTTAAAACCCGGGATATTATTGTCAATGACCCCTTGCGCTACAAAGGCATCAGCATATATCAGGCCAGTTACGGACAGTTGCCTGCCCGGCAACAGGATATTCAGCTTCCGGATGAATTTACCCTGGTTTTCACCAGCAAGACAACCGGAAAGATTTACCGGACAAAAGCTAAGATCGGACAGAAGATTGAGATCGGGGAGGGTCTGGGAAATTTTATCGTCAATGAGTTCAAGACCTCATATAATTTTCGGGGCCAGGATCTCGGGGTGACTTTTTTCGGTACGCTTCATCAGAGCGATGGTGCTGAGGTGGATGTTGTGCTTCCAATTCAATTTCCAAGCTTTGACAAGATGGGACCCATTTTCAACAAAATGCGCAAGGACGATGTGGTCATTTCAATATCAGATATCAAAGCCGAGCCCGCCGAAATACGCTACTACACCGGTCTTCAGGTTTCCAGTGATCCCGGCGTCTGGGTAGTATATACCGGATTTATTTTGATCATTGCCGGTTGTTTTGTTACGTTTTTTATGTCCCACCGGCAAATATGCGTATGCGTCGACATCCTTGAATCTGGTAAAAAGTGCCGGATTATGATAACCGGTAGCGCGAATAAAAATAAACTGGGAAACGAACAAAAACTAAAATCGATTGCACAAATCCTCTCAGATGAGAGTCTTGACCTGGGGTGATGAAATCACTCACAACGTGGTTTTAATTTTCATCCGGGCTTTATTCCGTTAAACCAACTTGTAGGAACAATTAAGGATGAATTATGAGTGGTTCGCTGATATTGTCGATTGTTACCTTTATTTACGGGCTGGCGGGGTTTTTGTACATTTGCGCCTGGATTTTTCGAAAGCAAATTTTTGGCAGGATCGCGACTTGGGTGGCTCTGGTGGGGTTAAGCGGAAATACCGCCGGCATTTTAGTAAGGTGGGTGGAGTCTTACCAACTCGGGATCGGCCATGCGCCTTTTTCAAATCTATACGAATCCCTTGTTTTTTTTGCCTTGGTTATCGTATTGATTTATCTGATCATCGAACGTAAGATCCAAAACCGTATTATCGGTGCCTTTACCATCCCGATTGCCTGTCTGGTGATGGCCTATGCCTCCTTAAAACCCGGCATTACCAGTGCCATTCAGCCCCTCATCCCAGCCTTAAAAAGCAACTGGTTGATCGCCCACGTGATCACTTGTTTTATCGGCTACGCCGCTTTTGCCCTGGCTTTCGGTGTCAGCGCCATGTATTTGATGAAAAAGGGCCGGGACGACGAACCCATCACCTGGACAAAAATTGTCAATCCCTTGATATTGTTTGTCTTTGCAGCGTTGTTCAGCCGGGTTCTTTTTATTTCTAACTGGCTGGTCGCGACCCTCATTGCCATTCCGATTTGTCTTGGGTTTTATGCCATTGTTTACCTTGTACGCAATCTGCCGGCAGAATCCAAAGCCAAATTGCTGGATCGGTTTCCGGATACCCGAATTTTGGATGAGCTGGGTTACCAACTTATTTTGCTTGGATTTCTTTTTTTATCCATCGGCATAATTACCGGTGCCGTCTGGGCCAATTCTGCCTGGGGCCGATACTGGGGCTGGGATCCGAAGGAAACCTGGTCGTTGATTACCTGGTTTGTTTACGCAACGTTGCTGCATGCGCGTCTGATGCGAGGATGGCACGGTAAACGCATTGCATTTCTTTCCATGATCGGATTTGCAGCGGTACTGTTTACTTATTTTGGTGTAAACCTTTTACCCGGGTTGCACAGTTACGGATCTTTTTGACTCAATTCATAAGCCACCGGCTATGCCGATGAGAATTAAAAAGGTTCTACCGTTACCGCGAGGGCATGCTTGATGGGTGCAAACCTGATCGATGCCGGCGGCTTATGAATTGAGATAAAAAAGAATTTTTACTTATTTATTACGGTTAATTGGTGCACGCCAGCCGAACAACCAGCACCAAATTCGACTGAAGCGAACCAGATATTGCCAATGATGAATCGGTCAAGTAGTCATCAAAACCGACAGATCCGATAAAACAGAGATCAAAAAATTCTTTTTAAAAATCAGCGGCCACCAGCAGAGGTGGTTCCGGCCCTTTCGAGGGGCTATCCTTATACCCCCAGCTCTGCTGGTGGTCGCTGATTTCGGATTTTTCCTTGACAAAATCGGGATCGATACGGTACACAACCGCTCTGGTTTTTTTTAAACCGATGGGCTTTCCAATCGGTTAGGATCATGAAATTCATTGGATTGAGAATTAGGCGAAATTATCACCCCTAGCAGGACGGAGTTTCTATGAGCACAGAGGACAACGCCAACGAAGTTTCCGCAGAAGCCCGGAATCAGCATTCCGCCACACCCCCGACTGACCCAGGATCACCGGACTCGGCTAGCGGCGCCGGAGGAACCATCACCCTGTTTTTTATTGTCGGACTGGTGGCCAGCCTGGTACTCGGATGGGTCATTTTCCCTCAACTGCTATATTCCAAGAAAGAACAGCCGGTTGATTTTAACCACGCCTTACACAACGAACTGGTTGAAGACAGCTGCGAAAGCTGTCATTTTTTTCGGGAAGACGGTACCTATTCCGGGGTTCCAAAATTGGCACAATGTATTGACTGTCACGAAGAGGTCAATGGGGAAGATCCAGAGGAAGAAAAATTTGTAACACAATATGTGGCCAAGGGCCGGGAAGTGCCCTGGTTGGTTTATGCCAGGCAGCCGGATTGCGTATTCTTCTCCCACATCGCCCATGTCAAAATGGGTCAGATGGATTGTGTCACCTGCCATGGCCATATCGGGGAATCCGAAAGCCTGAAGGTATACGAAGAAAATAGGATCACTGGATACAGCCGGGATATCTGGGGGAAAAACATTGCCGGCATTAAATGGAATTCATGGGATCGCATGAAGATGGACGACTGCGCAGAGTGCCACAAGAAAGATAATGTCAATCTCAGCAGTGTGCAGACCGGCAGAGGGGGTTGCTTTGTCTGCCACAAGTAATTGAAGATTGAAGAATGAAGATTGAAGATTTGTGGAGGTCGCTTCGCTCCGTCTTTTTAAAATGGGAGAATTCCTTAAATATTCAATATTCATTCGAAAATTCTCAATCCTAGAATGGGGATAATTTGATGAAAGTAGACAGAAGAAGTTTTTTGTCCTTTGTTATCGGGGGGGCTGCCGGCACGGCGCTCTCGCCGTTGCCCTGGAAGTTGATCGATGATTCTTCCATCTGGTCTCAGAATTGGGCATGGACACCGGTTCCGGAAAGAGGTGAGATTACCGATGTGAATTCCACCTGTACCCTGTGTCCGGGAGGCTGCGGTATCACCGTTCGTAAGGTCGGGGACCGCGTCATTAAAATCGAAGGTATGAAGGGGCATCCGGTCAATGACGGCGGGATCTGTGATCTGGGTGCATCCGGCATGCAACTTTTATACGGGCCGACCCGGGTGAAAACCCCCCAAAAGAAGATCAACGGCAGGTGGCGGGCCATTTCCTGGGAAGCTGCCATATCCGAGATCATCGAAAACCTCCAGGATTTAAGAACCAACGGTTTGTCGCACAGTCTTGCCTGTATTTGTGACTCCGATCGGGGAACCGTCCCGGAGCTTTTGAAAAGATTTCTAACCGTTTACGGCTCACCGAATTTTATCCGGACACCCTCGATCCAGGACAATTATGAACAGGCTCTGTATCTGACCCAGGGGGTTCGAGCACTACCGGGTTTTGATGTGCCGCATTCGGATTTTATTCTGAGTTTTGGCAGCGGGTTGATCGAAGGTTGGCAATCCCCGGTATACATGATCAAAAGTAAAAGCGCATTAAAGCAGAATGGCGGTCGCATGGAACAAATCGAACCGCGACTCTCCAAGACTGCCGCCAAATCTGATCGTTGGATTGCCGTTAAACCCGGCACAGAGGGGGTGATGGCGCTGGGCATTGCCAATGTCATCATCAACGAAGGATTGTATCATACAGATTTTGTTGAAAATTATTCGGCCGGCTTTGTCGAGTGGAAAAAGCTCGTAATTGACGGATTCTCCCCGAGCACGGTTTCAAAAATTACCGGAAGCGAGGTTACCACCATCGCTTCGCTGGCCAGGGAGTTCGCCAAAGCTCGCCGACCGCTTGCCATCTGTGGGCGGGGAGCAGGAATATCTCCCGGCAGCCTGCAGGATTTTTTGGCGGTTCACATGCTAAACGCGTTGGTGGGCAATATAAACAAGCCCGGCGGTATGATCGCTGTCGCGGAACCCGATTATATCGACTGGCCGGAAGCTGAGATGGATGAGATCGCTTCCAGGGGATTGCAACAGACCCGGGTGGATGCTGTCGGCGGCGCGGATAATTCACCTGCTCGTTATTTGTTGAATCGACTTCCGGAAGCCGTTAATGCCGCCGCTGAATCTCCCATCCGGATGCTTTTTGTTTCAGGGACCAACCCGGTGTATGGGATGTCCGATACCCAGGCAGTTGTCAAAGCCTTTGAAAAAATACCGCTGGTGGTCAGTTTTTCATCGTATATGGATGAAACTGCCGCCCAAGCAGATCTGATCCTACCCAATCATATTTATCTCGAGCGCTATGAAGATGTGCCCTTCGCCAGGGGATTTCCCAAGCGGATTCTCGGACTGACCCAACCCGTCGTTGATCCGTTATATAACACCCAGCACACCGGTGAGGTGATTATTCAATTGGCAAAAGAGATGGGTGGAACGGTGGCGGAGGCTTTTTCGTGGGATAATTATCAGGGGTGTCTTGAAGACACCCTGGAGGACTTGCCATCTTTACTGGAAAAGGGCTTTCGTTTGGATGACGCGGTTAGAAACTCGAATTGGGCCGAAGCATTCGGAACCGATTCATCACAATTTGAATTTTCCAATAACAAGATAAACGCTTTGCCCGATTACGCGCCGCTGGTGGCCCAGGGCGATGAGTCCTTTTATCAACTGCTGCTTGTACCCTTTGATTCCATGAGACTTTCCGGCGGTTATGTCGGCTCACCGCCTTTTCTCGTTAAAGCCCTGGAAGACACGATCTTGAAAGGCAATGATGTTCTGGTCGAAGTCAATCCGGCAACCGCTAAAAAACTGGGTCTATCAAATGGTCAATTAGCGACACTGAGCACACCCATCGGCAGCGGCAGGGTAAAAGTACACTTTTTCGATGGAATTAGGCCGGGTATTGTCGCGATTCCCAGGGGACTGGGGCACACCGGCGAGAATAAATTTCTGGCCGGCAAAGGCCTCAATTATAATACACTGAGTGCACCGGTCGAAGATCCGGCCAGCGGTCTTGATGCAGCCTGGGGAATCCGGGCCAAACTTGCCAAAGCATAGTCAATTTCAAGGGGTTCGAATGAAACAACAGAAGTTTGGGATGGTCATCGATCTGGATAAATGTGTCGGTTGCGGTACCTGTATGGTGGCCTGCATGGCTGAGAACAATGTGCCTTTTCGGGAAGATGACACCGATAAATTGATTAGCGTCGCCTGGATGCGAGTATACCGGTTTACCAACGGAAAACCGTATCCGGATACCGAGGAATGTTTCCTGCCCCGGCCTTGTCAGCAATGTGAGGGGCACGCGGGACATTCGCCGTGTGTATCGGTTTGTCCGGCGACGGCGACAGATTACGACCTGGATACCGGAATCGTCAGCCAGATTTACACCCGCTGCTTCGGCTGCCGATATTGCATGGCGGCCTGCCCCTATCACGTCCGTCAATTTAACTGGTGGGATCCGGTGTGGCCGGATGGTATGGAAAAATCCTTGAATCCGAATGTATCTGTTCGTATGCGAGGGGTAGTTGAAAAATGCAGCTTTTGCATCCATCGTTATCAGCTGGCCAAAGAAAAAGCATATGCCGCCGGGCGACGGGAGATAGCAGAAGATGCCTACCAGACCGCATGTACCCAGGCATGTCCGGCCGGAGCGATCATCTTCGGCGATTTAAACAATCCGAAACATGCCGTGCATCAACTGGTGCAACCGGATCTTAAACACGGGGGCAATTCCAAAAATCCCAAGGCATTCCGGCTGCTGGAAAGACTGGGCACCAATACCAAAGTCTACTATCTTTCCAGCCGAGAGTGGGTCAGGCGAGCCGGGGACAATTATCTGAAAAAAGAAGGCAAGGCGAAACACGGCTAAGGAGTGGCGAATGACGATTGACGAATAGCGATTAACGATTTACGAATGAATATTGTCGATTGTATATTTAAGGTCCGCCTCTCTCCGAGCTGGAGGTTCTACGAGCCGGAAGCCGACGGGATCAATTTAAAAAAAAAATTATAAAAAGGCAGAGAGAAGCGACATCCACAAATCTTCAATCTTCAATCTTCAATCGTCAATATTATTTGTGCGGTGGCGGAACTACTACAAAACAGATTGATTTAGGAGCACAGAACTTATGGATTCTGCACTAATTCCTGAAGGAGTTAAACGCTGTCCGACCTGGCAATTCATCCTGTGGATCGGGGCCGTCGGTGTGGTGTTGTTGTGGGGCGTCTGGGCCATGATTCTCGTCTATTTCAAGGGACTGAATCAAACCAATATGAATAATGCCTACGGTTTCGCATTGTGGATCTGGGCCGACCTTGGGATCATCGCCCTGGGGGGCGGTGCCTTTTTTACCGGTTTTTTAAGATATCTTGTTGGCAAAGATGAGTTGAAGAATATCGTAAACTTCGCTGTGCTCGTTGGGTTTTACTGCTACGTTGCGGCCCTGATGATTTTGGGCTTCGACATCGGGCAACCTTTGAGGGGATGGTTTATATTCTGGCATGCCAATGTTCATTCCATGCTGACCGAGGTGGCTTTCTGCCTTACCGCTTACCTCGGCGTTCTGACGATAGAGTATCTTCCCTTGATATTGGAAAATCGACAGATAGACAAAGTGCCCTTTTTCCACAACCTGAGTCATAACATGCACGAAATCATGGCTGTTTTTGCGGCCACCGGTGCCTTCCTTTCCTTCTTCCATCAGGGATCTCTGGGAGGCGTACCGGGGGTTTTGTTTGGCCGTCCCTTCGGATTTCGAGAAGGAATCTTTGTCTGGCCCTGGACCTTCTTTTTATTTACCTGGTCTGCTGCTGCCTGCGGGCCTTGTTTTACAATTTTAATCACCAAAATTACTGAAAAACTGACCCGTAAAAAACTGGTTAAGGATAATGTCATCGAACTGCTGGCTAAAATTTCCGGGTGGATGATTGGCACCTATATTATTGCGAAGATTATCGATACTATTTACTGGGCAACGGTGACAGCCCCCTCCAAAGGTTTTTCTTTCATGGAATTTTACACCAACAATCCGGGATCCGCTTATGGACTCTGGATATTGATCGCGGAAATCGGGATTTGCGGGATCATTCCGGCTGCTATTCTGATTAGCGACCGCGGACGGAAGACCCAGGCGACCTTATGGGTTGCCATTGTTTTGGCGGTGGTGGGTGTCAGCCTGAATCGCTGGGTGATGGTCTTACAGGTGCTGGCGGTTCCGGTGCTTTCTTTTGAGACCTGGAACCTGTATTTCCCAAGCTGGCAGGAGTTTGCCACGACCATTTTGCCCGTGGCCCTGGGTATAATTATGATATCCATCTCTTATCGGTACCTGCCGATATTTCCCCAGGAGCGGGAATTAAATCCGGTAGAGACCGCGGTTGATGATGTCGCCTCACCGGAGACCATAGAATCGCCTGAGATCGCCGAAGGAGAATTGGAGCCGGCGGAAGCGTAGAAAAAAGCATTCGGATTTCGGCTGCCGGCCGGTAGGGGCCTATGCCGGTGCCTCGGCGGGAATTGGGAATGCGGAATTCAGACCTTGTTGAATATTTTACTGGTTGCAACGATATAGTGGAGGATAACCATGTTTCCATTTAATTTCGAATGGATTTGGGATGCTGGGCATCTGTTGTTTATGGGCGGGTTGTGGTTTGCGCTGTCCATCATGGGACTGGGGGTAACCTACTGCCTGATCAAAGCTGTTTTTGATATGTCTAAAAAAAATGGTGCCAGTCATCATTAAACACCGAAAACCGCCAATTGCAAAAGGCGCTTAATCCGGCAGTGTTCCGGGGGAAGCGCTTTT
>Ga0316190_10001023_pt1 | contig 20002 bp, 16 predicted proteins | sample Eddworburrow2_MG_FD_204929 | JGI IMG/M metagenome (GOLD analysis project Ga0316190, IMG submission 204929) | Coastal sediment microbial communities from Maine, United States - Eddy worm burrow 2 | ecosystem: Environmental > Aquatic > Marine > Coastal > Sediment | place: USA: Maine | collected... | reverse complement strand
CAGCTCCAGAATCTGACCTCACTTGATTTGGGGGGCAATGAACTGACGGCCTTGCCGCCTGAGATCATCCAGCTCCAGAATCTGACCTCACTTGATTTGATGGGCAATGGACTGACGGCCTTACCGCCTGAGATCATCCAGCTCCAGAATCTGACCTCACTTGATTTGAGGGAGAATGGACTGACGGCCTTGCCGCCGGAGATCATCCAGCTCCAGAATCTGACCTCACTTGATTTGAGGGAGAATGCGATTCAATCCCCCCCTAAAGAGGTGATTAATGAGGGTATTCTGGCGATTGAAAACTTCTTTCGCCAGGCAGCAATTAAGGGGGTTGAACCGCTTTACGAAGCCCGCATCCTTATCGTAGGAGAGGCTGGTGCTGGCAAAACAACTTTGATGGAGAAGTTGTACGACCCTGCCTATGTGTTGCCAGAAGAGGGAGAAGCATCCACCTTGGGTATCCAGGTTCGTAGTGATTGGTCATTCCCTTATTGCCATGATAATAAGATTGCTTTCAATGCTCATCTCTGGGATTTTGGTGGGCAAGAGATTCAATACTCCACCCATCAGTTTTTTCTCCGTTCCCGTTCGCTCTATATTCTGGTGGCAGATGATCGTAAACAGGATGCTGATTTTGATTACTGGTTCAAAGCGATACATCTGCTGGGCCAGGGCAGTCCGGTTTTAGTGGTGTTGAATGAGCGTAATTTCAAATCGATCACCAACTTTGATCAAGAGTACTATCAGCGTCTCTACCCCGATCTTGAGATCCATCAGATCAGTGTTGATCTGGGTAAGGATCAGGATCGCATCTGCACACTTCAGGATGAGGTTAAGCGGCTGGTCTGCAACTTGAAACATGTGGGGGATGAGATTCCAAAATCGTGGATTCCAACCCGGGAGGCGCTATCAGAACGGCAAACGCAGCACCACATCAGTTATCGAGATTTTTGTGATATTTGTCGGGATAACGGGGTGAATGATGAAGAGGATATGCACTGGATTGATGACTATCTGGATGCGTTGGGGCTTATTGTCCACTTTCGGGATGATTCGGAGTTAAATGATTTCGTCATTATTGATCCACAATGGGTGGTGAATGCCATCTATGCCGTTTTGGAAGATAAGTCTCTTCAACAGAACCGAGGGCGTTTTACTCAAAAGTGGATCTTTGATCTCTGGAAAGAGAAGGGGTTTGGTCATGAAGAGCGCAGCAAGCTGCTGAGCCTACTCAAGAAGAACAACTTTGAGGTCTGTTATCAACTGGAGGATGAGCAGTGCCCCACATTTATTGTGCCGCACTTGTTGCCTACTACTCCACCACCCTATGAGTGGACGAGCAGTGATTGCCTCCATTTTCGTTTCCACTACCCATTCATGCCCAAGGGGATATTGGCTCGACTCATTGTTCGGCAGAGCAACCGGATTGTGGCTGGAGATGAGGGGCCACTGATTTGGAAGCGTGGAGCGATCTTTGAGGAGGGTGAGACCAAAGCTGAAGTGACTCAACTTGAGGATCTGAAATCAGGTGGTGTGATAATTGCGATCAGGGTGGGCGGCGCGTTATACCGCCGAAAGGAGTTGTTGGCCATTATCCGCAGTGAGCTGCGCCATATTCAGAGACGCTCTTTTCCCGATCTTCCAGTCAATGAGCAGGTGCCATGTTGTGGGCCGGTTTGTGCGAAATCAAAAACCCCCAATTTCTTTGCTCAAAATGATCTGGAGAAGGATATTGAGAATAAGCGGCATGTAATCTATTGCCGAGGCTGTAATGAAGAGATTTCAATTCGTACTCTGTTGGAGGGGGTGATTGAGCCACCACAAGAGCATGAACAGACGGATGATGCCTTGGCAAAATTGATGCAGAGCAAAGGATTGAGTATCAATGTCATCACCCAACAGCAGACAGATGTTGTGCAGAATCAAACAACAGAGATAAATCTGGAGATAAAAAACCAGACCATTCTAGAGTTCAGTGGCACCTTGCAGATGCTGAAAGAGGATTTGCTGGATGAGTTAGATGATGAGGCGGAGAAGCAGAAGATCTCGAAGGAGTTGGCTAAGGTAGAAAAAGCAGTAAAAGAGATAGAGGTTGTAGCCACCCCTGAAGAGGCTAAAACTAAGGCCAGTGCGCTAAGCCGCATCAAAAATTTTGTTGAAGGTATGCAGGACGGTTCTAAGACGCTTGGGAAAGGTGTTAAGGCTCTTGAGAGTGGTTTGAGTCATGCTCAAAAACTGGCTGAACTCTATAACAAGGTGGCACCCTGGGTAGGCTATCCTTCGGTTCCAGAGAAGTTTTTGAAGTCGAAGTGATGTATTGAGTATTAGGCAAAATTAGTGTTTTTAGGGAATGAGTTAAATGAAGGCTGTATTCTGAGCGTGGCTTGAGTTAATGGAGAAAATCAAAAATATTTCGGAGTTACCAGACTGGTTTCATAAACGTAGTTATCGGAAACAGCTATCTGATAAAGACTGGTACCGTGAAATTCGTTGGCGTCAGAACCTTCAATCTTTGGTTGAGATGCATGGTGAAGCACTGCTTAATATTGGTGAAGAGTCATACGAATTTTTATCTAAGTTTCTTGAGAAAGAGGATGTGCGGCCTGATTCGATGATTTATGTTGTCCCAGGGGAAGGAGTTCCTGTCCTTGATTTAACTGTTGGTGAAACGGCTTTCCTTGCCTTTTCAACACAAAAATCTGATGTCTCAGCTATGGTTGAGAAATATATAAAATTGTTAGAACTATGGCGCGAAGCATGTGATGAAATGCAGGCTGCTGGAAGCAGTGGCCCAACCCCTGCTTTTGGACAATATGAAGTAGAGTTGCCAGCTTTTCTAGATCAGCTTGAAAAAGATGATCCTAAATTTGATTGCCCAATTGAACAGTACTCTAAATGCTTGATGAACCCATGGCTATCTTATGGGCGACCACTAAATGGACACCCAGTTACAATTGATACCCAGTTTGATGATGAAACCATCCTGCATCATGTTAAAAAGTGGTTGGTAGAAAAACGTAAAACAGAAGGCATTAAAGCCCGACGCCCATTTAATCAAAATGATTTTGATGATTGGGAGTACTACAAGATACGAGAAATATTTGATCTGCAGATGTGGGCTACCCTGAATGATAAAAAGATACTAGATAGAGTTCTGGCTGAGGCTTTATGGCCTAATGCACCAGATGATTTCTCTCCAATTGATACTTTAAGAACTACAGCAAGGAAGAAGACAAAGGATATTTTTCAATTTGAGACCGTTGTTAGGCTATATGGCCAACTGCAGCTAGCTCATGGTGAAAATTTTTTAATCGAATAATTTTTTATAAAAAAACACTCTTATTTTTTTTCATTCCTACCACACTGGCTGAGGCATAGTATTAGTAACCATGTTCAACCACGCCCTAGGAGGCGTAAACATGGTTACTACAATTCTAAGACTTCCTATTGTTAAGGCTCGTACTGGCCTATCTCGAAGCACAATCTATCTGCGTATATCAGAAGGCAGCTTTCCCAAACCCGTTTCCCTTGGTGCTAGATCTGTTGGCTGGATTGAGTCTGAGATCCAGGATTGGCTGGAAAAGCGGATTAAAGCAAGCCGTAAGGCTGTTGTATGAAACAGGTGGTTTTGTTCTGTTGCTTTGCAGCGTGGTATGAGTCTGAGTGATGGGAAAACGACACCAAAACCCTCGTCTTGCCAAGATTCATCGAAACTACTCTGTTGAAGAGATTGCGACCTTATTTGGTGTGCATAAAAACACTGTACGAGAGTGGGTTAAACAGGGGCTGCCAACTACTGATAGCAGACGACCAATGCTGATTCTTGGCCGTGATCTTTCAGAATTTCTTCATGCAAAACGGGTAAAGAATAAATGCTCTTGTAAGTCTGGAGAGATTTACTGTGTTCGATGTCATGCTCCAAAATCACCAGCCTGTGATATGGCAGATTATGAGAGCATAACTGAGACACAGGGGAATCTAATCGGTATCTGTCCAGACTGTAATGCTCTGATCTATCGGCGTGTCAGTCTAGCTAAATTGGATCAAGTTCGTGGTCAATTGGAGATAACGATACCGCAAGCACTTTTACACATAAACGAGAGTACCTAGCCCTCCGTAAACAGTGACTTGAAATAGAAAGCCCCAAACCATGAAAAAACACGACCCAAATAATGAACGAATCAAGCGCGAATACTTTACCTTTCTGAAGGAGGCAAAGCGCCAAAGTGAATCAAGCATTGATGCAGTTGCCAAGGCGCTAAATCGCTTTGAGGTTTATACAAAGTACCGCGAATTTAAAACTTTTAATCGTCACCAAGCGGTTGCATTTAAGAAAGATCTTGCTGAGCAAAAAGGCCAGCAGTCTGGAAAGAAACTGAGTAAAGCAATGCTAAATTCTACATTGATGCACCTGAAGCGATTTTTTGAATGGCTTGCTGGCCAACCAGGCTACAAATCCAGCCTCCAGTATTTAGATGCGGAGTATTTCAATCTGTCCGAGAAGGATACTCGTATTGCAACGGCTCGGCGGGAAAAGCCTGTGGCAACTTTGGAACAAATTAAGCATGTTATCAACATCATGCCTGCTGGCTCTGAGATTGAGCTGCGCAACCGTGCTCTTATTGCCTTTACGCTCCTGACTGGAGCACGGGATAGTGCCATTGCCTCAATGAAACTGAAGCATGTTGATCTATCTGCTGGTAGCGTGTTTCAGGATGCTCGTGAGGTTCAGACAAAATATAGTAAGACCTTCAAAACCTACTTCTTTCCTGTTGGAGATGAAGTCCGACAAATTGTTGCTGACTGGGTGATTTTCTTACGTGATGAGAAACTTTGGGGTCATGATGATCCACTATTTCCAGCTACGCATGTGACACTGGGTGATACACATAGATTTGAGGCGGCAGGGCTAGCGCGGAGACACTGGAGTAGTGCTGCGCCAATTCGCACGATTTTTCGCAATGCATTCCATAGTGCTGACCTGCCTTACTACAACCCGCACAGCCTTAGAAATACGCTTGTCCAACTCGGTGAAACTAACTGCCAAACCCCAGAAGACTTCAAGGCATGGAGCCAGAACCTAGGACATGAGCAAGTATTAACCACGTTCTATAGCTACGGTACTGTCTCAGATCGGCGGCAGGGTGAAATTGTTCAGGGTTTAACAGCAAAGAAACTCTTACCGCAGCCTACCGCAAAGGAAATTGCAAAGGAGCTTGCCCGTGAGTTGGCTGAGCAAAGGTAGAATCTAGTTCCTAATAACTATGTTTCATACCATTAATTTTAAATAAAGTCTAATAAAAACTAGCTAATTAGCTAAGAATAAGTACAATAGTGTAGTCATTCAACTATACTTCCTTGATTAATAGAGATTTAATGGGAATAAGTCGCTACTTTACGGCCCAAGAGGTAATTGCATGTACTGGGATCACTTATCGCCGACTAGACTATTGGTTGCGGCAAGGGATAATTCGGGCAAGTGGGCGTGCGAAAGTGAGGCGAGGAACACCCAGGTTGTTTACATTTCGTGATATTGTAGAGATACGGGTAGCGCTTCAGCTGACTGGAAAAGGATTAAGAGTTTCTGCGCTACGTGATTGCTTAAAGTCAATACGGCGGAGATTGCCAAGATTAGAAGCCCCGCTAGCCTCAGAGAGGCTTGTAACTGATGGCAAGACAGTATTTAAATATGTCAAAGATGTTGGGGTGCTTGAGAGCTTTGATGAGTGTGGGCAGTTTGCTTTCTCTTTTGGGTTAGGAGAGGAAGTACAAGCTGTTGTTAGGGAGTTAGAAAAGATGCCAGTCCCAGTTCGATATAAAAGACGTTCTGCTTAAATACACAAACAATTGCTTACTGCTACATTATTTTAATAAACAAAGTGCATTAGTTATGGTTAACAGGACAAAGACAAGTAACATCTCAATAAACTTTTGTAATGTGAGCAGGTTTAGCTGCCTTTTATTGATAGCTAATCATGTACCACTGTATAGGAGATTAGTATGAGCATTATCTCTGTTTATGAAGCTGACAAGAGTGACTTGATGTACAAGCGCTTTGCATCGCTAGCGTCTTCTTATTTAGATATGCCAGAGAATGCAAAATCCTCGACCGCACAAATTCCCTTAGAAAATTTGTTTCGGTTGCTTGAAATGTATAAATATGATGCTTTTTCTGATGAGAGCAGAACTGGAATACTTGCGGTTAAAAATAATAAAGATCGCATTGTTATGCGTTCAGCATCTATACCATGGCAAACAAAGGTAGTAGAAGTTTTGGATAGCGCTATATCGGAAATATTTAAAGGTACTAAAAAAGATGAAGCTGTAGATGATCTAGAGGAAACTCTGAGGTTGTTGTCTTCTAGTAATGAGATAGATGATGGCAGAAAGCGGCGTGCGCGTGGTTTTTTTAATAAACTTGCTGAGGAGCTAGCTTGATACTCCGGTAAACCAAAATGTCCTCAAAAGAATTTCTTCGTCAAGAATGTAAAAATATAAAAGATGTATTAGAAGAAACACTAAGGTTTAAGTATGGTCTTGATGGTAGTAAAGAATTCTTTGAAGAATGTGAGACAAGGCGTACATTTATTGAGAGTGAGATCAATAATGTTCCTGAAAGTGATTATTCTTCCCTAGAAGACATCGGTATAAATATAAATGAGTTGTCGGGGTTAATTTCCAGAATAGAGAGGTCATCATTAGGAGAATATTCTTGGCCGTTTGTTGAAGAACTAAAGAAAATTGCCATAGCTGTATGTAGAGAATCTACATTAATTGGTAATGATACCCCCCCGAAGGTATATGTGCTTTCTGATGGTGGACTGGATGCGTACCGCATTTATACCGAACCGAATCGTCCGAGAGTAAGCAGAAGAAGAATTCTTACCATCGTTTTTCCTAGGACACTAAAGTACTTCGTCTTATTGCATCCAATTCTTGGGCACGAAGTTGGCCATGCCATTTGGCGTTGTTCAAAATTACAATATGAGTTGAAAAAAATTGTTCAGGAAGAACTAATAGACAGTGGCGGGAAATTTGAGAGTCCTGCTTCAACGGCAAGTTGGATATATGATAAAAATTCTCCTTTGGCCATTAAAAATTATTTATCATTCCTCAGTAAACATGGAATTAATGATGCTAATCTCTTTCATTGGGCAGATTGGGAAGCATGGAAGGAAGAAATCTTATGTGATCTTATTGGTCTGTTAAGTTTTGGCCCTAGTTTTGTCGCTGCGCATTGCGAACTTCTTTATGCGCTTGCACCAACTGGTGCAAGTTTTGGTGATGAGCATCCACCCGTTGGATCTCGCATAAAAATGGTAATCAGAGCAGCAAATCTATTGGGTTATAATGATACTAGTGGGCTTTCTGATGGAGATTATAAAGAAGGTGTGAACAAATTCTGGACTAATCTTGATGCAAGAAAACAGGATGATCCATGGTACGACATTTTTTCAGACCAACAGTTGATTAGTGTAATGGAGCGCATTAGCACGTTGCTTGGACAATATCCCCCTGCACTATATCAAGAAACAACTCCAGAAGTTCTCAGTGCATTATTTAACAAAGTACAAAAACAAGTGCCTCCGGTCGGTTATGAAATCAACGAAGATGGCCTTGGAATATGTAAGAAGGTTGATTTTCGAAATATTCTATATGTTGGTTGGATTGCTAAACAACAGATACCTGATATGCCCTTTCTAAAGCTTAACCAATTATGTGAATATGCTATTTTACAGCAACGCGGTATCGATATATTTTTAGATGGAGTGTAAGTCGATGTCTGCATTGTCACGTAGCTCACTAATTAAAAGACTTAATCAAGGTGATTTAGTCGTATCACCGATTCTAAAATCTGATGAGCAGATAGGTGGCTCATCGATTGACCTCAGAATGGGTGCAGTAGTTTTAGTATCAAGAGCTGGAGCTCAATCACATCTTGACCCATCTTTTTATAAAAAAAATAGTAATGATTCAAGTGGCCACTCGTCAATTGAGACAAAAAAACAAAAGCATGAGCGGTTTGATATTCCATTTAATGATTCATTTTTGCTTCACCCAGGCATGCTGGCGCTTGTACCAACATATGAATGGGTAGTGCTTCCATATGATTTACAGGGAGTTGTCACTGCACGATCTTCATGGGCTAGGGAAGGACTTAATATTGCTACAGCCACGATTATTAATCCTGGATACAAAGGCATAATTACACTTGAGCTTGCGAATTTTGGTGAAATACCAATAAGACTGTATCCAGGATTAAGGTTAGCCCAGATCGCATTTTATGAATTGAAATGCGAAAAACCAGATGCTGACAAGCAGTTAACAGAAAGCCAGTTTGATATGAGCTTTGAACCATCAGGAGGGGATATTTCGGCGGGTGATGAACCATTTATTCCATAGCAATAATAAATAATTCTGTGCCCATAATTGTTCCCATTCGCTGACCGCCAAGGAGAGCGAAGCGAGGGCGGTTAGTCTCTGGTAGGCAACGCTTAATTTTTCTCTTCGTAATTATGAGCGATAGCGAATGATGGAGAAGAAAAAATTAAGCTGTAGTTGCCGTAGAGTCACTGAGGAAGCCATGATGTAGTAGTGCACAAGCAGCTTGCTGCAATGTGCAATACGGAATCGTGGCGTACGCAGGACGGCCAGAGCACTATAGGTTGTCGCGTTTGCGAGTCGATTTTGTACATGGATGTGCAAAATCAATCACGAGGTAGCGACACAATCATTTGTATAGTAAATATTAAATTATGTTAATTAACAGTTGGTTAATTAGCTTATCCAGCTTCTGTATTGGAAAGTAACCTCTCTTCCAAAACCCCCTTTATGTAATTGAAAACCAGCTATAAGGGCTTCCTTCCATAAGGCTTTAGTTTCTCAAGCAAGATAGGCAGCACGGTCAGGTCTGCAGCCAGGGCTGTCAGCATCGCAAAAGCGGTGAGCACGCCAAAATAGATTGTAGGGACAAAATTGGAGAGGGTCAGGATGGAAAACCCAATGGTTATGGTTATGGTGGTGTAATACATTGCCCGACCGATACTGCCGTGAGAACGCTGCACCGCTGCTCGGTAATCCCAATCCTTTGCCACCTCTTTGCCGAATCGGTGCATGTAGTGGATGGTATCGTCTACCGCAATGCCAACACTGATAGCAGCAATGGTAATGGTCATGATATCCAGGGGAATACCTAATCCTCCCATCAGGCCGAGCACCAGACCGCCAGCGACCAGGTTTGGAATGATGGCAACCAAGGCGAGCTTGAAGGAGTGAAACAGCACGGCAAACATGAACAAGATAGCCAGAAACACCGCACCCAAGGTTAAGATCTGAGATCGGTACAGGCTCTGAAGCATGTTATTAAATAGCACCATCATGCCTGTTAGATGCACTTGATCATCTGCCAGATCCAGCTTCTCGGTGAGATCTTTTCGGATTTTTCCCAGCAACTCCTGTCGTTTGAGCGCAACATCAGACTCAAATACTCGAACTGCAAAACGTAGTTGATTACCATCTTCAGAAAGATAAGGCTCAATCATGCTTTGCTTAACCTCTTCTGGAAGGCGTTTGTAAAGGACAGATAGAAAGAAGTCATCTATCATTTTGTCATCGTTGAGTTTCTTCAACACATCCATACTGGTTGCAAGGGAGAGCACCTTGCCCGTTTCATCAATGCCTTCCAGGTAGTCGTGTATGGCCTCAATATTTTCCAATTCAAAACTATTGAACCAGTAACTGGTTGCGGTGATGCCGGTCTCGCCTTCGACTTGATACTCGTCACCCTCTTCAATCTCCTCGGGTTCTTCTTCCATGGTCAGAAAACTAGCTGGTGCATCAATCACTACATCAAGAGGTGTAGTGCCCCCCAGTTTCTGATCGATGAGATACATGCCCTGGAATATCTCGGTGGACTCCTTGAAATAGTCGATGAAACGGTTGTCCACTGAAAGTCGGGAGATCCCCACGCCGCTCAGGATCATAAGGCCTATCGTTAAACCCAGTCTCAGGTTGCCATGGCGCTCAATAAGGCGAGCAAAAAAATCGGTAATCTTGCTGGTAATATCCTGATGCTTACGCTGTGTGCCCGGTGGCATCAGCATTAGGGCGGCAGGAAACAGGGTGAAGGTGAGGATGAAAGAAACGGTCAGGCCAATTACCATGATCCACCCAAAATCGATTACCGGTCGAATGCCACTGACTACCAATGAGCCGAAGGCGACCATGGTAGTAATAACTGTATAGAAACAGGGTATCACCTTGCTTTGCACCGTCTCCCGGATAAGAAAATGCTGATCTGCATCAGGATGTTCCATATGTAATTCGCGATAGCGAACAATGAGATGAATGGTTAGGGAGAGGGCAAAGATCAGTAGCAGGGCGAGGAAGTTAGAGGAGACCACGGTAATCCGCCATTCAGCCAATCCGAGAAAGCCCATCGTAATGACACTGGCAACCGTTGCGGTGAGCAGCGGCAGAATAACCCAGCGTGGTTGGCGAAAGGCTACAGCCAAGAGCAGGGCCAGAATGGCAATGACACCCAGACCAAATACACGCAAGTCATGGCGAACAAAATCCATCATATCTGCCACAATCATTGGCACGCCACCCAAGTGCACTTCAGCATGCTCCCGATATGGATCAAGAATGCTGCGGATATGGGCAATATCCGCCTCCTCTTGTGCCATAAGTGCTGAGCTGTAGCGCTTGAATTCAATGGATAGACGCTCCAACTCTTGTAACTCATCCGGTGTCAACTCGGCCTCAAGCTGTTTCTCACGCAAAGTATTCCGTTCGTTGCGCAGATTGATATAGGTTTGATCGCGCCGGAAATTCACCTGTAAAGCTGTTGTGTTGCCATCTGTGCCCACTAGCCGGTTTCGATAAAGCGGGCTTTCACGCAGCTCTTTTGTGGCTAACTCAAAATCGGTATCAGAATTCCTTAGTGTGCGGATGTCTTGCTGTAGCTCTGACAGGTCCATCGGTGGGCTGCTAATGAGAGGCACATCCAAGATGCTGATGACTGACTCCACCCGTTCGATATCAGCCAGGCTGTTGCGGAGTTTTTGCAGGTCATCCAGGGTTTGGGTGTCGAACAATCCCTCATTAGGTGTATAGGTGATGATCAGGTAATCATCTGAGCCGTAGCGTGCGTGAATTGAGCGGTAATAGTGCAGATCCTGATCATTTTCCAGTACCAGTGAGTCAGCGGAGATATCAAGCTTGAAGTCTTGGATAAACCAGCCAAAAAAACCGGTAACCACTAGAACCAGTAATAGCGTTAAAGCGGGTTTTCCAAGAATGAGTCTGTCATAAAGTGGGAGAGGTGTTGTTTTCATTATTCAATAGTTTAGATGGCTTTATATACCTTTTCCCCCTTTATGCCCTTGGGAAAGAATAAATACCTCTTTCCCAATCGAGCAATGTTCGGAAAATAGCATCACCAGCCAAGCTGAATCACTGAATAACTAAGGTGAAAACTGGCGTACTAATCTATTGAAAAATTTCCGTGCTTCAGCTGTACAGGCCTGACCATAACGTAGCCCAATGTAGAGCCGGGTAATTTGTGTAATTGAGTTAGCCAGATCCGGCCGCTGTTTGATAACCCGCTGTGCATAATCCTTAGGCCCCTCCGACTGGAATCGGGGTAGATTTTGCTGGGCAAGTTTTTTACAGAAGTACTGATAGGATTTAAGTATAGGGTCTACCCTTTTGCGGCTACTGCGTAAAATGCCAATGGTGATGATGAGAGTAATGAGGCTTGCAATGGTAACCATTGCAAACCCAAGGGTTGAGCGCTTTAGAAAATCCAACCCAAAAAGGGAGAGCAGCTCTTTTTGCCGCTGATTGGTGTAGCCCAATACCCAGCGGTGCCAGCGTGCATTGATAAAATCCACACCAAAACCAAGTTGCCGGATTAGATTTTTAAGCAGGCCCGGATCCAAGCTTTGGAACTGAATGGGTGCCCCTTCAGCCAAATCACTGAGATCAATAGCACGTTCAATGCGTTCCGGTGCAACGGCGGCAGTGGGATCGATGCGTACCCAACCCTGATCTTCCAGCCACACTTCAGTCCAGGCATGGGCATCGGACTGACGCACGATAAGATATTCACCATGCGGATTAATCTCTCCACCCTGGTAGCCCGCTACAACACGGGTTGGAATACCTGCAATACGCATGAGCAGGGTAAAACTGGTGGCGAAGTGTTCGCAAAAGCCTCGCCGGGTCTCAAACAGAAAATCATCAGCAGGGTTGCTGCCAAGTGCAGGCGGAGAGAGGGTGTAGATAAATGCTTGCTGATTAAAATGTTGTAGGGCTGCATTGACAACATCTCTATTGGAGGCAACGGAGCTTTGCCATTGGCTCACCAGTTCACGCATGCGTGGGGTGATATTGTCTGGCAGATTGAGTCCTTGTTGGCGTTTTGCATTGCTTAGGCCAGAGCTGGAGTAATCGGTATATGAGAGCTGCTTATATTGGAAACGTTTTGTAATGGGTTCTTTGGCTTGGATCTGAAAATCCGGCAGTCGGCGCGTATTTGGAATATTGCCAGCAGGTAGATCCAGTGAAAATAACCACTTTTGATGGTTGGGTTCTAAAGTGACTTCATACTGTACAGGCGCACCTGTAACACGGAAGTTCTCAGGTTTTCCATAAACAGGCTTTCCTGTTGTCCAGCTGTAACCATCGGTATCCCACAGCACTAAACCGCGCCAATAACGTTTTTTAGGTTCTGGGATTTGATCACTGAAATCTACGCGGAAGGCAACAGCATGAGATTGGCTAAGATGACTGACACTGCCGGGGGAGATGGTGTCAGAAAAACCGGTAATGGCATTTTGGTTATCCAGCCCTAAATTCCACAGTGGCCCACTTAACCTGGGGAATAGAAGAAACAGAGCAACCATGATGGGCAGGGCCTGCCCAATCAAAATAAGTGTCTTGCGTAGGGAGAACCAAGGGCTTTTTAAGGGCTGAACATAATTGACCTCGAGTAACATCATGGTCAGCCCCAGAGTAACGAGCATCATGATAGAGGCCAATAACATGCTTTGGTCATAGAGAAACTGGGTGATGATAATAAAAAAACCGATGAGAACAGTGATATAAACATCACGCCGGTGGCGAAGCTCCATCAGCTTTAACCCTAAAACCACAACCAGCAAACCTACGGCAGTCTCTTTGCTTAGAGGGCTGGTTTGATGCAGAGCAACGATGGCAAAACCGCACAGGCTAAGTAATAGCAGCAGAAAACTTCCAGGCAGTTTTTCTGTCCGGTCTGCTGCTACCAGCCGAAGAATAGCGAGTGCAAAATAGAAACCAACCAACCAAAAGCTTAGGTGCTGATAATGGGGGGCTACTGCAATACTAAGTAGCAGGAGATGTACAAACAGGACTCGGGTGGGAATGCTGTTGTGGACCACAGTGCTCATTCTGGTGGCTCTATCTCAAAACAGGCCAATGCAGCCAGACATTGATGGCGGTGGGCATCTCCACGTGCAGGGTCGATAATGACTCCCGGCAGTCGCAACCCATACTCATCCTGGGATTCACAGGCTATCAGCACAGCACGGCACAGGCGACTTAACCGCTCTTCTGTTGCAAAATCGGGGAGCGCATCCCAATCGATCCAATGTTGATCAGCCCTGTCGCCACCAAAAAGTTTTGTTTTTAGCCCCTGACCTTTGGCGGCTGCCTTCCAGTCGATATGGCGAGGTGAATCACCCTGGCGATATTGACGCAGACCGGCAAAATCATCCGTGCCGACGCCTCGATCACCCGTAGCGCTTGGCGTGTAACTGGGGGGATTCAAATGTTGTGTGTTGGGTCCTGGTTCTGGATAGACAAGACAACTTAGATCCAACTCGATATAAGACCAGGCGCGCAGTAATCCCAGTGGGTAGCTGGTAGAGAGAGTAAATCGACCCGGTTTGAATATACCGCGCCGAGTGGCTGGAAGATGCAGCGATAGCTCTCCGGATTCATTGCTGCTGAGATCAATACCCGACATGGTCTTGCCCGCAACTTCAAGAAGAATGCCGGGTCGGGGTGAGTTGCGCCTGTTTTCTACCTGAATGGGTAAGCAGGCTTGCTGGCCCGCAAAAACGGGCTTAGCCTGCTTTGGTTGTATATGCAGACCCAAAAGATTATGCCAAGTATGAATGATGCCAATGATGCCAAGCCCCACAAGCAAAAAGGTCAGCATAAACCCCAGGTTGTTGGCTGAATTGATAGAGCCTGCCAACATAGCGCACAGGAGTGCGCCGAAGAGAACGCCATAGCGGGTGGGTAGAATATAGATTCTTCTTGCCGTCAGCTCGGCTGAACCCTCTTTGTCTGGAGTTGCTCGGCGAATGAAGCGTGACAGATCAAGTGCCAAGTCCATTAGGGGATGGGTACAGAGTCCAATAGATAGTGACTTATGGCATCACTCTCATCCATGCCTGTATCGGCAGTTGAGTGGAGACGATGGCCAACAGTGGCAGGAAGCACAGCCTGCAGATCTTCGGGGATCACCTGAAAGCGCCCATCCAGCAAGGCCCAGGCTCGGGCACTTCTTAGCAGAGCCAAACCAGCTCGGGGTGAAAGCCCATTGTGAAATTTGGGCGAAGAGCGGGTAAATGCCAATAGATCCTGGCAGTAATCCAGTAGTGCATCTGAGACGTGCACCTTGGGTACCAGTGCTTGGAGTTCCAACAGACGTTGGGGGCTGATGGTTGCCTTCAGTGATTGCAAAAGTTCTCTGCGATCTTCGCCTGCCAGTAGGGCACGCTCTGCCTTTTTATCAGGGTAACCCAGGCGGATACGCATGAAGAAACGATCAAGCTGGGACTCTGGAAGAGGAAATGTGCCGATCTGGGTGGCTGGATTCTGTGTGGCGATTACAAAAAACGGATCGGGCAGGGGGCGGGTCTCCCTTTCTACAGTGACCTGGCGCTCCTCCATGGCCTCAAGCAAGGCGCTTTGGGTTTTAGGCGTTGCGCGGTTGATCTCGTCGGCCAATACCAGCTGGGTGAAAACCGGGCCTTGATGGAATTGGAATACGCCATCTTTTTGGTTAAAGATGGAGACCCCGATAATATCTGCAGGCAGCAGATCACTGGTGAACTGAATACGTTGGTACTGCAACCCCAGTAGTTTGGCGAGCAGATGGGCGAGGGTGGTTTTACCGACACCGGGAAGATCCTCCAGCAGCAGGTGGCCGCGGGCCAATAGACAAGTCAGTGCCAGACGCAGTACCTGCTCTTTGCCAAGGATAATCTCTCCAGCCGTGGAGATAATCTGATCCAGCTCCGCATGAGTGGTGGAGTCAGGTTGAAGTGACTTGGTAGCAAGTGATTCGAACATAGAGGTTTGTCCGTTATATTTAAGATTATAGGCATTTGCAGTATTAAATGTTTCGGCAGCCACTACATAAGCTAAAATGGCGTCTTTCGGTAATTTGACCTTTTTTACTTAATATATGTTTCACACTGATTGCTTTGACGTCATTGTAGTGGGTGGTGGGCATGCGGGCACTGAAGCTGCACTAGCAGCTGCACGCATGGGCGCCCGAACGCTACTGCTAACCCACAATATTGAAACCCTGGGGCAGATGAGCTGCAATCCGGCGATTGGTGGCATTGGAAAAGGCCATCTGGTGAAAGAGGTGGATGCACTGGGCGGCGTAATGGCGCAGGCGGCAGACCGGGGGGGCATTCAGTTTCGCACCCTCAATGCCCGCAAAGGGCCGGCAGTCAGAGCAACCCGCGCCCAGGCAGATCGGGTTCTGTATAAAGCAGCTGTGCGGTCAGTTTTGGAAAACCAGCCTAATCTGGAGATATTCCAACAAGCTGTTGATGATCTAATCGTAGAGGGTGAGCGGGTTGCTGGCGTGGTGACCCAAATGGGGCTGCGTTTTCGTGCCACTTGTGTTGTTCTCACTGTTGGCACCTTCTTGGGTGGGCGCATCCATATTGGCCTCTCCAACTATGAGGGGGGGCGGGCAGGTGATCCACCCTCCAATGCGCTGGCTCAGCGATTGCGTGAACTGCCCTTCAATGTGGAACGGTTGAAAACAGGGACTCCGCCGCGCATTGATGCTCGCAGCATCGATTTTACCGACCTACAAGCACAACCGGGCGATGAGCCCATTCCGGTATTCTCTTTTATCGGTAGCGCGGCTGATCACCCCCGGCAGGTCAGTTGCCACATCACCCATACCAATGAGCGCACCCATGAAATTATTCGGGGTGGTCTTTCGCGTTCTCCGATGTATGCAGGTGTGATTGAAGGGGTGGGCCCCCGCTATTGCCCGTCGATTGAAGATAAAGTGGTTCGCTTTGCTGAGCGCGATTCACACCAGATTTTTATCGAGCCGGAAGGGCTGGAAACCCATGAGATCTACCCCAATGGCATCTCGACCAGCCTGCCGTTTGATGTGCAGTATGCGTTGGTGCAGTCTATGAAAGGGTTTGAAAATGCCCGCATCACCCGACCGGGGTATGCCATCGAATATGATTTTTTTGATCCGCGGGACCTGCGTCCATCACTTGAGACGCGTCATATTGAAGGACTCTTTTTTGCCGGTCAGATCAATGGCACCACCGGTTATGAAGAGGCAGCAGCGCAAGGTTTGCTAGCCGGAACCAACGCGGTTCTAAAGCAGCGCGGTGAACCAGCCTGGTCTCCCCGGCGGGATGAAGCCTATCTGGGTGTGCTGGTGGATGACCTTATCACCTGTGGCACCAGTGAACCCTATCGCATGTTTACCAGTCGGGCAGAGTATCGCCTGCTGTTGCGGGAAGATAATGCTGATCTGAGATTAACTGAAAAAGGCCGACAGCTGGGGCTAGTGGATGACCATCGCTGGGCCATCTTTGATAAGAAACAAGAAGCCATCGTGCAAGAGCAGCAACGGTTGCGAGATCATTGGGTGCACCCCAGCAAGATTCCAGAGGAAGAGGTTCAGGCTATTTTGAACGGCGCGCTATCGCGTGAGGCCAGAGCACTGGATCTATTGGCCCGGCCGCAGGTTACCTATGCAGATCTCATGGGACTGACAGGGGTTGGCCCAGGTGTGGATGATCCCAAGGTGGCAGAGCAGCTGGAGATTCAGGCTAAATATGCAGGCTATATTGAGCGCCAGCGTGAAGAGATAGATCGGCAACAGCGCAATGAAGAGGTCTCACTGGGGGATGATCTGGATTATGACCAGGTACGGGGCCTCTCTTCAGAGGTGCGGGAAAAACTAAAACGGAATCGTCCTGCCACGCTGGGCCAAGCATCACGCATGCCAGGCATTACACCGGCTGCTATATCCCTATTGTTGATTTATATAAAACGCAGATCTGGAACTAAAGATCCCCAATAAATGGATCGGGTTCAAAAATAGACGCAGGTATATCTCTAGTGGCAGAAATAGAAAATAGTCCAGGCCTTAAGCAAGCGCTGGCAAGCGGCATAGCAGATCTGAATCTACAGATCTCAGAAGAGAAGCAGGATGCTTTGCTTACTTATATCGCCCTGCTTAATCGTTGGAATAAGGCATACAATCTGACGGCTGTGCGTGATCAGGCTGAGATGATCCCACGACACCTGCTGGATAGCCTGTCAGTGGGTGCTTACCTACAAGGTTCAAGTATCCTTGATGTGGGCACTGGGCCAGGGCTGCCAGGCATACCGTTGGCTATTCTTTATCCAGATATTCAGTTCACGCTATTGGATAGCAATGGTAAAAAGATCCGCTTTGTCCGGCAGGCTGTAATTGAATTGGGTCTAAAGAATGTGCAGGCAGAACAGGCACGGGTTGAGGCCTATAAGCCACCACATCTGTTCGATACTATTGTGACACGTGCCTTTGCTTCACTGTCTGAAATCCTTGATTTAACTTCTCACCTTCTTTCACCCACAGGACGGCTGCTAGCGATGAAAAGTCGTCAAACCCAAGATGAGCTGGTGGCTTCAGATCTGCATGGCAAATCAGTTGAGGTTGTTCCACTTCAAGTTCCGCAACTTGAGGGTGAGCGTTATGCGGTACTGATAAACAGTGATGTGGGATGATTAATTAATAGGTGTTAGAGGCTTAGAATCTTTTTAAGGAAATGAGACTAAAAGTAGCAGGATCCCCATTCCATATTAAGTGCACTTTGCCCCTTCCCTGATTTGCAGGTGAGATGTATGCTGCACAGTCCTGTTTCCATCCCTGCCAAGCACCTCAAAAAGATTGTTTGGTGGATAATTCTATTGAAGAAGCCATGGCTCGAATTATCACAGTTGCCAATCAGAAGGGCGGTGTCGGTAAGACGACAACGTCGGTAAATCTTGCAGCTGCAATAGCGGGCAAGCATAACCGCGTGTTGTTGGTAGATCTTGATCCTCAGGGTAATGCCACAATGGGTTGCGGGGTAAATAAGCACACCCTGAAAAAATCCTGTTGTGATGTGTTACTCGGAGAGGCTCGCCTGCATGAGGCTGTGATTAAATTGGATAAGATAGGGATGGATATCCTGCCTTCCAATGCAGATCTTACTGCAGCAGAAGTGGGGCTGATGGAACTGCCGCTTAGAGAGAAGCGCCTAAGTTTGGCACTTGAGGGGTCACTGGATGACTATGATTACATCTTTATCGACTGTCCTCCTTCACTCAACATGCTCACAATAAATGCTTTGGTGGCATCGGGTGGGGTATTGGTGCCACTACAGACAGAATATTATGCGTTGGAAGGGTTGTCGGCACTCATGAAAACCATTGAGCAACTTAAGCAGAGCCGCAACCCGGATCTGCAGCTTGAGGGGATATTGCGTACGATGCACGATCCGCGTAATAACCTTGCGGTAGAGGTTTCATCGCAATTGATCACCCACTTTAAGGATAAGGTCTACGACACGATAATACCCCGAAATGTACGGGTAGCCGAAGCACCTAGCTATGGTTTGCCGGTGTTGATGTATGACAAGTCCTCGCGTGGAGCAACCTCATATCTGGCATTAGCCAGTGAAGTTTTACAACGGCATGGAACATGCCAGCCTGCTTCTGCCTGATAAACCTTTAACTCAAACTTGTAACTAATTCGATATGGCAGCAAAAAAACGTGGTCTTGGACGAGGCCTGGATGCTCTACTGGGTGGAGCACTTTCTGAAGAGTCAGCCACCACAGAAGAGAGTGCTAATTCAGAAAACAGCAATCTTGGCAGTCTGCCAGTAGATCTAATTCAGCGCGGGCGATACCAGCCGCGCCGGGATTTCGACCCTGACAGCCTGCGAGAACTGGCAGACTCGATAGCTGCTCAGGGTGTGGTGCAGCCTATCGTAGTTCGTCCAATTGGCGATGGACGCTACGAAATTATTGCGGGTGAGCGCCGCTGGCGTGCGTCTCAACAGGCAGGCCTGAGCGAAATCCCAGCCGTTGTTCGTGATGTGTCAGATCAAGCCGCCATGGCAATGGGTCTGATCGAGAATATCCAGCGTGAAGATCTGAATCCACTGGAAGAAGCTACAGCACTACATCGTCTGTTGAATGAATTTGAACTGACGCATCAACAGATAGCACAAGCCGTTGGAAAATCCCGCACCACCGTAACCAACCTGTTGCGCCTACTGGAGCTTAATGAAGATGTTAAAAACCTAGTAGAAGCGAGAAAGATTGAAATGGGCCATGCTCGTGCGCTACTGGGTCTGCAGGCACAAGCCCAAAGCGATGCAGCAAAAGAGGTTGTTAAAAAAGGGCTATCAGTAAGAGAGACAGAGCGGCTTGTTCGCCGTCTTCAGGGTGAAGCCTCGGATGATCCTGCAAAGCAGAAAAAATCAGTTAAGGAAGACCCAAATGTCTCTCGGCTTCAGGACGATCTATCAGAACGTTTGGGTGCCCAGGTAAAGCTTCAGCAGGGAGCCGGTGGAAAAGGAAAATTGGTCATTGCCTACAATAGCCATGATGAGCTGGAAGGGATTTTAGACCACATAAAGTAGTTGATCTATTAATCTCCCATTTATTTAACTGCATCAATTGACCTAGTATTCG
>Ga0316190_10001022_pt1 | contig 20011 bp, 15 predicted proteins | sample Eddworburrow2_MG_FD_204929 | JGI IMG/M metagenome (GOLD analysis project Ga0316190, IMG submission 204929) | Coastal sediment microbial communities from Maine, United States - Eddy worm burrow 2 | ecosystem: Environmental > Aquatic > Marine > Coastal > Sediment | place: USA: Maine | collected... | reverse complement strand
ATCCCGCGCTCATTGATATAGCTAGAGGTATGCCAGTTGGAGCGCTTGTGTTTGCAAATAATGCAGTGGCTGGTGATATCTGGCTTTCTCAAATTGAGCGTAGACCCTTGTCAAGTGCAGTTGTTCTTGGGAAATCAATCAGGCGAATATATCCTGCGGTTCCGAAAAGTGGTACTCATTTTGATCCAAGATATCATCGGCAGTCATTGATATTCGGTAAAGAAGGACAGCTGCTGCTAGGGTCAGCAAAAGTCGCTATAATTGGCCTTGGTGGGGCGGGGTCACAGCTCGCAGATTTTTTGTCTGCATTAGGTGTTGGTAATTTCGTTCTAATTGATCCAGATAGACTTGAGCTGTCGAATATTCCTCGGGTCGTTCGCGCAACGGGATATCATGTTAGGTCTTGGTTATTAAAAAAATATGTTCCTGCTTGGCTTAAGGAGTATATATGCCGAACCTCTACAAAGAAAGTGAAGTTATCAAAAAAGGTGATTAAATCAAATAATCCTAACGCAAATGTTGTGGATATATTTGGCGATTTTACTAGTCCTGATTACACTTGTGAGATAATCGATTGTGATTACATTTTTCTTGCCGCAGATACTCATCGCGCGAGGTTATTGTTCAATGCAATAGTGCACCAGTATTTTATACCCGGCGTTCAAGTTGGTGCTAAGGTACATGTCGATAGTGAGACTGGTAGATTGCTTGACATATTTTCGGTCTGTCGACCTGTCCGCCCCGGGCATGGTTGTTTATGGTGTAACGGGTTGATTAATAGTTCAAGGCTACAAATGGAAAGTTTGACTACAGAGCAGTTAAAAGCGCAAAGATATGGCGTTGATGAAAATATAGAGGCGCCAAGCGTGAATACATTAAATGCTCTTTCAACTTCACAAGCGGCAAATGATTTTCTTTTTTACTATGCAGGTATGACTATGCCCGGTAGTAATTATGACTACGTAAGGTTTTCACCATTGCTTAGGGGCTATAGCAGAGATGAGCCTAGAAAAGATCCTAATTGTCCTGAATGTAGCAATACGAAAAAAGGGCGATATGGAAGAGGGGAGAGTATAAAGTTGCCGATGCAAATGTAGCCATGCCGGAAATAATTAATCCGCCATATAAGGGGTCAGTACCCTTTTTCAGTCGATCAGGTTAGACTGGTGCACTCTCATATGCATAGACAAGGATGTCAGTATGCCAAGAAAACTTCGTTTTTATTTGCCGGGCATCCCTGCACATATTATCCAGCGCGGCAATAACCGGCAGGCCGTCTTTTTTTGTGATGAGGATTGCTGCGCCTATCTGGGATGGTTGAAAAGTGGTGCCAGGACCCATGGTTGCGCGATCCATGCCTATGTCTTAATGACCAACCATGTACATTTATTGGTCACCCCGCAGCAACGTGATTCGATCAGTCGCTTGATGCAATACGTTGGTCGCCATTATGTCACCTATATCAACCATCATTACGGGCGTAGCGGCAGCCTGTGGGAAGGGCGGCATAAGGGCTGTGTTATTGCGCAGGACGGCTATTTCCTGGCCTGTGGCCGCTATATTGAATTGAATCCGGTCAGGGCCGGGATGGTGATGCATCCAGGTGAATACCGCTGGTCAAGTTTCCGCGGGAATGCCCTGGGGGAGGCTGATGGTTTATTGGCCCAGCATGACGTGTATCGGGCGCTGGGTCGTTCGGCGAGCGAGCGTCAGCATACCTACCGGGCACTGTTTCGCACGGCACTTGATCCGGAGCAGATCCATGACATTCGTGCCACCGTACAAACGGGAACCCCTTTGGGGAATGATCGGTTTAGAGAGCAAATAGAACAGGCCCTGGGGTGCAAGGTCGGGCAGGCAAGACGGGGAAAGCCATCCCGAGACGCTGTTAAAGGGTACTGACCCCTTATTACTGATGAACCATCGGCCATTGTGAGATTAAAAACTAAAGGGGCCGGTGACAAACGCGAACAATTCCCTATTGTCACCGACCCCTTTAGCTTGGGTTCTTTGAGGTATAGTTGGTATTAATATTTACCTGCCCCAATTATTAAACAGATACTAGCCAATGCCAGAATTATCAAATGTATAGTTGTTATTTGATGGTATAACGAAAGCTCCACCTTCTCCACCCAATGTAGCTTAGCTTTGGGTGGAGAAGATGGATGCACGATGTACCTGCAATCATGCCTAGTAATGCATCATGCAGCATCTCGATGTTGGTGGTGTGAGCCAGACAAGCTATGGTCATAGGAATTATCTGGTTCAGGATTATGGCCTAATGCAGCGTCAACTTCATAGGGAAAAGTTCCGCATACATTTCGCCCACCTTCAATGCTACATGACTTGGCGCCAAGTATCTGGTAGACCGGGTCCCAGCCCATGAGTGTTGTCATTAACGGATAGATTGACAGCAACATGAGGCCGACATCAAAGAAGTTTGGACCAATGGTCAATTCGTAGTAGGCACCTACACCTAACATTCCACCACCGATGAAGAATCGTGCGAGACGATCGGTTATGCCAATATTCTGTACAGGTGCTAGTTTATGTGTTTGTTGTGTATTCATGGGGTGTTTCTCCTGTCAATTTAACGTAATTGAACGCTTTTTCACCTCCATGTGAGATGTTGATAACATCCTTCGTTACATAATAGTTGACTCCTTTAGTCAGGAATTGTCAATACCTTTATTTTCATAAAAAACAGTAACTTAAGAAGGCATCTATGGCTGGCAGCATAGACGCCATCAGTTTATTGTTTATGTAATCAAAACCGGGCTTGTTGCGGTGGCTTGCCAATGACTCATCGGCGATGTATTCGTTTTAGCGTCAGGTTAGCCTCCAGAGGCAATCAATAATTTGATGTCCCTGGGGTATATGGTCTCACTGGCCAAATGCCGCGAGAAATTAACAGACATTCCGGCTTCGTTTGTAAGGCAAACCACAAATTTATGGGTGGCCGATAGATATTTCACTAATTATCAGTAAGATAAGAATCGATTGGGTTGTTCGGTTAAACGTTATACGCCATTGCGGATCGCTCTTTGCCTGCGTGCACAATGGTTAATTTGCTATGATTTATCTGTTGTGAATGTATGGGCGGTGTCATTCAATTTTCTTCTGAGTGTTCCCATCGTTAGTTGTTGTGTGTGGCCTGCGTGTCTTTTGCCGGTATGCCGCAATGAGGTCTTTCAATACTGTTGGGTTGAGTAATGTCGGTTCTAAATAAAGAGATGTGGTGTCAGTTGAATAGCTGTTTTCAGGATGGACAGTGGCAACAGGCAGAGGCGTTGTTGCAGCCGCTATTGGCGCAGTCGCCCGATGACCCTGAGGTTTTATATCTACTGGGGGTGGTCATCTCCCGTTCAGGGCGGCAACAGGGGCAGGATATGATTGCCCGGGCTATTGTTTTGCATCCCCGCGTATCATTATTTCATTTTGATCCGGCACTGGTTCTGAATGCTATTGCCGGGCTTGCAAATCCTGTCGCTGCTTATCAGGAATTTCTGCGGCTTGAGCCGGATGATGTGGCTGGGCATGATGGCCTGGCTATTTCTCTTGCCCGCCAGGGACAGGTGGAAGCGGCAGTTGCCTTGCTGTCGGGAGCGATGGTGGCGGGTGAGGGTAGTGCCGAGACATACAATAACCTGGGGCGCATATTACGGCTGCAAAACAGGTTTGACGAAGCACTGTTACAGGTTGAAAAGGCGCTGACACTGGATGATGGTTTTGCCGAGGCCTATCTGAATCGCGGCAGTATCATGCGCAGCCTGGGTAAGCAGGAGGCCGCGGTTGAGGATATCCGCAGGGCCTTGCAAATCAAACCGGATTATTCCGAGGCGCTTGATTGCCTGGCCTACTTGTTGAAGGAGATGGGGTGCACGGATGAGGCGGTGCACTGTTATAAGAAATTATGCCAGTTGCGGCCGGATAGTGCCGATGCCCTGGTTAATCTTGGCATGGCGTATGATCAAAGTAACAGGCTGGCCAGGGCTGAAGATTATTACCGGCAGGCGATTGCTCTTGATCCCCGTCATGCCGGTGCGCGGAATAATCTGGCTAATGTTTTGAAAAACCAGCTCCGCTTTGAAGAAGCGGCCGAACAATATCGGGCGGCCTTACAGCTCAAACCGGATTTTTCTGAAGCCCATAGTAATTTGCTATTTTTGCTGAGTTACAATGTCCTGTGTGGCCCTGAGGCCATGCTCGAGGAGCATCGGCGCTGGGATCAGCTGCATGGTGTAAAGGGGCGAAAAAACACCTTGCGGCATGACATGGGCAAAAACCGTGTCACAAAAAAGAAATTACGGGTGGGTTATGTATCGCCGGATTTTCGCGCGCATTCGGTTAGTTATTTTTTTGAGCCGATAGCAAAGGGTTATGACCGGCAGACGATGGAGATCTATTGTTATGCCGAGATACCGAAACCCGATGCGGTGACTGAGCGGCTACAGTCTCTGGTTGACGGCTGGCGCTCTACGGTCGGCTGTAGTGATGAGCAGGTTGCCCGACAGATTTATCAGGATGGTATTGATGTCCTGGTTGATCTGACCGGGCATACCGCTAATAACCGCCTGAAGATATTTACCTATCAGCCGGCACCCGTGCAGCTCACCTATATGGGTTATTTTACGACGACCGGGTTGCAGGCAATGGACTTCTGGGTTAGCGACAGGACATTACACCCGGAGGATACCATCGAGCTGTCCGTGGAGCGTATTTATCATTTGCCGCGTTGTTTTGTTGCCTATGAGCCCTACGCCGATGCACCTGATGTGGTGCTGCGTCAGGGGCAGGATGTTGTATTCGGCAGTTTTAATGAGTTGAGCAAAATAGCCCCACGATCCATCAAGGTCTGGAGCGAGATATTACATGCCCTGCCGTCATCACGGTTGTTGTTGAAGGCCCGGCAGCTGTCGGATGAAAAAGAGCGTGACAGACTGCTGGCCAGTTTTGCATCCTGGGGTATTACGCCTGAGCGGTTGATATTACGTTCGCTTACCTCAGGATTGCGCGAGCATCTGGCGGTATACGGGGAGGTTGATATTACGCTGGATACCATGCCGCGCACCGGGTTTACCACGACCACTGAAGCCTTGTGGATGGGGGTGCCGGTGATTACCTTGCCGGGTGAGCGATTTATTGAGCGGGTCAGTGCCAGCATGCTTGAGGCCATTGGTATGGATGACTGGGTGGCCAACTCGGAAGAAGACTATATCGCCAAAGCCGTGGCCCTGGCGCAGGACCCCGCAGCGAGGGCTGAGTTACGCCGCACCCAGAGGGCACGCATGGCGGCATCCCCTTTGTGTGACGGTGTGGATCTGGCGCAACACCTGGAACAGGCTTATCGCGAGTTGTTGCGGTTGAAATTCGAGGGTGTCTGATTAGCTGCTATTGTGTAGCTTTCGGCACCAGTTGAACCAGTGTGTGATAAGCGGCCTTTCCTGCTCATCAATATAGCCGGCATCAATCATCGAATGCCAGAGTCCCTCGGCCATATGTAATAAATCCGTTTCCGGTTTGCTCGATAGCGTGTTCATGTGCTTGCTCAGATGTTCGGCGATATTGCGGTTGTCCAGATAACCGGGGACCTCCTGTTCGAAATCCTGAATCAAATTGTGTTCGTTGCGTAATTGTTTGGCAGTTGAGCTGTGAAAGGCGATATGGGCATCAAACGGCCACAATGCGCACTGGGCGACAAAAGAGCGCCAGATATCGGTCATGCGGAAAGTGACGAAATGGGGCAGATAAAGCAAGGGTAATGCCTGATGAAAAAAAACGGTGTTCTGGGAATTGAATGGAACCCAGGTGTGTTTATCCATGATGACGGGCGCGTGACCTTGTTCAAAGGTCACTGCGGCAGTGGGGAAAACCAGGCGATAAATCGCGTCGACATCAGGGTCGCAATCGACCAGAAATTGTTGTATCGGGCAGTTGCTGGGTTTATCCAGTGGGTTGATGGTGCCGGTCCTGGTCAGGGCATCCAGAGGCAGGCCGCGTGGCCAGATATGTTCTGCGGTGAAGTGCCGGTAAACATTGACCCAGTCACCACCGCCAGCAAGGCGGCCATGCAACATGGCTGATTGCTGCTTGCCAAAATCAGGATAGGGGTAGTTGTCGTCATCGGTTTCCAGTATACACTGGGCGCCATTCATGATGGCGTACAAATAGCCGAAATTTTTTCGGCTGTAATGATTGCGAGGTGCGGTTTCGGCAAAGTCACCAAAAAGCTCGTGCTGTTTTTGTAGCGACAGGTAGTGGACGCCGGCGTTTTCCCAGGCTGCATCCGGCGTTTTGTTGTCCCCAACCACAACGAGGCTCCAGGCTGGAGAGAGCTGTTCGATAAATTGATGTACCGCGTCATTGGGTGCGCTAATGGTGGTAATGACGAGCCAGTTCGGATGGTTAGTGCTCACAAATAAAATACCTTATTGAGTTGTGTGTTAACGTATTGTTCTGCGGTCGTGGATGTTTTTAGGTGTATTCGTTGATGGCATGTTTTATTAACGACAGACATCCACTGAGTTGTCACGACAGCGTTGTCGGTTTATCCATTGTGCCTTGTCGAGCCGGGTGTTGTTCCAGATGGTTTCATTGATATTGGCATCCACCAGGCGTGCCTTGCTCAAATCGCTGTTGCTAAGGTCGGCAAATAACAGATTGGCCTTTTCAAGGTTGGTTTCTATCATTGTTGCATGATTAAGCTGGGCGTCTTCGAGATTGGCCCTGCTTAAATCGGCATTGCTGAGATCACTGTGTTGAAGTTTGGCGCCGGACAGATTGCTTTGACTGAGGTTGCTGTTGATCAGGCGTGCCTTGCTGAGGTCGGTGTTGATCAGGCTGGCCTGATAAAGAGAGGCATTGATGATGCTGGCCTCAGACAGGTTGGCATTGTCAATCGTGGCCCGGTCCAGTTTTGCGCCATTGAGCAGTGCCTGCTTCATGCTGCTGTTGTCCAGTCTGGCTCCTGTCAGGCGAGCATTGTTGAGCCTTGCCTTATCAAGTCTGGCATTTTTTAATAGCGCAAAATTTAATTCAGCATCGCTGAGTTTGGCATTACGCAGGTCGGCGCCACTGAAATTGCTGCGGGTTAATATTGCCCCGCGTAGATCGGCGCCACGCAGGTCTAGGTTCTGCTTATCGCAGCCAACCCATAATACACCGCGGGTGGGCGCGTCAGTGCAGGCTGCGGTTGCTGCGGTCATGGTTACTGGCGCTGTGCAGCTGAGCAGTATCACAAGCAGTGATTTAAATCGGAGTGTCATGAGGCGCCTGGTCTGCATTGGTATATATATGGGAATTGTATGAATATCACCTGATGTTGCCACAATTTGAGGCGGGGGGGTATAGCTGCGTATCTATACCCATTTGTCATTCACTTGATTATGTCAGTTTTCCTGGGTCGGGGCGCTGGAGTAAACAGTGTTGCGGAGCATATCGGCTAACATTTGCGTTGCTGGGCCAGACGTATCGCCGTGGGGGAAAATCATATACAGCAGGGCCTGGCGTCGTTGCCCCCTTGCTAGCGGTAGTGGTTTGAGCAGGCCTTCTGCGAGTTCTTTTGCAATGGCATGTTTTGGTAGCCAGCCGAAGCCGAGTTTCTGGGTGATGGCGTTAATAGAGGTGCCTATGTTGCTAACCGTCCAGCGATGTTTTGCCCCGAGCCAGCCGGCGTCACGCTGTTGACGTAGTCCCGAGTCGCGGATTACCAGCTGGGTTTCATTTTTCAGGTCTCGATAACTGAGTGAGGTCTTATTGTGGAGGGGGTGGTCCCTGTGCGCTACGGCGATGAATTCGACTTCGATCAGGCGTTCGCCAATAAAGCCCTGGGGAATAATCGGGCTGATAACCAGGTCGGCGTGACCTTCATGGAGGGCATCCTCGGCACCGGACAGAACGACCTCCCGAAGCTGGACGCGTGTCGGTGGTTGGCTTTGTGAAAATTGTTTTAGTGTTTCCAGTAGCACGGCATAGGGAAATGCGGCGTCCACGACCAGTTCGATTTCGATTTCCCAGCCGGATTCAATTTGAGCGGCCAGCTGTTCCAGTTCTCCGGCTTCGCTAAGTAGCTCGCGGGCCCGGGCCAGTAGCACCGAGCCCGTTTCTGTCAGGTGAGCCTTGCGCCCACGGATGGTGAGTAGTTCAACGCCCAGTTGCTCCTGCAGTTTGGCGGCGGCATAGCTGACGGCGGACTGGCTCCGGTGCAGGTGTTCGGCGGCCTGGGCGAAACCGCCGCAATCGACGATGGCCTGCAATGTTCTCCATTGCTCGAGTGATGTGCGAGGATGGTCCATGGCGTAAATATATCTAAATATTAGATATAAACAAGCAATATTTTATGCTTTTTTATTTAAAAAATAAATCGATAATAGGGGTGTACTGATTATTAAACGAAATGAGGTGATGTGATGGAAAAGATGATGAATGTATCTGGGCGAGTATTATTGGCGTTGATTTTTGTTATGGCTGGTTTGGGTAAGCTTGGCCCTGGTTATGCCGCAACGCAAGGATATATGGAGTCGATGGGTGTGCCAGGGGGGGTGCTGCCATTGGTGGTTCTACTTGAGATCGGCGGTGGTCTGGCATTGATGCTGGGTTGGCAGGCGCGCTGGGTTGCTGGCGCCCTGGCGCTATTTACGCTTGTTGCAGCTGTGATTTTTCACAGTAATTTTTCTGACCAGGTGCAAATGGTTATGTTTTTGAAGAACCTGGCCATCAGTGGTGGATTGATGCTGGTGACGGTTCATGGTGCGGGCAGCCTGAGTATTGATCAGTTTTTAGCCGCACGGCGTAGCCAGGGGCAGGCGGGTGGTGTACAGGGCCTTGGTGTCTAAAGTGGATCGATAGCCGGCAGTGGTAAAGCTGCCGGCATCGGCTTAGGAGAAGATCATGGGTTTATTAATTGATGGTCACTGGCAGGACCAGTGGTATGACACGGCAAAATCTGACGGTCGATTTATCCGTGAAAACAGTCAATTTCGTAACTGGATTACAGTGGGTGGAGAAGCTGGCCCCAGTGGGGAGGGTGGTTTTCCCGCTGAGGCTGGGCGTTACCACCTCTATGTGTCATTGGCCTGCCCCTGGGCGCACCGCACGCTGATATTCCGGGTGCTGAAGAAGCTGAAGGATGTGATCTCTGTGTCGGTAGTGCATCCGCATATGCTGGAACATGGTTGGGTGTACTCCGGGCTGGATTTTGCAGGGGTAACCGCAGATAGCGTTAACGGTTTTGATTACCACTGGCAGCTTTACACAAAGGCACGGCCTGGTTATACGGGGCGTGTTACGGTGCCAGTGTTATGGGATAAGCAGCGGCAGACCATTGTGAGCAATGAATCGTCCGAGATTATTCGCATGTTTAATAGTGCCTTTGCCGCGTTTTCTGACGATCAATATGATTATTATCCGCCGGAATTGCGGGCAGCAATCGACGAGGTTAATGCCTTAGTCTATGACAATATTAATAACGGTGTTTATCGCTGCGGTTTTGCGACGAGTCAGCTGGCTTATGATGAGGCCTTTAAGGACCTGTTCGCGGCTCTGGATAGTGTTGAAGAACGTTTGTCCAGGCAGCGTTATCTGGTCGGCGGCTATCTAAGTGAGGCCGACTGGCGTTTGTTCACGACCCTGGTTCGATTTGACGCAGTTTACGTTGGTCACTTTAAGTGTAATCTACGTCGTATTGCGGACTATCCGAATCTGTCTCATTACCTGCGCGAGCTATACCAGCTGCCGGGTATCGCTGAGACCGTTGATTTCGGGCATATCAAGCAACATTATTATTATAGCCATGAATCGATCAATCCAGCCCGAATTGTGCCGCAGGGACCGCAGCTGGATCTGAATGTGGCCCATGATCGTGAACGTTTACCAAGGGAGGGGGTGTGATGAGTGATATGGTCTTCGATCAGGCGCAGGAAATGCTGGAGGGGGCCGGGGTGCGGGTCAAGCGTCTGTTTCCTGTGCCGGGAAAACGCATGAATTTTGATCCGTTTGTGCTCTGGGATGACTTTCGGATTCAGCCTGGTGCAGGTTTTCCGACGCATCCACACCGTGGTTTTGAGGCGATCACCTATATCTTTCATGGTTCAATTCGGCATGAGGACAATCTGGGTAACGCCTCAACCGTGACTGATGGCGGGGCGCAGCGGTTTACGGCCGGCCGTGGCCTGGAGCACTCGGAAATGCCGTCACATGAGGGTGAGACCCGTGGGATCCAGCTATGGATCAACCTGCCGCAGCGACTCAAGGGTATTGATCCTGATTACAGGCAGACCGATACCGGGGAGATGCCGGTACGGGAGATATACAAGGGTCAGATCAAGGTGATCGTTGGTGAAGATGGCCCGGTTATGCTGCACACGCCAGTGTGTTACCTGGAAATTAAGCTGCAACAGGGGGGTGTTTATAAGGAGCAGATGCCGGCAGGGTTTCGTGGCCTGCTCTATATTGTTGAGGGTGAGGTCAGGGTGGATAAGCAGAGCATGAGCAGTGGTGATGTGGTTTTTTTCGAGGCGCCGGCCTTGCTGGATGTTACGGCAGTCGATGAGGTGCATTTTATGGTTTGTTTTGGGCGTCCGCATGGCGAGCCGATTCGTCAGTGGGGGCCGTATGTTGATTGACTGGCAACTAAGGTTAAAAGGCCGGCTATGTATTGATGTAAAAAGAAGCAGAAAAGGTACTAAAGTTTCCCGGCGGGATGTCGAAAACGATTATAACGAAGTAAACGATTAAATGGAAATAGCCGTTGCTTTCGTAACTTGCTGGATTAGATGGATATTGAGGCCGGCAGATATGGAGGTTATTAGCGAGACATTATGCGAGACATTAAAGGACTGGAAGCAGAAAAGGTACTCTATGTACCCTGGATGCAGCGTAATAATGCAAGGATGCGGTTGACAAAAGGCATTGTAAACTACAGGGGAATTGTGTAGTGTTTGTGCTAGATGTCAGCCTGCTAGGATGCGTATCGAGTGACAAGGATGTCGCATTATTTTTATAAGGCCATATGCATAACAAACCCTATCTTACCTCCAATGAAGTAGCTTCTTTATTGAGGGTTTCACCGGTGACGATCCGTCAGTGGGCCCAGAAAGGAATGCTTGAGGCAGAGTATACCCCGGGCGGCCACCGCCGTTTTTTGATCACCGAAATTCAACGATTTGCATCTGAGTATGGTATTTCATTACATGGGGATATCCCGAATGAGTTGCGTATCCTGGTCGTGGATGATGATGAGCAAATAACCAGCTACATGGGGGAACTGCTATCGGAGATTGCCAACGAATTTGGTATTTCTCTTCAGGTTGATGCGGCAGGGGGTGGCTTTGAGGCGGGGGGTAAAGTTTTCCGTTTCCGGCCGCACATCATTTTGCTGGACTTGCTGATGCCGGGTATGGATGGTTTTGAGGTCTGCCGCAGCCTGAAAGATGATCCCTCGACCAGGACTATTCGTGTGATTGCGATGACGGGTTTTGGCACAGATGAGAATATTGAGCGCATTATGCATGCTGGTGCGGAGGCCTGTCTGGCCAAGCCCATTGATCGAGATGTGCTGATTGAAGCGCTGGGTATTGATAAGAAGCGCGGGGCAGCACGAGCCACATCACGTTGACGCGGTAATCCTCAGGTCAGTTGGTCATATATAATCAGGCCTGCCAGATAGGTTCCGATAGCGGACCCGATAGTACAGAATAAAAAAACCAGCAGGGTACGGGAAACACGATTTCGCCACCAGCCTTTAATGCTGGCGGTATCGGAGCGTAATAGTCCAAAGTCGGCGACATTGGGGCGACGTAGGTAGATTTCCATAGCCGCAGTTACCATGCCTGCACCAATGGTTGGATTTAACGATGTTAGCGGTGCGGCAATAAACGCACCAATGACGGTTAAGGGGTGGGCTGTGGCCAGGATGGCCCCCAGTGATGCCAGGCCGCCATTAATTACTACCCAGTTGATAACCAGTTGCCAGCCAAGATCGCTATTGCGTGAGAAGCCTATCGCAAAACCCGTGATAATCAGCGCTACGATTAACCACGGAAATAGTTTGGGCCAGCGGCTGCCTTTGGGCACTTCATCGAGTGTTGCGATTGTATTGGCGGGATCTGTACCCTGATCGATATCGCCTAAATAAGTTAACATGCCACGTAAATGTCCGGCACCAACAACAGCAAGGATGTGTTTAGGCCGGCGTTCTACTATCTCCTGCTCAAGGCGCGCTGACATATAATGATCACGTTCGTTGATCAAGGGTTCGTACAGTTCCTGGGCCTGTTCTGCAAACTGGGTAAAGGCCGATTCCAGCAGGTCCCCTTCCTTGAGTCGCTCAATTTCCTCTTCACTGACCTGACGCCGTGATAACAGGCTGACAATCAATCCAGAAAAAAGATTAAGGCGTTTCCACCAGCTGACATTGCGGTAGATGCGCTTAAGCGTGACGCTGATTTCACGATCTATCAGTAAAACCGGCAGATGGTGCTCGCGGGCGATGTTAAGGGCGGCACGCATATCGGCGCCTGGCTCGATATCCAGTTGCTCCGCCATGCGCTGCTGATAGGCGCCCAGGGCCAGGTTGGCGGCAACCATAGTGGCCTTGCCTTCTCTGATAATCTCAAATAGATCCATCTTCGCCAGGGCCTCTGGATTGACAATGGCATTGTGGCGGCTGGGGCATAATTCTATGGCAACGGCATCATAGTGGCCTGAATTGATAAGGGTTTCGACCATCTCGGCGCTGGCCCTGGAGACATGAGCGGTGCCGAGCAGGGTGATGTCGGTTTCACCCCACCTGACAGTATGGATCGGTTCCTGTTTGTCCCCTGATTGTGCTTCCATGGCGGCTCTTCCATTACAAAGCCGGGCATTGTACCGGATTGAGGGCTGGAGCGGGTGAAAACCTGCTGTTAAACAACTGGGCCGTTTGAATGCGGCGTTTAATAATTAAATAGTTATTTATTTATGAGTGTTTATCTATAAGTAATTACTTATGGTGATTATCAAAAGATTTAACTTAACATTATGGCTTCCTGTGGTTATAGTACCTGCACTTGGTCGCCAGCAGTTCCGGACACCCTGGATTATAAAGTCTGGCCCATAACAGTTTTTAATTTAAACGAGAGAGGAAATCACGATGGATCAATCGAATCGTTACTCAGATCTTAGCCTGAAGGAAGATGATCTGATCAAAGGGGACGGGCATATACTGGTCGCTTATCACATGGAGCCAGCCACTGGTTATGGTTACCTGGAAGTGGCCGCGCACATTGCTGCCGAGTCATCTACCGGTACCAATGTTGAGGTCAGCACCACGGACGATTTCACCAAGGGCGTCGATGCCCTGGTTTATGAAATAGACGAAGCCAAGGGTGTGATGAAAGTTGCTTACCCGATCGAGCTGTTCGACCGTAACGTTACTGACGGTCGCACCATGATCGTTTCTTTCCTGACCCTGGCCATTGGTAACAACCAGGGTATGGGTGACGTGAAGAACCTGCAGATGGTGGATTTCTATGTGCCCTGGTCCATGCTGCGCCTGTTCGATGGTCCTTCCAAGGATATCACCGACATGTGGGACATGCTGGGTCGTCCGCGCGAAAATGGTGGTTACATCGCCGGTACTATCATCAAGCCCAAGCTGGGCCTGCGTCCTGAGCCGTTCGCCAAGGCTGCTTACCAGTTCTGGCTCGGTGGTGACTTCATCAAGAACGACGAGCCACAAGGCAACCAGACCTTCTGCCCGATGAAAAAGGTGCTTCCACTGGTTTACGATTCAATGAAGCGTGCCATGGATGAAACCGGCCAGGCCAAGCTGTTCTCGGCCAATATCACTGCCGATGATCACTATGAAATGCTGGCCCGTGCCGACTACATCCTGGAGACCTTTGGCCCGGATGCCAACAAGGTGGCTTTCCTGGTTGATGGTTATGTCGGTGGCCCGGGTATGATAACCACTGCGCGTCGCCAATACCCTGACCAGTACCTGCATTATCATCGTGCCGGTCATGGTGCGGTAACTTCACCAAGTGCCAAGCGCGGTTACACTGCCTTCGTTCTTTCCAAGATGTCACGTCTGCAGGGTGCTTCCGGTATCCACGTGGGTACGATGGGCTTCGGCAAGATGGAAGGTGGGGCGGATGACCGCAACATCGCCTACATGATCGAACGTGATTCTGCTGACGGTCCTTACTACCACCAGGAATGGCATGGCATGAAGCCAACCACGCCGATCATCTCCGGTGGTATGAACGCGCTGCGTCTGCCAGGCTTTTTCGAGAATCTGGGTCACGGTAACGTTATCAATACCTCGGGTGGTGGTTCTTATGGCCACATCGACAGCCCGGCAGCTGGTGCGATTTCTCTGCGTCAGTCATACGAGTGCTGGAAGTCTGGTGCCGATCCGATCGAATTCGCGAAAGAGCACAAAGAATTTGCTCGCGCATTCGAGTCATTCCCGGGTGATGCCGATAAGATCTTCCCAGGCTGGAGAGACAAGCTGGGCGTTCACAAGTAAGACGTACGATACATTAGTCGTATCAAAAGGCCTCTACCTTCGGGTGGGGGCTTTTTTTTTGCGGGTGACTGTTATGGATCACAAACACAAGGTCATCCCGGTGTTAACAACTGGCACTCCCCCCTGTGCAACAAGCATCCGGCCCGATGAGTACAAACACATCATAAATCATTGCTTATTACGCCAATCAAAAACCCTGACTGTTATTTATATCTATCATCGTTATAATTGGCCACATCTTAGGTCACACTATGTCAGGAGATTTCAATGAGTCAGGTCGACATCGAACAGTACATGATCAAGGAAGAACCCTTTTACCAGGCCCAGGGTAAAGAGGTTGAGTTGTATGCGGCAGCCTACAACAGGCGCCTGCCGGTGATGGTGAAAGGCCCGACCGGTTGCGGTAAATCCCGTTTTATTGAACACATGGCCTGGAAACTGGGCAAACCCCTGATCACCGTTGCCTGTAACGAAGACATGACTGCCTCCGATCTGGTTGGTCGTTATCTGTTGGACGCCAATGGCACGCGCTGGCTGGATGGCCCGCTGACGATCGCCGCGCGCCTGGGCGCGATCTGCTATCTGGATGAAATAGTCGAGGCCCGTCAGGACACCACAGTGGTGATCCATCCACTCACCGACCACCGCCGCACCCTGCCACTGGACAAGAAAGGCGAGCTGATCGAGGCACACCCCGATTTTCAATTGGTGATCTCCTATAACCCCGGTTATCAGAGCCTGATGAAAGACCTGAAGCAGTCCACCAAACAGCGTTTTGTCGGCATGGACTTTGACTATGCATCCGAGAGTCTTGAAACCGAAATCCTGGCCAAAGAAACCGGCCTCGACAAGGACGCTGCCGGCAAGCTGGTACAAATCGGCATCACCGCCCGTAACCTTAAGGGTCACGGCCTGGACGAAGGTATCTCTACCCGTCTGCTGGTATACGCAGCCAGCCTTATCAAAGACGGTGTTGGCCCACAAGATGCCTGTAGAATGGCTTTAGTGCGCCCGATTACCGATGATGTAGATATTCGCTCGACCCTGGACCACGCCATCGATCAGATCTTTGGTTAAATCATATCAATACCGGGTAATCAACCATGAGCTTGCAGATATGTTTAAGCAAAGAGAGTCTCGCCTATTATCGCGAGCAGCTTAAATGCAACTTTGAACAGGTAGAACATGTCTTTGCCGATTGCATGGAAGAGGCCATCAGCCTGCTGTCGGAAAAAGGGATTAAAGACTATCTCGAAGGTGCTTCACTGATAAGCATGATTGGCCGCGGCTTCGACCCGGTTCTCACGTACCTGGAAGAAATGCCCCAGATCGCTCATGACTTGGGTGAAGAAGTTCTCACCCTGGTCTCGCAAAGTGTCTGGACCATTTCACGCAGCCCCAACGGCAATGCGATACCTGCTTTCCTGCTTTCCATACCCTCGGCAGCACGCCGTCTCGGCAGTAAAGAGTCGCTGCGACAGTACATCGATCTCTGTCTGGATATGATGGAGCGTACAGCCAGCTCGGTTTATGGCTGGAAACAGACTTCCCACCCCAGCCCCGGCGCCATCGACCTGCTCGAGCAAATGCCGCGGCTGTTGCAACAGTTGTCACTGGTTGGTTTGAAAAAGTGGACTGAATACGGCGTCAAAAACTACCACAACCACCCTGAACGTCAGCGCGACTATTTCAGTCTGCAATCGGCGGATGCCCGCGCCGTCATGCAGCGCGAACGCCATGGCACCCTGTTTATGGACAACGAACGCAAGCTCGATCTCTATTTGCGTGCCATGTGGCCACCGGCTGAGGATGAAGATATCCCCATGCTGGTACCCTACTCGGAGGCCTTCGACGAGCTGCGCAAGCCCCAACCCTACTTCGATAAACTGGGCTTCCGTATTCCCGATGTTTTCGACGACAAGTTTGGCATCAGAGGTATCCATCGCTACCGTGCCGTGCTGGCCCACATGGCCGCGCACAAACGCTGGAGCGGCCAGATGGTGGCCGATAATTACAGCCCCTTCCAGCGCATCGCCGCCGAACATTTTGAAGATTGTCGTGTGGACTATCTGGCCATGCAGAAATACCCGGGGCTGCACCGCCTTATGATGGCCCTGCACCCGCGCCCGGACGAAAACGCCTGTAACCCGGAGGATGAATCCTGCATTCGCCACCGCCTGACCATGGTCTCCTATGCCATGCTCAATCCGGATCACGGTTACGAAAACATTTTCGTCAATGAGTTTGCCGACAAGTTCCGTGACATTATGGCCAATGGTGAAGGCTCGACCGGAGAGATGGCCGAACTGGGACTGACATTCACTGCCCGCACCCGACTACAATCCGACCAATCGCCCAAGATCCACTTCAAAGACACCGAAGTGCATTACCGTGATGACAACCGCCACCTGTGGGTCTTCATCGAAGAAGGTGATGAAGAGGAAATGTGGGACAAGCGCGAGCACAAGACAGAAAAGCAGGAACAAGGTCTGCCGCCGCGCCACTATCCCGAATGGGACTACAACAACAGCAACTACCGCCCGGACTGGGTCAGTCTCTACGAGAGTCTACACCCCTCCGGCAATGTCGCTGACATTGATAGATTATTGAGCAAACATGATGCCCTGGCCAAGCAACTCAAACGTCTATTGGACATGCTCAAACCACAGAACTATGTGCGTGTGCGTTATCAGGAAGAGGGCTCCGAGCTGGATCTGGATGTCGCCATCCGCTCGCTGATCGATTTCAAGAGTGGCGCTCAACCCGATCCTCGTATCAACATGAGTCACAAGCACAATGATCGCAACATCGCTGTGATGCTACTGCTCGACCTGTCGGAATCGCTCAACGAAAAGGCCGCCGGTTCAGACCAGACCATTCTCGAACTGAGCCAGGAGGCGGTGGCACTGACCTCCTGGGCGGTGGATCAACTGGGCGATGAATTCGCCATCGCCGGCTTTTGCTCCAACACGCGTCACGAAGTACGCTACCAGCACATCAAGGGCTTTAACGAGCATTGGGGTGAAGAAGTCAAAGGTCGTTTGGCAGCTATGGAGGCAAGTTATTCCACCCGTATGGGTGCCGCCATGCGTCATGCCGCCCACTACCTGGCGGCACGTAAGGCCGACAAGAAGCTATTGCTGGTACTGACCGATGGCGAACCGGCAGATATCGACGTGGATGATGAGCAGCTGTTGATCCAGGACACCCACAAGGCTGTTCAGGAGCTGGATCAGAAAGGCATTTTTACCTACTGCATCAACCTGGATCCGAAGGCGGATGACTATGTGCAGGATATTTTCGGTCAGCAGTATACGGTTATCGACAAAGTGGAGCGGTTGCCGGAGAAGCTGCCGAAGTTGTTTATGGCGCTCACTTCGTGAGTGAGGCGTGGATTCTCCTGCCTAAGCCCCTGGCATAAATAAAAAGGCAGATTCCGCCTAACATGCTAAGCTTTCCCTTATGCATGTTACTTTTCGGCAATTAAAGGTTTTTGAGGCAGTCGCACGTCATTTGAGTTTTACGCGAGCCGCCGAAGAACTGCATCTAACCCAGCCCGCTGTATCCATGCAGATAACTCAGCTGGAAGATAATATTGGTTTGCCCATTTTTGAGAAACTCGGGAAGAAAGTATTTCTGACTGAGGCCGGTGAAGAGTTGTATCGAACCAGTCGGGCGATTACCCAGCAATTGCGGGAGGCCGAAGCCTATTTTGAGAATTTGAAGGGTGTTAAGGGTGGGCGTTTACGTATTGCCGTGGCCAGTACGGCCAATTATTTCTGTTCCCGCCTGTTGGCGACATTTTGTGATCGAGTTGATAACCTGACGGTGAGTCTGGATGTAACGAATCGCGAGGGATTGTTGCGCCAGCTGGATCAGAACGAAGTGGATCTGGTGATTATGGGGCAACCGCCGGCGAATATGGATCTGGTCGCTGAGGTTTTTCTTGATAATCCACTGGTTATTATTGCGGCGCCGGATCACCCTCTGGTCGGTCGTCGATCGATCCCGTTGTCTGAGTTAAAAGATGAAGCCTTTGTTGTGCGAGAGCCGGCGTCTGGTACCCGTATAGCTATGGAGCGGTTTTTTGCGGAGCAGGATATTCAATTAAAGACGGGTATGGAAATGCGCAGCAATGAGGCAGTGCAGCAGGCGGTTCAGGCAGGGTTGGGGCTGGGGATCGTCTCGATCCACACCCTGTCGCTGGAGCTGGAGACGCGGCGCCTGGCCATTCTGGATGTTGAATCATTTCCTATTATGCGACAGTGGTTTATTGTTTACCGCAAGGGTAAACGTCTGTCGCCGGTGGCGCAGGCCTTCCATGATTTTGTTCTGGCTGAGGCGGCAAGTCAGTTAGAGACGCCATTTAAGGGCGTGGTTGAAAAATAATCCCACGCTAACTACTGGGTAAATCACCCTGGTGTCATTGTGTAACCTGATGGTCCAGACTGTTTGCCGGGTAGAGAGTATGTCATCGGCGTCATTGACCATGTTATAGTCCGCTCTGTATGGTGGGCCTATTCCTGTGCTCAATGGTTGATCCTGATTTATATGACACATCCGATGCATAAAATATTCCATGTGTTGTTGATTGTTGGTTTACTGGTTGCGCCGCTGCATATGGCCGTTGCGTCAGCGACGATGGCTGTGGGTCAATCATCCCTCTGTCATGATGAAGTCTCTGTCCAGTCTGCCGGGCAGGCAGATGACATGGTTATGCAACAAAGCCAGGATTCATCATGTCATGCGGACTCCCACTGTTGTGCCGCGGTATTTGCCACGCAGGCGACATTGACTATAACAGCCGGGCAATCTCCCTTCAGTTGTCGCCTGCCGGTGACGGATTATGTTGTTCCTTTATCTGCCAAGCCTCCCCGTTTCACTGAGTAACTGTCTGTAACGATGCCGTGTTGTTCGTGTTGATAACAACGGCGAGTGTATTATTCTGCTAATCTCTTTTGTGGTGTATTTATGGCCGGTCGGCTTGGGTTGGTTATTCCGGTGGAGGTGTTATGAACGATTCCGATAATAAAGAACAGTGGCTGCAGGAGGCCTTGTCCCGGCGCCATTTTTTGCGTGCCGCTGCAGCGGTGACCGGAGGGGCCCTGGTTGCCGGGGCCGCAGATGCCGGTCAACCTATACCTCTTACTGAGCATTCAATGGAGGATTCAGCATCGGGGCATGTTGGTCACAAGATGACAAAATCTGCAATGGCTCCAGATCTGGATCAGTATGAATCCATGATGTTTATGGAGGGGCATGCGATGAAACCGGGGCAGGTCATTGAACCGCCCGGTTCACCATCACCAGATGAGGTCGACTACAAGATTTTTGATATCGATGTCCGTATTGTCGAGCATGAAATATTACCGGGTATCAAATCACATTTGTTTGCCTTTAATGGCCAGGTGCCAGGGCCGGCTTTTCACGTTACCGAGGGTGACTGGGTGCAGGTGAATTTTACCAACCATACCGAGGAAATGCACACCATTCACTGGCATG
>Ga0316190_10001020_pt1 | contig 20047 bp, 14 predicted proteins | sample Eddworburrow2_MG_FD_204929 | JGI IMG/M metagenome (GOLD analysis project Ga0316190, IMG submission 204929) | Coastal sediment microbial communities from Maine, United States - Eddy worm burrow 2 | ecosystem: Environmental > Aquatic > Marine > Coastal > Sediment | place: USA: Maine | collected... | reverse complement strand
TCTATCTGCGTGATGCTATCGAAGAGCCCGATTCACCTGAAAATCATGTCGGTCAATTTGGTAATGTCGGTTTCAGAACCACGGAGTGGGAGCGGATCGATACCAAAGTACACCACTTGACGTTCACCATATGCATGAGCAGGGTTAATTGGGGTCAGAGCCATTTTTCTACTGCTAACGCCGATTTGCCCGGCAAAGTGATCAAAAATGGCTCTGACCCCAATTAACCCAAAAAAAACCCCACCCTAAGGTGGGGTAAAAACGCTTTTCAGCGTCGGAGGAGTCAGTCATACATCAAAGCTGTTTCGAACTTCCTTTTGGAGTGCGCCTTTAAACAAAGACGCAGTCCTAAAGGATTCCATCCCTGGAGTCGGGACTGCCGACCATATCCCTGGTATCGGTCGGCGCGGTATTTTCTTTAGCCATCCACTTGCTACCGCTTCCCTTTCCTTGCCTCTCTTAATGCAATGCTGATGCCAACTTTTTAAAAGAATTATTTAATTCATTATTTACAGTATATTACATTTATTTCCCGAAAACAAAGTGAACAGTGTCCTGATTACCGGCGACATAAAACCGTTCTGAGCGTCGGCAGACCGTCAGGCAGCGACGGGATAACGGCACAATCAAGTTGACAGCCTGATTGTGAGCCCATTGAACAGGATTAACGAATACTCAGGGCCAGCATATTTTGATAAGCAGCATCGATGTCGCAACCATGCCAATATCGCACAACCAGATCCGCCAGCCGCACAGCACAACAATCTGGCCGCAAAGCAGAACCGGCAGGATGTCTGGTTCTGTCACTGAGCTTGTCTCTGTGCGTCAACCAGGAGTCACTGTACAATCAAAACTCCCAAGATCTACAGGAGCATGACCTTGTCCGCTTTCGAAACCGGCCGTGGCCAGTATTCAAGGGTACGTATGCGCCGCATGCGCAGGGATGATTTTTCCCGACGACTGATGCGGGAATCCAGCGTCAGCGCAGATGATCTGATTTATCCCGTCTTTATCCTGGAAGGTGAACAGCAGCGTGAAGCTGTAGCGTCCATGCCGGGTGTTGAACGCCTCAGCATCGACATGCTGGTCACGGAAGCCAGAACGCTGGCGGATCTGGGTATCCCGGCGATCGCCCTGTTTCCGGTCACTGCGGCGGAAAAGAAGAGTGACGATGCAACTGAAGCCTATAACCCGGAAGGTCTGGCGCAGCGTGCCGTGCGCGCCGTCAAACAGGCCTGTCCGCGACTGGGCATCATTACCGATGTTGCCCTGGATCCCTTCACCAGCCACGGTCAGGATGGCCTGATCGACGATACGGGCTATGTGCTGAACGACGAAACTGTAGCAGTACTGGTTAAACAGGCACTGTCGCACGCTGAAGCCGGCGCCGATGTTGTGGCGCCTTCAGACATGATGGATGGGCGGATCGGCGCTATTCGCGGCGCGTTGGAAGACAACGGACACAGCAATACCCGCATCCTCGCCTATGCAGCAAAATACGCGTCGAGTTTCTACGGGCCATTCAGGGATGCCGTGGGGTCGGCGGCTAACCTGGCTGGCGGTAACAAATACAGTTACCAGATGGACCCGGCCAACAGCGATGAAGCGCTGTGGGAAGTCAGTCTGGACCTGGAGGAGGGCGCTGACATGGTCATGGTCAAACCCGGCATGCCGTACCTGGACATTGTACGCCGCGTGAAAGACCAGTTTGGCGCGCCTACTTTTGTGTATCAGGTGAGCGGTGAGTACGCCATGCTCATGGCCGCTGCCGGCAACGGCTGGCTGGATGAGAAAGCCGTGGTTATGGAATCACTGCTGGCGTTCAAACGAGCCGGTGCTGATGGCATCCTGACTTATTTTGCCAAGCGTGTCGCCCAGTGGTTGCGTGAGGAATGACGACAGCAGCCTGTGAACCGTGCCATGATGATTGTTACGCCGTTATGGGTAACCCGATTGCCCACAGCCAATCGCCCCGCATTCATCACTTGTTTGCCCGGCAAACCGGGCAGTCTCTCAGCTACAATGCGATTCTGGTAGAAGCCGATGGGTTTGCCCAGGCTATTGCCGCATTTCTGATTGCCGGTGGCAAGGGCCTCAACGTTACCGTACCATTCAAGCAGGAAGCCTACGAAATTGCTGATGAGCTCAGCCCGCGCGCTCAACGCGCCGCCGCGGTCAACACGCTGCTGATCCGCGATAAAGGCTCGCTGTTCGGCGACAACACCGACGGTGTAGGACTGGTGCGTGACCTGACCCGGAATCTCAAACTCACGCTTAGCGGAAAACAAATTCTGCTGCTGGGTGCTGGTGGTGCGGCCCGTGGTGTACTGGCACCACTGCTTGAACAAAAACCGTCACGACTGCTTATCGCCAACCGGACAGCCGAACGCGCAAAACAGCTCGCCGATTCATTTTCCGATCTCGCTGAAGTAGGGGGCTGTGGATTTGAGGCCCTGTCTGGCTCGAGTTTTGACATAATCATCAATGCAACGGCCGCGGGACTACAGGGCCGGGTCCCGGACATACCGGAAGGCGTAATCGGTCCGCACAGCTGCTGTTACGATATGATGTATGGATCGGAACCGACTGTATTCATGCACTATGCGCAGCAGCGCGGTGCACAGAACACTTTTGATGGCCTGGGCATGCTGGTAGAACAGGCCGCAGAGTCCTTCCTGATCTGGCGCGGCGTATTACCGGATACCGGGCCGGTTATCGAGGCGTTACGGAAAGTCACCTCATAGTGACCAGTTCCTCGGCACTGGTGGGGTGAATCGCCACCGTGTCGTCGAGGTCTTTCTTGCTTGCACCCATGCGAATCGCCACGGCGAATCCCTGCAGCATTTCGTCAGCACCCGGCCCGATGACGTGGCAGCCGACCACTTTTTCCTGTGCACCAACGGTAACCAGCTTCATGGCGGTTTTCTGTTTGCGCTCGGTCAGTGCGTTATACATGGCGGTAAAACGAGTCTGGTAGACCTTGACCGAATCGCCGTGGCGGTCGCGCGCCACGCTCTCGGTCAGTCCTACCGTACCGATTGGCGGGTGGCTGAATACCACTGTGGGAATATTTTCGTAGACCAGATGTCGATCCGTCATGCCACCGAACAGGCGGTCACTGAGGCGACGACCGGCAGCGATGGCGACCGGTGTCAGCTGAGCCTGCCCGGTGACATCACCAATAGCATACACAGCTTCCAGGTTGGTTTGCTGGAATTTGTCAGTGGGAATATAACCCTTATCATCCACAACGACCCCCGCTGCCTGCAGATTCAGGTCCTGCGTCAGGGGATAACGCCCGATGGCCCAGATCAGTTCATCGAAACCTTCCAGGCGCTGGCCGTTTTCACACTCGATGCATAAGGAGCCATCGGCTTCGCGCAGCACTTTTTTTACCTGGGCTCGGGCCAGTATATCGATACCGTCACCCAACATTTCTTCCATCAGGTTTTCACGCAGGGTGGCATCGAAGTTTCGCAGCAGGTGCTCACGACGCAGTAACATGGTTACATCAGAACCCAGCGCATTCAACATGCCGGCCAGTTCCACGGCGATATAACCGGAGCCAACCACCGCGGTACGGCGCGGCAGCTGTTCCAGTTCGAAGAAACCATCCGAGCTGATACCAAGCTCAGCGCCCTCGCTATCGGGGATCATGGGCGCACCGCCCGCTGCGATCACGATATGATCTGCGCTGTATTGCTGACCGGCAACCTCGATGGTCCTGGCATCAACGAACTGCGCGCTACCGACGATTTCATCAATATTGGAATCGGACAAATAGGTGTGATACCAGTCATTGATGCCCTTGACGTAGGCATCCCTGGATGCTTTCAGCTTCCCCCAGTCGAAGCGCTTTTCACCAACCTGAAACCCGTAACTGGCTGCCTCCGCCAGGGTGTGTGCAATGCTGGCGCCAAACCACATGACTTTTTTGGGTACACAGCCCGCATTGACACAGGTGCCGCCCATCGGGCCCTTTTCAACTACGGCACATTTGGCGCCGTAACGGGCTGCACGTTCCGCAACCGATAATCCACCACTTCCGCCTCCGATAGCAATCAGGTCATAATGCTGCGTCATTGGTCAATTCACTCCATAATTCACAAATCAGGCTCCTGACGAATTTTACTGAAAAGCTGACGAGACACCATGAATCCATTACTGGAACAAGGCCATTTACCTGCTTTTGACCGTATTCAAGCCGAACACGTGGAAGCCGCCGTCGATCAGATTCTGATTGATACCCGGCAACGTATTGAGCACCTGCTCCAATCGGGTCCACCATACAGCTGTGAAAACCTGCTGCCACCCCTTGAACTGGCCCTGCAGCGATTGCACCAGGCCTGGTCGCCGGTCACCCACCTGAACGCTGTCGTTAACAGTAACGCTCTTCGCGAAGCATATAATGCCTGTCTGCCCAGGCTAAGCGCATTTGAAACCGAACTCGGCCAACACAAAGCCTTGTATCTTGCCGTCAAGTCCGTCGCTGAATCTCCCGAATTTGAGCATCTCGATCAGGCACAGAAAAAATCCATCGAAAACCGTTTGCGCGATTTTAAACTCACAGGCATCGAGCTCGATGCTGACGCACAACAACGCTTCAAGCGCATTCAACAGCGTTTATCCGAGTTGCAGGCAAAGTTCCAGGAAAACCTGCTGGACGCTACCAACAGCTGGAAAAAACACATCATCGATGAAGCCTTGCTTTCCGGGTTGCCGGATACCGCCAGGGCCCTGGCCCGTCAGACGGCTGAGCGGGAAAGCCTCGAAGGCTGGCTTCTGACACTGGATTTTCCCTCTTACTTCCCGGTGATCACCTACGCAGACACGCGATCACTGCGCGAAGAACTCTACACAGCGTATGTCACGCGTGCCTCTGATAGCGGCCCAAATGCGGCGTGCTGGGACAACAGTGAAGTAATGGAAGAACTTCTCGAACTGCGTCATGAATCCGCACAATTGCTTGACTTCGATAATTACGGTGAACGTTCTCTGGTCGCAAAAATGGCCGCTTCAACAGCACAGGTGCTCGACTTTCTGAACGATCTTGCCGACCACTCGCTTGAACAGGCCAGAGACGAACTGAGCGAAGTTCAGGAATTTGCCAGAAAAGACGGCTTTACCTGTGTGCTGCAGGCCTGGGACATACCCTACTATTCGGAGAAACTCCGTCAACAGCGCTATTCACTGTCCCAGGAAGAACTGAAACCTTTCTTCCCGGAGACGCGCGTGGTACCCGGACTGTTTTCAGTGGTACAACGCCTGTACGGTATTGAGGTACGGGAACGCTCGGACGTAGCCAGCTGGCATCCGGATGTGCGTTTTTTCGAAATCCACGACCCGCAGGGTGAACTGCGCGGTCAGTTCTACCTCGACCTCTACGCCCGACCCAACAAGCGTGGTGGCGCCTGGATGAATGACCATACTTCCCGCATGAAGCTGGATAATCACTGCCAGGTGCCGGTTGCCTACCTGACCTGCAACTTTTCACCGCCTATCGGTGACCAGCCGGCATTGCTGACCCACGACGAAGTGATCACCCTGTTCCACGAGTTCGGACACGGCTTGCATCACCTGCTGAGCCGTATTGATTACCCGAGTGTCTCCGGCGTCAACGGTGTAGCCTGGGATGCTGTCGAGTTGCCCAGCCAGTTCATGGAGAACTGGTGCTGGGAACGTGAGACGCTGGAGCTGATCTCCGGCCACTACCAGACGGGTGAAACAATCCCGGACGCGCTTTTCCAAAGCATGCAGGCGGCGCGTAACTTTCAGTCCGCCATGCAAATGGTGAGACAACTGGAGTTCGCGCTGTTCGATATGCGATTACACATCGACTATGATCCGGCACGCGGTGGCCGTATCTATGAAATCCTCGAGCAGGTCCGCAAGCAGCTGGCCGTCGTTGAAACGCCGGCCTTCAACCGCTTTGCGCACGGATTTTCACATATCTTCGGTGGCAGCTACGCCGCCGGTTATTACAGCTATAAATGGGCCGAGGTCTTGTCTTCGGATGCCTTCTCACTGTTTGAAGAAAACGGAATTTTCGACCGACCTACCGGATTGCATTTCCTGAGCCAAGTGCTGGAACAGGGTGGCGCCGACGATCCGATGGATCTCTATGTGGCTTTTCGGGGTCGTAAACCCAACATAGAGGCGCTGTTACGCCACAGCGGCCTGGCAAAATGAGACAGCCGATATACTGAGCCGTCCACAGGCTTAGCATGCACCGCATACTGTCGGGAATAATCAGTACAATCGGGATTCCAATCCAATTCGGTACCGCACACTATGCACTATCAGGATCTGCGTGACTTCATCGAACAACTGGAGCGTAACGGCGAACTGCTGCGTATCCGACACCCGGTCGACCCCTATCTGGAAATGACCGAAATCTGCGACCGCACGCTGCGTTCCGGCGGACCCGCCCTGCTTTTTGAAAATGCCAAGGGCTTTGACATACCGGTACTGGCTAACCTGTTTGGAACGCCTGAAAGGGTCGCCGCGGGCATGGGTGCTGATTCTGTGGCGTCACTCAGGGAGGTGGGCAAGCTGCTCGCCTTCCTCAAGGAACCGGACCCCCCAAAAGGTATGAAGGACGCCTGGCAGAAAATGCCGGTCTTCAAAAAGGTGCTGGACATGGCGCCGAAGATTCTGAAGCGTGCGCCTTGCCAGCAGCAGGTTCTGGAAGCTGACGACGTGGACCTGGGCAGGCTGCCCATCCAGACCTGCTGGCCCGATGATGCAGCGCCGCTGATCACCTGGGCGCTGGTGGTCACCCGGGGTCCGCGCAAGGAGCGGCAAAACCTGGGGATTTACCGGCAGCAGGTAGTGTCGCGCAACAAGGTCATCATGCGCTGGCTGGCCCACAGGGGTGGGGCACTGGACTACCAGGACTGGCAGATGAAACACCCGGGCGAGCCGTTTCCCGTTGCCGTGGCTCTGGGCGCCGATCCGGCGACCATTCTGGCCGCCGTCACGCCGGTGCCCGACACCCTGTCCGAGTACGCATTCGCCGGACTGTTACGAGGCTCAAAAACTGAACTGGTGCAATGCCGGACTATCGACCTGCAAGTTCCGGCCAGCGCCGAAATTGTTCTGGAAGGCCATATACAGCCCGGAGAAGACGCACTGGAAGGACCGTTTGGTGACCACACGGGTTACTACAATGAACAGGAACGCTTCCCGGTTTTTACCATTGACTGTATCACCCACCGCGATAATCCGATATATCACAGCACCTATACCGGCCGCCCTCCGGATGAGCCGGCTATTCTGGGTGTGGCGTTAAACGAAGTCTTTGTACCAATTCTGCAAAAACAATTTCCGGAAATCACCGACTTCTACCTGCCGCCGGAAGGCTGCTCCTATCGTATGGCCTGCATCAGCATGAAGAAGCAGTACCCTGGTCACGCCAAACGCGTCATGTTCGGTGTGTGGAGTTTTCTGCGCCAGTTCATGTACACCAAGTTCATTATCGTCACCGATGACGATGTCAATGTGCGCGACTGGAAGGACGTTGTATGGGCCATGACGACACGTATGGACCCGGCCCGCGATATTGCACTGGTCGAAAATACGCCGATTGATTATCTGGATTTTGCCTCGCCGGAATCAGGTCTGGGCAGCAAAATCGGTATGGATGCCACCAATAAATGGAAAGGCGAGACGCATCGTGAATGGGGGCGCCCCATTGCCATGAAAGCGGAGGTTAAAGCCAGGGTCGATGAGATATGGGATAAGCTGGGAATCCATCTGGACTAGGAGCCTGTCGGGCTTAGGCTGATATTGACGGATTCAGAGCCACACAGCTGTGCCTAAAGTAGCGGTGCCTGGCGACCACACTTACTAAGGAGTACAGCATTCATGCGTTTACCCAGCATCGAAAATCAACGAGAATGCGAATCTTTATGCTATTGATTTATTGGAAAGCTGCATGACATTCCAGGTCAGGGTCGAGAACAGTCAGCATCATTTTACCGTTGAATCCGGTGAATCCATCCTCGATGCGGCGTTGCACCAGGGTATCGGCTTGCCCTATGGCTGCCGCAATGGTGCTTGCGGATCCTGCGTTGCGACACTGATTGCGGGTCGTGTGCATTACCCGGACGGCGAACCCGATGCGCTTGCCGATCAGGACGCAGCCGATCAGATTGTCGTCTGCCAGGCTCATCCGCAAAGTGACCTGGTCATCAGTACCCGTGAAGTCGAGGCCGGCCAGGACATCACTATCAAAAGCCTGCCATGCCGGGCTGAGCACATCAAACACCTGTCCCACGATGTTATGCAGGTACACCTCAGATTACCCGAGACCGAACGCCTGCAGTTTCTTGCCGGGCAATACGTCGAGTTCGTTCTCAAGGATGGCCGCCGCCGCGCCTTTTCCATTGCCAATGCACCGCATCAGGATGCGCACCTGGAACTGCATATCCGGCACGTACCTGGCGGATCATTTACCGGGCACGTGTTCGATGAAATGAAAGACAGGGCGTTGTTACGGATTGAAGGACCACTGGGGTCTTTCTACCTGCGCGAACAGTCGCCACGTCCGGTACTGATGATGGCAGGCGGCACCGGGTTTGCACCACTAAAAGGCATGCTGGAGCATGCCTTTTATATCGGTTTCGACCGCCCCATCCACCTGTACTGGGGTGTTCGCTCCAAACGCGACCTGTACATCGATGACTTGCCCAGGCAATGGCAGGAACAGCATCCCAATTTCAAATACACACCGGTGCTTTCGGAACCGCAAGCGGAAGATCAGTGGCAGCATGCGACCGGGCTGGTTCACGAAACACTGATGAGCCACCATCCTGATCTCAGCAAGTTTGATATCTATATGAGTGGTCCACCGCCGATGATCGAAGCCGCAACACGTGCATTTGACTCGCAGGGGGCTCAAGCGGATCACATGTATTCCGATGCCTTTGAATTCGCCAGCGATGTGCTGGACAAGATCGAGCAGAGCGACTGAGCGGGACTGCGGGAAAATAGCCCCGTCCCTTCGGTTTGTGCCCTAAATACAGCCAGCGGGCGTTACTCGTCGTTCATTCAGCGTCACTAAACTTTTCTTCTCGTGACTGGCCTGGCCCTATTTGGGGTGGCAAGGCTGCCGTTTTCATCGCCTTAACAGGCCCTGGCTTGTCAGCCTGAGTCAGTTTATTGTCCGCTGCGGGCGGTGCAGTCTCCGGCATACCCTGTCCGATCAGTTCTATACCTTTCCGGTAACAGTCCGACGCCTCATCCGCTTCCTCCAGCAGCGAACCCAGTAAACGGTACGCTTCCGGTGTCGCCTGCTGCTTGATACTGGCCTCCAGATAGCTGCGTGCTTTTCCCCACAGCTGATTACGCAAACTGATTTTTCCCAGCGTTAATAACAGCACCGGATCCTGCGAATGTTGCTCCAGCCAGCGCTCGGCAAGGTCCTGCTGGTTGGTGACATTCGCAGCCTGCAGATCACCGAACAGATAGACCAGACGCTGATTCCAGCCACGCTTGATCTGTGCGGAAAGCAGCTGTTCCGCCTGCTTATGGGCACCCAGGCGCATCAGTTGTTCAATATAAATCGTCATCAAGCCTTCATCCTGCTGCACCGCTTGCGGCAACTGTTTCCAGCCTGTTTTCAAAGTGTCAACATCGTCGGCCGATGAAAACTCCACCACCTGCTCACGGCAAACCTTTACCGCCAGCTGCTGCCACTGATTCCCGCTCAACAGCTTACTGCGCCGCAGAGCCGGCAACAGATCACGCAAACGCTGCCAGTCCTGTTGTTGCAGATAGAGCTTCATCAAAAGCTGTAAGGTCTGTTCACTGCGTGGCGCCAGCGTCTGTAAGCGTGTCAGCGTAGTCTGTGCCTGATCCAGTTGTGATTTTGAAAGCTGCAGTTCAGCCTGTGTGAAGGAAACAGCTATCCGGGCCTCAGGATGACGTTGCTGCGCAAGTTTCAGATACTTGTCGCGGCGATCATCGAAGCCCAGCTGACTGGCAGCACGGGCTGCCGACAGATAAGCCTGCACGGGCGCTTGCTTTGATTTAAGCAGCCGTGCCAGGCGGCGTTCAGCACGTTCAACACGTCCGTCTGTCAGCTCGATAATTGCTTCATCAAAAAGTTTGTGCAAGCGTTGATCATGACGCCGGTGTTCCCAGTCGTGCACCCTGGCTGGCACGTGCCAAAGGCCGGCGAGCATCCGTAGCGCAACATAGGCCAACCCAAAAACCACCAGCAATACCAGCGCTGTAGTCTCAACACTGTACTTGCCAAAACCGATTAGCACATAACCGGGGTCAGGCAAGGCCATCAGTGCCACAGCGACTGATGCAATGAGTATCAGCATCGCGAGCATCAGCCATTTCATGATGCTGTTTCCTCTGTGCTCTCCTCCGGCGTCTCTTCTAATGCCGGCTCAGCCGAACCGGGCGCCGGCTGATCGGGCACAATCGGTAATACGTCCTGCTTCTCGCTGAGCTTCATCTGCTGATGCAAGACCCGCAAAGACCCGGAAATATCTGGCAACTGCGGCACCGTATCAATCGCTTTCAGTTGTTCAAGCTGCGCCACAAGGTCATTCACTTTGGCATCGTCATCGGCAAAGTAGGCGTTCAGCCAGTCCTGTGCAGTAGTCAGTAGCGCCTGATATTGCACACCGTCATCACGCAACAAAGCCAGGCGCGCGGCAGACAATTGCAGGCGCAAATTCTCGCGCAGCAAGTACTCGCGCTCCGGCGCCAGCATCGGAGTCACCGGCTTGTCGTGTTCACGTATACGGAACAGACCGGACAGCGTTGACCACAACAGCCTGGGTAATTCGCGCCAGTCGCCAATCGTCGCCGGAGTTTCTGAAGCCTCGCTTTCGGTCTCCAACACGGGCTGGTAACGGTTCCCGGCGACCGATAGCTGATCGATACCCACCAGCGCGGTACCCAGGTTTAGCGAGATACCTTCACTATCCACGGCCGGCACCGCCTGTACGGCTTCGAGATCCCTTGAAATCTGTTCGCGCACACTCAAAAAATGGGGATCGGCCAGATCATGCAAACGCTGATCGGCCGCCTTGAGCGCTTGCTCTGCCGTATTAACGTCACGCTGTAACTGCAAACGCTGGTTGGCTATGCGCAGCAGATATTCCACCTCGGCCAGGCTCCAGCCCTGTTCACTGCGACCCATGAGTGCGGCCAGCACACTCACCCTGTGGCCGACGTTGCGCTGTTCTTCACCCAGTTTCTTTAACTGCTGGTCCATTTTCTGGCGATCGCTTTGCAGCGTCTGATTAACAGTGCTCAGCGATGTCTGCATAGCCTGATTGACATCGCTCAGCGATGAGCGCAACGGTTGAACGCGATTCTCGACCTGGGCTTCCAGCCTCGATTGTGTACCGGTCAGCTGCTGCACCTCATCCCAGGTGAAATAGGCAGCGACGGTCAGACCGATGGATAAAGCCATGGCAAGCAACGCCAGCACCATTGACGCAGTCCCGGAGGATCCTGTTGACTGTGGTGGTTGGTCCCGCGAGGGTTCAGGTTGAGGCTGTTCGGCAGAGGTGGTGGGTACAGTAATGGACGTGGATTCGCTCATAATGAAATGCCGGATGATTTTTTAGTGGCCGCGGTGCTGCATTGTACCTCAAGGTGACAGGGGTACTAGTGTGCCTGCTTCCACGCCAACAGCGCATCCACCACAGCTCTGTCCGTCGCATTATCCGCCACTACCGGCGGATACTGGAATTCCAGCTCCTCGGCCAGGGCAATCATACGTTCGTTGACGACCAGCAGCGGCGTCCCGGTTAACAGGGATTCTCCAGCCTTACCGAGCATCACGACAAGATTTTTCAGGCTCTCGGCGCTGTTGACCGACACGATATTGACAAGTCCCTGCCGCCAGCGCTGTAACAATTCAGAGCTGTCAGAGTGCGGGCGCACGCGCCGGTAGGCTTCGACATATTCCACCGTTGCACCCCGTTTGCGCAGCGTATCAGCGAGCATTTCACGACCTCCGTTGCCGCGGAAAATCACCATACGCTGACCGCCGACCTCCTGCATGTCCGCTAACGCCAGCAGCGCTTCGCTATTGAATTCATGTTGCGGGACAAGGTCCGCGGTCAGTCCAAAGCGTTCCAATTCGTCAGCAGAACGCTTACCGATGACGGCGATTCGAACCGACTTCGGCCAGTCGCGTTTTCCAGCAATGTGTTCCAGCGTCCTGTTTACCGCGTTGGCACTGATGAACACAGCCCAGTCGAATTCCTCAAGGCGGGCAATGACTTGCATCAGATTTTTCGGATCGGCGGGTGGGCGGATTTCGAGTACAGGAAAGCGTACCGCGGTTCCACCTTGTTGCCGGATGAGCTCACACAGTGAATCGGCCTGGTGTGCCGGGCGTGTAACCAGTACCCCAACCCCCTGCAGAGGAGCCGCGGCGGGTTGCATCAAGGTGCCCCGGCGTAGACTTCGGCAAGAATCTGTTTCGCTCCGCGCGACAGCAGATCGTCGGCCAGCACCTGACCCAGCTCTCCGCCATCCTCGGGCTTGCCGCTGATGACGCCCTGTACCAGCTCTGTGCCATCCGGGCGTCCAACCAGGGCACGTAACACCATGACACCATGGCTGATTTCCGAATATCCCGCAATCGGCACCTGGCAACCACCTTGTAGACGTTCGTTGAGTGCCCGCTCGGCCCTGATACGCGTTGCCGTCTGCTCATCGTTCAGCGCCTTGACGACACGGCTCACCCGCTCGTCGGCGACTCGTATTTCGATACCGATAGCCCCCTGACCGATGGCTGGCAGAAACTGCTCAGGCGGCAACAACTCGGTGATACGGTCTTCCCAGCCCATGCGCTTCACGCCGGCGGCCGCCAGTAAAATGGCGTCGTAGTCACCATTATCGAGCTTGGCGAGCCTGGTATTGACATTGCCACGCAAGTCCAGCACCTCAAGGTCCGGCCGGCGGGCGCGCAGCTGGCACTGGCGGCGCAAGCTGGAAGTCCCGACCCTGGCCCCTTCCGGCAATGTATCGATGCTTGAAAATGTGTTCGAAATCAGAACATCACGTGGATCTTCCCGCTCCAGGATGGCGGCCAGACCGAGCCCTTCTGGAAATTCCACCGGCACGTCTTTCATGGAATGAACCGCCAGATCTGCCCGTCCTTCCAATATACCCAGCTCGAGCTCTTTGACGAACAGGCCTTTTCCGCCAACTTTTGCCAGTGGTGTATCAAGAATCTTGTCACCCTGGGTGGTCATGGTGAATAGTTCTACATCCAGCCCGGGATTACGCGCCATCAGCGCATCGCGTACGTGGTTGGCCTGCCACAGCGCCAGCGGGCTCTTGCGGGTGGCAATACGTAGTTTTGAATCAGCCATCTGGGTTCGGAAGGTCCGGGACAAAGGTTAGGGGGAGCATAGCGAGTGATGTACAACAGACGCAAGTGGGTTGCAGTCATCCTGACTACGATCCTGCTGAACATGTCCTGTATCAGACTGGAAGCCACCGGCGTGCCTCTGGCCATTGACCTGAATCGAGAAGGGCGCCAGGCCGGGCAGGCTTGCATACCCTTGTTACTGGAGTTCGCCGCCGAGCACTGTGAATACTGTACCCTGCTGGAAGAGGAAATCCTCAACCCGACTTTGCTCAATCGCGACTACGACCAGCGCGTCCTGATGCGCAAACTGGTGATCGATCGATCCAGCAAAATACGCGACTTCAACGCCACACCGGTCAGTGCCACGGAGCTGGCAAGCCGCTACAGGGTTTTCGTGACACCAACACTGCTGTTCGTAGACAGCCAGGGCAGAGAACTGGCCGAACGCATGGTAGGCGTCATGACCCTGGAGTTTTATGGCGGTTATCTGGACCAGGCGATAGCTGCTTCCAGCGAGATGCTGCGCAAACTGGGGCGCTGCGAGTGAACTTCAGATAACGCCTGTCTTAATGCGCTTGCGCACATCCGGCAGCAGGCGGCGGCTGACTTCCAGCCGCTCATTGACGCCTTCCAGAAGCACACTGCAGTGGCCTTCGGCATTTTTCTCCAGTCCACGAATCGCCCTCACCGCAACCAGCGCATTGCGATGTATGCGAATGAGATAACCGGCAAATTCCTGCTCCAGCGATTTCAACGATTCTTCGATCAGGATCTGTTGGGTGGCAGAACAAACGGTGACATACTTATTGTCGGCCTGAAGGTAGACCACCTCATCGATGGGAACCAGTTCAAGATTGCCCCGCTTGCGGGCGCACAGATGCGTTCGCCCGCTGCCGGCTTGCGATTTATGCAACTTTTCCAGCTCTACACCGCTCAGACGTCTGGCCTTATCCAGCGCCTGCTTCAGTCGCTGCGGATGAATGGGTTTGAGCAGGTAATCAACCGCCTGTGTCTCAAACGCTTCCAATGCGTGATCACCGTAGGCTGTTGCAAACACCAGTGCTGGCGGATTTTCGAGCTGCACGATGTGCCGGGCAGCCTCAATTCCGTCCATACCGGGCATACGAATGTCCATCAACACCAGATCCGGTCGCAGCTGCTCGACTTGCTGCAACGCCTGCTCTCCGTTGGCGGCTTCACCACAGACCTTCCATTCACCCATGTCTTCGAGCAAGCGGGTCAGCCGTTGCCTTGCCAGCGATTCATCATCAACCACCAGGCATTTCATTGCATTTTCTCCCGCGGGAAATAAAGTGTGGTCTCAAATTCTTCGCCCACTTCCCTCAAGGCAACACCGGCCTGGGCACCAAAAGCCAGCTGCAGACGCAAACGAATATTCTCCAATGCGATGCCGTTACCCTGGCGACGCTCTGCATTACTGTCGGGCGCACGCGGGTTACGAATGGAGACAGAAACGCGCCGTCCCTCGGCCAGGCTGCTGACGCTGATCCGCCCGCCCTCAGGTAAGGGCTCAACGCCATGATAAATGGCGTTTTCCAGCAAGGGTTGGAGAATGAGCGACGGCACCAGGCGCTTACGGGGCAAACGCTCAATATCCCACTCGACCCGCAAACGATCACCCAGGCGCAAGGACTCCATGCGCAGATAGCCGCTGGCAAGCTCGAGCTCCTGTTCCAGCGTTACCCGTTCGGAAGCTTCGTGCAGGGAGACACGGAACAGGTCTGACAAATCCTGCACTGCCTGCTCAGCCCTTAGCGGATCACTGCGTGTCAATGCCGCAATACTGTTCATGCTGTTAAACAGAAAATGGGGGCGGATCCGTGCCTGCAGCGCCTGTACCCTCGCCTGCGCTTCGGCCTGCACCTGCTGACGCCACTGGTGCTGCACGTACAGATAACGCAGCACCAGCGCACTGAGGATGGCACTGATCCCCAGATTGCGAAATAGAAATCCGGCATGGTCTGCACCAGGCAACAGTTCATCCAGCCCTCCAAACTGGAATGCCAGTTCGCTGACCATGGCCGTGATCAGCAGCAGCAAAAGATAACTGGTCAGCGCAGCAGCGCTATTGCCGATGCGGGCAAGCATCGGGCGTGCCAGACACAATACCGCAGCACTGCTCAGGGCAATCCATTGCAGGAACAACGAAACCAGGCCCAGTTGGCTCCAGGGATCAATGCGGCCGTTAGCCAATACCAGGACAAAAGCCAGCAGCTCTGCGATCACTACGACTGCAAACACCATGCGGATGTCACAGAAACCGGGCAGGAACAAGGTTTCCTGCTGATTGCGGGCGTTACGTGTTGGACTTGCCTGGTTCATGTCAGCTGTCGTTTCCCTCATTCCTCGCCTGATGCGGCTTATTACCAGAATAACGGCCAAGGTTTACAGGAACTTCAGGTATACTTTGGGGCTGTTAATCCTGATCGACAGCCGTTATGACAGATAACTCATCCAGCCAAAAACCATGGGGCGGACGCTTTACCGAATCGACGGACGCTTTCGTAGAAACCTTTACCGCATCGGTTAATTTCGACCAGCGCCTGTACCATTACGATATCCAGGGTTCGCGTGCCCATGCACGCATGCTGGAGAAGGTGGGCGTATTGAGCAAAACCGAGCTTGGCAGCATCCTCACAGGCCTGGAGCAGATCGAACGGGACATCGAGCAGGGAAATTTCCAGTGGTCGGTCAGTCTGGAAGACGTGCACATGAACATCGAGGCACGACTCACAGCGCTGATCGGTGAAGCAGGTAAAAAATTGCATACCGGCCGCTCGCGTAATGACCAGGTTGCAACGGATCTGCGCCTCTATCTGCGCGATCAGATCAATGCTGCCTGCGCAGAACTGCGGCGCCTGCAGAGCGGGCTGCTGGATATGGCCGAGCGCGAAACCGATACCCTGCTGCCCGGCTTCACCCATCTACAGGTTGCCATGCCGGTGACCTTTGGACACCACATGCTGGCCTGGTTCGAGAATCTACAGCGTGACCGCCAACGCTTGATGGATTGCCTCAAGCGCGTCAATGTCATGCCTTTGGGCGCTGCCGCGCTCGCTGGCACCAGCTTCCCCATCGACCGGCATTACACCGCAGAATTGCTGGGTTTTGACAGCCCTGCAGAAAATTCTCTGGATGCCGTCAGCGACCGGGACTTTGTCATCGAATTCTGCAGCTGTGCCGCGCTGATACTCACCCACCTGTCACGCTTTTCCGAGGAGCTTATTTTGTGGGCATCGGCACAGTTTGCCTTTATCGATCTGCCGGACCGATTCTGCACCGGTTCCAGTATCATGCCGCAGAAGAAAAACCCCGACGTGCCGGAACTGGTGCGAGGAAAATCCGGCCGCGTTATTGGTCATCTGGTTGGCCTGTTGACGCTGATGAAAGCTCAACCGCTGGCCTATAACAAAGACAACCAGGAAGACAAGGAACCGCTGTTTGATACCGTTGATACCATACTGGGTTGTTTGCGTGCATTTGCCGATATGGTGCCGGCTATCGAGGTCAAGGCCGATAATATGCGCCGGGCGGCGGCCAGTGGTTATGCCACTGCCACCGATCTGGCAGACTACCTGGTGCGCAAGGGGCTTGCCTTCCGCGACGCACACGAAGTTGTCGGTAATGCCGTACGCCTCGGCATTGAAAGCAAACGTGATTTGTCCGAGATGAGTCTGTCGGAGCTGCAGTCGCTGTCAGCGCTCATCGAAAGCGATGTCTTCGATGTACTGACGCTGGAAGGCTCGGTATCCGCGCGCAACCATTTCGGTGGTACCGCTCCGAATCAGGTGCGGGCAGCGATCATTCGCGCCAGACAACGGCTGGCTTGATCTGATTGAATAACACTAGGAGCCTGTCCGGGAATAGCGATCGTAGCGAGGGCACGACTGCAGGGAGAAGGTGAGACCGGGAACCGGTCGAGAGGCTGGCCTGGGCCATGCAGGAGGTAGAGCAACGCAGGAGCAACTTGCCGAGTAGGTCAGTCTATTCCCGGACAGGCTCCTAGCGGCTTCTCAAGCCACCGCCGCACTTAAGCCGTCATCCGTTCGGCATTGACGGTTTCCAGCATGCTCCGTGGTTTACCCAGATAATGGCCCTGCACATAGTCCACGCCCAGACTGCGAACCCGCTCGAACACTTGTTCGTTTTCCACGAATTCGGCGACGGTTTGCATACCCATGCCACGCGCGACATCGACCAGTGCTTTCACGAATAACTGGTCCGCCTTGTTGTTGTGAATATCGCGGATAAAACTGCCGTCGATTTTCAGAATGTCGGCACGCAGATGTTTGAGATAGGAGAAGGATGAAAAACCGACGCCGAAATCATCCAGCGAAACCAGGCAACCAAGCTGACGTATTTTCTGAATAAACTCCACGGCACTGTTGAGTTGCTCACAGGCCGCGGTCTCCGTGATTTCAAAGGTAATCCTTGCCGGATCAACACCACACTCGCGTATTTCCTGTTCGATCAGCTCAAACGTATCCTGTCTGCCCACAGACAGGCCGGAAAGGTTGATTGAAAAACCGACATCCCGCATTTCGCCCGGCAAGTCCGCCAGGCGGCGGATCGCTTTAGTGATAATCTGACGATCGACCCGTTGAATCAATCCAAACTGTTCCGCAGCCGGGATGAATGTCCCTGGCGCAATCAACGTGCCATTATTTTCGACAATACGCACCAGCACTTCATAATGATGCGCCTTGGCACTGGACACAGCAACGATAGGCTGGAACACCAGATGCAGGGCATCTTGCTCAAGCACTTCCAACAAGCGGTCTCTCCATACCAGTTGGTTATCCATGCGTTCTCGCATCATGTCGGTCTCGTCGTATCTGTATACGCGATTGCGACCGCTGCACTTGGCCACACTCATGGCAGCATCCGCCTTTGCCATCAACTCAACAGGAACCTTGCCCTGATGCGGGAAAGTGACAACACCTACACTTGCGGAAATATTCAGCGTACGGCCACCATACCTGGGCTTGAGTGAATTAATGCGCTTCAGCAATTGACGCGCCTTTTGCAGGCCCTGCTCCTCGCTCATCACCGGGTAGGCAACGGCAAATTCATCACCGCTTATTCTGGCGAGAAAATCCTCTTCACGCGATGCGCACTTGAGCAGTCCAGCTACTTCCACAATGATCTGGTCGCCCGCAGCGTGACCTGCCGTATCGTTGACCAGCTTCAGATGGTCCAGATCGATCAATAGCAAAACTCCGAGCTGGCCGAGGCGCTCCACCCTGCGAATTTCGTGGTTTAATTCTTCCAGGAAGCGGCGGCGATTAGAAAGCCCGGTAAGATGGTCCTGGTTTGCAAGAATCACCATGCGTTTTTCGTCCTGCTTGAGCTTGGTGATATCACGTGCTGTACCACGATAACCTTTAAACGTGTTGCCGCTGAATACCGGCACCCCGTTAAGACGCAAACAATGTGCTGCACCGCACAGTGCATGCACCCAGATTTCAACATCCTTGAAACCACACTGTTTTGTATCGGCTGGACGAAGCAGCCGCATCAGTTCTCCCAGGTTGCTGCCGGGAAACACTTCACTCAGCGTTCGGCCAAGCCAGCTTGTCGCCGCCATACCGAGCGTTTCGGAAACACTGCTGGACACAAAAGTGAAATGCCCGCGGCAGTCCGTTTCCCATAACCAGTCGGATGAACTCGAAGCAAAGTCCCGGAAACGTTGCCGATTGCTCTCGAGCTTACCCCAGGACGAATTAAGCGCCCCCACCATGGCGTTAAAGGACTGACCCAGCTGGCCCAGATCATCGTTGCGCTTCACGGAGACCTGAAGTTTCATGTCCCCGCTGGCGACAGCCCGGGTTGCACGCTCAAGCAGCTGAATGGGTCGTGTCAGGGATCTCCGGCTGATACCGATGCCAAATACAAGCGCCGACAGAAGAATCATTGCCGAGAAATACAGGGCATTTTCACCCAGTAATCGATAGGGCAACCAGTAGCTTGAAATATTTGCTGCAAAGAGTATTTCTACCGTCTTTTTCTTGCTTCCAAGCTGATGCTGGGGCGGCATAGTCCGTATACTGTAACGATCATTTCCTATCTCGAGCGTGCCTTGGCCCTCTGTTGCGGGAGGATTGTTTATCAGCTGCACCGATGGCTGAAAATCCTTGATACTGCTCGCCAGCAACCGCTTACCCTGAAAGATCGCCAGATCAGCATTAACGAGCTGGCGGATATGCTCCAGCTCCAGCTGGCCAAAACGTTTCCCCACCAGCAGGGTGCCAACACGGCCCCCCACCGGGGTTTCAACCGGCACAGCCACCAGTTGCAACCAGCTGTCGTATAACAGTGCATTACCAAACGCACGCAGATCACCCCGGCTAAGGTTGCCTGCCAGTTCAGTTAGAGTTTCAGAACTCAGCATCTGAGGTGATGTGTAATGAGGTTTGTTACCCGTCGCTGCGACACCACCTGGCCCTGTGTCGAGGTATACGAGCATGAAATCCGCACCTGATCGCGGGTACAGATCATTCAGTATGCTGCGTACTGTTACGATATCAGCATTGAGGGTTGCAGCGATAAAGCCGGGCTCATCACTCACACTCCGGGCAACAGTAAGCAGATTGTCGAAACGGTTTTTTTGCGACTGTACAAAAACCTTCTGCGCACGATCGAGATCTTCACCGATACCGACTGTGACAT